>Ga0182737_1001164_pt1 | contig 27737 bp, 25 predicted proteins | sample eDN5th30CBELigOP_FD_128878 | JGI IMG/M metagenome (GOLD analysis project Ga0182737, IMG submission 128878) | Enriched Organic Plus compost microbial communities from Emeryville, California, USA - eDNA 5th pass 30_C BE-Lig OP (version 2) (version 2) ... | reverse complement strand
GAGGGCGAGACCGGGGATCTCTTCGATGGCGTGGGGTACCCCGGCCTCCTTCGCGAGCCCCACGTGCCTGTCCCTGCTGCCCTCCCCGAAGGCGGGCCGGATCGCCCCGGGCGGGCGCATCGCGATCGCGTTGGTCCCCGTTCCGTGCCGGTCGGGGACGACCGCCACGAACGGGTCGGGCAGCCCGGTGAGCAGGCGGTCCAGCTCCTTGGGCTCCAGCAGGGGGCAGTCGCCGGGCAGGAGGATCACGGCGTCGGTGCCGAGTTCCTCCGCCCTGTCCATGCCGAGCACGGCGGCACCCGAGTGTCCGGCGTCCTCGGGGTCGTGGATCACCTCAGCCCCGGCGGCCTCGGCCAGCGCCGCGGCCGCGGGTTCCCCGGTCACGACGATCGCGTCCCGGACCAGGCGGGACCCGGACACGGCCTCGAGCACGTCGCCGAGCATCGCCTCGACCAGGGCCAGGCGCTTCTCCTCGGGCACCCCGCCCGACATCCGCTGCTTGGCTGCGGTGAACCGCTTCGAGGTGACCACCGCCGCGGCATTCATGACGAGGCCAAGGTCTCCCCGACCTTGAGCACCGCCCGGGCCACGGTCGCGCGGCTCTCCGAGCTGTGCATCAGCGTCGCGGTCGAGAACGAACGGATGTCGCTCGGGGGCGGATCGGGATCGTCCGCGTCGGTGATCATGGCGTCGATCAACCCCTGGTAGAGGGTGGCGACGCCGGCCGCGGTGCTCGGCCGCCCGAGCGCCCTCATGAAGAGATCCGTCGGGCCCTTGATCACCTTGCCCGCCACGTAGGGGCTGACCGCGACGACGGGGGAGCCGGCGGCGACGATCGCGTCCCTGATCCCGGGCACGGCGAGGATCGGTCCGATGCTGATCACGGGGTTTGAGGGGCCGATGACGATCAGGTCGGCCGTCGCGATCGCCTCGAGCACCTCGGGCGTCGGCTCCGCCGCCTCGATCCCCTTCAGCTCGACGCCCTCCACCTCGGTCTGGCCGCCCTCGATGATCAGGTACTCCTGCAGGCCGCGCCATTCGCCGCCGCTCTTGATCATCGTGCGGACCGGTTGGTCGGACATGGGCAGGACGCGGGCCTGGATCCCGAGCCCGCGCCCGATCTGCGCCTGGGCGTCCGTCTGGCGGCCGCCCTCGTTCAGGAAGTCGCGCCGGTAGAGGCAGGCGGCGAGGTCGAGGTTGGAGAGCGAGAACCAGGCGGGCGCCCCGAAGCGGGTCATCCGCTCGAACACGTCGAAGCCGTCGTCCTTGATGCCCCAGCCGCGCACCTCGTCGACCTGGCCGGCGAGCCAGTAAGTGACCAGGTCCGGGTCGGGGGACACGTGGACCCCGAGCGTCTCGACGTCGTCGCCCGTGTTGGCGATCACGGTCAGGCCGCTCCCGACCACCGCCTGCATCCCCGCGGCGAGCTTCGCCCCGCCGGTCCCTCCGGCCAGAAGGGCGACCTTCATCAGAACGTCTCGCCCTCGGGGAGGTTCGTGAACTTGAGGCCGGCGTGGGTCTTGTAGCGGATGTTTACGGAGATCATCAGGGCGGTCAGCTGCTCGACGATCCGCGACATCTCGAGGGCACCGGCATTGACCGGGCGGAGACCGTCGATCCGGGCGATGAGCTCCGCGACGCGCGCCTTGTCGGCCTTCTTGTCGCCGCAGACCGGGACGTCCTCGTCGAGGGGGTGCGAGAGGTCGGCCAGCCCCGGCGCGCTCACCGTGTGGAGGGCCGAGACTACGGTCACGCCGTCCGGAACCATCTCCTGCGCCTGCTGGGCGGCGGAGCCCTGCCACACGCCGATCGTCCGGGTGGCCTTGCCGCTTATCGCGGCGGCCAGGGGCACGGAGCAATCGACCAGGATCTGCCCCGGCTCCAGGGACCCCTTGAGGTTGGTCAGGTACTCGGACTGGTTGCGGAAGGGGATCGTGAGGAACACGACGTCGGCCGCCCCGGCCGCGTCCTCGTTGGTCATGCCCTCGAGGCTCCCGCCGGCTTCCGCGGCGATCTTCGCCGCCGCTTCGGTCGCCCGTCCCGCGTCACGAGAACCGATCACGACCTTGGCCCCGCCGGCGGCCCATCGCTTCGCGAGCCCGGAACCGAGGGCCCCGGTGCCGCCGATGACAGGGATGGTGGGTGCTGCGCTGTTCTCGCTCACGAGGCCGCAGTCTAGGTCACGGGAGAGCCCGACTATCCTTGGCGCCATGTCGATTGCCGAAAAGGTTGGAACGGAGAGAGAAGACGACTTCGTGGTCGAAGGGGTCCTGATCACGGACGTGGGAGGGCTGCTCGAGACGGGCGTCCTCTCGACCCCGGGGATGATCGGGATGATGGAGCGCAACTGCGCGCTCCTGGTCCAGGAGTTCCTCCCGGAGGGATCCGCCACGGTCGGCTTCGAGGTCTGCGTCAAGCACGTCTCCGGTGCCGGCGAGGGGGCCGAGTGCAGGGTGTGGGGCCGGCTCGACGAGGTGATCGACGACCGCAAGTTCAGGTTCTCTGTCGAGGTCAAGGAGGGCGACCGCACCCTCGGCGTCGGCACGCACGAGCGCCGCGCGATCTCCTTCAACGTGGCGGCCGGCTGATGGGCGCCTCGAAGTTCCCCTCGTCGGTCAGGGTCCGCGAGGTCGGGCCCCGCGACGGCTTCCAGAACGAGCCCGAGGTGATAGCGACCGAGGACAAGGTGCGCCTGATCAACATGCTCGCGGCGACCGGCCTGAAGCGCCTCGAGGTCACGTCGTTCGTGCGGCCCGACGTGATCCCCCAGCTCTCCGACGCCACCGAGGTCCTCGACCGGATCGACCGCCCGGACGGCGTGTCCTACTCGGTACTGGTCCCGAACCGACGCGGGCTGGAGCTGGCGCTGGAGCGTCGCGATCGCTTCGACGAGACGAACTTCTTCCTCTCCGCGTCCGAGACCCACAACAAGAAGAACGTGAACCGGACAGTCGAGGAATCGATCTCCGGCCTGGAGGAAACGATCCCGGTCGCGGTCGACGCCGGCCTGCGCTGCGAGGGCGTCATCTCGACCTCGTTCGGCTGCCCCTACGAGGGCGACGTGCCGGTCGAGAACGTGCTGGCGATCGCCCTGCGGCTGGCCCGCGCCGGCTGCGTCGAGATCGGCTTCGGCGACACCACGGGGATGGCGAACCCGGTCCAGGTCCGGCGCTTCTTCGACCGGGTGCGCGACCGGTTCGAGGCCGAGGGGCTGGGGGAGGTCGAGCTGACCGCCCACTTCCACGACACCCGCGGCCAGGGGCTCGCCAACGTGCTCGCCGCCCTGGAGGAGGGCGTCGACTCCTTCGAGTCGAGCTTCGGGGAGCTCGGCGGCTGCCCCGTCCCGGCCGGCGCGACCGGCAACATCGCGTCCGAGGACCTGATCTCGATGCTCGGCGAGATGGGGATCGAGACCGGGGTGGAGCTGCCGAAGTTGATCGAGGCCTCCGCCGAGGCACAGAAGGTCCTCGGCCGCCCGTTGGGCTCCCACGTGCTAAAGGCGGGGCCCGTGGACTGGCACCGCTAGGTGCCACGTCCACGAACGCCGAGTTCCCGCTGGCACCGCTAGGTGCCACGTCCACGAAAGCCGAGTTCCGACTGGCACCGCTAGGTGCCACGTCCACGAAAGCCGAGTTCCGACTGGCACCGCTAGGTGCCACGTCCACGAACGCCGGGTTCCCGCTGGCACCGCTAGGTACCAAGTACGGTACATCGTTTCAATTTGTTCCGTCTGGGTTATGATCGGACCATGAAGAGCGACGGTTTCAGGGCGGCGGCGGAGGCGAAGGACTTCGAATCGGGCAGGGACCTGTTCGCGGAGGACGTCGTCTTTCGCAGCCCCTTCGTGCACAGGCCCTACGAGGGAATCGACGCGCTCGGCTTTCTCCTGGGGCACGTGGTCCAGGTGTTCGAGGACTTCCGGTACGTGGCCCACGTCGAGACCGACGACGTCGCGGTGCTCCAGTTCGAGGCGCGGGTGGGGGACCGCGAGCTCCAGGGCGTCGACATCCTCAGGTTCGACGAGGAGGACAAGATCGAGGAGATGACCGTCATGGTCCGTCCCGCCTCCGGGCTCGAGGCGCTCGGCAAGGAGATGGGTCGCCGCATCGAGGCCGCCACCGGATCCTGAGCGGCCGGCTCCGCGGCGGGGGCTCTGATCCCTCCCTGATCGAATAGGCTCCGGGGCCGGTCGCCCCCGCATCCGGGGGCCGCAAACTTCGCTACAGGAGGAACGCTCCCAGATGGAGATCAAGAAGGTTGGCGTCGTCGGCTGCGGCCTGATGGGTCACGGCATCACCCAGGTCAGCGCCGAGGCCGGCTTTGACGTCGTGGTCGCCGATGTCGACCAGGAGAAGCTGGACAAGGGGATCGGCAAGATCACCAAGCTGCTCGGCAAGGCCGTCGAGAAGGGCAAGATCGAGCAGGCGGACGCGGACGCCGTCCTCGGCCGGATCAACGCCACCACCGACCTCGACGAGTTCGCCGACTGCGACCTGGTAATCGAGGCCGTCACCGAGAACCTCGACACCAAGCTCGAGCTCTGGAAGAAGCTCGACGGGATCGTGAAGGAGGACGCGTACTTCGCGACCAACACCTCGTCGCTGCCCGTCATCAACCAGGCCGCCGCGACCACCCGTCCGACCAAGTTCCTCGGCCTCCACTTCTTCAACCCGGTCCAGCGCATGCCGCTGCTCGAGGTGATCCAGTCCGTGACCACCTCCCCGGAGGCGATGGGCATCGGCCTGGCCTACGGCGAGAAGCTGAAGAAGACCACGGTCGAGACGAAGGACAAGGCCGGCTTCATCGTCAACCGCCTGCTCGTCCCCTACATGTTGGACGCGATCCGCGGCCTCGAGGAAGGGATCGGCTCGATCGACGAGATCGACGCCGCGATGAAGGCGGGCGCCGCCCACCCGATGGGCCCGCTCACCCTCGCCGACTTCGTCGGGCTGGACACGCTCCACTCGATCGCCGACGTGATGTTCGACGAGTTCCGCGAGCGCCGCTTCGCCGCCCCGCCGACGCTTCGCAAGATGGTCGCCGCCGGTTTCTACGGAGTGAAGTCGGGCCGCGGCTTCTACGACTACTCGGGCGAGAAGCCGGTCCCGGTCAATCCGGGCCTCTAGCCAGGAGCTCTCCGCGGTGAAACCGAACCGGCGCGCCGTCCGGCCACCATCGGTTTCACCGCGAGACAGGATTACGCGATGACCAAGGTAGATCTCGATCCCGCCCTGGAGGCCGCCCTCGGCGGCGGCCCCGAGCGGCATCACGCCAAGACCGCCGAGCAGGGCAAGCTGCCCGTCCGCGAGCGGGTGGACCTCCTGCTGGACGAGGGCTCGTTCGTGGAGGACGCCCTGCTCGCGAACTGGGACGTGGAGGGCCACGGGGCCGACGGCGTCGTGACGGGCACGGGCCTCGTGTGGGGCCGCCCGGTCGCGCTCATGGCCAACGACCCGACGGTCAAGGCGGGCTCGTGGGGCCCGAAGACGGTCGAGAAGATCCTCCGCATCCAGGAGCGGGCCCTCAAGCTCGAGATCCCGATGGTCTACCTGGTCGATTCGGCCGGGGCCCGGATCACCGATCAGGTCCAGATGTTCCCCGGCCGCCGTGGTGCCGGCCGGATCTTCTACAACGAGGTGAAGATGAGCGGCCGCGTGCCGCAGGTCTGCCTGCTCTTCGGCCCGAGCGCCGCGGGCGGCGCCTACATCCCGGCCTTCTGCGACGTCGTGATCATGCGCGACGGCAACGCCTCGATGTACCTCGGCTCGCCCCGGATGGCGGAGATGGTGATCGGCGAGAAGGTCACCCTCGACGAGATGGGCGGAGCCCGCATGCACACGTCGAAGTCGGGCTGCGGCCACTTCCTCGTGAAGACCGACGAGGAGGCGATCGAGACCGGCCGCCGCTACCTGCGCTACATGCCGACGAGCTGGCGCGAGCAGGTGCCGGACCTCGATCCGGTCGCGCCGGCCTCGGACACCCCCCTTGACGAGATCATCCCCGTCGACGAGAACGTCCCGTTCGACATGAACCTCCTCCTCGACACGCTGCTCGACGCGGACTCGTTCGTCGAGGTGCACAAGCGCTGGGCGAAGGAGCTGATCGTGGGCTACGGCCGGATGAACGGCAAGGCCGTCGGCATCGTCGCCAACCAGCCGAAGCAAAAGGGTGGGGTGCTGTTCGTCGACTCTGCCGACAAGGCGGCCCGGTTCATCGCCACCTGCAACGCCTTCAACATCCCGCTGCTCTTCCTGGCCGACATCCCGGGCTTCATGATCGGAACCGCCGTCGAGAAGCAGGGGATCATCCGCCACGGCGCCAAGATGATCTCGGCGATGTCCGAGGCCACGGTGCCGAAGATCTCGGTCGTGGTCCGGAAGGCGTACGGCGCCGGCCTCTACGCCATGGCCGGCCCCGCGTTCGAGCCGGACTGCTGCCTGGCCCTCCCGAACGCCTCGATCGCCGTCATGGGCCCGCAGGCCGCGGTCAACGCGGTCTTCTACAACCAGATCCAGGCGATCGAGGACGAGGAGGAGCGGGAACGGTTCGTCGCCGAGAAGCGCGAGGAGTACGCGGAAGGGGTCGATCTGCTGCACCTCGCCTCGGAGATGGTGATCGACGCCGTGGTCAAGCCGGAGGACCTCCGCACGGAGCTGATCAAGCGCTTCGAGCTGGCCGAGGGGCGGGACCGCTCCTTCACCGAGCGGCGCACCCCGATCACGCCCGCCTGAGCGACGCGGTGGTCCGCGAGCGGCCCCGGCGCCGGTCCGTCTTCATAGGGTGTTGCGGATGGACCGCTCCGTCCGCAACCTCCTGCTGGTCGCCCTGGCCTGCGCGGCCGGCGTCGCCCTGCTGGCGCTGCTCTTCTACGGGTCGGACCGTTTCGCCGAGATCGACGCCAGGGCGACCGCGCACCTGCTCGCCGCGGAGGGCTCCTGGCGCGAATCCGCGGGGCAGTTCGGGGCCGATCTCGCGGAGCCCGTCCCGCTGGCCTTCTTCTACTTCCTCCTGATCGCGCTCGCCGTGGGGTGGGGAAGGCCCTGGCAACTGGCGGGCGCGGGGGCGGTGATCGTGTGTGCCAACGTGACCACGCAGGGCCTGAAGCTGATCGGCGCGCACCCGCGTCTCCAGGGCGCGCTCGGGGTCAGCTATCCGGTCGAGATCCACTACCCGAGCGGTCACACCACCGCGGCCCTGGCGGTCGGCTTCGGCCTCTGGCTGATCGCGCCGCCGCGCTACAGGCGCCCGGCCGCGCTGGTGGGGGCCGCTCTCGGCGTGGCGGTGGGGGCGGGGGTCGTGGTGGCGGGCTGGCACTTCATGAGCGACGTGGTCGGAGCGGCGCTGGTGGTGGGCTTCTGGGCCTGCGTCACCCTCTCGGCCCTGATTCAGTTGGGTCGTGAGACGGCGCCGGGGTCGCACAACCTACGCGTTTCCTAAACAAAGTTGACGTGCGTCAACTTTTTGGTAGGTTGGGGACGTCGCCCGAACAGATCGGGCGGGAAGAGATTCAAAAGGAGACGAAATGAGCATCATCAGGTACCTGACAGCCGCGATCGGAGCCATGGCCATCATGCTGATGGCCGGCGCCTCCGGGGCGCAGGCGTCGGGTTGTCCCGCCGACCAGTCGGTGGTCGACTACAAGTCCAACAACCCGCCCTACCAATGCGCGGTCCACTACTGGTCGAGCAAGGAGAAGCTTTCGCCGCTCGAGATCTGGTCCTGGTCCTCCGACACCGCGGCCGGATACAAGCATGCCGTCCACTGCCGCTACCTGAGCGACGACGGGATCATCTGGAGCTGGGACACCGTCGGACCGAGCTACTTCGCGATGTTCTCCAACCCGTACACCTCGACCCGCCACGCCGCGACCGGGGTCATCTTCACGACGGGCAACTACAACAGCGACCAGATCAAGACGAAGAAGCACAGCAAGTGCGAGACCGGTGACGGGAAGATCACGAACAGCATCAAGCGGATCACCCAGAAGATCACCATCGACGAGGTCCAGGGCAACGGTGGGAGCAGCGGCAACACCGTCTACTTCAAGGGCACCGTCTCGCCGTCCTCGAGCACTTCCGGGTACGTGGCGCTGACGCTCGGCAAGGAGCCGATCACGGACAACGGCCAGCCGGTCGTCGGGCCGATCAAGGACGGCAAGTACACCATCGCCTGGAAGACCCCCCCGATGCCGAGCGAGGTGACGCTGCCGCTCAGCGTCGTCTACCCCGGCGACACCTCCCAGTGCCCGGCCGCGGCCAAGACCTGCGGGTCGACGCCGGCCGGGCCCACCGACCCGGTGATGGTCACCCTCAAGAAGGCGAACGTCCCGCTGTCGGGCGGCGAGACGTTCTCCTCCACCGGCATCGAGACGGGCGCACCGTTCGTCGCCCCGGTGGTTCCCGCGGAGCTCGGTGCCTCGGCTTCCGCCTCCGCCTCGTCGTCGTCGGGCCTCGTCGTCAGGGAGAGGTCGGCCCGGATGCCCGCCCGGCTCGGGGCCAAGTGCCCGTCCGGTTCGGTGCTGATTCACGCCGAGTCGAACGCCGCTCGTCCGAGCGTCGCGCTCTCGTACGGCGGCCGCGGCGTCCAGCTCCGCGAGGGCGCGGTCGCCAAGGGCCGCAAGGCGCAGATCCAGCTGATCTGCCGCAAGAACGCCGGCGCGCCGCTCAACCTGACCCGGTTTCGGCTCGGCACCGCCCGGGCCGACCGGCTGGCCACCCGCAAGCGCGGCGGTGCCGTGTTCGGCGGGCCGAGGGCCGACCGACTGATCGTGGCCAACCCCGCCGGGATGGCGCAGGGCGGCCTCGGCGATGACCGCCTGACGGTACGGGCGAAGAACGGAACCGCCTCCGGGGGCCCCGGCGACGACGTCATCGTCTCCCGCGCCGGCGGTCGCACGCTCCTGATCGGCGGCCCCGGCCGGGATCGGGTCGACGCCTCGGGCAAGGCCGTGGTCAACGTCCGCGACGGGCAACGCGACCGCGTCGTCTGTCGCGGGAACGGCGTGCGGGTGATGGCGGACCGCCACGACGTGCTCCGGGGGGACTGCAACCCGGTCTGAGACGCCAAGGCGAACCGAATGAAGCGAAAGGGCCGCCCGATGGGCGGCCCTTTTCTTGCGACGCTCGTCCTGATCAGCCGTTCAGCTGCCGGGCGTACTCGGTGAAGAAGTCGAGCGCCTCCGGGTTGGCCAGCGAGTCCCGGCTCGCCGCCTTCTCGGGCGGGGTACCCGTCAGGATCCTCTTCACCGGCACCTCGAGCACCTTGCCGGAGAGGGTGCGGGGCACGGCCTCGATCTGGATCATCTCGTTCGGAACGTGCCGCGGCGAGCAGCGGGTCCGGATCTCGGCGGCGACCCGCTTCTTGAGGTCGTCGGTCAGTTCGGCACCCTCGGCGAGGACGACGAAGAGCGGCATCCAGCCCTCCGTGCCCTCGCGGGGGATGTCGACCACCAACGCGTCGGCGATGTCGTCGTCGGCCAGAACGGCCCGGTAGATCTCGGAGGTGCCCATGCGGATCCCGCCCCGGTTGATCGTCGAGTCGGAACGCCCGTAGATGATCGCGGTTCCCCGCTCGGTGATCTCGATCCAGTCGCCGTGGCGCCAGGTGCCGGGGTACGTGTCGAAGTAGCTGTCGCGGTACCTGGAGCCGTCCTCGTCTCCCCAGAGGTAGAGCGGCATCGACGGCATCGGCTTGGTGATGACAAGTTCCCCGACCTCGCCGACCCTCGGGTTGCCGTCCTCGTCCCAGGACTCCACCGCGGCGCCCAGGGCGCGGGCCTGGAGCTCGCCCCGGTACACGGGCAGCGTCGGGACGCCGCCCACGAAGGCGGTGCAGAGGTCCGTCCCGCCCGACGTCGAGAAGAGCCAGGTGTCCTCGCCGACGTGCTCGTAGATCCAGTCGAAGCCCTCGGGCGCGAGCGGCGAGCCGGTCGACCCGACCGAGCGCAGCTTCGACAGGTCGCGCCCGTCGGCGCCAGGCTCGACGCCGTCCTTCATGCAGGCCGAGATGTACGAGGCGGAGGTGCCGAAGCAGGTGACCTTGGCGTCGGAGGCGAGCTGCCAGAGCGCGGACATGTCCGGGTAGCCGGGGTTGCCGTCGTAGAGGACGATCGCCGCGTCGGCCAACAGGCAGGACACGAGGAAGTTCCACATCATCCAGCCCGTCGTCGTGAACCAGAAGATGCGGTCCCCGGGCTGCGCGTCCAGGTGGAGATGCATCTTCTTCAGGTGCTCGAGCAGGATCCCGCCCTGGCCCTGGACGATCGGCTTCGGCAGACCGGTCGTGCCGGACGAGTACAGGATCCAGAGGGGGGAGGCGAAGGGCACCCGGGTGAACTCGAGCTCGCCCCCGTCGACGAGGGTCAGGAACTCCGCGAGGTCCATGAAGCGCGACCCGTCCCATTCGGTGCCGTCGGGGAGATCGACCCAAGGTTCGTTCGTCAGCTGGTTGGTGAAGATCACCTTCTCCACCGAGGGCATCGAGTCGGCCAGCTCGATCACCGTGGCACGGCGGTCGAACTCCTTGCCGCCGTAGCGGTAGCCGTCCGTGGCGAGCAGGACCTTGGGCTCGATCTGCGCGAAGCGGTCCCGCACCGCGCCGGCGCCGAAGTCGGGGGAGCAGCAGGACCAGACGGCACCGAGGCTGGCCACGGCGAGGAAGAGGGCGATCGTCTCGAAGTTGTTGGGGAGGTATCCCGCGACCCGGTCGCCCGCCCCGACCCCGAGCTCGCGGAGCGCCGCCGCCCGGATCGCGACGGCGGCCTCCAGGGTCCCCCAGGTGTACTCGGTGAGGCCGGTCTCGCCCTCACCCCGCTCGACGATCGCAACGCCGTCCGGGTCCCGGTCCCGGAAGACGTGCTCGGAGTAGTTGAGGCTGGTCCCCTCGAACCAGCGTGCCCCGGGCATCTCGTTGCCGGAAAGGACCCGGTCGAAGGAGCCGTCGTGGATCACGTCGAAGTAGTCCCAGAGGGAGAGCCAGAACTCCTCGGGCCGCTCGGTGGACCAGGCCCAGAGCTCCTCGTAACCCTCCCCGTCGGGACCGCGACCCGAATCCTTCAGCCACCTCCCGTACTCGGCGAGCCGCGAGGCTTCGATCGATTCCGGCGAAGGGGTCCAGAGGGGGGATGGGTTCAACTTGTCTCCTTTTTTTCGGGCAGGGCGCCGTCGGCGGCGTCGAGCAGCACATCCACACCGGGCTCGCCCCGCCCCACCACGGTGGTCGCCCGGAGGTTTCGGCGGCGCGCGACGAGCGCTGCGGTCTGGGAGCGAAGCACGACGCGCTTCGGCTTGAGGGGGCTGTCGGCGGCGAGGCTCGCGCTCATCCGGGTCGAGGCCAGGTCGCCCTCGCGCCCCGTCACCTCGGGAGCCGACGCCCGGGCGCCACGTACCAGGTTCACCACGGCGCAGGTCTTCTTGAGCGTGAGGCGCGAGTCACCGAAGAACGCGGCGGCGCCGCCCGCCGAGGAGTGTTCGGCGCCGAACAGGCAGACCGCGAAGCCGGCGTCTCCCGCAGCCTCGTCGTCGGCCTCCTTTGCTGCGGCCATCACGTCCCGGGCGGGGGCCAGGTCCTCCTGGGTCGCGACCGGTGTGCCGGCGAGGCGCCGGTCGACCTGGGCCGCGATAGCGGCCAGCGGGACCGCGGCGGTGATCGTCTGGAAGAGGTTCAGCGCCAGGCCCTCGGCTTCCACCGCCCTCAGCATCAGCGCGGCGAAGGTGCCGACCATGCCGCCCCAGAACAGGATCCGGTCCGTGGTCAGTTGGCCGGAGAAGCGCCGGGCGAGCCACTCGCCGACCGGGTAGGTGTCGGGAACGTCGTACCCGGTGGCCAGGATCACGTCCACCTCCTCCCAGGCCGGGCCCGGGGGAGGCGAGAGCACGTTCACGGTCTTGCGCGAGGGCAGGAGCCGCCCGATTAGGCGCAGCCTGAGGCCCCGCTCGGCGTAGAATGAGAAGGCGGCGGCGAGGCAGATCGCGGCGCCGATCCCCGGCCATTTGAGGCCGATCAGGGTGGCGGCGAGGGTGAGCAGCGAGTGGACGACGATCGTTGCCTGTTCCGATGCCGGGATCCGCACCTCCTGCCGGTGGGCCTCCCGGCCCTTCCGCTCGAGCTCTTCGACGAGCCGGCCGGCCGCCCGGCGCTCGAGGTCGCTGCCGGCGACGCCGGTGGGGCCGCCCGAAAGCGCCCCGGTCCGGCGGCCCGCGCCCTCGTCGCTGGGCGCGGCCTCGCCCCGGGGCTCGGGATCCGGCTCTGCCGAGTTGCTCTCTTCCTTCTCGTCCGGGCTCATAGTCCTATGCGGCGGGTGGGAATCGAACCCACACGCCCTTGCGGGCAACGGATTTTGAGTCCGTCGCGTATACCAGTTCCGCCACCGCCGCAGGAGGGCCCAAGTCTATTGCCGCGCGGCTCAGGAGGCCCCGGCCAGGGAGCCCTCGCGCAGGTCCCCGCCGCCTTCGCCGCCCGATCCGATCGGGCGCTCTTCCTCCACGTGCCACTCCTGGTTGAAGCCGATCGCGGCCACGATCAGGAGCGCGACCTGGACCGGGATGAGCAGCAGCACGAGCAGCCCGATCAAGTCGCTCGGCAGGGCCGGATCGGCGAAGCCCGCCTTGTCGCGGGCGAACCACGAGTTGGTCCCGACCGCGCAGAAGATCGCGAGCAGGACCGACAACGCCATGGTCAGCGAGAGCGCGCCCCGGCTCCAACGCCAGGTCATCACGGCCAGGAGCAGGTAGACGGCAACGAAGATCAGCGCGTAGATCCCGAACGTCGAACCACCGACCAGGACGGACCAGCCGCCCAGCGTGACGATCAGCATCAGGATCGCGGAAGCGACCAGCAACACCACCGCGATGAAGCGCGTGGTCAGGGACTCGGTCTTCTCCCGGTTCGGGCGCCAGAGCTCGTAACCGGGCCTTGCCTCTCCTACCGCCATGACCCGATCATAGATTCAAACCCGGATGCCCGCAGGCCGGGTGGGTCGGCGGGCTTCGATGCGGACGAGAGGACTCGAACCTCCACGCCCTTGCGGGCACCAGGACCTAAACCTGACGCGTCTACCAGTTCCGCCACGTCCGCTCGGGGGCGAATCTTCGCACCTCGTGGGGTCAGGTGCCGATGCCCGACCAGGCGACGTCGAAGGCCTGATTGGCGACCTCGGCGATCTCGGAGCCGGGGCTGGTCCCGTCGGCCACGTCCTGGAGGACGCGCGCGGCCGAGAACATGACTCCGGCGATGAGGACGGCGGCGCAGATGGAGACGGGAGCGTCGGGCGTGATCTCGTTCCGACGCTGGCCCTCGGCGAGGAGCTCGGCGAAGAGCACCGCCAGCGGCAGCTCGCCCTCGCCGAGGATCGCCGCGAACCGGGCGGGGTGGCGGAGCGTCTCGGCGAGCATCTCCGCGTGGAACCGGGGGCTGACCTGGGGCTCCATCATGAGCAGGACGATCTTGCGGGCCCCGTCGCGGATCGGGGTGGACTCGTCCGCCAGCGCCTCGTCGAGGGCCGGTCTGAGCACCTCGCGGAAGTGCCGGGCGCACTCGTGCAGGAAGATGTCCTCCTTGCGCGGGAAGTAGCGGAAGAAGGTCCCCCAGCTGGTGCCGGCCTCGGCGACGACGTTCTCGACTCGCGACTCCTCGATGCCCTTGGCGTCGATCTCGGCGATCGCCGCGGCCAGGAGCCGGTCGCGCACCTCGATGCCGCGTTGCTGCTTCGGAACCGTGCCCAGCCCGACGCCGCCGACGAGGGCGCCGTCGGAATCGGGAGGGGCTATCTGGGTCGCTGGGCTGGCCATGTCATGGTGCGGCCCGGCCCGCGTCGGCGGGCGAGCACGCCCCCATTATTGCCGGAGCGCAGGTCGGGTACAGGGCGGGCGAGGGCCGCCTGCCCGAAATCATTCGACCCAGAACGATTGTTGAGTGAGCTGATCAACTATGACCACGCCCGACCATTCCTATCTCGTATGCGCCACACCGCGCAGCGGCAGCACCCTCGTCTGCCAGACCCTGATCCGGACCGGGGTGGCGGGTCGCCCCGAGGAGTACTTCGAGGCCCTTCGCAGCAGCGGGCTCCCCAGGAGGCCCGAAGAGTACTTCCACGGGGTGGGGGACCGGACGATCTTCGACCACCTCGCCGAGCGTTCGCAGGGCTTCGATCCGGCGCCCCGCTCGCCGCTTTGGAGCCGGACCGCATACGACCGGTACCTCGACTGGGTGAAGGAAGCGGGGACGACCGAGAACCGCGTCTTCGGGGCGAAGCTGATGTGGGGTTACGTCGAGGACTTCGTCTCGCTGCTCCGGAACATCCCCGAGTACCGGGAGATCCCGATGGCCGAGATCCTCTCCGAGGTTTTCCCGGAGTTGACCTTCGTCCGGGTCGTCCGAGCCAACAAGATCCGCCAGGCGGTATCGCTGTGGAAGCCGGTCCAGACCGCCACCTGGCGGGACGAGGGGCCCTCGACGGGCTCGGTCGGCGTGCGGCCCGAGAACAGGGACACGCCCTCGTACCAGGGCTTCGCCAACGAGCATCGGCCGGCGCTCCGCTTCCACTTCGGCGCGATCAAGCACCTCCTCGACCAGCTGCTCCAGCAGGAGGCGGCCTGGGACGCGTTCTTCGAACACGCGCGGATCAACCCCGTCTTCATCCTCTACGAGAACTTCGCCTCGGACATCGAGACGAGCACCAGGAACGTGCTGGAGCGGCTCGGCATAGATCCGCCCGACGACCTCAACCTCGAGACCCGGATGAAGAAGCAATCGGACGGGATCAACGACGACTGGTCGCGCCGGTACAGCGACATCCGGCTGGGTGCGGAGTTCGACCTCGTGCCGACCACGTCGAATGGCGAGTAACCGGGCATAGGCTTCGAGGATGGACGAGCGCCCGAACATCATCTACGTGCACTCGCACGACACCGGCCGCTACGTGCAGCCGTACGGGCATCACGTGCTCACCCCGAACATCCAGCTTCTAGCGGACCAGGGAATCACGTTTCGCCGGGCGTTCTGTGCCGCCCCGACCTGCTCCGGCAGCCGCGCGGCGCTGCTGACCGGGCAGCACTGCCACAACAACGGCATGACGGGACTCGCCCACCGGGGCTGGCGCCTGAACGACTACTCGAAGACCCTCGTCCACCCGCTCAAGGCGTCCGGGTACCGGACGATCCTGGTCGGCGAGCAGCACATCTCGCGCGATCCGCACGTGATCGGCTACGACGAGGTCGTCGAGCTGAAGGATAACTACGCCAAGCGGGTGGCCCCCAGCGCGCTCGGCGCGCTCAGCCGAACCCGGGAACCGTTCTTCATGTCGGTCGGCTTCTTCGAGACGCACCGGGACTACGCCGCCCCGACCTCGGTGCGCGACTCGCTCTACTCGCTGCCGCCCGAGAGCCTCCCGGACACCGCGGTCACCCGGGGCGACATGGCCGCCTACAAGGAGAGCGTGCGCTCGCTCGACCAGGGCATCGGCGCGCTCCTGAACGGGCTGCACGCGAGCGGGCTCGCCGACAACACCCTCGTGATCTGCACCACGGACCACGGCCTAGCCTTTCCCAAGGCGAAGGCGACCCTGCTGGACGCCGGGATCGGGGTGATGCTCCTGATCCGGGGCCCGGGCGGATTCTCGGGTGGCAAGGCGATCGACTCGATGGTCTCCCACCTCGACCTCTATCCCACGATCTGCGACGTGGCCGGAATCCGTCCGCCGGACTTCCTGCAGGGCAGGTCGCTGATGCCGCTGGTCCGGGGGGAGACGGCGGCGCTCCACGAGCAGCTCTTCTCCGAGGTCACATACCACGCCGCCTACGAACCCCAGCGCGCCGTGCGGACGAACCGGTGGAAGTACATCCGGCGCTTCGACGGACGCACCCGGCCGGTGCTCGCGAACGTCGACGACAGCGCCACGAAGGATCTGTTGATCGAGGCGGGCTGGGGGGAACGGGAGGTGGCCCCGGAGCAGCTGTTCGACCTGACGCTCGATCCCTCCGAATCCCGCAACCTCGCCGCGGAGCCGCCCAGCGGCGAGATCCTGGCCGAGATGCGCGAAAGGCTCGACCGGTGGATGGAGGAGACCGACGACCCGATTCGGCTCGGGCCGATTCCGCCACCGCCGGGGGCCGAGATCAACGACCCGGATCAGATCTCGCCGGACGAGCCGCTCACCCTCGTCCCGGGCTGACCGGCGTTTACCGACCGGCGCGTGCGGGGTAGGCTCCTCCTCGGCATGGGACGATCGACTGGAGGGAAGTTGCGGGGCAGAGCGAGCGGTTTCTTGAGGCAGAACGCGATCGCGCTACTGGCGCTCTTCGTGGCGCTCGGCGGCGCGTCCTACGCGGCGGTGAACCTGCCCAAGAACAGCGTTGGGGCGAAGCAGATCAGGAGCGGGGCGGTCACCGCGAAGAAGCTCCGCCAGGGCTCCGTGAACTCGGCGAAGGTGAAGAACCGGTCGCTCAGGGCGGTCGACTTCAGGCGCGGAGAGCTCCCGCAGGGGCCTCGGGGCGTGACCGGACCGACCGGGCCCACCGGAACCGTGGACGTGAGCGCGGCGGGGTGGGTGACCAACGAGGTGGAATACGGCGCGGAGACGGACATCCACGAAACGACGACCAGCCCGGTCGTGGTCGGGAGGCTGACGTTCGAGGCGCCCGCCGACGGCTTCGTCCTGGTGAACGTGGCGCCCCCGGTCCACGCGGCCTCGCCGGTGACGGGGACGTGCACGGTGTCGATCGGCTACGCCGTCGACGGCGAGGCAGCGGCGGCGGTGGGGCTAGGCACCTTCGAGCAGGGCGATCCGGAGTGGCACTACGTGAGCATCCCGCTCACCGACGCGACCCCCGTGGAGGCCGGGACCCACGAGATCAGCGTGACGGCGCAGATGAATCCGTTCGTGAGCCCTTCCTGCGAGGGCAGCTTCGGGATGGCTCCGCCACCCGCAACGGCCCTCTTCGTGCCCCACGGGAAGACTCACGATGGAGCGGGGGATCCCTAGGCGCGGGGCCTCGAAAGCCTCGTGATCAGCGGGTCCGGGCCGAACTCTCCGAGCCCGCCGGTGGCTCGGGTGAGCGCGAGGAGGCCCTCGACGCCCTGGTCGAGGCGGCTCGCCGCATCGGGCGTGGGGGCCCCGTCCCGGAAGTCGGCGGAGGTGAGGTACACGTCGACCGGCAGGGGAAGCGCCCCGAAGAAGCTGAGCAGGTCCCTCAGGTGCCGCTCGACGCCGAGCGAGTGGTGGTCGGTGGCTCCCATCGCGACGATCAGGACGGGCTTGCCGCGGAGCGCGTCCACCGGGGTCAGGTCGAGCAAGTTCTTCAGCGCGCCGGTGAGCGACCCGCGGTAGACCGGCGAGGCGAGCAGCACGGCGTCGGCCTCCGACAGGCGCCGCACCGTGTCCGCGGTGTCGTCCTCCAGCCGGTCGAGCGGGGTCCCGTCGGCGAACCCGATCTCGAGTTCCGCCAGGTCGATCCGGTCGATCGCGAGGTTCTCGTTCGCGGCCTCCGCCCGGTCGAGCGCCTCGTTCACGGCCCGGTGCTGGCGGCCGGGTGGGGTGACGCTGCCCAGCACGGATAGCACCTTGGGTCCTTCGCTCATCGCCGTCCTTCCATTCCCGAGTAGTCCAGTAAAGAATAACCGGATGGCGGGCGGACGACGGCGCGCGCCGGTCGGCCGGGGACTTGTCGAACGCGACCTGACGCGACTTCCCTCGGCCGATCGCCGCCCGGGACCGAAGCCGGATTTGCGCCCGGAAACGAGGGCTCTATGGATCCGCAGAGATGGCTACACTCCGTGCCACGGGGCTATGATGTCAACGGCTAGCATGGCGGTCTCCAAAACCGTTCGTCTAGGTTCGAATCCTAGTAGCCCCGCTACCCCGCGGGCGAGGTGTATTGGTTGCACAGGAGCCTTCCAAGCTCCTAGGGCGGGTTCGATTCCCGTCGCCCGCTTCGGACCGCCGCGTCGCGGCGTCTCCCGGTAGAGTCCCGGTTCACGCACGGGGCGTGGCGCAGTTTGGTAGCGCATTCGACTGGGGGTCGAAAGGTCGCTGGTTCAAATCCAGTCGCCCCGATTCATCCGACGGGTCCGTCAGATCGTGGTACCCGCCGGTCCTGTTCTCTCAGAAGCAGATGGACGAACCGATTCCGGTTCATGGTGCCGTCTCTTCTCGTCGGGCGCCGGGGTTGGGGCGCACCGACCGTGATTGGGGGTTCACCTCTGGGCAACGTGTTGCCGGTTGACCGGGAGCCTTGACTTTATCGCCGCCTATCGTATACCGTAGACGACCATGGAGAAGAGGGCGGTGAGGCACCTATTTCCTCGCGACGTGGAGCGGAAATTCCCTATCGCGGAGCGAGGCGAAGGGGTTTGGATTTGGGATACCGATGGGAAGCGCTATCTCGATGCCGATTCGGGGGCGATCTCGGTCATCAGCGTCGGCCACGGGTCGGCGGATGTGGTCGCGGCGATGTCCGAGCAGGCATCCCGGCTCGCCTACGTGCACAACGGACAGTTCGAGAACCAGCCCGCCGAGGATCTCGCCGACCTCCTGGCCGAGATCGCTCCCGGCGACATGAACCGGAGCCTGTTCGTGTCCGGCGGTTCCGAGGCGGTCGAGACCGCGATCAAGATAGCCCGCCAGTACCACGTCCTAAATGGCGACCCGGACCGGCACATCGTCCTCTCGCGGGACCGCAGCTACCACGGTGCGACCCTGCTCGCGTTGGAGTTGAGTGGCACACCGGCCCGTCAGGAGGTGTACCGGCCGTACTTCCAGGGCCACGCCAAGGTGCCTACCCCGGACGCCTATCGGGGCGATGACGGGTCCGCCCTGGCCAGCGCCGACGAGGTCGAGGCGACCATCCTCCGCCTCGGGCCGGAGAAGGTGTCCGCCTTCATCGCCGAACCGATCGTGGCCGCGGCCCAGCCCGGGCTCACCCCGCCGCCCGCTTACTACGAGCGAATCCGCGAGATCTGCGACGAGCACGGGGTGCTGTTCATCGCCGACGAGGTCGTGACCGGGTTCGGCCGCACCGGGACAGCATTCGGGATCGAACACTGGGATGCCGTACCGGACATGATCGCCACGGCGAAGGGCTTGGCCGGGGGCTACGTGCCCCTCGCTGCGGTGCTGATGCGTGACCGCATCGCCGACACGTTCGAGAGTCGCTCGACCTCGTTCGTTCACGGCCTCACCTACGAGGCCCACCCAGTCGCCTGCGCTGCGGGGCTCGCCGTGCTGCGCATCATCCTCCGGGACGGTCTCATCGAGAACGCCAGGAACCGCGGCGACCAGCTCGCGCAGGGTTTGGAAGCGATCAGGTCCTCACATGCCGTGATCGGGGACGTCCGCGGCAAGGGTCTGCTGATGGGGCTCGAGTTCGTCGCCGATCGCGAAACGAAGAAACCTCTGGAGCCGGCCGGTGAATTCGCTCGGCGACTCCATCTCGCCGCTCAGGAGAACGGGCTGATGATCTATCCCGGCGCACCACCCTTTGGTGGCGCCAGCGACCAGGTTTTGATCAGCCCACCGCTGATCATCAAGCCGGAGGAGGTAGCAACGATCCTGGAGATCCTTGACGAGACATTGCGCGAGGTCGTACCGGCATGAGTTCGCTCCCACAGCTCGACCGGGTGCTTCTCGCCGATCGGGCATACGACGGCATCAAGGATGCAATCCTCGCCGGAGACATCGCCGCCGGCACCAAGCTGACCGAAGCCGGGGTTGCCGAACAGATGGGGGTGAGCCGGGTCCCGGTGCGCGAGGCGCTCCAGCGCCTCAAGGGAGACGGGTTGATCGAGGACATGGGCCAACGTGGCATGCAGGTGCGGCGTCTGACCGGCACCGACATCGTCGACATCTACAACTTCAGGCTCGGGCTCGAGCCGGTCGCGGCCCGTCTCGTCGCGCTGAACGGGGCACCGCCCCAGCAGCTCGACCGGCGCATCGAGGAGATGACGGCGGCGGCGGACGCCCAGGACAGCTCGGCGCTCAGTACCGCCGAGCTCGCGTTCCACCAGGACCTCTGCGACCTCTCGGGCAACCGGCTCATCTCGAGCTCCTTCGCCAGGGTGGCGGCCCTGATCAAGCTCGCGATCGTGTTGGACAACCTCCACTACGTGGACGTCAGTCACGCCGCGGAGGAACACCACAAGGTGGTTGACGCGCTCCGATCCGGTGACCCGGACCTAGCGGGTGAGACGATGATCGAACACATCCTCAGCACGGTCGACGAGGTCGTCACCGCCCTCGAAGGTGATTCGGGAGAGGACGGCGGAACTTCTCGCCTCGCGTGGAGCGGCCGATGAGGCCGGGCACCAGGGTCGCGGTCGACATCGGCGGGACCTTCACCGATCTCGTGCGATACGACCCAGAGTCCGGCGACCTGGTCACGGCCAAGGTGCTGACCGACCAAGGCGACCGCGCCCGCGGCGTCATCGCGGCGCTCCGGAACAGCGGCTCGCTCGAGTCGGAGGTGGAGGAGTTCATCCACGGGACGACGGCCGGCACCAACGCCGTGATCGAGGGAAAGGGGGCGATTACCGCCCTGCTCACCACCAGGGGCTTCCGCGACGTGCTGGAGCTGATGCGGGGCGACCGTCCGCTTCCGGTCTACGACCTCGATTGGCGAAAGCCGGATCCTCTGATCCCGCGCCACCTCCGATTCGAAGTCGACGAGCGGCTCGACAGCTCCGGCGCCGTGATCGATCCCCTCGACGAGGACGGGCTCAGAGACCTGCTGAACTCCGATCCGTTCGAGGACGTCGAGGCGGTGGCGATCTGCTTCCTCCACGCGTTCCTCAACCCGGCGCACGAGATCCGCGCGGCCGAGATCGTCGCCGAGGAGTTGCCGGGGGTGCAGGTCTCCCTGGCCAGCGTGATCGATCCCGAGGTCCGGGAGTACGAGCGGAGCTGCACCGTGTCGCTGGACGCGATGCTCAAGCCGCTGATGAGCAGCTACCTCGGGCGGTTGAGCGAATCGCTCGACCGGGCCGGGGTCGGGTGCGAGCCGAAGATCATGCTCGCGAACGCCGGAGTTCTGCCGGTCGAAGGGGCCGCACGGCGGCCGGTCTTCACGCTCAACTCGGGCCCCGCGGGCGGCATCGTCGGTGCCCGACTGATCGGCGAGGCGCTCGGGCGGCCCAACCTGATCACCGCCGACATGGGCGGGACCAGCTTCGACGTCTGCGCGATCGTCGACGGTGAACCGAGCTTTCGGTCCGAAGGCTACGTCCGGTGGGGCCTTCCGTTCCGCATCCCCCACGTCGACATAGGCACGATCGGCGCCGGTGGCGGAAGCATCGGATGGGCCGACCGGGGCGGCCTGCTCAGGGTCGGTCCGGAAAGCACCGGCTCCGACCCGGGCCCGGTCTGTTACGGGCTCGGTGGGGATCGCCCGACCGTGGTCGACGCGTTCGCGACGCTGGGCTACTTCGAGGACGGCGCGATCGGCGGGGGCGCCGTCGAGATCGACACCTCCGCGGCAAGGGAGGCCTTCGCCGATCTGGGGCGCGAGCTCGGGCTCGATGCGGACCAAACCGCACTCGGCACGCTCGAGATCGCGCTGGCCAACATGGTGGCCGAGATCCGCAAGCACTCCGTCGAACGGGGAAGGGACCCGCGGCAGTTCGCCCTTTTCCCGTTCGGTGGCGCCGGCTCGATGCTGGCCGGCCTCCTCGCCCACGAATTGGAGATGCCCGAAGTGATCGTGCCGCCCCACGCGGGCGTCTTCTCCGCCTGGGGCATGTTGGGAGCGGATCTTCGCTTCGACGTGCAGCGGACGTTCCACGGTGAGCTCGACAGCACCGACGTGCGCGAGTTGGAATCCACCTTCGTCGACGGTGAACAAGAGGTCGCGGAGGCCCTGCCCGAGGCGGCCGGCGACCTGGTCATCACGCGCCAAGTCTCGCTTCGCTATTCCGGTCAGAGGCACGAACTGCGGGTGCCGATCGCGAGCCCGGCGGGGCCCGAGGCGCTGGCCGATGCCCGCTCCGGGTTCGACCGACTTCACGATCGCGAGTACGGCCACAGCCGGCCCGAAGCCACGGTCGAGGTCCGCGGGCTTCAGGTGACCGGCTCGGTTCGCCGGGAGCGACCGATCCTACGGTGCGGCGGTGACGCGACCCCGCAGGAGGCCTTCGCCGGAACCCGGAGAGTGCGGCTGGTGAGGCAGACCGAGGCGCAAGAGTTGCCGGTGCATGACCGCACGATGATCGCCGCCGGACACCGCGTGGAGGGCCCGGCCTTGCTGGTGTCGCCCGACTCGACCGTCGTGGTCTATCCCGGACAGCAGGCCACCGTCCACGAAACGGGGTGCCTGGTCATGGGGGCGGCATCGTGACTCCAGGGAGCCCACGGCGGGACATCGTCACGCTAGAGATCCTGAGGAGCAGCCTCGTCACGCTGACCGAGGAGATGGGGCTCGCCATGGGCCGGGCCGCCCACTCGCCGATCTTCAACGAGGGCCGGGACTACTCGTGCGCCGTCTTCGACGGTAAGGGGGAGATGATCGCGCAGGCCGCCTTCGATCCGCTGCACCTCGGGGCGATGCCGTTCGCGGTCGAGTACGCCCTTGCGCTCAAGGGAGGCGAGCTCGAGCCCGGCGACGTGCTACTGGCCAACGACCCATACAACGGGGGGAGCCACCTGCCCGACTTCACGATGATGATGCCGGTCTTCGTCGACGGCGAGATCGTCGCGATCTGCGCGAACCGGGCCCACCAGGTCGACGTGGGCGGCACCGTCCCCGGCAGTTTCTACGGCGAAGCGACCGAGATCTGTCAAGAGGGCCTGCGGCTTCCTCCCGTCCATTTCCATCGGGAGGGCGAGCTGGTCGACGACACCTGGCAGATCCTCCTGAGCAACGTGCGTGACCGCGAGTCGTCGAGGGGGGACCTTCATGCGATGTTCGGTTCGCTCTCGATCGGGGCCCGCCGGGTGGAGGACCTCGTCGCGGCGCATGGAAAGGAGGTCTTCGTCGAATCCCTGGAGGAGATCAAGGACTACTCCGAACGCCGGATGCGGGCCGAGATCGAGGAGATCCCCGACGGGTCCTACCAGTTCGTGAACTGGCTCGAGAACGACGGCCACACCGCAGATCCGCTGGCGATCGCCGTCACCGTCACGATCGACGGGTCCGAAGCGATCGTGGACTTCACCGGTTCGTCGCCGCAGGCCCGCGGACCGGTCAACGCGCCGTATGCCGTGACCGCCTCGAACGTCTACTGCCCATTCCTCGAGGTCGTGTCGCCAGACATCCCGACCAACCATGGCTGTTACCGCCCCATCACGGTGATCGCGCCGCCCGGGACGGTGGTGAATCCGCTGGAACCGGCACCCGTCGTCGGCGGCAACGTCGAGACCTCGGCCCGGATCAACGAGGCGGTGCTCGGAGCCCTCACGCAGGTGATGCCGGAACGCACGATCGCCGCTTCGCATGGCACCTACCTGAACATGACAGGTGGGGGCACCGATCCGCGCACCGGGACCGAGGCCGTCTTCTACATCTACAGCGCCGGCGGCTGGGGCGGTCGGGCCGACAGAGACGGCAACTCAGCCGTGATGGGTACCTGGTCGAACGACCGGCAGTCGTCGATCGAGGCGAACGAGCAGGCGTACCCGATGCTGTTCCGCCGGTTCAGCCTGACCGAGCGGTCTGCCGGCGCGGGCCGCCACCGCGGCGGCTTCGGCACGACCATGGTCATAGAGGTCACGACCGACCGCATGACGGTGAGCCTCCTCTCGGAGCGCTGCCAGAGCAGCCCATTCGGCCTTTTCGGGGGGGAACCGCCCGAACCGCGCGGGAACGGGCTCTGGAACCAGGTTACCTTCGAACTGGCCGACGGACGCCGGGGAACCGCCGAAGAGATCTTCGGTAAATCCTCGTCCTCTAAGTGGGGTGCCGTCGTGCTCGGGCAAGGGGACGTGATCGAATACATGACGGTCGGCGGTGCCGGTTACGGGCCACCGGCCGACCGCGACCCGGCGGCTTCCGCATCCGACCGGACCGCCGGCTACCTCGGGGCGGAGGAACGATGAGCCGGGCCGCGCACTGTGGTTTCTGTGGTCGTCCCGCCCCGCGGCTGACCGACGGTTTCTGCTCGGAAAGGTGCGCCGCGAGGGCTGGCGGCGCGTACCGCCTCGCCGCCCACGCCGAACTGGCCCTTACCCCGCCGGACCGCCGGTTCGAGGCGAGGGTGCTGTGTCCAGATCCCGGAGCGGTGGACCCCGAGGCCATCGTCTCCCGGGTCGGGAACCAGGCCATCGCGCTCGTGCGCTCCGACAGCAGGGCCGGGATCGACGAGTTCGTCGAACGGACCGGCGGACGAATCTTCACCCTTCAACGCTTCGCCCCGGGCGGGATCGCCGCGCCGGGTTCCAGGCGAGGCGACGACCAGACGGAGGTACCCGGTGACGACTGACGACAGATACAGGCCTTCGGTGCTCACCGCGGCGATCACCGGCGGAGACATCCTGCCGTGCCAGAGCGACGTGATCCCCGCCGGGGTCGAGGGCATCGTCTCCGAAGCCGTGGCGGCCGCCGAGGCGGGCGCCACGGTCGTCCATCTCCATGGCCGGGACAACACCGGTCGGCCCTCCGCCGAGCCCGAACTTCTCGCGGCGATCGCACAGGGGATTCGTGATAGGTCCGACGTTCTGATCAACTTCACCACGGGCGGCTCGCCGGGCATGAGCCAGGAGGAGCGGCTCGCCTCGCTGGAGGCGGCTTCACCGGATCTCGGGACGCTGAACCTGGGCACGATGACCTACGAGGTGTTCCCGGACCGCGATCGATGGCCCGAAACGAAGTACGCGTGGGAACAGGAGGTCCTTGAGCAGAGCGGCGAGGGAGTGTTCGTCAACACCCTCAACTCGCTGCGGCGATTCGCGCGTGCATTCCGCGAACTCGGGGTGGCGCCGGAACTGGAGGCCTACGACACCGGGCACCTCAACATCGCCAGGTATCTGATCGACGAAGGCAGCCTCGAACCCCCGGTGCGGCTCCAGTTGGTGATCGGCGTACTGGGCGGTGCCGACAACTCGGTCGAGAGCCTGATGGCGATGCGGGACGCGGCGCTACGGATCCTGGGTGCCGACCTCGAGTCGATCGGGGTGGCGGCCACTGGGTATCCGATGGAGTTCAGGTGCGCGGCGGTCGGGTTCGCGCTTGGGATGGACGTGCGCGTGGGCTTGGAGGACAACCTCAGGGTTAGGAGGGATCGCAGAGCAAGCGGTAACGCGGACCTGGTCGCGAACGCGGTCCACATCGCCGACGCCGTCGGGCGGCCGATCGCGGACCGAAAGCAGCTCGCTCCCTACCTCGAGTCGTGGAAACGGTACGAGCGGGATTGAGGCGGGGCCCAGCGTGACAGCGCCCTCCTTCTCGTGGTCAGGACACGCTCACGGCGTTGAGCGAGCGGAGGACGAGCTCGACGTGGATCTCGGCCACCTCCGGCAGGCTAAGCGCGCCGGCCGGGTTGAACCAGACGGCGACGCCGGTGCACTGCAGGAGGATTGCGAGCGTGGCGATCTTGGCGTTACGGGCCTGGAACTCGCCTCGGTCGATCCCGTCACGAATCAATTGGTAGAAAAGGTCCGAGTATGAATCGCGGGAGTTCATGATCCGTACTCGGACCTCGCCGGTCAGCGAACGTACTTCGGTGTCGGTCACAAAGGCGGCACGCCGGTGCAGGCAGTGGTAGATGACATGCGCCCGAACCGCCCCCTTCAGTCGCTCCGTCGGGGAAGACGCCTTCTCGACCTCTTCGACGACCTCGCGCGCGAGCCCGGTGAGGAAGTCCTCCATGATCGAGACGAGGACGGCTTCCTTGTTGGGATACCAGTGATAGAGGGAGCCCGCACGGATTTCAGCCCGGTCGGCCAGCGCCCTCATCGACGTGGCGTGGTAACCGAGCTCGGCGAATGCGTCCAACGCCGCGTTCTTGATTCGATCGGCTGTGGGGTCGGTCATCGCGCGGGTCGGCGGCTGCATTCCGGCACGATCCTAACTCGGCCGGTGGAGGGAGAATCAGGGAGCCGGTGCTCAGCCGACCTTCTGACGGTCCCTCGGTGTCACGGTGGTGCCGACCGCGAATGCGACGAGCGTAGGCTCTGGAAGCACCCTGCCTGCGGTCGCTCCCCGGTCCGGGTCGAGCGACACTTCCTTGAACGCGTCGAAGCGGAACTTTCGAGAGGAGTTCCCGATGGCGATCACCGTCGCCTGCGCGGAAATGAAGTCGCCGGCGCGGATCGGCTGGAGAAACTCGATCAGCTCATAGGCCCGGAAGAGGCCCTCGTCCCCATCGAGTCTGATCGACATTTCGGTGGCCAGGTCACCAAAGAGTTGAAGGACGGCTGCTCCATCGACGAGGTCGCCCGCATAGTGGCAATCCTGGGGTCCCATTCGGACTCGCAGTCGGCAAGTGAGGTTGGAGTAGTCCGTCGATTCATTCATATCCCACAGTCTAACGAGTGTAAGGCTAAAAGCGGTTATCTTGATCGTTCGTTTGGGTATGTACCGCGCTATAGTCCCAAAAAGGGTCCTGTGATAGCTTGTTGCAATTCCAGTTTCCCAAACGTTCGTTAGGGAATTTGACCTTTAGGAGAGGAGAGGTTCTTGACTGGCAGCTGTGAAGTGATTTCGATTCCCGCGATGCTTGGCCGGGTGGCCGGGCCTCTGCCGGGCCTCCCTCGGGAGCGCGCATGAGCAACATCGTCGGAGTCGATGTCGGCGGGACCTTCACGGACGTCTACTACTTCGAATCCGGAGGCGAGATTCGCAGCGCAAAGTCGCCGAGCACGTCGGACACGGTGACCGGGGTCCTGAAAGCCCTGGAACAAATCGGTGGGGTGGCCGGCATCGACTCGCTTTCCTTCGGCTCCACCATCGCCACCAACGCGCTGGTTCAGCGCCGCCTCGCGAGGACCGGCCTTTTGACCACGGCCGGGTTCCGAGACGTGCTCGACATCCGTCGTCTTTGGCGTCGAGACCTCTTCGGTCACAAATGGGACCGCCCGGAGGCCCTGATACCCAGGCACATGCGTCTCGAGGCCTGCGGCCGAATCGACTTCGAAGGCAACGAGATCGAGCCGCTCAACGAGGAAGATGTCCGAGCGGCGGCCGCGGAGTTTCGCGAGATGGGCGCCGAAGCGGTCGCGGTCACGTTCCTGTTCGGCTATGTCAACCAGGTACACGAGCGACGGGCCGCCGAGATCCTGGCCGAAGAATTGCCGGACGCTCGAATCATGATCTCCTCCGAGGTGAACCCGGAGCGCAACGAGTACGAGCGCACCTCGACCACGGCCATCGCGGCCGCTCTCGCTCCGGTGGTCGATTCCGCCCTCGAGTCGGTGGAACGGCAACTACTGGAACGGGGTCTCTCCAACCCGCCGCGCGTCATGAAGTCCAACGGTGGGGTCATGTCGGTCCGGGCGGCTCGCGACAAGCCTGTCGAGCTGGTCAAGTCCGGACCCGCCGGCGGCGCGTCCGCCGGCGTCTGGCTCTCCGAAAAGCTGAACGAGCCACGCCTCATCCTGATCGACATCGGTGGCACCACGGCCGATGCGAGCCTAATCGTCGACGGCCGGCCGATCCGCGCCAACAGCGACATGGTCGAGTGGGACATCCCGATACGGGTGCCGGTGGTCGACATTCGCTCGGTCGGAGCGGGGGGCGGTTCTATCGCGCACCTGGACGTGGCAGGGGGGCTGGAAGTGGGTCCACAGTCCGCCGGCGCCGAGCCTGGTCCCGTCGCATACG
>Ga0182737_1001163_pt1 | contig 27773 bp, 28 predicted proteins | sample eDN5th30CBELigOP_FD_128878 | JGI IMG/M metagenome (GOLD analysis project Ga0182737, IMG submission 128878) | Enriched Organic Plus compost microbial communities from Emeryville, California, USA - eDNA 5th pass 30_C BE-Lig OP (version 2) (version 2) ... | reverse complement strand
TATACGGATGGACATTTCCTTACTTGTATGATGAGAGCCAGGAGGTAGCGCAGGCCTATTATGCAGCATGTACACCAGATTTCTACGTTTTTGACAGTAATCTAGTGCTGACATATTGCGGCCAGTTTGATGACTCCCGACCCAAGAACGACAAGCCCGTGACGGGCGATGATTTACGTAGGGCGGTGGATGCTGTGCTGAAGGGTGAAGCGCCGCTGGAATTCCAGCGTCCCAGTACGGGGTGCAACATCAAGTGGAAGCCAGGCAAAGAGCCTGCATGGTTCGGCGTAGCAGGATAAAAAGGAATCAGCACCGCTGTTTTTCCGTGTTTTAACAAATCTGATGCAAACAAAAAGGCCGCTGAGTTAGCGGCCTTTCTGGTAAAAAAATCTGGCTGGCAGATTCAGATCAAATGAAGCCAGGCTCCTTGATCATGGGAAGGGAAACTTGGTCACACCCTTGATCATATCCACGGTTTGCGTGTCCATTTTTTCAAAGGGGATTTCATACACTTCACCGGCCTGGTTTTTAGCACGGATGCCGACCGGACCGCGGGAGATGATTGAGGCCTGCATGCTGCGTCCATCAGCGCTCTTCAGTTCTACATAGCTGACACCATCAGGAGCGGCAAGAACCAGGGGTTTGTCAGACGAGGTGGCGATTTCTTCAGCGGAGGCCTCTGACTCAATGCCGAGTTTGACGAGATAGGGATCAAGAACGTCGGTGTACTTGTAGCAGTAGAAAATTCCGCCTGCGACTAATAACAATAGGATTACGCCTTTCATGGGGGGATAGAAAGTAGGGGGTTGGTTTTTTTTCTAATAAGTTGGTAAGATAGCAGTTTAATTGAACTGCCATTTACCGAACGCAGCCACTATTCCATTCCTCACAGGAAAATATAGTAAATTACAAAATTGTAGGACAGGGCGCTGATGTAGCTATCAAATGAACAAGATAAATGGGGCGTTCCGAGCGGCGGGAGTGTTCATTTGAAATGATGAATTACAGGGATATATTATGTAATTGAAAATAATGAGGCTGGAGAATCAGCGCCCCTGTCCATCTCCATAGACGCATGGAAAAAGGTAGGTTTGATCAACTGGCAAATGTATCTGTCTGATGCGGCATGTTGTGGTAATCTAGGTTCTCACATGAAGTCCGTGTTTCGATTATCTACAGGGAAGTTCGCCAAATTCATGCTCGTGGGCATGAGCTTAGTGCTGGGTGCAGGGCAGGCGTTCGCCGGGCCTGCGCAGCCTGTGGCGGAGCGTATCGTTTTGATAGGTGACTCTACAGTGGCGTCTCAATCCGGCTGGGGGGATGCTTTTGGTGAAATGCTTAGACCTGAAGTGGAATGCATCAACATGGGGCGCGGTGGGCGCAGCTCAAAAAGTTATCGTGACGAGAAACACTGGGAACTGGCGTTGAAAAGAAAGCCCACCTGGGTGCTCATTCAATTCGGGCACAACGATCAGCCAGGCAAGGGGCCCTCGCGAGAAACCGACCCGAGGACAAGTTATCGGGAAAACCTGAAACGCTACATTAAAGAAGCGCGTGAGATTGGCGCAAAGCCTGTGCTGATCACATCGCTGACACGCAGAAACTTTAATGGCCAGGGGAAGATTATAGCGGAGAAACTGGAGGCAGGCATGGACAGCCAGGGCGCTGTATTGGTGGACAGCTTGAATGAGTATGTGAAGGCGGCCCGTGTCGTGGCAGATGAGGAAAAGATCCCTCTCCTGGATTTGAATGCCAGAAGCATAGAGCAGCTTAATGAAATGGGACCAGATTCGGCGGCTGCATTCGATCCTCCAGCCAAAGATCCCAACCGACCTGACAAAACGCATCTGTCTGCCAAAGGCGCTGAAGAGACCGCGAAACTGGTGGCAGATGAGATACGACAAAAAGCGCCTGAGCTGGCTGCCTTCTTGATACAATAATGATAAATCAGCATTCGGCGGCTATAGAGCGCTCTCATATCAAAGAAGCTTTGCAGCTTCAGTTTGCTGGCTCGCGTTCTCACAAAGCCGGCATGCTGATAAAAGGCGCCATCAGCCTGTTGCTGGCATTATCCGTGTTACAGAGTAATCTGGAGTTGCCTTCTGAGTTCCTCATTGGGGGCATGGATATGTCAGTGTCGTTTAAATGGGGAGTCGTGACTTTCGCGTTCATTGCCAGCTTTATGCTCTGTTATTGCTTTTTCACGATTATGAGCCGCAGAGCGCGGCGGCGGAACTTTGATAGAATCACTGATGACTGGGTGGCAAAAACAGGCGGCTCCATGCAGGTGGTTTTGGCAGAAGATAAATTCCTACTCAGGTTTGAAAATGGCAGGTCGAGGGCGATTTCTCTTAGCTCAGTCATTCGGATCATTGATTCGCCTGGCATGGTGGTGTTTTTGATGGCCGATAGGCTCGTCATTCCGTTTCCAAAGCAGGGTGACTGGAAGCAGGCTGTCGACAGGGTAAAAGCCAAAGTTCCGTGAAGAGAGCCACCGTCATGTTGAAATGACCTGGATTGGGCAAGCGTCGGTCGTGCACTTGAATGTTTTGCCGACATCGTGGACCACGTTGGCGTGCGTAGGAGGCTGATCGTGATGTACGCGCTTCAGCCAGGCAGGTTCTGTCCCATCTAAACACTACCTGTCCGGTTCCATGTGAAAAAATTACGCTGGGCGGCAGACCACTTGAAGGGGCACATCCGTTTACGCTTTCGGTTTAAGTTCGTTTTTTCTCCCGCTGACGGAGTGTGAGCTGGTGGTCTCTGTGACCTCCAGTCTGTGCATTCCCCAACTTGGAACCGTCGTTTTCACTCAATCCTTCATGACCCTGGCGCCTCACACAGAGAATGAGAATCAAAAGAGAATTTTAATCGTGGATGACCACCCGGTGTTTCGTAAGGGCATCGCGGCAGTTATTCAGGAGCATCGGAATCTTCACGTTTGTGGGGAGGCGTATGACTCCGCGACGGCGCTGGACGCCATGCGTAGCCTGAAGCCGGACATTATTTTGCTGGATATTTCCCTGCCGGGGACCAATGGCATTGAACTTACCAAGATGATGCTGGCAGAGAACCCGCAACTGGGCATTCTGATCCTGTCCATGCATGATGAATCTGTGTATGCCATGCGTGCGCTGCGTGCCGGGGCGCGCGGCTATGTGATGAAGGCTGAGGCGCTCACCCATGTTGTGACCGCGTTAAACAAGGTCATTGGCAATGGCATCTATGTTAGTGCAAAACTGAGTGAAAGCCTGATCTACAACGTGGTGCAGGGGGGGGAGGGGGCCAAGGATCCGCTGGAGCGTCTGTCTGACCGGGAAATGGAGGTCTTTCAGTGGATCGGACGCGGCTTCGGCACCAAGGAAATCGCCAATGCGCTGAACCTGAGCGCCAAGACGATTGAGACCCATCGCGTGCATATCAAAGAGAAACTGGGCTTTTATGATGCCCGTGAGCTTTCCCGCTTCGCGATTGAGTGGGCGGCGCAGCAGCAAAATCCCACCTGAAGCTGCCATTTTGCGCTTTCTGCCCCGCACATTATGAATTTAAATGAGGCATGGATTTGGAATTTCAAAGCCTTGAGCATGATGGTCCCTTCGAGCATTGTTCTCGTTGCGCGGCCTCACTGCTGGATGGCAGACCCTATCAAATCAACAAGGCCTGGCGAGGGGGAGAGTGCATCTTTGAGTACGCTTTTTGTCTGGACTGCCGGGATTCCCTGCTTTCTGAATTCTCTGAGGAATCAAAAGGCAATCTGTTGCAGTATCAGGAGCAGCACATGAGGGATGGGGCGACAGGCACGACCGACTGTGCCTTCTGTGGGAATATGCGCGAAGACATTCAGAATCTGGACTTTACCACTACTGCCCTGTGTGAACTGACATCCTCCCTGGACAGTCTTTTGATCTGCTTTGACTGCCAGTCCGTCATGCATGAGTTGCTCAGCCAGGAGACAAAAGATGTGCGGCGGCGCTTTTTTGAGGATGTGCCAGGCGTGCCGCCAGACTGGGAGATATGGAAACATGACGACGACCAGATTCACCGGGTGACGGCGCCATTGAACAAAACCCTGCCAGCCTCACCAAAGCCCGCCGGTGTTCCAGTGGGAGCGATGGCTATTTTAGGCATGCCACAGTAGGCATTTTTAGCTCCTGGAAATGCGCCGTCATCAGGATGAGCGCTTGCGAATCAGCATGATCTCATTGCCCTCTGTATCCATGCACATGGCCAGGTGGGGTGGTTCGCCATTTTCCGGTTCGGGTTCACGGCTGAGCTGGCCGCCTGCGGCTGTAATTTCCTGTGCGCCAGCGATGACATCCGCCACCTGAAAACTTAGTCCTGTCCATGTGCGTTTACCTTCGCCGCCGCCATGAATGCCGATCACGCCATTGGCCACCGCGACCTCACTGATGAAATCATTTTGTTTGATGACCTGCCCGCCAAAGACTTGAACGTAAAACTGGAGGGCGCGCTGCATGTCTGCGGCCCAGATGACGTACTTTAATCGTTCTACCTGCATGACCTCACGATGTCATGATTCGATTGGAACGGTACTAAATACTGTCGTTTATTTAGTTAGTATCACGGCTGGGGAGCCATCCGCTCCGTTCCTTTACTATCAATTTTTGTAAAGATTCAATGTGGGCGACCAGATCCTCATTTGCCCTTCGTGTAGCACGGATTTAAGTTTGCATTAATGCCGCAGTCTGTGTAACAACCTTAGTACCCACTAAGGAAGTTCCGGATATGGCAGCGAAAAAGAAAACCCTTACTGACCCACGGGAAAAGCTGCTCACCAAGCTTCAGAAAGCTGGCAGCAAAGGTGAATCCGAATCAAAACTGCTCGGCAAAAATGCTGATCGGGCGGTGCTGGCGGCGCTCAACTCCCTTGAACAAGAGAGCGTTGTGAAAAAGTATAGTTCAGATCCCGGGGCCAAAGCAGTGACGCAATGGTTTATCATGGAGGCGGCTCCTGAACCAGTAGCGCAGGCTGTGGAAAATGAATGTGCCAGCCGCCAGATGACGCTTTGGAAGCCGGAAGATATTTTAAAGAAGCTGCCGAAGTACTATTCACAAAATGAAGCGGCGGCTGCATTAAAGCAGATCTGCGCCAGCCCTCAGGTGCTGAAGTTTAAGGATGGGAAAGCTTTTAAATACACCCATCTGCCAGAGGCCCGCCCCGCTCAGCAACAGCAGAAGGGCTATTTCATCTCAGAGGCCGCCCGTTATATTTATGCGCTAGTGGTGCTGGATGGGGAAAACCAGCAGCGTGAGCTGGGGTTGATGCCTTCCCATTATCGCGATGCGAAACTGGCCAAATCCTGGCGCGATTCCATTGCCCGAAAAGTCCACCCGGACATCTGCCATCATTCGCAGGCGCATCAGGCTTCGGATGCCCTGGATCGCCTTTACCGCCGCATGCTTGGCTAATTTGACTTGATCTGATCTCATGAGCACACTCGTCAAGTTTCGACTGCCTGGAGAAGAGCTGGGGCTGGACTTCATGGATTACAAGGCAGGCTTTGCCAAAGGAACCCTGCGTTCGATCTTCAATGCCTGGGTGGCTGCGTCTGTCATAGATCACCGCGGTCTTGTGTGGGTAAAGGCCAGCAGGCTGCACACCATTCTGCGGACGAACAAAGCCAATGCCCGCTATTTGTTGGGGCAGGCTTCCCGTCGCGATCTTGTGGAGATGAATGAAGATACGCTATTTGGCGGCAGCCGTGCGTATGAAACGCTGATCCGTAGCACCAAGGTTTGTGAATGGGTGAACCAGGGAATCCAGGGCCCCTCCGGCGCTTCGAAGGCGGGTTATCTGCGATACTCAGAAGCGGTGTACCAAAAAGTGCGCGACTGTGAGCTGGTAAAAGATTTGCGCGCCGAGTATGGGGACCGTCTCAAATCCGCCCGCCGCAGCTTGAAAAAGAAACGCATGAAACGCCTGAAAGTGAAGCACGATGAGCTTACCGGCAAGCTGCTGGAGAGCAGTGCCGAGTTCGCGCATATTCGCTCAGCCTCCCTGTACTTTGAACTGGCGGATCAAGACTGGAACGGCATCATCGTCAACTCATCAGTCCATCGCCTGCTGACGGAGGCGGAACTGCTAGATGAATCTGCCCTGCTCGCGTTCTGCCGTAAAAAGAAATGGAGCATCGACTGGGAACCAACCTTCCGTGACAAGCTTCATGTTTTTGAGATGACGGGCCTGGTGGCATAAAAGGTTCGCCTTCACAGCGTACTGCACTTTCGATTCAAGCAACATTTTTTTCCCTGACGCAGTGGGACGCGAGACACAACCAGCCCGGCAGATAGCGCCTGCAAATTTACGTCACTGCGGCGAGACACTTTACATCCTTTTTTCATGACCGTATCAGACATCATTCAGACACTTTCTGCCCAGCTTGTTGTGGGCAGCCTGGACACACCTGTTTCAGGCTTTGCCGCCCTTGGCGATGCCAGGGCTGGCGACCTTAGCTTTTTTGCTGACGCCCGCTACAGGCAGGCTCTGGCGGACACAAAGGCCACCGTCATTCTGGTTCCAGAAGGATGGGATGTTTTTCCTGATGGGACGACCTGTCTTGCGGTGGCGAATCCCTCTGAAGCCTTCTGCCAGATTGCTGACCAGCTTGGCACGAGCAGAGCCAGTTATGCCGCCTACATCCACCCCACGGCAGTGATCGGCAGCAATGTCACGATCAATCTGGAGCGTGTTTCAATCGGGGCGAATGCAGTGATTGACGATGGTGCGCAGATTGGCGATGACGTGGAAATTGGCGCAGGCTGTTATGTGGGACGCGGGGCGCAGATTGGGGCTCAGTCCAGATTGTTTGCGAACGTGACTGTAAGTGAACGCTGCATCATCGGGCAGAGGGTGTTGTTACACTCAGGCGTGGTGATCGGTGCGGATGGTTTTGGCTATCGCTTTGAGAAAGGCAGACACCAGAAAGTGCCTCAGAATGGTATTGTGCAGATTGAAGATGATGTGGAGATCGGCGCGAACAGCACCATAGACCGTGCACGGATAGGTAAGACGACGATCGGCGAGGGCACGAAGATCGACAATCTGGTGCAGATCGGCCATAACGTGACCGTGGGAAAACACTGCATCATCGTGTCCCAGAGCGGCATTGCAGGCAGTTCCACTCTGGGAGATTATGTGGTTGTTGCAGCCCAGGCTGGCATTGCCGGTCATGTGTCCGTCGGGTCCATGTGCACCATTGGGGCGCGCACGGTGGTTTCTAAAAGCCTGCCAGAGGGTAAGGTGAGCTACCTGGGCTTTCCAGCGGCGCCAGCCATGCAGGAGCGCAAGCGCCTGGTCGCAAGCAAGCAGCTACCCGAACTGCTGAACCGGGTGAAACAACTTGAAACCGAGGTCAAGGCGCTTTCTCAGAGCAATGGTAGTGGCAATGGACAGGTCTGTTGAGGTTGCCCTTGTGACCGCAGGTTTCAGTAGAACCTACATTTTGCTAGTGAGCTAAAACACAATGGCGGACAGGGAGGGATTCTCCATTCTGCTGAATTGGCTACTCATTATCAATGACTTGCAAAAGCCCTTGCGAGGTCAAGTGTGACAGTTCAGTGTGACAAAATCAACTAAAATTAGAATTTACTAAAAGGGTTTTGGGGATTCGCTTTTTGGCTCACTCCCTTTCAAAAGAGGTTGACGAAGCAAACTGATGTATAGGCCTTGAAATTTAAACCGTAGTCTCGTCAAATCACGTAATGCCAAAGCCCGATTGGAGACTCTACGAACGAATGGTTGCAAGGCTTCTTGCCAATGACATTGCTACGGGCTTGTGTGTGACCCCTAACGCACGAGTGAGAGGCAGAAAAAGTGGTCGCTTGCGACAGGTAGATGTCCTAATTGATCTACGTCACGACACAGACAACACTAGCCGGACGATTGTGGATGCAAAAATGCGCACCCGAAAAATAGATGTCACAAACGTCGAAGCGTTTCAAGGAATGATGGAGGATGTAGGAGCTAAGCACGGCGTGCTGGTGTGTCCTCACGGTTTCACGAAAGCCGCTGAGAAGAGGGCCTCAAAAAATGTTTCAATCCATCTCATTCCTTTGGAAGCGCTTGAGCACTTTGATCCTTCGCAGATGGAAAAATGTGCAATAGACGGGTGCAAAGGGTTCGTATTCTGGGACGGCTATCCAGAACTCAGTTTGGGGCTGATGCCCGTAGCAGGAGGAGAAACGAGGCGAATGCGATTCATTCACTATGTTGGAAAGTGCGACTATTGCAGTCGCTTTCATGTGAAGTGTTGCACATGCCAAACCACTTTTTCGCTCGGTAACGAAGACGAGCATAAGTGCGAGTGTCAGACGCCTTGGTTTTGGCTTTCCTCCATTGAGGCAGACGAGAATGGGGAGCAGTCCATGGAGTTGCACGTCATCCTTTTCAATGGTGAGGTTGTTACCACCAGTCGCAAGCCACGTTAATATGAACTATCAAATTACGAAGCGGCAACAACTGGCGGAGGGAACGCTATCGACTGCAAATAGTGCTGTTGTTGCAGGTATCCCTGAATGTTTTGAAGTGTTGTCGAAAGAATCTGAACGGTTTGTAGGCGTGCTTCCTCCAAGTCTGTAGGCGTTGCGTTTCTGCCGACTTCTGCGAACGATTTCACCCCATGTGCAAGGTCGTTCCTCAGGTCTTTGACCGTGCGTAGCAATGAGTAGTCTCGTCCTGTGGGTTCAGCAAATCCAAAGCGTTTAGCGGTTTCGCGAATAGTTCTTGCATCAAGGTTGCCTGCGAAGGTCTCGCTCCTTTCAAAGGTTTCGTGAATCACATCCTGCGCTAGAGAAAGCAACTTCGGCAGCAATTTGTCCATGTTTCGCTTTTTGAAGTTCTTGAGTATTTCTTCTTTGAGTTCTTTTCGGCAGTCATCAAAGGCAACACGATTAGATTTCAGTTCATCAAAAATCGCTTCAACCGCATTTCGCATCGTTGATTCCACAAGATTATAGAGAAGCAAATAGCATGTGGCCTTGAAGGTCTTTAACAACTCTTCATGCTCATCGTTGGAAAATGCCGCTGAACCGCTTGTAGCATTTTGAACGGCGAGTTCTGCCTTGGCCAATCGGAGGACAAACTTGAAATAGCCTTCCACTTCGGCTGCTCTCGTATCAAAATCGGTGAAGACGGAGATCATGCCAGTCGTCCAAGAAGTTTATCGCGAACGTATTCGATTCTCTTAATCACCTTCGGCCTTGAGTTGCTTGCATCCGAAGTTGTGAGGTCATTGAACTCTTCACAGTCATTCCAAGTGTCTGTTGCTGGCGGGACCAAATCAGGATTCTCTTGTAATGCAAGAGCACTACCAACAGCGATTGCTTCAAAGCGAACACGCTTGGCAGTCCTGTAGTTGGGACGGACGAAACCGAACCGGAAATATTTTTCGACGAAGGACAATGTATTCTCGAATACGGTCTTCAATCTTGTCTTATCAAAGTTATCGCCCTGCTCTCGAACGTAGGTGTCGAGGAAATCTTTCACTCTCTTGTCGAACTGCTGATAGCGCTCAAAATATGCAAAGAAGCGAAGAACATACTCCTCTCGCTCGCGGCGCTTGATATACGACCCAGACAAAGGAGCGAGCTTGTGAAACAGAGAATTAGCCGCGCACTCTTCTATGAAGGAAACAAATGGCCCTCGCATAATACCACGCCGTTGCTCCATGTCTGTGAGCGGGTCACTTCCAGTATTGATGCGCTCAAAGAGGTCTCTTCTGGTCTCTTCGTCCGCGTCATCAGAAAGTGCAATAATGCGTATTGTCGCTCGATTGAACTTTCTCTGGCGCGAGAGAGGCAACTGGTCAAAAGCAACACCATTGAGAAGAGGGAGCTTTTCAAGGTCGCTTAAGACGAGCTTGCCGGTTGTGAATTCCGTTAGAGTTCTTATGCGTTGTGACCCGTCAACAATCTCCAAACGCCCTTCTTCATCATCAATTTCGGCAAGAAATAGAAACGGGATGGGCAATCCAATCAAAACAGATTCAATGAACTTGGACTTCCGTTTTGGGTCCCAAGTATGATCTCGCTGGTAATCGGGAATGTAGAATTCGGGCTTTTCCAAGTCTTCTCCAATTTCATTTTCCCGCTCCTTCCCAAGGTATTTTTGGACAATCACCTCAATCGGGTATTCGATGATGTTGTAATCAACAACTTTGCGGTGCTTCTCAATTTCTGCCTCCATTTCATCGCTGGAGTTGAACAGGTTTGGTTGTTGATTTGCCATACTAGTTGAAGCCTTAAGCTGAATTTTCTTTGAGGTGCTGAATGATGGTCAGGCCAACGATTTCGCCCAACCTGACAGGAACGGCATTGCCAATCATCCTGCCAATGCTTTTGAAGCAATACTCTTCTCCCTCCTTAACGAATTCGTAGTTTCGAGGAAAAGACTGGAGAATGGCACCTTCGCGTAAAGACAGTGCGCGATGCTGGTCTGGATGGCCAAATCGTCCATTTCCATAGCCATAAAACTGGGTAGTTACGGTTGGGGAGGGACTGGTCCATTCCATTCTCCCATATACGCTAGGATAGGTTTTTCCCGTGTCTTTTTTGTGGCAGTCAGTGATCAAGTTTTTGGGCCAATCCCTCCATGTTCCGCCTGGCTTTGAATGACGAATACGGAGCAGATTGAGATCTGAAAGACTACTGCTACGATGCAGTGGGTCTGCTGCTGAAACTTGCCCAGCCTTAAGCGCAGGTAGGTTCGTCAACACATCTTGAACACAAATATACTCCTCTGGCAAATGAGTAGGATTCAGCAGCTCTATCGGGCCAAGTTTTGACGCCACTATGACAAGACGCTTTCGATGCTGGGGCAATCCGTAATCAGGGCAGTAAACCACTCTCTTGGATTCGTCCTTGCTAAAATGATATTTTTCTGTTTGGAGAGTCGCCAAAAATTTCTTGTAGACTCGGTGCTTTTGAAGCTCTGGCACGTTTTCCATGCTTATAATGTCCGGTTTCAATTCACGGATCAGTCTTGCGAACTCTTCAAGCAGTGTCCATTTTGGGTCAGTAGCATTATCGAGCCCTTGGGTGTATTTGGAGAATGTTTGACAAGGAGCACATCCAACTAAAATCTTAATGCTACCTGCCGGATAGTGCTTTGAGAGGGCATCGCCAGTCAGTTCAGTGACGCTGACAGTGTGAAATTTGGCACCTTGATTGTTGTGCTCGTAGGCATGGCGACAAATTTTGTCTATATCATAACCTGCGGAGACATGCACTCCCGCATCAAGCAACCCACGGGTCAAGCCACCGGCACCACAAAACAAATCAACAGCCGTAGCGGCTGGGATTTTTACTTTTTTTTTACTGCTGACTTGGATGTCATGGAATCCTCAAATACTCTCTAATTTTTGCAACAATCTGATGCAATCGCAAGTCCCAAGAGGGCATATTTTGGCCGCGTATACCGACCTCAGAGACGAGTGAGGAGCCGATGCACGGAGGTCGAGTGCCATTTCCCTCCAAGTGGAGTGGGAACATTGCGAGCATTTAAGGCTACCGCAATCCCGCGAACTGTGATAATGCTTTCCACAATAGGTTTCAAAGAGACGGCAGCTTGTTTGGCGCTTGTGGAGTTCGTCAATCCTAGTTTCGCACCATTCTTGCCCAGTATCACGCCTCGTGCCTTGGCGCTTGCGAGGGCGGCTTTTGTGCGGGACGAGATGGCGCGAGCTTCTTCTTCCGCGACTGCGGCTAGGATTTGCACCGTGAGGCGGTTGGCTGTTGGGTTGTCCACTGCTAAAAACTCAATTCGCGATTCCATCAGACCCGAAATGGAGTGGAGATTCCGAGCCAGCCTATCCAACTTGGCAATGATGAACCCGTTATAAAGAAAATGGCGGACAGGGAGGGATTCGAACCCTCGGAACCCTTACGAGTTCACACACTTTCCAGGCGTGCCCGTTCGACCACTCTGGCACCTGTCCTATATTTGCGGGCTGTTACGATGGAGGGGATCGGGGTGACTGGCAAGTGTTTTTACAAGGATTTAACCTTCGCGCTTTCCCCGGCTCTCAGTTAAGGGGAGAGGGTGGAGGTGGAGCGAAATTCTAAGATGATCTGGCGGCTAGGGCTAGTGGCAGCCACATCCGCTGCCGCAGCCTCCTCCGCCGCTGCTGCTGAATGATGCGCCCGTGCTGGAACCAGAGGAGCCGACGCCCATGAGGCCTGCGCCGCCGGTGATGACGCGGCGCACCGGGACGCCTGTTTCTGGGTGGCTGGTCAGGGCGGCGTCCTTCATGCTTTGCTTCCACTCAAAACGCTGCGGGGTATCTTTTTCGTTTTGGGGGATGGTCTCGTAAACGTAGGTGGCCATGGGAAACTGAATTTTGAGTTTTGAATTCTGAATGTTAAATTTTAGATTCGAAATGTCGAAGGGTCTGTTGAACTAGCTGGTGGCTGGAGTTCCGCTGAGAGTTACCTGACCCTGAACGAGCAGGCGATCTTCCACCTTCACGGTGCCGGTGGCTTGCAATAGGCCGCCCATGCGGCCCTGGATTTCTGCTTCAATGGTCAGCACCTCGCCAGGAGTGGCCGTGCCCAGCACTTTGATGGCGCGCATGGCGGTAAGGCGCAGGTGGGCCAGGGCGGGGATGTTTGGATCTGTCTGCGCGGCAACGCCAGCCACTTGAGCGAGGGCTTCAACCATCAACACGGCTGGCATGATGGGATAGCCGGGGAAATGGCCGGCCAGGAAGGTTTCGGTTCCTTTGAGTTTGTAAACGCCGGTGGCCTTTTTGCCGGGATCAAGGTCTATGAGTTCATCTACAAAACGGAATTCTGGACCGTGGGGTAATGACTGGAGAGCTGAAGAGAGCATGGGATGAGCGAGCGCTTTAAACGCGAAGATGGAAGATGGTAGGTGGGAGATGGCAAGACGTGAAGCCTCGGAGTTTCAACGTTGCTGTGTCACCTCATAACCAGTGGTATCCACTTCAAAGATGGAAGCTGGGATTTTGCCATTGAGGCGATGACTGCGGACGTAGGTGGTCAGGCTGGATTTGTCCCGCATGATCATGCTCATGCTGATCAGCGTGCCGTTGGTGGCGTTTACGGTGAGCTGGATTCGTCTCACGAACACGGAGGCTTTACGATCACGCAAGGCCATTTCAAAAAGCCAGATGTCCTGATTGCTGTTGCTCTGGTCTTCCAGCTTCTCAGCATCTTTTAGCTCAAAGCGTTTTTCAAAGTCATCCATGCTTGGAGTCTGCATGGATTGCAGCATGGCAAAACCCTGCCCGCGACCTTCGGCTTCCTCTTCCAGCAGGGCCTCACGGCTCCAGACGCTGGCGGTCTTGGCCTTGCCATCCAGCACCACCAGGCGACCTTCCTTGTCACGTATGACCGTGGTGACGGGCGGCTCCCCAATCTGCCAGCGGAACAGGCCGGAGCTGTCCATCCAGAGTTTGCCTGGGCGTCGCAGCGGAATCCTTACCGTGCTGAGCAGTCGGTGCTGCTCCACCTCTGCTTCCACGCTGCTTACCTTGGATGCCTTCTCCATCCACTGCTGTAAAACGGTGCGTGCTTCAGTGAGATCAGCCGCCGATGCAGAGCCGCTGGAAACAGACAGCCACAGGGCAAGAGAGACTGTCAGCAAGGCGGTTTTTTTGATGAGCAGATGCATGAGATAGTATGAAGTGAAAAGTGGCGGGTGACGAGTGATAAGTGATCTGCGGCGGGCGTGGTTCATGGACACGACCACAAGACGTGCTGCCTTTTCGTTCGCTTTCTCGTCAGCTTTTTCGTAGGGCGAGCAGCTTCTCGCCTGCGGCATGCAAGGTGTCCTCGCGCTTGGCGAAGTGGAAGCGCACCAGGTGATGAACTTCTTCACGGAAGAAGCTGGAGCCGGGCACGCCTGCAACGCCGATTTCTTCCGCCAGCCAGCGGGCGGCGGCGCTGTCATCCGCAAAGTCCAGAGCTGAGATGTCCACCATGACATAATAAGCGCCTTGAGGTTCGGTAAAGGGCAGCCCGGTTTGTCTGAGGTAGGAGAGGAAGATGTCCCGCTTGCGGGTGTAGAGTTCTGTCAGGCCAGCGTAGTAGGAGTCAGGCAGTGTTAAGCCTGCAATGGCGGCTTCCTGCAAGGGGGCGGCTGCCCCCACGGTGAGGAAGTCATGCACCTTGCGCGCCTGTGCGATGACGCGTGGCGCCGCCTGCACATACCCGAGCCGCCAGCCGGTGATGGAATACGTCTTGGAAAGGGAATTGCACACAATCACGCGTTCCTCTGCCCCCGGCAGGGCGGAGGCATACACATGCTGGTGCGGCGCATACACAATGTGTTCATACGGCTCATCCGTGATGACAAAGGCATCGTGCTCCTCTGCGAGATTCAGGATGAATTGCAGCTCCTGCCGGGTAAAGACCTTACCCGTGGGATTGGAGGGATTGCAGACGATGATGGCCTTTGGCTTTTGCGCGAACGCCTTCCTTAGTTCTGCTTCATCAAACTGAAAATCCGGCGGGCGTAGCGGGACAAAGATCGGCTCTGCTCCAGACAGGATGGCGTCTGCCGCATAGTTTTCGTAAAAGGGGGAGAACACCACCACCTTGTCTCCGGGGTTACAGGCGGTCATCATCGCCACCATCATGGCTTCGGTGCTGCCGCAGGTGACCACCAGGTGCTGCTCAGGGTCAATGACCTGCCCGCTGAAGCGTTGTATCTTCTCTGCCAGCGCCTGACGGAATGCTGGCGCGCCCCAGGTGACAGCGTACTGGTGGCTGGGGCCTCGTGCAGCTTTCTCCAGTGCGGCCAGCAGTTCCTCTGGCGGATCAAAGTCAGGAAAACCCTGCGACAGGTTAATGGCGCCGCACTGATTCGCCAGACGTGTCATGCCGCGGATGACAGACTCAGTAAAACCGGCAAGGCGTGTGGCAGTGGCAGGCATGAATGGGGAAGTGAAAAGTGAAAAGAGGACTGACTGGAAAGCTGAAGGCGCTTATCTCACATGGAGATGAAAAATCCAGTGCTTCGAAACGAAGCTGCCCCCTCTTAAACAGAAAATCTCCTGCCCGTGATGTGACAGGCAGGAGATTAAAATGCAGCAGCCAATATTCTGGCTTATTCCACGATCCTGAACAGCTTGCCATTCCAATCAAGCACAAGCACCTCGCCATTGAGGTCTTCTGCAAACGCAGCCGGTTGCACGCGGCCTTTACCCTTGGCATCCAGTTCGGTTTCGATGAGTTTCTCGTTGTCCACAGCCTTCTTTGCATCTGCATCATACTTCAGCGCCCAGATGCGGCCGCTGCCCCAGTCACCGTAAACGTATTTGCCAATCAGTTTGGAAAGAGCCTTGCCCCGATACACAAAACCGCCCGTGATGCTGATGCCGTCCACGTGGGAGTATTCATGGATTGGTTCAATGAACTTTGCATCCTGAGGAGGTGCGTCTGTGCGGATGGGGAAGGGGCGTGCGCCTTCGCGGAAGCTCCAGCCGTAGTTGCCGCCTTTTTCCACGATGTTGATTTCCTCCCAGATGTCCTGTCCAACATCTGCAACCCAGAAGTTACCCGCTTCATCAAAGTGAATGCCCCATGGGTTGCGCAGTCCCAGTGCATACACCTCTTCACGGGAGCCCACCTGTCCGGCATAGGGATTGTCCTGTGGTATGCCATACTGGCGGCTGCCCTGCTTGGTGTTGACATCAATGCGCAGGATTTTGCCGTTGAGTGAAAAGGTGTTCTGCGCGGTGCGGGTGATGTCATCACGCTTACCGCCATCACCGGAACCGATGTAGAGATAACCCTCTGGGCCAAACAACAGGTTGCCAGAGTTATGGTTCCAGAACGGCTGGGGAATCTCCAGCAGAATCCGCTCAGTGGACAGATCAGCCTTGTCAGGGTCTTCAGCGGTAACCTGGATTTCGCTGATCACGCTGCGCTTCATGTCCTGCTGGGAGTAGTACACGTAGAACTTGCGGTTCTCCTTGAACTGCGGGTGAAACGCGAGGCCGAGCAGGCCTTCTTCAAACTGGCCATCCTTCGCCTCCATCTTCCGGTCGGTGAAGTCCAGGAAAGTCTTTGCCTCACTGCCAGCCTCGTCTTTCGGCAGGATGAGGATTTTGCCGCGCTGCTGCACCAGGAACTGCCGGCTGCTGCCATCAGGGGGGATGACCAGCGATACTGGGCGCTCCAGTTTCAGATTTTCATACACAGGTTTTAAGTCATAGGCCTGGGCTGGGGCGGCGGGCATCAGGCCCATTGCCGCCACGGCTGCTGTTACAGTGCAAAGCAGGGGAGCGTTATATTTCATCATAGGTTATGGGTCAGAAAAGAGGGGAGACAACAAAATCAGCGAACCGTTATAAGAGCGGGAGATTACAACAAAGGAAATGCAAAACTTTCTACCGGGTGAAAAGCCGCCCATGTCGGGGGATGAGAACTAAACGAGGCGATGAGCACTCTCTTAGAGCCTTTATCATGCGGGTTATTTCCACCAGGCGCGCAGGGTTTCATAATCTGCCTTTGTCATGGCAATGGCGTTTTTCAGATAGCCTTCATCTTTCACGCTGCCTTTCAGGTATTCTACATGCAGGGATACGGGCCCCTGCCACTTTAGCTTCTTCAGGGCTTTGACGTAGTCGGCCTTTACCGCACCTTCAGCCAGGGGCACGTTGTCAAACTTGCCATCCGCCCACTTGAAGTTTTTAAAGTAAACCACGCCGATGTGCTGCTGAACCAGCTCCAGCTCCAGCGGCCATGATTTGCCCCCTTCAATCATGGCATGCATGATATCAAACGCGAAGGCGAAGTCCCCGGCGGGATAGTCATGCATGATGCCGTAAACATCCCAGATGGGGCCGCCGAAGAAGTTTTTTCCGGAGTGATTCTGGTAGGTGGGCGTGATGCCGATCTCTTTGCTTAACGCCACCAGATCCTTGATCATCGGGCGCCATTCATTGATCTGGGGCCAGATGGGTTTTGCCAGATCATAGCGGAAGTAGTTCATGCGATAATGCGTGACGCCAACGGCCCTGGCTGCACGCAGCACCTTCTCAGTGTGCTGATCATCTGCCACCGCGTTAATGCCGCTGGTGATCAGGTTCATTTTTAATCCGCGTTTGGAAAGTGCTTCCGCAAGCTTTGGCAGATCATCTTCCACGCGCTCAGGCTCGACGTGGCCGCCCTTGCGGATGGGGGCGTCCACGCCCTGCACGCCTGTCTCTGCTATTGCATCTGCCAGGGCTTCGAACTCCAGCCCCTGAAAATGTTTGGTGAACAATGAGATGGCAGGAGTCTCCGCCTGGTCACTTTCTGCCAGCAGTTTGCCTTGGTTGGCTAACAGCAGGCCGCTGGAGGCAAGCAGGGACTGACCAAGGAAGTGACGGCGGGAGAGGTCTTTGTGCATAGGAAACGGCAGATGTGAAATTACAGGCGAAACTCTAGCTCACTACAACGCGGCATGTCCTGTCAATCTCGCGTTGATCAGGACAAACGATGAAACTATCTGCGCATTGGTAAAGCAAGCCCTGGATAAACGCTTTCACTGAATGGAGGCCAGGTCGGGGCACGTATGTTTTAGATGCATCGCCGACACTTCCTCCAAAACGGTTCTGTGCTTGCTGCCAGCGCAGTCATCCCTCACCTGCAGGGGCAGACAGCTCCCGCCAATGGGACAAACCCAAAGGTAGAGGCGGAGATCAAGACCATCTCCATGCAACCGCAGTTTTATCATGGCTGGCCTACCGTGACCCGGTTAAATAATGGCGACCTGTGGGTGGCATGGTCAGGTGGCAGGGAGGGGCATGTGTGTCCCTTTGGTCAGGCCTGCGCCATGGTCTCCCATGATGAAGGGAAAAACTGGACCTGGCCCCGGGTGATCCTGGACAGCGCCATTGATGATCGTGATTGCGGCATCATGGAAACCGCGCAGGGCAGCTTGTTATTAAGCACCTTCAGCTCGCTGGCTTATCAACCGGTGCTGGAGAAAGCATTAAAGGAAAAGAACTGGCCTGAAGAGCGCCTGCAACGCTGGATGGCCATGCATCAGCGACTGAGCCCAGCCGCACGTGAGGCTGAGCCTGGTCATACGGTGCTGCGCTCCACGGATGGCGGTAAATCCTGGTCAAAACCCATTCCCACACTGGTTAACAGCCCTCATGGACCTATTCAGCTAAAGAGTGGCCGCCTTTTATATGCAGGCAAACAATTATGGACCAGCAAGAAGCTGATTGGCGTGGCGGTGTCTGATGATGACGGATTAAGCTGGCAGATGCTCTCCGCCATTCCTGCCCGTCGTGGGGACATGGTCACCAGTGGCTATCATGAACTGCATGCAGTGGAGGCGGCAGATGGCGCCATCATCGTACAGATACGCAATCATAACCGCCGTCATGCTAACGAGACACTGCAAACTGAATCCGCGGATGGTGGCCGCACCTGGAGCAAGCCGCATCCCATTGGTGTGTGGGGGCTGCCCAGCCATTTGCTACGATTAAAAGATGATCGCCTGTTGATGACCTATGGATACCGGCGCAAGCCCTTTGGCAATCAGGCAAGGATCAGCACGGACCATGGCAAAACCTGGGGAGCGCCGATCACCATCTCTGCTGATGGCACAAGTGGCGATCTCGGTTATCCCAGCACGGTTGAGTTAGGTAATGGCTCTCTGTTAACCGTGTGGTACGAGAAGATGGATGGACAGGAAAATGCCGTGCTGCGACAGGCGAAGTGGGGGGTGAAGTGAAAAGGGATAAGGAATGAGCCGGACGGGTTCACCATGACTCTCGCTTACGCATCATCCCGCGATTTATCACTTATCGCTTCCCGCTTCATACCAGCTTCACGTAATACTTGCCTGGCAGCGGACGGACGAGGTTCTTCATCTCCAGTTTCATGAGGTTGGCATTCAGCGCGGCCACAGGCAGGCCGGTGCTTTGGGCCAGTTCATTGATGTGAATCTCTTCTGTACCAAGCGCTTTGTAGATCGCCGCTTCAGGTTCGCTCATGTCGGGTATAAAACCACCCTTGGGCGGGGCTGAGTCCTGATGGGCTTTCCCTTCATCATCGCTGAACATCATCGGCAGGACATTTAGTTCATCCAGCACTTCTGCGCCGTCCATGATCAGCTTCGCCCCTTGTTGAATCAGGCGGTTGCATCCTTGTGAGGATTCACGGTCAATGTTACCAGGCACAGCAAACACAGAACGCCCCTGTTCCATGGCCTGGTTCGCGGTAATCAGCGAGCCGCTGCGCAAGGTTGCCTCAACGACAATGGTGCCTGCACTCCAGCCGCTGACCAGCCGGTTGCGTTGTGGGAACGTGGTTTTATCCGGCGGAAAGTCCACCGGGAACTCGCTGATCACCGCGCCCTGTTCGGTGATCTTGTCAGCCAGTGCGGCATTTTCAGGCGGGTAAAGTTTGGCATGACCTGCGCCGATGATGGCGATGGTGCGGCCTTTGGATGCGAGCGCGCCTTCATGCGCTGCCGTGTCAATGCCACGCGCCAGCCCGCTGATGACTGTGTACCCTGCATGGGCAAGCTGAAAGGCCAGCTTACGCGCTGTGGCTATGCCGTACTGTGTGGCGCGTCTGACGCCCACCATGGAGATGCCATGCTGGTCACGCTGTGTGATGCGACCCCGCACATAGAGAATCAGCGGCGTATCATGAATCTCACGTAGCAGATGGGGAAATAACTCATCCTCCGGCGTTAACAGCGTGAGGTCTTCTTCCTTTACGCGTCGTTGCTCGCGCAGCAGATCAATGTGGTTTTCCCAGTTGGCCAGCACAGAGGCGAGATCAGCGCCAAAGCCATCCACCTGCTGAATCTGATTCGCTTTTGCCTTTAAGATGTTCTGCGGTGTGCCAAAAACCTCCAGCAAGCGTTGGACACGCACCGGGCCAATCCTTGGCAGAAGGTTCAGGGCCAGCCGGGCTTCAGTCGAGGTCATGAAATGAGGGCAGCGTTTAGATAAAAACAGGCGAGGGGTTAGACTGCCTTGCGCAGGCTTTCCACCGCACTGGTCAGATGCGCGAGGGTGATATCCTTGGTCACAAAGGCATTGCCGAGCTGATGCAACAGCACAAAGCGGATGCTCCCTTCGCTGAACTTCTTGTCGTGCTTCATGTGCTCCAGAATGGATGCGGTGCTGATGCCCTGCGGCAGTTGGGTCGGCAGTTGATACAGCTTCAGCAGACGGATGATTTTTTCTCCATCGCTTAGCGGCAGGCCGGAATGCTGCACACTTAGATGGGTGGCTGCCACCATGCCGAGGGATACGGCTTCACCATGGAACAGCTCACCATATCCGGCGCTGGCTTCAATGGCATGACCCAGAGTGTGGCCGAAGTTCAGCAGAGCGCGGATGTCTTTGGTTTCCTGTTCATCTGCTTCCACCACGCGCGCCTTGATGGCGACATTCTGCGCGATCAACTCCGGGAGCACAGCGGGATCACTGAGAGCCTTCTCGATGGTGGAAAGCATGGCGCCATCACGGATGGCTGCATGCTTGATGACTTCCGCAAAGCCCTCGCGGAACTCGCGGGCGGGCAGTGATTTCAGCGTGTCAATATCCGCAATGACCCGTGTTGGCTGTGAGAATGTGCCGATCAGGTTTTTGCCTTCGGGCGTGTTAACGCCGGTCTTGCCCCCCACGCTGGAATCCACCTGTGACAGCACGGTTGTCGGGATCTGGATAAACGGAATACCGCGCATGAAGATGGAGGCGACAAACCCCGCCAGGTCACCTATCACACCGCCGCCCAGGGCAATCAGGAATGCTTTGCGATCCAGCCCTGCACGCAGCATCTGGCGGTTGATGTCCTCCACCACGGCCATGCTTTTACTGGGTTCGCCAGCCGGCACGGTGATTAGTGTTGGCTCGATGCCGACAGTCTTCAGGCTGTCCAGCACGGTCTGCGCATACAGCGGGCCCACGTGGCTGTCCGTAACTACGGCGCACTTCTTCCGCTGGATGATCTGAGCCGCCAAGGAGCCGGTCTGGGAAAGCAAACCATACCCCACCATGATGTCATAACTACGATCCGAAAGTTCTACACGAACGGTGTGGCTGGCGGCGGGGACAGGGGCTGTGACGGTGTCTGGCATGCGATTATAATAAATGAAAAGCGGGACGTATCTTCGCCGCTACGGGAATTTTTTCAATAGAGGGTTAACGGGTTCACCTGCAGCCGACGAGAGCAGCGCCAGCGCGGAGTCCAGCGTTTGTTCTGCACTCATTTCTCCGTGCATTTCCAGTACCTTGAAACCTTTCTCACGGCGGAACCATTTGTCCTGCCTGCGGGCGTACTGGCGTGTGGCGATCTCGATTGCCTCTGTCATTTGAGCCACGGTGATCTGCCCGGCCAGATGTTCGCGCACTTCCCGTACGCCAATGGCGCGGTCTGCCGTGGAGGAGAGCGGAGGTAATGATGCGATTTCCTCAATCAAGCCCGCCTGCACCATCATGTGCGTGCGCTGGGCGATTCGCTGGTTCAGTTCTGGCCGCTGCCAGTGCAGCAGAATGCCGTTAAAGTCTGGCGGTACAGCCTGTTTCCACGCCTGTCGAAGCGCCGACTGCGGCTGGCCTGTCAGCAGACAAATTTCCAGGGCACGGCTCACGTACCTGTCATTGCGTAGGTTTACAGTCTCAGCCGCCAGCGGGTCCAGGGCCAGCAAACGGGTCACCCGTTCCTCTGCGGTCAGTTGCGCCAGTTCCTCGCGCAGGGACTCGTCACTGGGCAGGTCGCTCAAGCCATGGGTCAGCGCCTTGATATACAGTCCGCTGCCGCCGACCACGATGGGCAGTTTGGCTCTGGCTTGAACCTCGGCAATGGCAGCCTTCGCCATCTCCGCATATCTGGCGGCATCACAGGTTTCATGCAGCGCCAGTACTGCATAGAGATGGTGCTGCGCCCGTTGCAATGCCTCACCATCCGGCTGTGCTGTGCAGATCGGCATGCCATTATAAAGCTGAAATGCATCAGCATTGATGATCTCGCCATTTAATTTTTCCGCCAGCAACACCGCAAGCGCAGACTTCCCCGAAGCCGTCGGGCCAGCGAGAAAGAGGGGAAAATGCGTGACGTGAGGATCCGTGTTCAGAGTTTGAAAGAGGAGTGGATAGTAAAAAAGAAGATTTTTTTGGCCAGATAGAAGGGAACGCATCTAAGACCAGATTAAAATAAAAAAAACCGCCTGCTGATTTGCAGCAGACGGTTTTAGATAATTGCCTGGTAAGCTTCCGAAATTAAGCCTGGGCAGGGACTTCAGCGCTTTTGTTTTCTTCAGCGACAGTGCTTTCGCTGACTGGGGCGGAATCAGGTTGTGATTCTGATTCTGATTCGGCTTCGCTTTCGTTCTCACGGTCGCGGTCACGCTCACGGCGATCTTCGCGTTCTTCACGCTGGGGCATGGGCTTGGCGCCACCAACGATCAGCGGGCGGCCCATGAAGTCTTTGCCATTCAGGTCTGCCACAGCCTTTTTGGCGCCATCCACGGAGGTCATGGTGACAAAGGCAAAGCCTTTGGAGCGCTGGGTGCGGCTGTTCACCACCACTTCTGCATTTTTCACAATGCCGGAACCGTTGAAGAGTTCGAACAGGTCGCTTTCGGTCGCATCATAGCTGAGATTGCCCACATAGAGGCGTTCGTTGCTCACTTCTGCGGACATGGCGCTGCTGCGGGCGGCGCTTTTTTCTTTTCTGGCGGTTTCACGGGCCTGGCGGTCAGCGCGAGCGATGGGGCCAGGGGTGTTGTCACGTGTAGGGGCAGGCTTGCTGGCATTGCGCACAGCAGGGATGCTCTGAGGTTTGTAGAGGCCGAAGCTGATGGCAGACAGAAATTTCTGCCAGCCGGTAGGTTCAGGAGGTTTACGGCTTGGGCGGAAACCGCTGCGGCTCGAGTTGGAGTGATTGCGGTTGTTGTTATGCCCGCTGCGTCGGCGGCCGCCACGGCCTTTTTTGCCGCCGGCATTGCTGTTGTATTCGCTCATCGGAATAGTCTTTCGTCGTTATACTGGGGTTGGGCGCGAAGTGGCCGGACACACGGCATGCTCGAACAGGAGCTGACAAATCCGAAGCGGACGGAAATGGTGCGTGGCGGTCGGGGCCAGGGCTTCGCAGGCAGTTTCCCGGGGCGGTTTCATTAATCTGGGTAGGCCGCGTTAGGGAGGTCAAAGCTGGCATGAGTGGGCGATCCAGAGAAGAGTTCCACTGGATTTCGAGGCATGCAGGCGCGTAGAGTTGATGGGTTGTTGAGCGCATTCGATCAGGCACCGTGAGGTTGGTATTCCTCGGCCCTCAAAGGGTTCAAGCTTTGACAACTGACGCGGCTAAATTACTGATTGACGGCTGTAAGTGCAAGGGGATTCTTTTGGGGCGCTTTACCCCCTTGTTCTGTAGAACAGCTTGAGCAGTAGGCTTTTAGCCGGAATTTATCGAATAAAAAAAGTGCAACCCGGCGTTTTGCCTTGACGCTCCAACGCTCGGCAGCACAATGCACCAAACCCAAATCCCCATGTTCAGATTACTTCTTATTGTGTTACTGGGCGCTGGCGCATGGATGTATTTTACAGAATCCGGCCAGATGTTTTTCAAAGATAACTTCACGGCGGCCTCACCACCTGTGGCGGTGGATCAGCGTGCTCTGCAACGGGTGCAGCGTGAACTGCTAGACGCCCAGGGGAAGCTGAATGCCGCCCGTGCTGAACTGGCCCGGCGTGAGGCGGATGACCGGATGGCGGCCCAACAGGGCAAGCGACTGCTCTTTCACACGGACAAGGAGTTACTGAAGCGTTCCATCCAGCGCTGGCAGGACGAGGAAAGCCGTCTGGCACGTGAATTGCAGATAGTGCAGGCGGGACGTCCGGCTACAGTCGCCAGGTGACTGACTGGTGGAGTCGGCAAGCCGAGTGCCATCACCGCCCGCTAAGGCGTTGGGCGGCTGCGGCATCCAGCAGCTTGCAGCTACGATAGCCCGGCCCCTGTTCTGGCAGGGTGGTCAGGAAATGGCTGCGGTCTTCTGCGGAGGGGAAATCCAGCCCCAGCAGGGCGCGGCCGATGCGTTCCCCTGTCTGGCGGTAGTTAAAATAGCAGAGGCTGACCTTGTCACGCAGCAGCCGGCTAAGGAAGTCATGGAGTGCGCCGGGGCGCTCATAGAAATCCAGCCGCAGAAAGGCGGGGTGGGCCAGCATGTCGCCGCGTAGCGGAATGGCGCGAAAGGATACGTCCACAGCTCCTGTCACATCTTCCCAGGCGTAACCGCCCCGGTGCAGTGTGTCTGTCAGTGAGGCGAGGCTGGCTTCATTATCCGAGCTGAGGGTGAAGATAGGCCAGGCATCCGCGGCGGCTACTTTTCCATACTGGAAATCGCTGATGTTAAATTCCGCGAAGCATTCGTCCAACAGGCGCAGCATGGAGCCGGCTTTTTCAGCGATTTGTACGCGCAGGGTGCGGGTGTGGTTTAGAGCCGCGCCATCTGTCTGGGCGATCAGCCCGAGCTGTAAAAAATCAATATTTGAGCCGGATACGACGATCAAAACACGTTTTCCGGCCAGGTTTGCGCGATTTTTCAGTACGGCTGCCAGTCCCATGGCCCCGGAAGGTTCAGAAATACAGCGCAGCGTTTCCCATAACACACGAATGGCGTGGCTGACCTCGGCATTGGTCACCAGTTCCATGCCATCCAGCGTGTGCTGACAGATTTCAAAAGGCAGAGAGCCTGCTTTACGCACGGCGGTGCCATCGCAAAAGATGTCGAGCTGATCCAGTGGCACTGGCTTGCCTTCATTCAGAGCGGTCTGCATGGAATTCTGGCCCACGCCTTCCACACCGATGACCTGAATATCTGGCCAGTAGGTTTTAAGCCAGGTGGAAACACCAGCGGCCATGCCGCCGCCGCCGATTTGCAGGAAAGCCACGTCAAACGGCCCATGACCTGAGAGCACCACTTCATCTGCCAGCGTGCCCTGGCCGGCCATGACTTTCAGGTCATCGTAAGCCTGCACATACACGGCTCCACAGCGTTTTTCCTCTTCACGGGCTGCCAGCACGGCTTCATCATAGCTGTCACCGTGCAGCTTGATTTCCACCCACTCGCCGCCGTGGAAGCGCACGGCCTGCTGCTTTACGCGGGGCGTGGAGCGCGGCATGTACACCTGCGCTTTGATCCCCAGGGCCTTTGCCGCCAGGGCCACCCCCTGGGCATGATTACCCGCTGAGGCCGTGACCACGCCGCAGGCGCGCTGCTCGGGTGAAAGCGAGGCCATGAAATTACAGGCGCCGCGCCATTTGTAGGACTTCACATCGGTACGGTCCTCGCGCTTCACCCATAATTCCGGGCCGGGTTCGCTGCCGGGCAGCACCAGTTTTTCCAAAGGAGTGGGCTGACCAAAGCGGTAGATTCTTTCGCGGGCAAAAAGGATCTCCTGGCGCAGTCGTCGGTCAAGCGGCAGGGAATCAGGGGGCATGGTAAAATGAGGCGTATTTCGGGTAGAGCCAAAGGGGAGAAATCACGGGAGAAATAGGCCTAAAGCAAGGGCTGGATTGAAGAAAATATGTGTTCAGCCGTCCAATAGAGAGAACTGAACCGATTCTATTACAAAACCTACACGCTATGAAAAAGAGAATCACGCTCTCGTTGTTAAGCCTTACGGCTGCCTTTTCGCTTATGTCCTGCTCCTCCGGCCCTAATGCCCGTACTGGAACCGTTTTAGGCGGTCTGGGCGGGGCTGCCGCAGGTGGCATCATTGGTCACCAGAGTGGTCGCGGCCTGGAAGGCGCTGCCATTGGCGCAGGCCTGGGTGCGCTCGGTGGGAACATCATCGGTGGTGCGCAGGATGAGCGCAATGCCCGCTACTACCGTCGTTCGCATCGCGGTTATTATTAATGGTTAACTTACCAAGCAGCCGGACTCCTAACGGGGTCCGGCTGTTTTTTTGCAGAGGGGCAGTGACTTTCAAGCAAAAGAAAAGCATTGCTCGGAAAGAACGGATTTGCTGGAATCGTGGATTCATGGCGCACACCGCCTTTCCACTCTATGACATCCGCATCCACCGTTTCAGGCCGCCAGGATCCCGCGGCTGTAAAGCCAGACATGAAGCTGTTCTGGGCCTGTTTTATCGCCCTGGTCGCCACCTCGTTTGTGTTTGCCATTCGCGCAAACACGATGGGACAGTTGCAAGCTGATCTAGGGCTTTCCGAGCTTGAAAAAGGGAAAATTGCTGGCGTAGGCATGTGGCCCTTTGCGCTGAGCATTATTGTATTCAGCCTTATCATTGATCGCATCGGGTACAAAACGACCGCCATTTTTGCGATTCTTTGTCATACGGTTTCGCTTTTGCTGACAGTTCGGGCAGACAGTTATGAGTCGATGTACTGGGCTACGCTTTTGATTGCGGTAGCCAATGGCACAGTAGAGGCCTTTGTAAATCCTGTGGTGGCCACCATGTTCCCTAAAGAAAAGGCCAAGTGGCTGAACATTCTGCACGCGGGCTGGCCTGCGGGCATGGCATTGGGGGCGCTGGCTGCGGTGCTGGCCACAGGGCATGGCTGGCAGTTTAAGTATGGGCTGTGTTTCATCCCGCTGGTGATTTATGCCTTTCTGACCATTCCACGTGTTTTTCCTGTGAATGAGCGTGTGTCAGCCGGGGTGAGTTACCGTGACATGCTGCGTGAGGTCGGTGCGGTGGGCTTCTTTATCATCACCGTTTTGATGCTCGGCGCACTTAACCAGGTAAGAGAACAGCAGGCTTCAATTCCTGTCCTGATTATCATAGGCCTCGTTGTGGCCGTGGCTGTTGGCATTTATACCCGCTCCATGGGGAACTGGTTGTTCCTCTTTGTCCTTATCACTATAGGCCCCCTGGCGACTACAGAACTGGGGACGGACAGTTGGATGCCGGATCTACTGACCCTGTCTGGGCCTGATGTGGCAAACTTTGCCACCTGGGTGTTTATTTACACTTCTGTGATCATGACCGTCCTGCGTTTCTACGCCGGTCCTATTGTCCATCGGTTTTCACCGATCGGCCTGATGGTTTTAGGCTCGATTGTAGCCGTTGCGGGGCTGCTTTTTCTTTCGCAGTCCACCGGATACATGATTATTGCAGCCGCGACGATCTATGCATTTGGCAAAACCTTTTTGTGGAGCACGACGCTTGGACTTGTAAGCGAGCAGTTTCCCAAAGGCGGCGCACTGACACTGAATGGAGTTTCTGCGGTGGGTGTATTGTTCCTTGGGGTGCTGGGTGCTCCTGTCATTGGACTCAAGCAGGATGTGGATATGGACAAATACCTGTCTGAAAAACATCCCGCCCTGCACCAGCAGGTCGTGGGTACGCCACGGCCAAGTTTGATTGGAGAGGTGCCAAGCCTGGATCAGTCTAAAGTGAAAACTCTTCCAGATGCCCAGCACAGCATTATCACCACGGCTCAGGCGGAGGTGAAGCGCGGCATGTTTGCAAACATTGCTGTGTTGCCAGCCTTCATGCTGCTCTGTTACCTGATCATGTTTTTTTATTTTAAAGCACGAGGGGGATACAAACCGGTGGAAATTCAGCATTGAGGGCGGTTTTACAAGCCTCTGGATGAAACGTCCTAGACCAAGTGGAGGGATTTACCCCGTTTTTTCTTGTTAGGATTCAACTTTCTGATAAAAACGGCATTCCCCTCGGGTATGGCTTAGACCCCGCCTGTTGAGATTTCATCTCCCTCTCTCTAAACCTGCATCATAAACACAACCAAAGACACACCATACAATGAGTAGCGACCCTGGTATCGCCCCAAACGCAAAACGCCTGCTA
>Ga0182737_1001157_pt1 | contig 27867 bp, 26 predicted proteins | sample eDN5th30CBELigOP_FD_128878 | JGI IMG/M metagenome (GOLD analysis project Ga0182737, IMG submission 128878) | Enriched Organic Plus compost microbial communities from Emeryville, California, USA - eDNA 5th pass 30_C BE-Lig OP (version 2) (version 2) ... | reverse complement strand
TGCTTCCACTCCCCACTGCAACAAACATACCGTTGCCGTAGGTGACGGAACTCCATGTTTCGTCAGCCGCGCTGTCTTGGGCGGTCCAGTTGATGCCGTCTGGGCTGGTCATGACACGGTCCCCGGTGCCAGAGGATGCTACCGCTACGAACTGCCCATTACCATAGATAACTGACGTCCACCCGTTAGTAGTCGCTGCAGTGCGGGCGGTCCAGTTGATGCCGTCTGGGCTGGTCATGACACTACCGCCAGACGAAGAAACTGCCACAAACGTCCCGTTGCCGTAGGTTACGGAACTCCAGAAGCCAACAGTGCCTGTGCGGGCGGTCCAGTTGATGCCGTCTGGGCTGGTCATGACATCGCCAAGCAAGCTAACTGCAACAAACAAACCGTTGCCGTAGGTTACAGACATCCAGTAAGCACCGTCATTCGCGGTTGGGTGTGACGTCCAGTTGATGCCGTCTGGGCTTGTGATAACAGAATCGCCAGAACCGGTATAAGCCAACGCCACGAACATGCCATTGCCGTAGGTGACGGAATACCATAGACGTTCGGACACCCCAGTCCCTCGCTCCGTCCACTGCAAACCCTTTGAGTAAATATCACCGACAACTTCAACCTTAGAATTCGTTGTGTCTACTGTCAGTAGCGAATCTCCATTGCCGTCCTGTACCTGGAGCGCGGTCGTACTGTCGCCCTGGATTGTGCTGGAGCCCTGTAGTGTCATTTGCCCTTCACTATTTATTGATAACAGCTCCTTTTCATTCGCTTCATCGGTAATAAGGAACCTATTCGCTGCTCCTGCGAGGTCAATTTGGAAGTTTGTATCTGCGAACCCGCCACCCATATAGAACTGTATGCTCTGCCCTTCTTGTGCAAGTACTACACTTCCTCCGTCGTAAGCAGTTTGCATATCCGAAACACTACTACCACCCCCACAGTCAGCGGCATCAGTTTCGTTACAGAGCGTCTTCCATTCGCCATTTTCATATATCTTGAACTTGTTGTCTGTTTCGTCATATATAATACCGCCGTTCACGCCGATAGGTAGGTTCGCGGTGCTCGCAGAATCAACGACCAGCAGAGTAGTATTCGCATCATCAGAGTCATCGCCGTCGCCAATGACGACCCTATTATTGTCTGCGTCTACCCTAAATAATGTGTTCGCTGCGTTTGCGTCTTGTACCTGGAACGCGGTTTCAGAGTTCTCAGAGTTCTCTATCGTTACATCGTAATTCGAATAGATGCCGTAATTAACTGTATCCACAAGAAAACCATATCGGCTCGAATATATACTGTCCTTGACCACCAGCGCAGCTTGTGAGCCGATAGAAATGCCAACCGTAGTGGTCACATCAAGGCCATAGGTAGGCGAAGTATTATTGGTGCCAATACCGATGCGGTTATTGCTACTATCGAAGTTAAAGATCGTCTGTCCGCCGGCATTCTGAAGCTGGAATGCTGTAGTTGAGCTTGATGTAGGCTGGAAGACGTTATGTCCCGTGAAAGTTTGATTTTGATCGAGACGAGCGTAGTTGCTTGCCACTACCCCACCGAGCCGATCTGCATTTGCTGCTTCAAATGCGTATGGGACTGCCGTCAGCTTGAGGCGTGGACTCATTTCACCGTCCCAGGTTGGATTATTCTGGTCTCGACCTCCGATATTCATGGTTAACCACAATTCTTCGCTCCAATCAGTTATACCCCCCCAGTTATTATTAAAACCGTTGAGGTTGACCGTAAGGTAGCCATTGACTACTCGAAGTCGCCCATCAATCCCCGGGCCGCCTGACCCGTCTTGATCGTAGTATGTCTCTGTCCAAAGTGCCGAACCACCTGAACTTGTGTTATAAAGCTTGAACTCAACATTATAGTAGCCGTCCGGCACAACGGTACCGGAACTCGTGAGTAATCTTGCTTGGAAGTTTATGGTGTTGCTAGGTGCTGCCTGTATAGGCGTTGGTTTATCGAAAAATACGCTCACCCCAACAAATGCCGCAACAAATACGCACAACCAAAACGCTTTTTGGATGCGTCCAAACAGTACCTGTCTGACAAGTGTTTTTTGGGACATTTGTTTTATTTGAAGTGTTAGTTTTGGCTTTTAGCTTTTATTTTGCTTTGCCAATGTTTGTTTGTATGTTTACAAACTAAATCCAAGTATGGTGCGCGCTAAGGTGTTTTTCAAGACAATTTGAGCTAATTTTGTACTCTTCATTTTGATGTCGATAAGTCATCGTATTATCATTTCACGAAATGTAATTTTAACTACAAATTTTATTCACCCCTGTAATTACTGCTTGATTGAATCTCACAGAGAAATCACATCTTATAATTATTGTTGTTTTCATGACAACTTGTAAAAATTTCCCTAAAACTTATCCACAAGCGTAAAGGCAATTTTGCCTGAATACATAAAAAGAGCCGCATCATCTGCGACTCTTTTTTTGCCTTTTAGGGTTAATTTAGGCGATTTTCTTGATCTTGATCTCAGCCTGGTGCTGACGATGACCACGAACCTTGCGCACGCGCTTCTTGGCCTTATAGCGAATAGCTGTGACTTTGTCGGCACGAGCGTCAGCATTCACAATCTCTGCTGTCACCTTAGCACCAGACACTACAGGAGTGCCTACCTGTACATTCTCGCCATCAATTACCAAGAGAGGCTCAAAATCTACGGTCTTTTTATCGCTCTTTAGCACCTCAACGGCAAGTGTCTCACCTTCGCTGACAAGATACTGCTTACCGCCGGTGGCGATTACTGCTTTCTTCATTGCTTACTCTCTTATGTTATTTTTAGATACCAATACATCTTACCAGAAAATGCTACCTCTGTAAAGCACCCTAGATGCCCTGTAGCCTAGGTAGCCTTAGCAAGACTAATTTCAAGCTCTTGGCCATCAATTTTCACAGAAGTCTTAAACCCCTCCACTCTGTTATTAAGTTCTCCCTTCGTAAGGGTTTCGGCGCTAATAACCTCTTTATACTCCTGAATCGCCTGCTCTAACTCTTTACTTTCTGTTTTTAGGCACAGCGTGATGCGATCGTCAACGTTGAGGCCAGCTTGCTTGCGGGCATTCTGCACAAAGCGTACCACCTCCCGCATCATACCCTCCCGCTTCAGTTCTGGGGTTATATTAAAGTCAAGTTCAACCGTAGCCTGGGTTCCAGCAATATCCTCCTCTGAACCAGTTTTGCTCGTAATCGATTTTACATTAAGCTCTTCTTTTATAATCTCGAGTAGCTCTTCGTTGAAACTTTCGGGTAACGCAGTATTTACCGTGTTGTATACAACAGCATTACGAAGAGGCTGACGGACTTTGATGCCTGCCTCGGCACGCTTTGAAAGTCCATCTGTTATTGCCTCACGCACAAAGGCCATTTCTTTCACGATGAGCTCATCAACATGCCCAACTTTCGGCCAGTCAAGCAAGTGCACGCTCTCGCCGCCCGTGAGTTTCTGATACAACTCTTCAGCCAAGAATGGGGTAAACGGCGCCATCACCTGTGAGAGCTGCGTCAGCACATAATGAAGCGTCTTGTATGCGTCATTCTTGTCGGCGTCATCTCCACTCTTCCAGAAACGGCGGCGACTACGACGGACGTACCAGTTGGAAGCATCGTCAATGAATGGCAATATCGGCTTCAAGGCATTTGGCAGGTCATATGCGTCCATATGCTTCTCCACCTCCTGCGTCAGCTGATGCACACGACTGATAATCCACGTATCGAGCGGGTTTTTACAGAGTTTCGATGGGTCTTCGTGCTTGCCATCCCACTCCCAGCCGTCAACCTCAGCATACATCGTGAAAAAGTCGTACATATTCCAGATCATGCTGAGCTTGCGCGCAACATCACCGACCTCTTTATCCTGTAGCGAGAAATCTTCCGCATTGAGTACAGGAGAACTGAGCAGTAAAAAGCGCAGTGCATCCGCACTATATTTATCCATCAACTCGTTCGGGTCAGTATAGTTCCCGTAGCTCTTGCTCATCTTGCGGCCATCGTTGCCTGCCAGCGTGCCTGTTACGATGACATTCTTAAAGGCATTCTTGTCAAAGAGACCGACATTTACCGCATGTAAATAGTAGAACCAAGCACGTACTTGCCCGACATACTCGGCAATAAAGTCACCTGGGTAATTGGCTTCGAACTTCTCGGTGTTCTCGAATGGGTAATGGAACTGCGCAAACGGCATACTGCCACTTTCGAACCAACAGTCGAGCACCTTGTCAATGCGCTTATATTCCACACCATCGATGGTAAAGGTGACGTCATCGACCCACGGACGGTGGTAGTCCTCTAACTCAACCCCGCTCAATTCTTTTAGCTCAGCATAGCTCCCGATAACTTTGACATGTTCTTTGCCATCCTTGTCGATACCTTTCCAGACCGGCATAGCCGTTGCCCAGAAACGGTCACGACTGAGGTTCCAGTCAGGTGCGCTCTGCACCGTCTTCTCGAAACGACCGTGCTTGATATGCTCCGGAAACCAGTTGACATTGCCATTCTGCTCGAGCATCTCCGTACGCTGCCCGTCAATATCCATGAACCAGCTCGGATGTGCCCGATACATCAGCTTTGTGCCGCAACGATGGCAGTGCGGGTAACTGTGACGGATGTAATCAATTTTCCAGACCACACCCCGCTCCAATAGCTCCTTCGCTATTGGCTTATTTGCATCCCATACGTACTGACCTTTCCAATCACCTTCGGTGTAGAAGCCATTATCATCAATGTTGCTGACAAACGGAAAATCCATCTTCCGAGATAATTCATAGTCCTCTTCACCGTACGCAGGTGCAAGGTGAACAATACCCGTACCGTTATCTAGAGTGACATAGTCAGCATGCCAGATCTTGTGCGCGTTCTTACCCCGATCTTCAAAAAGTGGCTCGTAGCTTTTACCGACCAGCTCCTTGCCCTTGAATGTCCGTACAATAGTGTGTGGAACTGACTGATGCCTCTCATCAGTTAATACTTTCTCTACGAGCTCTTTCGCTAGAATCAGCTTCGTACCTTCTTCCAGCTCCACTTCGACATAATCGTAGTCTTTGTTTACGGCAACTGCGGTGTTCGCAGGTAATGTCCATGGCGTAGTAGTCCAGGCGAGAACGTACGTATCTTCATCTGCAAGCTTAAACTTCACAAACACACTCGGGTCTGTTACGTCCTGGTAGCTGTTATCCATGGCAACTTCGGCCTTAGAAATTGGCGTTGCGTCACGAGTACAGTACAGAAGCACTTTCTCGCCTTCGTATATCTTCCCTTTTTCGTACAACTGCTTAAATGCCCACCAGACGCTCTCCATGAACTCTTTATCCATGGTCTTGTACGCACCCTTGAAATCCACCCAGCGGCCAATACGATCTATGGTGTCTTCCCAGAGACTGCCGGTCTGCACCATGTTTTCGCGACATGTCAGGATATATTCTTCGAGACTTACTTTCGTACCGATGTCGCGTTTATCTTTTATACCAAGCTTCTTTTCGGTGAACACTTCTGCTGGTAAGCCGTGACAATCCCAACCCCAGACACGCTCCACCCGTTTGCCTTTCATGGTTTGATAGCGTGGCACCGCGTCCTTCACAACGCTACTGAGCAACGTACCATGATGCGGCACCCCCGTAATGAACGGAGGCCCGTCATAAAACACATAACTATTTTCAGCCGGACGATTCTTGACCGACTTCTCAAATGTCTTGTGTTTCTTCCAATACTGTACGAGGTCTTTTTCGTACTCTATCGCCTTTCTGCGTGTACCTGACTTAAACTTCATGCTTTTCCTTTCTATATAAAAAGCCACTTCTTTCACCTGTTGGATCCCTTGACAGGGAGGTACCATCCAACTTCCAAAAGAAATGGCTCTTGCTTATACCGGTCACGTCGGTGCAACACGTCGGGTTCTACTAAGTCCGTAGACTGTTCTTCCCGCTTCCTGCGTTTTATCCGCTCGCGGTTGATAGCCGCTTAATAGGAATTTTCTATATTGTTAACAACTTCGACTATACCGTAATTTCTACAACTAATCAACTGTTGAGCGAGCCCGCGACTTCGCTCATGAGCGGCAGTCGGTCACCTTGCCACATCTGTACGACCGATCCAAAGTTATCGGTGGCCAGAAGGGCTGGGTACTGCACAACGTCATAGAGCGATGCTGTCGCTGCACCTTCCCGAGTATTTAAGTCGAGCACCTCTATCTTGGCATCTGTGTGGTGTTGCATTTGAAAATCACGGATAAATGTCTCTACGTCTCGAGCGTGTTCGCTGTCAGGCCGGTACAGAATCATCAGTTTCATACATAAAATCATATCATAAAAAATCCGCCCATCTCTTTCGAGACAGACGGATTTTCAGGTTAGGTCTGTTCGCTATTACGAACAGCCTGTGGTACTGCCGCAGCTGCTACAGACATAGCAACTACCGGCTCGCTGCGTCTGGTTGCCGCAGTTGAAGCAGAGCGGCGCGGACTCATCGGCAACCGCCTTCTTGGCAGGCCGTGCTGCGGGCATTATTTCTGTTGTTACCGCTTTTTCAACCTTCTGAGCTTCCGCAACTGAGGTAGCCGCTGGAACAACCTCTTGCTTACCGATGTTATCAGCTGGAGCCTTGTCATCAGTTAGGAGCGTTGTTTGCGCTGCAGGCATGTCCTCGATGGACGCTAGACCGAGTTCAAGACGGTCATCAAACGACAGGTAATCCATTGCAAGGCGTCGGAAAATGTAATCCGTGATTGAGCTTGCAGTTCGAATATCCTTATCGTCGGTGATACCTGATGGCGCAAAGCTTGCACCCATGAAGGTCTTGACGAAGCTCTTGAGCGGCACGCCATACTGCAGTCCGTGGCTCACGCTAATTGCGAACGAATCCATAAGCCCCGATAATGTTGAACCCTGTTTCGCAACGCTAATAAATAGCTCGCCCGGGGTACCGTCTTCGTACTCGCTGACCGTAAAGAAGCCTTTTAGATCAGCAAGGTGGAACTTGTAGGTTTGACTCTTGCGACGCTGTGGCAACAGACGTCGTACCGCACCCTTCACGATGATTTTATCGTTTGCAGCAGTTGTTGTATCTTTCGCATCGACTTCTGCTGGTTTATCTTCGGTAACGCTTTCTTTTTTCTTGGCAGAGAGCGGCTGTGCAACCTTACAGTTGTCGCGGTAGATCGCTACTGCTTTCAAGCCAAGTTTCCATGCATCTATGTGCAGCTGCTCAACCTCTTCAACGGTTACCTCTTCTGGCATGTTGACGGTCTTGCTGATCGCCCCTGAGAGGAACGGTTGTACCGCACCCATCATCTTCACGTGACCAAGATAGTGGATTGCCCCTTCTCCTACTGCACAAGCAAAGACATCATAGTGTTCCTTCTTGAGGCCTGGAGCGCCGATATGTGTACTGTTGTCGTGGATGTAATCGACGATGGCGTTAATTTCGTTGGCAGTATACCCGAGTGTCTTGAGCGCACGTGGCACTGTCTGGTTGACGATAGCCATTGACCCGCCACCAACAAGGTTTTTGTGCTTCACAAGACTGAAGTCAGGCTCAATACCAGTAGTATCGCAGTCCATCATGAGACCGATCGTACCAGTTGGTGCGAGCACACTCGCCTGAGAGTTGCGGACACCGTACGCTTCAGCAAGCTCTACAGCCTCATCCCAGGCAGCTGTTGCCGCACTGAGCAAATCTTCTGATACTAGCGCTGCATTGATGTTGGATACCGCTTCCCGGTGCATACGCAGCACACGTAGCATGCCTTCGCGATCCTTGTGGTACCCAGCAAACGGGCCAACGATACGGGCCATCTTTGCGCTCGTTGCATACGAATGACCGGTCAAGATTGCAGTCACTGCGGCTGCTTGTGCACGACCTTCGTCTGAGTCGTATGGCAGACCCTGAGCCATAAGTAGCGCACCAAGGTTTGCATAGCCGATACCAAGCTCACGGTATGCGCGTGCATTCTTAGTAATACTCTCCGTTGGGTAACTCGAGTAGCCGACTAAGATTTCCTGCGCAGTAAAGATAACCTCGATCGTATGCTTATAAGCCTCGATGTCAAAGGTATTGTCTTCCTTGAGGTACTTCAGCAGGTTAATTGAAGCCAGGTTACATGCCGAGTTATCAAGGTGCATATACTCTGAGCAGGGATTTGAACCGTTGATACGGCCAGCATTTGGTGTCGTGTGCCACTTGTTAATTGTGGTATCAAACTGCATACCTGGATCTGCACATGCCCACGCAGCTTCAGCAATCTGTCGGAACAACTCACGAGCTGGCATTTTCTTCACTACCTTACCGGTCGTAACAGCGCGAAGCTCCCACATCTTGTCTTTCTCAACCGCTTCCATGAATTCATCAGTCACACGAACCGAGTTGTTTGCATTCTGGTATTGCACGCTGAATGCGTCTCGGCCATTAAGACTCATGTCAAAGCCGGCTTCTTGCAGTACGCGCGCTTTGCGTTCTTCTCGCTCCTTGCACCAGATAAATTCTTCGATGTCAGGATGGTCAACATTTAGAATCACCATCTTGGCAGCCCGACGTGTCTTGCCGCCACTCTTGATAGTACCTGCACTTGCGTCAGCACCGCGCATAAAACTGACCGGACCAGACGCCTTACCACCACTCGAACTCAGGCCCTCGGCTGATGAGCGAAGGTTACTGAGGTTTGTGCCCGCACCTGAACCGCCCTTGAAAATAATACCTTCTTCGGTATACCAGTTCAGAATTGAGGACATTGAATCCTCAACACCCAAGATGAAGCATGCACTTGCCTGCTGTGAGCGACTTGGCACACCGATGTTGAACCAGACTGGAGAGTTAAATGCTGCCCGCTGAGTAGCCAAGATATACTTAAGCTCCTCTCGGAAGGTTTCTGCCTCTGTTTTTGTCTCGAAATAACCTTCTTGCTCGCCGGCACGCGTAATGGTATCGACGATGCGGTTGATGAGTGTTTTGAGCGAACCCTCACGTTCTTCGGTCCCAGGAGTTCCGGCAAAGTACTTCTGCGCCACGATGTTAATCGCATTGAGCGACCAGCCCTCAGGAAATTCGACGTCCTTCTGTTCAAAGACAGTTTCGCCAGTTGCTGGATTTGTGATCAGCGAATCACGCTTGACCCACTTCAGCTTGTCGTATGCCTTCTCTTTAGGGTCAGTGAATAAACGCCTAACCCCTAGGCTTGTAGTTTGTCCCATATTGTTACCCTCACTTTTTGCCGTACCACCTCTGTACGGGCTTTTTATTAATTTTATGAATGTTTGTTTAGAGTTGCCGCGCGTCCGTGGTACCGTACCGAGGCCAGCTCTCCACAAAGCTGTAATCTTGTTTTTCTTTCTACAGCATCATGGAGAGAGGTCGAAGCCTAATTTAGGCCTCGACATGCTCTAATGTTTTTCGTTGCTTAATCTGTGACAGTTCTTTTTCAAAGCCTGCTATGTCAGTAAACCGACGATAGACGCTCGCAAACCGCACATACGCAACTTCGTTGAGTCCGGCAAGCTGGTCCATGACCAGATTGCCAATTTTATGAGATGTTACTTCCGGCTCGCCAAGTTGGTAGAGTTCCTGTTCTACCGCTGCAACAACCTTTTCTAGCTGTAAGCTGGTGACTGGAGTCTTCTCACAAGCTCTATACAAGCCCGCTAAGAGCTTGTCTCGGCTGAAGAGCTCCCGTGAACCGCTCGACTTTATCACGATCAACTGAGGACGTTCTACGCGCTCATACGTAGTAAAGCGGAAGCCGCATGCGCAGCATTCACGGCGACGGCGAATTGCCTGGCCATCGGTTACATCTCTAGACTCAATTACTTTAGTGTCAATCTGTTGACACTGTCCGCATTTCATCTATATAACCCTCCTTGTTTTCTAACGTACAAGCGCTAGTCATAACCACATATCTAGCGCATATTGCTCTTATGATAACCCCACGGGTAGCGTGAATGCAATGTAAATAATGGTGTACTATTTAGTACATTTGAGGCCGAATTACTCCTTGTTTTCAGAGGTGTCGTCGTCTTTGCTGCGACGGGTAATTCGACGCAGGAATGAGGGCTTTTCAAGCTCATCGTCCATGTCGTGGCCGACAAAAATGTTGTTATCTTTGGAGTCCTCTTTTTTGTCCTTGTCTTCGTCTTCTTCTTTGTCGTCAATGGTCCACATGTTCGGTACTGGCTTATCGCTGGTAAAGCCGTGCTCGTCCTCTTCCTTGTCGTCAAGAGACATATCGATGTCGGTCATTGCACTGCCTGGTGTCGTAGTCATCGGTGACTCGGCGACAGATGCCGGTTCGTCAGTAGACAGGGACCGTGGCGCTGCTGACCGCTCGCCAAAATATGACGCATCAAATCCGGTTGCTACAACTGTTACGATCATTTCGCCCTCGAGCTCAGGATTAATGGTAGCGCCAAAGATAATATTGGCGTCCGGATCGGCTGCATTCGTAATCGCCTCGGCTGCCAGATTAATTTCGTGCATAGATAAATCATTGCCACCGATGACATTGAAGAGGATACCGCGGGCACCATCGATAGAAACTTCGAGCAGCGGCGAATCGATTGCCTGTTGGGCGGCCTGAATTGCCCGGTCTTCGCCACTTGCACGACCAATACCCATTAATGCAGAGCCCGCGTTTGCCATCACGGCCTTGACGTCAGCAAAGTCAAGGTTAATAAGACCATGGACAGTAATAAGATCAGATATACCCTGTACACCCTGGCGCAGTACGTCATCAGCCACCTTAAACGCCTCAAGGAGTGGTGTAGAGCGGTCGATAGTCTGTAGTAAGCGGTCGTTAGGAATGACAATAAGCGTATCGACTACCTGGCGGAGTTTTTCGATTGCAAATTCGGCATTCTTTCGCCGCTTTTCTCCTTCGAAAGCGAACGGTTTCGTTGCAAATCCCACAACGAGTATTTCCATTTCCTTGGCTACTCTCGCCACCACATGTCCGGCACCACTACCGGTACCGCCACCTGCTCCAATGGTGACAAATACCATGTCTGCACCCTCGAGTGCGCTCTTGATCTCATCGATTGACTCTTCTGCAGCGGTCTGTCCCACTGCAGGATCGGCGCCCGCGCCAAGACCACGTGTCGCATCTTTGCCAATATGGATTTTGACGCTTGCTTTTGAATGATGAAGTGCCTGCGCATCAGTATTAACGGCAATAAATTCCACCCCGTCAACACCAGAATCAATCATCCGGTTTACTGCTGCACCGCCGGCACCACCAACGCCGACAACTTTAATTCTTGCAAACGTTTCTATAGCTGGAGCAACTTGTGGCATATTCTCTCACGCTTTCTTCTTACAATACGTACGTGTAGTATACCGTATGCCGATTAAGAAGTTCAATTAATTTATGCGGTTCGTTTTTGGGTTTGTAAGAATGAGCAAGTCATGTACCCTACGATCTGAAGCGCTTAAGTAAGTCACCCAGAAAACTGAACGACTGACTCGCAGCTGAGTAGTTTTGGTTTTCTTTGGTATCGTGACCGAGGAACATATCGAGCAGCATGAGCCCAGTTGCTGTATAAAAAGCTGGGTCTTTGATGGTGTCAGCCAGACCTTCGACATCGCGTAGCTGACCGAGACGTGCGGCCAGCTGAAGCTTTTCTTTCGCTATCGCTGCGATATTTGGCAACTTAGCGCTGCCGCCTACGATCACTACTCCACCGGGTAGTTTTCGTGAGCGCTTGATTTTCTGGAGCTCTTTGTCGATATACTCGAACAGCTCTTCGATTCGAGCTTCTGTAATCATCTGCACTTTGTCGATTTCGAAGGTGAAATCTTCGTGCTCGTTTGATATTTTAATCGTCTGCTTTTTCCCTAAGAAACTACCGTACTTCACTTTAACCATTTCGGCCACATCCAGGTCAGTCTGAAGCCCAATCGCCAAGTCGTTAGTAACATTTGACCCACCCAGGGGGATGACGGCGACATGCTGAATTTCTCCATCTTCAATAACGACAATATTGGTCGTACCTGCACCGATGTCAATTACGGCCGTACCGACTTCCTTTTGTTGTCGATTTAATACTGCTTCAGCTGCTGCCAGCCCTGACACAGTATGATGATTTGCGTCAATCTGAGCCTTCTGCAAGGCCAAATCAAGGCTATGTGCGTTCGGTGTAGCTGCTGTCACTAAATGCATTTCAGCCTCCAGACGAACACCTTGCATACCCACTGGGTCTTTGATGTTCTGCTGCCCGTCAACCGAATAACTCTTAGTAAACGCCTGAATGATTTCGCGGTTTGCCGGGAGCTGAATGATCGTCGCAGCCTCTTCAACCCGAGCCCTGTCAGCAGGAGTAATCTCACGGTTTGCGGTGCTGATAGCAATGACCCCTTTAGAATCAAGCCCTGACACATGCGCCCCGTTCACATTTACGGTCGCACGTTTTATCTGCTTGCCAGATATCCGCTCTGCCTCGGTCACCGCGTGAGCGATTGCATTGGCAACGTCCTCTACATGTACTACTGTCCCCTTCCGCATCCCGAGATTCGGGGCGCTGCCGTGGCCAATTATAGAGGGCTTGCCGGTTACCGATTGGGTGTCAATCATGCCAACAACACAACGGACAAAAGCCGTACCAATATCTAAGCCTACGAAATACTCTGAGGCCGAATCACGCATGCAAGCAGTATACCGTCTATGGTTAACTGAGAGCAAGCTTTACAGCTTGGTTAAGACTTCCGAACCAGCTTCGGTAATAAGTACCGTGTGCTCGAAGTGTGCTGCAAGTGAACCATCGCGGGTGCGTATCGTCCAGCCATCAGGATCTATCATAACCCCATACCCGCCAAGTGTAGCCATTGGTTCGATCGCAATAGTCATGCCCGTCTGTAAACGGTCTCCGGTGCCCTTGCGGCCGTAATTTGGTACATTAGGGTCCTCATGTACAAAATGACCGACACCGTGCCCTACGAGGTCTCGTACGATGCCATAGCCTTTTGCGTCAAGTACAGCCTGGACAGCCGCCCCAATATCGCCTGTTTTGACACCATCTTTTACCTTCTTTATGCCTGCACGCAGAGATTCCTCAGTTGTACGGACAAGCGCCGTATGTTCAGGCTTTTTCGGAGACCCAGCAATAACAGTAATGGCAGCATCAGTAATCATTTGGTTGTAGCTAACACCGAAGTCAAGACTCACTAAATCGCCCTGCTGGATAATCAAGTCTTTCCGAGGAATGCCGTGTACCACCTCATCATTGACCGACACGCAGAGCACCTCAGGGAAGCCCTGGTACCCGAGAAATGCCGGTTGACCACCCAAAGCCTTCAGCTCACGCGCAGCAAAGTCAGTAAGATCTTTCGTGCTTTGACCCGGCTCTAAATAGCCTTGCAATGCCCGCAAAACAGTTGCGAGCATCTGCCCGCTAATCCGCATATCAGCGATTTCTTGTTCGGTTTTTACTCGTGTATACATGATTCTACGGCTGACTGAATACGTTCGTGCACCTCTTCTGGCGTACCGACTCCGTCAATTTCAATTACCTTTGTGCCCCGATCTGTATAGAAATCGAGTACTGGCTTCGTTTTCTCTTCATAAATATCAAGGCGACGCTCAACGACCTCGGCCGTATCTTCACTGCGTCCTCGACCACTGAGTCGAGCAATCAGCTCTTCTTTCGGCACTGTAAACTGGATGACACAGGTGATAGAACGCCCATATTTTGGCAAATTATCGATAAGCCACTGCGCCTGGTCAATATTACGAGGGTAGCCATCAAGCACGATTTCTGTTGCACTGCTCACGCCATCAAGTGCCGCAGCAAGCACCTTGTTGGTAAGCTCATCGTCAATCAATTCACCTGTAGCTAAACGCTCCAGAACTTCTGGATCTTTTGATTCACGAAATAGCTGACCCGTTGACAGCCATTGCCACCCGTTACGCTTTACCAACAGCTCACCCTGAACACTCTTGCCTGAACCCGGCGGGCCAAAAAAAAGAACCATTAATTTGTTAGCCTTTCCTTGACCAACCGCGCAATCAAACTGCCATCAGCCGCACCCTTGGTTTGCTCTCGCACTTTTGCGATGACCTGACCCACAGCTTTTATGTCGCTCGCGCCCGTATCGGCTATTACTTTTTCGACTACCGCAGTAATTTCTTCTTCACTAAGCTGTGCGGGCAAATATTCTTCGATGATTCTCTTTTCGTCCTGCTCAGCTTTGCTCCGCTCGGCGTCGCCTGCTTTATCGTATAGGTCAATCGAATCCTGGCGCTTCTTTGCCTCTTTCTGAAAAAGACTAATTATCTCTTCGTCTGACAAACCACCGCTATCCTTCGAACCTGCGGCGACTTCAGCATACAAGATCGAGCTCTTCAGCCCCCGAAGCACTGTTGCACGGAACGAGTCACGTGCAATCAAGGCCTGCTTCAGGTCTCGCTCAAGCTGTTCTTTAATCATTTGCTCTATTTTTGGCCGAGTTTAATCTTCTTCAGCTTTGCAGCCTTACGTTCTTGGCGAACAATTGCACGGAGACGGCGCTCTCGCTTGCTGATAGGCTTCTCAAAGTACTGTGACTGCTTCACAACGGCAATAACTCCGCCCTGCTGAACCTTACGGTTAAACCTGCGAAGAAGATTTTCGAGCGACTCCTTTGAGTCTTTGCGTGTAACTTGTATCATCGAGTGTCTATTGTAATCTAACAGGGGCAATTTTGCAAGCTATTAGATGGATTGTTTCTTTTGAGTGGTCTTCTGTGATTTGAGTACTATACTTTGGAGCTCTTTGAAGATTGGGAACTGCTTATTTGTGTGGTAAATCTTCGTATTTCCTTGGCGCTCTGAGATCAAAAAGCCAACTTTCTCAAGCCGCTTTAGTTCGCGCTGGATATTGCCTGCGTCCTCTTTGATAAGTTTTGCCAACCCACGCACGTGCGTTTTGAAGTCTGGATACTTTGCATAGATTACAACAATCTTGCGGCGAACTCGTGAAGTGATAAATACGTCTAACATAAGCTATTTATTGTCATTCAAACAACGTGATACTTAGTAGTATAGCTGTCTTGCGTTTTGTTTTCAACATACTTTCATAGTTTTTACGATAAAGATATAAAATGTACTTATATGCATTATTACCTAGTATCTGTTGCGAGCAACAAGTTTCACGGTAGCGAACCGCTTACCTACAGCAGCCAGGAGCCCCTCGCTCCTGGCTCAATTGTTAGTGTCCCCTTGCAGCGACAGTCGGTTTTAGGCATTGTCATAGAGTCAGTACCTAAACCACCGTTCGCCACTAGACCAGTCCTCTTTCATCATAAGCTCCCCCCTTTGCCAAGCACAACCCTCCAGCTCCTCGACTGGATGCGAGCATACTATCCAGCCCCTCTCGGGATAACCACACAGCTCTTCCTTCCTAAATCCCTCCCCTCTCGCACAACCAAACAAGCGAGCAGCTCCGCATCGACAACATCTCACGATACTAAACCTTCAATCTTAACTGGGGAACAGCAACAAGTTCTTGAGGCCATGAATCCTCCCGGTTCCTATGTACTACATGGCGAAACGGGCAGCGGCAAAACCCGTGTTTATATAGAGCAGGCTAAGCGCACAGCGGCAGCAAATAAATCATCGATAATTCTAACTCCGGAGATCAGCTTAACATCTCAACTCCTGCGTAGCTTTTCAGAGGCGTTCACTAGTTCAGAATTATTTGTGTTGCATTCAGGGCTAACAGATGCACAACGGAGACTAATCTGGCTCGCCCTGCTAAAAAGCACTCGGCCACGCATTGTCATTGGTCCTCGATCTGCTCTCTTCTCGCCTCTGTCAAATATTGGCTTCATTGCTGTTGATGAGTCACACGAGTCAGCGTACAAGCAAGAAAGCATGCCATTCTATTATGCGCCACGTGTAGCCAGTAAACTCGCTAGTATACATGCTGCGGTTGTTGTATTTGGGTCAGCAACACCATCAATCGCAGACTACTATCTCGCGCTTCAGAAAGGTCGTCCTATCCTTCGCATGAAGGAGCGGGCTATCGAACGTTCTCAAGCGCACGAAACGATTACAACAATCGTGGACATGCGAGACCGATCCAAGCTCACCAAGAATGAGCACCTTTCCACCCCCCTCTTGGAGGCGATAGATACTGCGTTGCAACAAAAACAACAGGTTTTGCTCTTCATAAATCGCCGTGGCACTGCGCGTATAGTCCTCTGTGATACGTGCGGCTGGCAAGCCCTATGTCCGCATTGCGACCTACCCCTCACCTATCACCACGATAACCACAGCCTACGCTGTCACGCTTGCTCATTCTCTATGGGCGCACCTACAGCGTGCCCTGAATGTAGCAATACTGACATCACGCTCAAAAGCATAGGCACAAAATCGATCGCTGCAAGTATCACTAAAATGTTTCCAAACGCGACCGTAGCCCGCTTTGATACCGACAACCGCAAGGGCGAACGCCTGAATGAAGTGTATGAGCGAGTCCACACAGGTGACATAGACATCCTCATCGGCACACAAATGCTGGCAAAAGGGCTAGATTTGCCAAAACTTGCTGTCGTAGGAGTAGTCAATGCTGATACCGGCCTCTACTTACCAGATTTCACTGCTCAAGAGCGCACCTATCAACTCCTTCATCAGTTAATCGGACGGGTTGGACGCGGCCATCAAGCAAGTGCGAAAGTGTTCATCCAGACCTACACTCCGGATAACCCTATTATTAAAGCAGTCGCCTCACAATCATGGCACACCTTCTATGAGACCGAGATTGCTGAACGAAAAACCTACCAGTTCCCACCGTTCTACCACCTCTTAAAACTTTCTGTGAGTAGAGCAAGACTACAAACAGCGATCGCGGCCTCAGAGAAACTCGCAGCCCAGCTCCATGAGCAGAAGTTACCAATACTAATCGAAGGGCCCGCCCCGGCATTCCATGAAAAATCCCAGAACAAATTTACGTGGCAGTTAATAGTGAAATCTAAAACACGAGATACACTACTGCAGATCATCCAGCAGCTGCCTCGAGACTGGTCGCACGACATTGACCCCATCAACCTCCTCTAGCCTATTTACCTCTGTTACGGTATACTTGGGTGAAGATGGACAAAGATAATATCATCACCCTGCCAAATCCTCGCCTGCGACAACGCTCCAAGAAGGTTGGCCTTGTTGACGACACAGTCAAACAGCTCATTGCCGACATGGAATCGGCGACTATCTCCTGGGAGGAAAGCCGTGACCATGAGGTGGGCGTCGCACTTGCTGCTGTGCAAGTTGACGCGCTCCAGCGAGTGGTCGTTGTCCGTAACGACTTCAACAACAAAGACGACCACAGCTTTACTGTCTTTATCAACCCGACAATTACCAAATACGAAGGTCATATCGAGGAAGACTATGAAGGGTGTTTGAGTGTACGAGATATTTATGGCAAGGTGCCTCGCCACACGAAAGTAAGGGTTAAGGCGCTCGATATAAACGGCCGCGAATTCCGCGTAACCGCAGAGGGCTTCCTTGCGCGGGTTTTCCAGCACGAAATTGACCATACTAACGGTATCGTCTTTGTTGACCATATTAAGGACAATCCTGAAGCTTTCTTCCGACTCGCAAAGGACGGCGGCCTTGAAGCACTCGACTACGAGAAGGATATCAAAGACAATAAAGACCTTTGGGGTTAGTTCATGAAGCAACAGGTTGTTTTCTTTGGCAGCGGACCTGTCGCAGCCGAAAGCCTGCGCTTGCTCGCGGACGACTTCGAGATCGAAGCCGTAGTCACCAAACCTCGCCCAGCACATCACAAAGGTAGCGTGCCGGTTCTTGAACTCGCAGAGGAGCTTTCACTGCCCTTGTTTACAGTAGACTCAAAGTCTTCCCTGGATAAACTTATTGAGAAAAAGCCATTCACATCACGAGTCGCTATCCTCATAGACTTCGGCATTATTATTTCGCAAAAAACTATCGACTACTTTCCGCTTGGCATCATCAATAGCCACTTTTCGCTTCTGCCACAGTGGCGCGGCGCTGACCCTATCACTTTCGCCATATTGAGCGGTCAGAAACAAACTGGAGTCAGCCTCATGCTACTTGTGGAAGCAATGGACGAAGGTCCGATTCTTACCCAAGAGACCTACGACATAGCTCCGAACGAAACAACCCCTTCGCTTACCAGTTCTCTTATCCGGTTAAGCCACGCGTTGCTCACTGACGCTGTGCCGAGATACGTCCAAGGTGAAATCAAGCTGCACACACAAAAAGAAGTTGCACAACTGATGGGCTTACCTACAGAGCCTACCTACTCTCGAAAGCTTACAAAGCAAGACGGGACAATTAACTGGAGTAAGCCAGCCGCGGAAATAGAACGCGAAGTTAGAGCGTTCGCTGAGTGGCCAAAAAGCCGAACGAAATTAGGTGATATTGATGTTGCAATTACGTCTGCAACTGTGTCTGACTTACAGATTGAAACACCTGGAAAAATTGTTCTTCAAGACGGTCAACTCTATGTAGGATGCAGCAAAGACTCGCTCCAAATCAACACACTAAAGCCAGCCGGCAAAAAAGAAATGCCCGTGAAGGCGTTCTTGGCTGGCTATAGAAATAGGCTTGAAGCTTAAAAGGGAAAGGAGCAGCCGGAGATGCGAATTTATTTCGCTCGCCGCGCGATGAGAAAAACCGTAGGTTTGTCTCATGCCAGTAATTGCCCGTGAAGGCGTTCTTGGCTGGATACAAAAATCGCCTGCAGTAAAACTCTATTGTTGTGGTGGAGCTGCTGGTGGCTGCTGAGGAGGGTATTGACCACTATAAGGATCTGCTTGCCCGCTCATAGGCTGCTGACCAGGGTATTGCTGCTGCGGAGGATACTGTGGTTGCTGCGGTGGCATTTGCTGTTGAGACTGAGGATTCGCAGCAGCTTGCTGTGCTTCGGCAACAATCTGTGGCGCTACCTGTCGAATCTCATTTTTCAACTTTTCAAACTCATCAGCGACTACTTGCTTATACGAAGGGAATGTTGTTTCGAGCCAACGTAATGCCCCTGCTTCGTCTTGTGCATTAATAAATGACTCAAATTCATCGAGCTGCTGGTCAGTCATTTGTTCAGCCAAGCGCACACCAACGCGCATCTCAAGCGTCTCGTAAATATGTGCCAGCATCTTGCTCTTCTCTTCTTGAGGCAGCGCACCAAGTCCGATCTCAACTAGTAAATTGTTGTCTAATTTAAGTGCCATACATTCCTCATTCTATGCCTATTACAGTTTTCGAGCAACTGTTTCTCGCGTAAACAGCTCGATTCTATCCCCTTCTTGCAAATCAACACGAGACGTTGATGTGAAGCTGATGCCACACATCTCACCTTCAAACACTTCCTTAGCTTCTTGTGGTCCACGCTGCAATTTCGTAACCTCAACTTCCGCTAATAGCTCGTCGCCACGCATAACACGTGCTAATGCCGGCACTGTTAACTTGCCCTTGGTAACCTCGCCGCCACAAATAACCTCGGTTTTTGTCGTCTTAAAAACGCCGCGCACGATAAGCCTACCTAAGTCTGTCTCAACGACTTCGGGTGCCAAGCGTTTTGTTAGCTCTTCGCGTACATCATCGATAAGCTCATAGATTACTCGGTATAGTCGAATACTGACGTTGTCGCGTGCCGCAAGCCGCTTGATGCTTGCAGGTGCATCAATATTAAATCCATAGATAATAGCCCCGCTAGTTTGCGCCAGGTGGATATCACTTTCAGTGATCACACCGATACCCGAGCTCACGATTCGTGTCGCAACTTCGTCGGTATCGAGTGTTTTTAGGCTATCAGCTACCGATGTCAGAGAGCCTTGCACATCTGCCTTCAGAATCACATTCAACTCTTGCAGTTGATTGCTTCGGTTAATGATACGGATAAGCTCATTACTGCTTATCTGTGCACTGCCGTGGCTACGTCGCATCTCTGCAGTTTGCTCAGCCAGTTTCCGTGCTTCTTTTTCGTTCGCCACAACCTTGAACTGGTCACCAAACTCAGGTAACGTTTTAAAACCAGTAATCGTAACAGGGGTAGATGCAGTAGCTTTTTGGATACTTTTGCCATCAGAATTCTCGAGTGTACGAATCTTTGCGTATGTTGCGCCAGACACAACAAAGTCCCCACGCTTCAGTGTGCCCGACTCCACAAGCGCGTGAGCAATTGGTCCCCGCCCCTGCTCCACGTGCGCCTCAATAATGAGTCCTGTTGCAGGTCCTACAACATCGGCTCGAAGATCCTCGACATCTGAAACCAGCAGTATCATATCAAGTAGCTGATCGATACCCTGCTTGGTTTTTGCCGACACCTCAACCGCCACCGTGTCGCCCCCCCATTCCTCAACGAGCAGATTATGTTCTGACAGCTGCTGTTTCACCTGGTTTGGGTTCGCACCCTCTCGGTCAATCTTGTTGATAGCTACGATGATTTTTGCTCCGGCTTTGGTCGCAAAGCGAATAGCTTCAACTGTCTGCGGCTTCACGCCGTCATCTGCGGCCACTACGATAATCACAATGTCAGTAAGATGCGCTCCATGCTCACGGATAGCAGCAAAGGCTTCATGTCCTGGCGTATCAAGAAACGTAATAGCACGCTTATTGTGCTCAATCTGATACGCAGATATGTGCTGCGTAATACCGCCTGCCTCATGTGCAGCAACTTCTCCACCCCGAATCGCATCGAGCAGACTCGTCTTGCCATGGTCAACATGGCCCATAACCGCCACGACAGGAGGTCTTGTTACGGCATTTTCGCCCACCGCCTGCTTCTTACGTGGGGCCATTATCTCTTCTTGTTGCTTCTTTTTGAGCTCTATATCAAGCCCAAGTTCTCCGACGATAATTTGAGCGGTATCGAAATCGATCCGCTCATTTACCGTCGCCATAACACCTGATTTCATGAGCTCGGTAATAACCCGGCTCACGGGTAGCTTCAGCTTCTCGGCTAGAGTGCCGACGGTGATCATGTCTTCGATTTCTATTATTGCCGCCATCTCACTCCTTTCTGCCAAATCGGCTTAACTACTTAGCTCATGTCTATTTCGCGCTTTTGAGGCTCAATGCAATCTTACGCGCATCGGTGTCAATATCGAGCACTTTGAATTGCTTCTTTTCGTTCAACTGGAAAATCTTCTCAGGGTCAACGGTTTCCTCGTCGCTCATTTCACTCACATGCACGAGCGCTTCAACAGCTGGCGACAGCTGTACAAATGCGCCAAATGGTGTAATTCGGGTAATTTTGCCTTCAACGATATCACCCTTCTTGAAAGCTTTTACCTCATTCAACCAAGGGTCTTCTTGCATTTGCTTGAGGCTCAAGCTCAGACGATCCTTGTCGATAGCAATAATCTTTGCTGTAACGGTCTCGCCAACCTTGACGTACTTGCGAGGATCCTCAACACGCTCCCAAGATATCTCAGAGATGTGAATCAGGCCTTCAATGCCGTCAACGTTCACGAATGCACCAAAGTCAATCACGCCCGTCACGACACCCTCAACCTCATCACCAACCTTCAACTCGGCGAAGCGAGCCTGCATGTCGTCCTTGACAGCTTCTTTTTCAGAAAAAATCAGCTTGTTATCTTTGCGGCTGACATCGAGTACGCGCACGCGGATTGGCTTGTTCACAAGCGCGTGGAGCTTCTGTAGGATTTCCTCCTTGTCAGCACCAGATACACGCGGATAGTGACCAGCAGCCAGCTGTGATACCGGCAAGAAGCCACGGATACCTTCCATCTCGACTAGCAAACCACCGCGGTTTGCGTCATACGGACTTACCTCGATAATCTCCTGTGCATCGAAGATGCGCTGTAGTTCATCCCAGCCTCGGTCTTTGGCTGCACGCCTCATGCTTAGCAGTGCGTATCCTTCTTCCATCTCTGGGTCTACAACACTTACCGTGATTGTCTGGCCTTCTTCGAGAGGTTGACCATGGGCAATCTCTCGGCGAAGCACTACACCCGAGCCCCGGGCACCAAGGTCAATCCAGACCTCATGCTTCTTAACGCTTGCGACTACTCCCTCGACAACGTCGCCAGCCTCGAGCGGCTTAACGTCGTGCGCTGCGAGCAGCTCATCCATTGATATAGTTGTTTTTGACATGTAAAATCATGCCTCCTTTATAGTGTATTTCAGACAAACTGACTGACTGCAGCACAAGACTGAGCCGAGCAGCTTGAAAGATTGCTTGTATTATATCAGAGGAACAGAGGTAACGCAAAGGCAGCTTTCCTTGTGTGTCATGTTCCCGCAAGCCCTGAACTGTTTTACTGCACCATTATTCGGTGCTCTTATATTTGTGAAGGGGAAACCTTTCAAATTTAATGTACAACCCGCTATACTGGGCTTATGTATTTGGGGATTGACGTAGGGGGTACGAAAACACTTGTCGGCAGCCTGACAAATGAAGGGGTTATTACCCAGTGGCATAAGTTCCCCACCCCTGAAAAATACGCCGACTTTCTCCCTGCCCTGAAAGAAGTTTTGCACACACTTGAAGCCAAGGACTTCCGAGCCATCGGTATCGCCGCTCCTGGCCTTATCGACCGCGAACACGGTATATTCAAGGCTGGCGGCAATATCAAATGGCGCAACGTTCACCTGCAAACCGATCTTGCTCGCATGATGCATACCCCTGTTGTTCTCGAAAATGACGTTAATGCCGCTGCCGTATCTGAGGCAAAACTACTGAAAGGCATGTACGAATCGGTTCTCTACATCGCACCTGGCACAGGCATTGGCACTGGCGCCACCATCAACTGTGAACTCACAAAGTCTTTTGAAGATATGGAGGGCGGCCAAATGCTACTCGAGCATAATGGCAAGCTCGTAAAATGGGAAAATCTCGCCTCCGGTAAGGCAATTGTTGAGCGTTTTGGTAAAAGAGCATCGGAAATCGATGATGCCAAAACATGGAAGATTATCAGTCGAGACCTGGCGCGTGGCTTTATTGATCTTATCGCTATCGTACAGCCTGACGTCATTGTTGTTGGCGGTGGTGTTGGCACTCACCTACCAAAGTACAAGAAGTACCTGCTTGAGGAGTTAAAGAAATTCGAGACCCCGCTGACGAAGATTCCACCTATCCGCCAAGCCCAGCGCCCCGAAGAAGCGGTAGTGTACGGTTGCTATGACCTTGCGAAAGCAAAGTATGGACACATTGCTTAAGAATCTGACCAGAGACTATCCTTCCCTGACATTCAAAGCAGGTGCTGAATTTTATTGGTCACCAAAGGAACAAATTGTTTACCACCGCGGCTCTCGACGTCGCTCAGACGCTTGGACACTGCTGCACGAGGCAAGCCACGGCATCTTACAGCACAAGACGTTCAAAAGTGACTATGAGCTCCTGCAACTCGAACTGGCCGCCTGGGAGAAAGCCAGGGAACTTGCAAAGCACTACAGCATTACCATTGATCTAGACCATATAGAAGACTGCCTGGATACTTATCGGGATTGGCTCCACAAACGCAGCCTCTGCCCTGGCTGTGGTATGAAATCGCTACAGGAAGACAGTACGACTTACAGTTGTTTTAATTGCAACGAAAAGTGGCGAGTTTCCTCTAGTAGATTGTGTCGCCCGTACCGCTCTCGCATCGAAAATTAAACAATGTAAAAAGCCGGGGTCAATCCGGCTTTTTACATGAAGCTTCTTTGGTATGAGCAGCAAATTGTAGATCTGCGATGAGAAAACCTATCCAGAAGACCCACGAAGTGGACTGTGAATGGTTTTCTTATTACGCTTCTGTCTTCTTGGTGCGACGCGAGATACGACCGCCACGACGGCCAGCCTCACGAGCGAGCTCACGGTTTGCGTAGAAACCGCCAGTACGACCTACTTTACCACCACGAGCACCGATTTTTGCATAAAAATCAGCACCGTACTTCTTTTTATTAGTTTCTGCAGCAGCCTTGCCGCCAGCTTTAGTACCAGCCATGGATATGACCTCCTAAATTATGTAGTTTACTTCTCTCGTTCCGATATCAAAAAGAGGGTCCGCGCGCATGCGCAAAACCCTCAGTTCGTATCGAATCAACTACATAATATCACGCTATTGTTTAACTGTCAATAGCATTAGCTGATTGCTCTTTACTGCTCTACTCTAGGCTACTGAGCAGTTTGAGGCTTACGGCGGCTAATACTGCCCCCTAGAGCGCCTGCCTTACGTGCTAGGTCGCGGTTAGCGAAGAAACCGCCCGTCTTGCCTGCATAGCCGCCTTTCGCACCTATACGAGCGTAAAAATCCTTGCCGTACTTGGCCTTGTTCTTCTTTGCTGCTGCACGGCCACCTTCAACTGTTCCTGCCATTGCTATTCCTCCTGGGTCAAAACATTAAAATTAAAATAAAATAATGTTCATAGCGTCTTGACCTACCATTATCTTAGCGCGAACACTTTGGTGAAAACTGTAAGATATCCCATACCATAAGCGCAACTAGCGAACGACTAACTGGCGCGTCTGTGCTGCAGCCTATGCCCGGCGACTGCGAATAGGGCCATTAGGGCAAACATTGGGACACAAGAAGCCACGAGCGCTACCCCCGATTCTACGGTTTCATGTTGGAAAATAATATGTAAGTTATCTGTTTTTTGCACTTGCATGAACTGTTCGTCTTGTGGTCTACGAACTGCCCTAGAGCCATGCCTGGTGCGGCCCCGAAGAACACACCCACCATAGCCGCGGCAAATCGTTCATTATCATCCGAACCACTACTCCCCTCTTGGCCAGAGCCCATACCGCCGTCATTGCCATTGCCGCCACCATTGCCACAACCATCGCCACTGCCGCCCCGGCCACCGTCCAGTAATAGCCCTTTTGCGTCCTCCCAACCTTCTATCGACTGCACGAAATTCTCCGTCATATCGCATGTTTAATCTGTTGATGACAAAAATAGCAAGTACGACCAAGTCTTAATTTCTATTTTTCTCTATTCTGAGCGTATAATCCATGTTATGAAAGAATGCTTTAAAGACAGAAACGTCGTTGCCATGTTGGCTGCAGCAGTAGCTTTATACGGCCTAAATATAGCTATCCCAAAGACAGGTGACGGGGGACCAAACCATGAGGTATACCCTCCTGTCCCACCTACCGAAAATGCATTCACCCAGAAACACGTAACGTATGCGAAACTCGAAGATGGTGTGGCGACCTACACCACCGACATGGGTGACGGCACATTTAGAGTGAGTAAATACTTCTGCGGTGGAGACCAAAACGCACAGCTCGTCAGTATTATCCACGGAGAAATCATCTACTACAGCAGTGGCATAGGGTACGCGGCTGGCGAAAGCACACAACACGATGTCTGCGCTAATGGCACCATTGACGAGGACGATGGATGGGTTCACGTAGAAGGACTCAGGCTATTCACAGTAGCAAACGACCAAATTGACGATAGATATTAGTGCCCCTGGCTCGCTCTGAGCTACGTCTTCTGTCGCTTTATAGATTACTCAGCCAAATTACTAAGAACGCCCCTGCGACTGTCGCTAGCACTAGATTTCTTTTGAGTTTAAATCTCGGGTCAACCGTAGCTGGCTTCCCTGTAAATTCTTTGACTGTTTTCTTGTGTATCAGATAATCAATGGGCCAATAAACCACCACAGCCGCTAACAATAGGCCCAGCAGCATTCCTCCAAGTTCAGCAGCCATCCCAGTGTCGCGCTTATCGTCAAGCAACAAAACAAACGACAGTAGCATGACAACACCGACGAACCATTTATTGTGTGTATATTTTTGATCCCGCACACGCTTAGTGTATCAAACTTTTTTACTTTTGCTTTTCCCTTTTCAACCCCTGAGCTTAAACTTCTTGGGAAAAGCAGCAAATCGAAGATTCGCGACAAGAAAACCTATCCAGAAGAGCCCGCTGAAAGCGGGCTGTAAATGGCTTTCTTATAAAGAAAAAGACCTCCTATGAAGGAGGTCTCAATCATAATTTGGCACCGTGCTATTTTCCCAGGCTTTGATTGGCCAAGTATTGTAACCGCTATGAGGCTTAACTTCTGTGTTCGGGATGGGAACAGGTGTTTCCCTCATGCCATGGGCACCAATACGGCGCCGCGAACGTATTCGCTGGCCCGTACCGGTGTCCATGCCGGTGCGAAAAATACTCAAATTTTAAGGTGTTAGCAGTGAACAAACGTTGTGTCTAAAACACCAATAACTAGTCAATATGCATAGCTTTTTCTCTGAACCAATTTACCATACAAGGTAAATGATTCAGAGAACGTAAAAAGTCAATGGGACTATTAGTACGCTTCGGCTCCATACGTTACCGCACTTCCACCTTGCGCCTATCAAACTGATCGTCTTTCAGTGTCCTCATAGGGAAATCTAATCTTGAGGTCAGTTTCGCGCTTAATATGCTTTCAGCGCTTATCTACTCCGCACATAGCTACCCAGCAATGCCCTTGGTAGAACAACTGGTACACCAGCGGTGCGTCCGCCCCGGTCCTCTCGTACTAGGGGTAGATCCTCTCAAATTTCCTGACGTCCACAGCGGATATAAACCGAACTGTCTCACGACGTTCTGAACCCAGCTCGCGTACCTCTTTAACCGGCGAACAGCCGGACCCTTGGGACCTGCTCCGGCCCCAGGATGAGATGAGCCGACATCGAGGTGCCAAACAGCGCCGTCTATGTGAACTATTGGGCGCTATAAGCCTGTTATCCCCGGGGTAACTTTTATCCGAAAGCGCTGCCGATACCACACTCATGAACATAAATGTTCGGACAGCGGAAAACTTACTCCTACTTTCGTACCTGATCGGATTGTAGTCCTCACAGTCAAGCTGGCTTATGCGTATACACTATCACTACGATTTCCATCCGTAGTTAGCCAACCTTTGAACGCCTCCGTTACTCTTTAGGAGGCAACCGCCCCAGTTAAACTACCCACCAGACACGGTCCCCATACCGGATAACGGCACGGGTAAGAACAAGGGGCATACAAGGGTGGTATTTCACCGGTGACTCCACCTAGACTAGCGTCTAGGCTTCAAAGTCTCCCACCTATGCTACACATGTATACCCCCGGTCCAATGTCAAGCTGTAGTAAAGCTCCACGGGGTCTTTTCGTCCTGCTGCGGACAGACGGCATCTTTACCGTCAATGCACTTTCACCGAGCTCTTCGTCGAGACAGTGCCCAAATCATTACTCCATTCGTGCGGGTCAGAACTTACCTGACAAGGAATTTCGCTACCTTAGGACGGTTATAGTTACCGCCGCCGTTCACTGGGGCTTCAGTTCAAAGCATACACCTCTCCCCTTAACCTTCCAGCACCGGGCAGGAGTCAGCCCCTATACATCCACTTTCGTGTTAGCAGAGACCTGTGTTTTTGGTAAACAGTTGCTTGGGCGCCTTAGCTGCGGCCCCGTCACAGTAACCACCACAGTTACCGTGCATATAGAGGACAGCCATCTTTTGATTGATTTGCATCTATCTCAACTTTGATCGATAAAATATCGTAAATTTCTTTTCAAAAGAAGACTGACAATATGTCACGTGTGATACACACTGTGACGGGGCAGACCTTATCCCTAAGTTACGGTCGCTGTATTGCCGAGTTCCTTGACGAAGAATCACTCGTACACCTTGGTCTACTCGACCTGAGCACCTGTGTCGGTTTGCGGTACGGACGGCGTAAATCACGCGTTAGATTGCTTTTCTAGTCAGCACTTTTACCAGAATTCAGTCTAAATGACCGTTTCATTCCTGCCTATTTCTGACAGTTAGACGGGTATAACCATGAACCCGCTCTGACTAATATGCCGCGCACATCTAACAAATTTACACCGGCACGGGAATATTAACCCGTTGTCCATCGCCTACGCTACGCGCCTCGGCTTAGGACCGGCTAACCCTGGGACGATTACCGTGGCCCAGGAAACCTTGCTCTT
>Ga0182737_1001150_pt1 | contig 27955 bp, 27 predicted proteins | sample eDN5th30CBELigOP_FD_128878 | JGI IMG/M metagenome (GOLD analysis project Ga0182737, IMG submission 128878) | Enriched Organic Plus compost microbial communities from Emeryville, California, USA - eDNA 5th pass 30_C BE-Lig OP (version 2) (version 2) ... | reverse complement strand
CTCGTAGCGACCAACAAATCCATCATCTGCCATGCCAATCTCCAGATACTTCTGGAAACCTTCTCCCACACCCACCAAGCCTCAGAATACAGCTAATCCAATGGGACAGAGACGGCGGTTACGGTCTGTCAGATCACTATATTTTTGATCAGGCGAGCGAGGCGGATGGGATTTGAAAGTTGGGTCTTCAGTGAATGTCTCGATACTATCGAGAGCACGCTGCCTCGACCGATCAAGAACCCGGCCTTTGATTTCCTCGATCTGCTGGCTGATCTCATCCAGCTCGATTAGGTAGCCTTCTCGAATGATGGCCCCGGCATAAAACCCGAGGGACTGCGTCATCCGCTCCATGACCGTGTCGATAAAGTCGTCCTGCCAGTCATCACCGTCATTGTCCCATGCGACCGAGTATCCGCTCGGTCGATGATCGATGCACTGCTCAAGTGCAAAATTTGCATCAGGAACGAGGGTGTCAATATGCTGAAGATATGCCTTAAGCACCTCGAACTGTCTCGGTGACAGGATCACACTGCAGCCGGGTGCCAGCAGATGATGGCACAAAAATTCGAGTGTGTGCGTGTAGTCCAAAAGCTCGTCATTAGCGACGTCGCGTGGGATCATACCTGCTCTCCGCTCATGATCATCTCGATCTCAGCGATAATCGCGCCGTGTTTAATATCGTCCACTGTCGAGATCATCAGCTCTCGATCAATCGAGATTTCATAACCGCGTTTCCGAAGCTGAAATTTTATCTCGTGATATCGGCCGATAGCCCTGTCGACAGAGAGCAGCTTTTTCCGGAGATCAACCAGCTCTTGGTCGGTGCCGTAGAGCTGCAAATCATGCGACAGGAATGGCTTAAATTCGATCTCGATTTGCCGGGCAAAGTCCATGGTCACACCTTCGTCAAGGCCGAGTTCCTGGTCGGTCCAGGTATAGCGCCCGATGGAATTTTCCGGCCAATTTTGCACACTGCCATCCGCCCGCATTTTTTGGCGGTCTGGGTCAAGGATGATGCCGTCCTCAGAGCGAGGAGTACCGACCAAGTGCTTATGCTGGTCGCAAAGGGTAGCGGCATGAGCACCCAGCCGCAGACGACCAGGTTGACCGCATTCTTGGCACGTACGCAGGCTCTGGCGACGTGCACGCTCGTCCAGGCGGGACAGCCAGTACGATTGCAAAGGTGTCAGCGTGTATCGGCTGCTGCGCGTGAAAAGTCGCAGTGCTCCGAATTTTTCCTTCCCCCACCTGAGCGCGTCGACGAAATGATCGCGCTCGAATGCACGTAGTTGATCGCAATACTCCTGCACGATGCCGATCCAGCCTGGACCAAATTCAAGGCCACGAGCGCCCGGACCTTCGTCGGGCACGTAGACGTCGGCGTATGCGGCCTTGAAATCATCGTGTCTGCGACGACGAAGCTCTTTCTGAAAAATCTCGATGTTAGCATCCGAAAAACGCAGGCTGTCGAGCACCTCAGTCAGAGATTTATTTTGATAGTCGTCCATAATCGCGTGCGTCCGGATGTCGCCGACGTCGATGATGTGCCAGATCGAAAGCTCGGACGTCTGCAGCAACTGCGCAAATTCTTTCATCGTATATGTCATTCCGCGCTCCAGTGCTCTTCGCAGCGGACCCGCCACCAGCGTTCTTTTTTGATCTGTCCAAGCTGTCCACAATACCAGCATGCGACAATGCACCTGTCGGCGGCGAGCTTGACAATTTCATCGACGTCGTCCTGGCGGTCTCCATCGTAGAGATATCCGATCCTGAGACCGCCCCATTTTTCGTGAGCCGAGAGAAAGCCGAGGCCTTCGATCTCGGCAAAATCTTTGACCAGATCATCGAGAATTTCATACCATCCAGGCCCGACGTAATAAGCCGGACGGGCACGCTCCAGGTCACCATCGTAGACAGCAGCACGGCGACGGGCTTCGGTCATGCGCTCGTGTGCGGCCTGCAGCTTGGCGTGACGACGCTCTTTTTGAGCTGACGTTTCTTCGTCGATTGCCATCGTGATCTCCAGCCGTACAGCGGCGACCATCATCTGCCTGTCCGGCTCATCGGCCTTAGCGGCGTGGGCTGACCAAGACTCGATTGCGTGCTCATCGCGCTGATGATCGACTGGATGCAGATCGAGAAATGCGCGGGCCCATTTCTCAATTTCGGGCTGATGCCGAGCGCGGACGGTGCGAAAATGCCCCATCGAGCCTTGGATCGAGAACTCATCCGGATACCACTCGCGAAGAATTTTTTCCTCTCGCTCCAGCCGTTCTGCCGGATGGGCGGTCATGTGCAATCGGTCGGTTACTTCATCGATGCGTTTCGAAAGCTTGTAGCGAGCACGCTGTTCGAGGGCCATTTTTGAAAGCCGCCGCTGCTTATCTTTTTCATCATTCATCGCGTCGATCCTATATTTTTGAATGACGTCTTATGATTTTCGACCAGCCTTACGCGCTTGCCAATCAGCAAAATGCTGGTCGCAACACGTGCTGTACCAGCCGTCCAGCACCCGCAGTTCACCGTGCTCACCACACTCCTCGCACGTGTGTGCCGCACGACCGACGGTCTGCTCGCGGATCATGCCCATAAGGTCTTCGACAGGCGTCGGAGCAGGCGGATCGATAGGGTCGACCCATTCCATGAAACCATCGACGTCAGGGCGCTCATACGGTGCCGGACGCATATAGATGCGCAGCTCACCAAATTTTTCTTTGACCTGCCTGATGTACCAGCGACCGACCTCATTCTGCTGGCGCAGGATCGCCTCAGCTTGCTCGCAGTAGCCAGTCAGCAGTGGCCACCAGCCGGGTCCGATAGTGATCAGATACTGCCAGGACTCCTCCGTGTTGGCAGGGTCGAAGAGGTCGATGAAGCGGGTGCGGATGTAATCGACATATTCATCATGCGTCATTGTCGCGATCCTCTTCCTTAGACCAATCGTTTTCCAGCGACGCTTGATCGCTCTGCCATTGCGCGTGCTTGATTATGTCTGCAACCTCAAACTGCGACGCTACGTCGGCCTTATCGCAGATCGCGGAGATGAAAAGTTGACCGTCGATCTCAGCAACTTTAGTGACGTAAACTTTGCCCGCCAGCTCACGCTCCTCAACGATCTTTTTGATGTCGCGGAGAGCCTTACGCATGATGTCGAGATTGTGATCACTGACCTGCAGATGCATGCAGCTCATCGGCTGGAAGATGATCGACATTTCCTCACGGAATTTCATACGCTCATCGAAAGCCTGGACCTGAGCAGCAAGCTTGGCACGAGCGGTATCCGCATGTTCCTCACACAGGAAGAAGGTCACTTGCTCGCCGAGCGCGACCGGTTGGGCGTAAAGTTTGCCGCACCATTCGCATGCGTCGCGTCCAGATTTGAAAAGCACACGCTGCCATTTCAGCAGCTCCCAGCATTTTTCCGGCGTCCACTGCATTTCAGGATTGGCCCAGACGTGAGCCTTCAGGCCGGAATTCGTGCGCTCGAAACGTACGGACCCAGGCGACATCATGCCTTCGCCCAGAGCTTCGAATTCTTCCAGGAACACTTTCACCGCTTCCGTCCAGCCGTCCGGTACATCGGCAATAGACGAGTGGAAATGCTCAGGATGGGCGGCACGGATGCGCTCGATATTTTCCGATTTCATTTCGGTCTCCCGCAGGTATTGGAGTCCAAGTTTTCTTTCCTCAGACCGGATGATCGCCTGGCGCTGGCGGGCTCGCAGGTCTTCAATAGGCATGGCGATGCTCCTCACAAAGGATACGCTCAGGCTTAGGCTGCAGACGCGGCCAGCCGTTGAAAACTCCGCAGATTTCGCATGTATGGCTCATGCCGCCGTTGAAGACTTCGACCGTGCGAATGAGATGGAGGACATCTCCGTCGGTCCAGTCTTTCATCCGCACCTCCGGCGCAATGTAGGCTTTCCATGGTCCGATTTCGGATTGCTCAAAATAGACCGACACCCAGACGCGTTGCTGGCTGACGGGCGAATTCAGCCGGTCGAGAGCGTGGAAAAACTCGGCCAGGAGGTCGGTCCAGCCGTCAGGAAACTCTTCAAGTTTCGGGTGCCACCACTGCGGGTATTCGGAACGGAAGAATGCAACGGATTCCTGGTTCATTCGGACATCCTCCGCTCGTCCATGTGATGTTGACACAGCACTTCTTGGTAGCGATGATCCTGATATTTGAGGACTCCGACTGCCGGATTGCCGCACACTTGGCACGTCTGCTCCGTATCCATGGCAAATCGGCGAAGGGCCTGGATGAGCGCCTGACACTGCTCTGGTGACCAGCTGTCGGTCATGGAGTGCGGCGACACCGATGCTTCGGCAGACCCCGGATACCACTTGATGGACAGGGATACCGATCCGCAGAATCTCGACGGATCACGCGGATCGATAGCTTCAATTTCGACAAAAAGCCGATCAATAAGGTCGTACCAGCCGGGCGGCAGGAAGCGAATCCAGTCACCGAAAAGGTGAGGATATTCGCGCTGCCAGCGAGCGATGTGCGGATCATTTTTCACGTCAATGCGGAAGTCATTTTTATTCACGATACAACCTCCGCATCCCTCATCCCTGCCGTCAGCATCTGGAAAGTCGACGGTGCAAAACCCAAATCCTTACAGTCGACACCGACATCCCTGGACCGGCCGTGAGGCGGCAGACGACCGTGGCTATGGCCGTAGAAATGCCAGCTCCCATGCACCGATGCCGACCACGTACGCATGGCGTAGTGATGCAGGATGAGCCTTTCGCTGTCTTGTTTGACTTCGGCGTAGTGCGTAGGCGGCTGGTCCCAGGCCAAACCCCGCAGGGATTTGCGAACCTTGCCATCAGAATGCAGATCGTGATTGCCCAGGATCAGGCGTTTGCGACCCTGCAGACGGTTAAAAATCTGCTTGGTGCGGGCTTCATCGTGGCAGGAGAAATCGCCCAGGTGCCAGACGATATCATCGGGACGGACGACTGCGTTCCAGACATCGATCAAGAATTCGTCCATATCGTCCACGGACGAGAACGGGCGCAACTGGTGCATCAGCTGGTGGCCGAAATGGGTATCGGCAGTGAAATAGTGGGTCGTAAACGCCACAAGAAGGTCCTTTCCAGACACAATAAATCCTCACTACCGGCGAAGGACCGGTAGACGATGCGGGGTGCATCATAGATTTATCGTGTAGGCCTTCATTGCATTGCTCCATTGAGCTGTGACGATGATGGAAATGTAGCAGGTACCGCTCATTTGTAAAGCGGTACCTTTTCAGTATCTTAGGATGCGGCGTCAGCAGCTTCCATTTCCTCGGCATCGAGCAGGTCATCTTCGTAGGCACGGTCACTCGTAACGCCACGACCCACGGCATGGACATGAAACAGCTTGTCTTCTGCTGCTTCATCGTCCGTCGGGTCGATGATCTTACGGTCACGATCTTTCAGTCGGTCGTTTCTGATCATCCAATCCAGCCGTTTTAAACCGGCGAGATGAGAGAGGACGACGTTCGGTGGCTGTGCACCAAAGTTATGAGCCAGATTAAAGTCGCTAGGCTTCCCATAGCGTTGAATTTCTGGCTTCGAGATCAGGCCGAGAGATTGCTTGATCGCACCACCGAGCACTATATTGAGATCATAGAGTGTCGGAAAGCGATCACGCAGTCGATGAATTACTTCGAGTTCGATGAACCGACTATTTTCAACCGGTGTCCGATCCTTGAAAGGATATCCTTTCATCATTTCGCGTAGGTCATCTCCTTCTGCGACCAGCGCAGGACTATCGAAAAACGGGTGAAGGCTCTGGCGGTATTTTGAGAGATCATGTCCGCGTCCGGAAAACGGGCCCTTCGGCTTCGGCTTTTTTCTGGGCTTCGGCTTTGACTTTTCGTTCGGCAGAAAATTACGCTTATGCTGGATGCTCTCGATCTCATCAGATGACATCAATAGCTGCTCGATGCCGTCGGTATCATGCGGGATCATGATGTCAGGCCAAACGACGTCTTCCGTTTGCTCTGGTCGGACCTGGCTTAACTTGAATACAGGCACGCATGTGGCCGGACCGCTCCAGCTTGATGCCTTGGACAAAATGTCGTCGATGATCAGCCGTAACACCTCACCAGAGCGGACGCCCTTGATTTTGAAAACGATGGCTTCTGGATGGCGGATCATGCTGCAGCTCCTTCTGCGAGGTAAGCGGCAATGTCACGCTCGAAGCGAGCCCACTGAACCGGCGTCGCCGAGACTTTATGGACGCCCGAGAAGCCACGACCTTCAAAGCGGAGGATGCGCTGGTCGTCGCCAGAGAAGTCGGAAAACAGGCTGACGACCTCGATTTCGAAATCCTCCTGGCTCAATGCTTGGTCGAGCTGGTAGACGGTTGCAACCGATTTTGGCTTCTGGACCGGCTCTTCGATATCAGCCCATACCTCAGCCATTTCGGCTTCAATCTTTTCAGACTGTTCACGCAGTTCCTTGGCTGCCAGGTAATCAGCCATTTCATCGGCGTCAGTGCGGCCAGGCTCGGCGGATTTACGGTACTTCTTGGCACGATTTTCGAGGGTCGATGTCTTCCAGCCAAGTCGGGCTCGGCGGGCTGCCTCAGCCTCAGTTTTGACTGCCAAGGGAGCATTGCTGCGGACGGCAAGGTGGTCGACGAGATCGGGGTCGTCGCACTCCTCTTCCAGAAAACCCCAGGCCGCCCAGGCTGCACCTTGCGTGTCGACGGCAGCCAGAAGCGCATCACCACGATAACTGCGGGTCTCATACCCTGCGGTCAGGCCTTTGCCGCTGAGAGCCTCCTGGAGAGCTACCAGCCACAATTTAAACAGGTCGTTGGAAATGCAGCCTGTAAGTTTAAATGTCTTGCTTGCACGCTGCCAAAGGTCGCTGCGGACCGCAAAGCGTGGATCGTCAGCGCCACCTTGCCGGAATTCTGGCTTTTGAGAGTAGTCGAGCCGAAGCCGGACGTGGCGGAAATCTGGAGCGCGCAGGCGTAAGGTGTAGCAGATCGAATGCACTCGACGGCCGCGACCAGGTTCCTGGATGATCTCCAGAGAGGTTTGAAATCTTCGGACGGATTTTAGGTCATCGAGCGATTTTTTTGCGAAGTCGATGAGTTTACCGACGTTCAGCTTCAGCGGGTCTTCGTGTCCTGGAAACTGGAGAATTTCGGCCAGCTCAATTGGACTGAAACGAAGGTAAATTTCATTGTCCTCGCCTGGCTGCCAGCACTTGCGGGTGCTTTCCATAGCCAAGTGCTTATATAATGCTGGGCTGTATTTTAGTCCCATAAAACCGTCACCCAGGGCGGCTAGCTCTAGATATGCATATGAGGACATTTTCTTCATCAGATCGCGGATCGGCGGCGCAAACGAGTATGCGATCAGCTGGTCGTCTCTTGTGTGTTCCTGCCAGAGGACTAGCATCGGCACACCCTTGAACCGGCGATGATCAGGCCCGTCGACGTTGAAATCCATCTGCAAGGATTTCATTTTGCTGACCGATTTTACGATGTCGTCGCGGCTGACATCCGGACCGGCAAAGCGGGTCAGAGCCTTCAGTGAAATCGCATAGCGATCCAGGACCATGGCACGGTCGGTCTCGTAGGCGTAGGAGACCAGAAACTCATGCAGGATGACGTCTAAGGCGGAAATGCTGCTGCCATGGACTTTGATGCCAGATAGCATCTCTGGCGGCCTGGGACTTTCAGGCGAGACCTTCGAGATTGCCGAAGGCTTGGAGGTCAGTTTTTCGAGTGATCCGTGCGGGTTTGGCTGGAATTCAAGACGTGCCATGTGATGTACTCTGTATCGATACATCAATGATCTTCTGTCGGCGGAAAATAAATCAAGGATAAAATTTATAATTCAAATCCTGTGCGTATATGAACGCTGGATTTAAACATCTACGGGCAATAAGAATTTGCGGTATTTGGGATTTAGATGTGTTGTTGAATAAATCCTTATCTAAATCCAATTGAAATTCAGAGGCGGGATATAAACATCGTATGAGGCTATATTTAACCTCAAAGATTCCGGAATCCTGGATTTAAACGTTTTGTCAACATTGAGAGATTCCGGAATCCTGGATTTAAACAATGTTGACGGTCCTATGTTTTAAGCCTGTTATGTCTCTGATTTTCTGTCAACAATTACCGCAATACAGAGTGATGGGAAATTCGAGTTATCTAGGTGCTCCATTTTTACCGTGGCAGCTGCGCTGCTAAAGGTGAAAAGCAGGAAACCTCTCACCCTTAAATCATCGCCGTGGCATCCGAAAATCGGTCCTGGATGAAAGGTCAGGTCAGCGGAACGCGACGTTGAATAACAAACTGCGACAGGTATCGCAGGATGTCTGCTGTCGACTTACGAGTATCATCGTCGATACGGCCATGCTCAAGTCGATTGGCAATATCGATGACCGCCTCATGAGCCATTACCGATTCACCCGTATATTCGCCGCTGGCGGTCATTTCCTCCAGCTGTGAGACGATCCACGCACCAGCTTCAGAAATCCCTCCAATATCTCCGATATTAGCCTTGGAGCCGTTAGCCATCACGACTGCATAGTCGTCGATCTGGGTGGCGGTAATGTCGGTCATGGAATGCTCCTTTTCATGTCGCCAAGAGTAAATGTCCATAATGTCAACTTTGTCAAAGGCCTTGATTTAATTGGTCTTTGCCGTTTTCTAGCGTGGTTAACCCAGGTTAAAATAAGTTATAAAAACTCGATTTACCTGTATTTCCGGTTATTTCGACTTTGGCCGATGAAAAGCCCGGGTTTCTTGCATCGCTAAGGTCCATTCTGTCTTCAGAAGCGCACGTAGTGACAACATAAATCACGTAGTGACGCATGGGAGACATAGAAATGCCAAGACCAATCAGTGGAGAAAATGAATCTGGCCGTCATCGCATGATCGAGTATCGTGCACGGCTGGCGGAAAAGGGTGAGCAGGAAACTGATGCCGTCGACACGGCGCTGTCAGCGGCCCTGAGCCGCTATATCGAGGCGTCGCAGGGTACTGGCACACGAGAGGGAATTCTTGTTGCTGAGACCCTGGAAAGGATGGCCGTACAGGGTCTCGTGAAGAAGGCCTTGGCCGATGCTCGTGCATCACGCAGGGTCCTGGACAAAGCCACTGTAGAGGCCTCTGCGCAGCGCAGGGTCGCAAATCGCATCTATTACCTGCAGATGATCCAGCGGCATCCTGAGGCCACGGAGGGCGACCGCAGGCGCTTTCTGATGGGACCGATGCCCTATGGTGCGGACCCGCTCGATTGGGATGATGAGCCTGACATCCAACTTATCGAGGAGCCTGATGATCAGCCATACGCCTATGCCGATGAGGACCACAATGCCGATGCCGCTTGATGAGGACTCCCCCCGTTACTCCATACCTCAGAAACGAACTATTCGAGTTTTGAATCTGGTTTGTCAGCTTGCACGTTGTGACGATCTGGCGGCCTTGGTGCGGGCTCACAGAGCCGTGCAGTGGTTGGCGAAACAGGATGAGGATCACGCTACTCTGGCTAACGGGCGGGGCTTTTCGAAATCGGATTCAGTCTCCGGCCGAAACTTGGCAAAATGGCCGACAGAGCGGGTGATCGTGTCAAGCATTCTCGGGCCAATGGCTGTGCGTCTCGCTCGAAAATATCGCCGTCAGCTTCCGCACGAATACCTTGTCGACAAGCCGAAACAGCAGTCGCTGAAAATCTAAAGCTTGGCCATTTCCGCCCATAATAGGATTCTCATCCCATCACATTGGGATACCTGCCCCGCCTATCACAGTCGAACTGTTGGAATGGGCAACGTTTGCTACCGCCAGAGAACACCGTCAGGGGTGACATGACTCTGGTGGTCACCATTTTGCTTGGATAGGCGTGCAGGTAGCCGGAGTTCGGCTGTTCAAAGTTCATCGCGGTGTCCTTTTTAGGGGAAGCGCGTTGTTACAACCGATGATATCGACACATTCATAGGGTGTGGACGGGCTATGATGTCGGGCGGTTCGCTGAGAATGAGCCAGAAGATGCCTATTTCCGGTACGTAGCCATCATCCACAAGAATTCTTCGTTCTGGTAAATCCCCTATATCATTGGAGAGAGCGTGGCCGTTTTTTTGGCTGGTGTAACTCTTCCTTATCGGCAGGCTATCAATCCGGAAAACTGGGCCAGTACGGCAAGTTTAGTGGATCGTCCAGCTACCTTTTTGAACCATCTTGAAGAATAAGAATCGCCCTAAGAGCGGGGTCTTGCGATAGCGCAGATCGTAGACGCTACCGCATCGCTCTGCGTTGGGGGCGCGCTCGACCATGCCCAGCCACGTCAAAGGGCGCACGAGGCGGGACAGAAGATAGTAGCAGGCATCCTCAACCGGGCTGAACCGATATTTGGTGATGTGGTCGACAGGTAGGCACCAGCCCGCCAGCTCCGTCATAGGTACCCAGTCATCTAGCCGATCCTTGATCACTCCGAGGAAATGCACGAGGTCGGCGTCGTCCTGTTCGATGGGGAACCGGTCGTGACCCAGAAAATCGTAGTCGGTGAGATAAGTGTCAAACAGTTCGGCCTGCAATGCCCCATGGTCGCCGAGCATCGCCTTTCCCGCCTTGGTCAGCAGGGCCTTGTTCTTGTTGCGCCGGATCATCCGAGCGCCGATCAGAAGCTCATGCATGACTGCAAGCGGCGGGAAGTCCCACTCGTTCAGCACTTTGTTCAAACGGTAAAGTTCTTCTGGTTCATAGCCGGGCCAGCGGAAATCCTCTGCCGCCCAGGTGACGAACTTGCGATTGAACGCACCGGACTTGGTGAGCGTGATGCCGTCATCCTCGTTGGCACGTGTCAACACCTTCATCGTGTTGATGCACATCGGGCTGCCCGAGAGATCGGTCAACCCGAGGCTCTCATTCAGCATAATGATGGGCGCGATCCTCGACGGTCGTATCATGGGCGGCTATGGTCCTGCTTATTCCAGATTGTACTGTAGGCGGATATTCTGCCTATGGAAATCAACGCCTCATGGTGATCGCTCATGCCCGCCGACCTCCGTTCTCCTCGTCTTGCCGTTCTGATCGACGCCGACAACACTTCACCGAGAATTGCCGATGGCTTGTTTGAGGAGATCGCACAAGTAGGGGAAGCAAGTGTCCGACGCATCTATGGCGACTTCTCGCAAGGGCGCTTGAAGGGGTGGGCCGACATTCTGGCGAAGCACGCCATTATCCCCCAGCAACAATTTGCCTACACGACCGGCAAGAATGCCTCCGACATCACCTTGGTGATTGATGCGATGGACCTACTACACAGCGGTCGGCTCGACGGCTTCTGTCTGGTATCATCAGATAGCGACTTCACACGGCTGGCGGCACGTATCCGGGAACAGGGTGTGGACGTCTTTGGCTTCGGTGAGCAAAAGACCCCGGAAAGTTTCCGACAGGCGTGCCGCCGGTTTATCTATACCGAGAACCTGGTGCCGGATGCCGCAGTCAATGTGGCGAGTGCAACCAAGCAGGCGCTGCAACCCGCCAGTCGCGCCAAGTCGATCATCAAGAAAGCCATCTTGCAAATGGAGACAGAAGATGGCTGGGCACCGCTCGGCGCGGTCGGAACACAGCTCGCGAACCTCGCACCGGATTTCGATCCCCGCACCTTCGGGTGCCGAAAACTGAGTGATCTGGTACGCGAAACCGGCGCGTTCGACATCGACCGGTCGGATAGTGGACCCTTGCGCATTCGGGTCAAACCACCCTCAATGCCGAGTAAGCAAGCGAAAGAACCAGCGTCCTAAATCTCGGAAGCCCCGTATTCTCAGGGCCTTCGAAAGTGCAATGAAGAGCAAAAGGTGCGCCGGTCATCGGAGTTCCTTTCGGCAGGTTGAAGTCGAACAACTCCACGTTATCCGACAGGCCCGGTGACCACCCGGCGCTCGGCAAAAATGATAGCGCATTCTTCACCGCAATTTCCACTCAATGCGTCCCCGAAATTACGCGTGCGCGGACGCTATCGTTTCGCCCGTTGCGTGCATCGATTTCACTTGACAATCTGGGCTATTAGCAGGCCTGTTCCCGCTATAGCACTGCACCGCATTTCAAAGGGCAAATTGATGAACGCCTCCCCGCCACAGGACATTGGCCTCTCGAAATTTATTAGTGAATTCAGTATCTCATTGCCCCGTTTGGATGCGCTGCGCGAAGGAATTGACCTCTACGGCGCAACGCGGTTCTCACCGTTCACGATCTTTGATCCAGATGAAAACACCTTGAGCCGTGTTGTTGCCGAGCTTCTTGACCCGCTGGGCTCGCATGGGCAAGGCTTGCTGTTTTTGAACGCTCTACTTGCGGCAATCGATCTCCCGCGTCTCAATCGCCTCGATCCGGTTAGGGTCCGGCGTGAAGCCATGACCCGTGCGCGACGCCGGATCGACATTGTAGTTGAGACCTCGCGATACGTAATTGGCATCGAGAACAAGCCTTGGGCCGTTCAGCAAAAAGACCAGTTGCGCGATTACCATGCTGAGCTTTCGGATGATCTGCGCGGACGCCGACCGGTTCTCATTTTTCTTTCTGATCAGGAAGAGAAGAGCGGTAAGGCCGACATCAAGATTCCCTACCATGCGACCGGCACGAAGCTTTCTCTTTACCGGTTACTGTCATCCGTCATCGCTGAGATCAAAGCAGAGCCTATCCGTCATTTCGTCTCAGACTTTCTTCGCTATATCGAAACGAACTTTGGGAGCGGCTCCGTGTCCGAACAATCCGACAAGCCTTATCGCGACGCCGTAGATGCCGAATTTGACGACGCTGGAAAACGAAAAGCCATAGCATCAATCCTTTTGTCTCAGGAGATGCTGCATCTGAGGATCATGCGCGAGGTGGGCGACTACATTCTCTCCGAGGTGCTAGAGAAGGTGGCTCCCGATTTCGAAGCGGCATCCGACGTCGATGTTGAGATCGTTCTGGGAACATGCTTGTACGAACGCTTCAATCCCTGGGGTGTCCGTCGCCCTTCGTGGCCCAAAAACTGCTTGGTCGCGTTGGAATCGCAAAAGTATTTCTTCTGGGAGGTGGTCTTTGGCGTTAAGTCACCTGATCCCAAAAAGATGGGTGCCACTGAGCGCCCCTTTGGGAGCCCGGCACGCATAAAGCTTGAGGAACTGTCCTCAACTGTACCTGGCGGCCGTAAGACCAACTACTGGCCTTGGATGAAGACACTCCCCGACTCATACTGGGGGCAGGAGTTCGCTGCCAGGTTGATTATGGAATCGCCGACATCTAAGGTGGATGGGCATCCTGAAATTCAGGAACTGGCCCGCCAATTTGTCGAGATGGCGGCCGTTGTAGATCGTTTGCTGGAAGAATAACGAGGCGAAAACCAACACCGCCAGGTGCTGTGGACCTACCGCGCCCGAGAGCGGCTCGCCAGCGTCGAGGAGAGGCCGCGAAAGGCGGGGCCTGCAAGCCTGCCTTTTGACATTGACTAAGACGACGCGACGTCGAAGAATTAGAGCGTTTCTGACCGCCGAGGCTCTAGTCGCAGTTGGATGAAGATTCGATGGCACACATCGAAAATCGATGTCATCGACGGTTCGGCGTTCGTCTCGGAGACAGCTTTGATGGCTGGCTGCCCTCGTCGTCGAGGCAATCCCTACGCCTGGAATGGGGGAGCCTTGAACGAAAATGTCGCTGCACTCCCACTGCACCGTTCCGTTGCTGGAGCCCCGAAGTCATTTATCTGATTTCCCGTGTCCGAAAGCCCAAGCGCGGCCATTTCTTTCAGCGTGATGTGTTGAAAACCTCGCGAAGGAACCAAGCTCTCCAAACTGCTGATTGTTTTTTGGGTTGACATACACTTGATTGGGTAACTGTAGGTCTCACAGGTGATTTCGAATGCTTTCTGAAAACGGCCGTCCTCTCCATCAGTATCGCGGTGCGCGCTTTTTCAAGAGCGACCTGCAAATGCAGACACCATTTGATACGGGCCACTGGGTCGGGGAAAAACACGCCACCGTCGAAGAAGCAGCCGAAGCCTACATTCGACGTTGCTACGAAGCCGATTTGGAGGTCATTGCCTTAACCGAGCACAATTTCGTCTCGAAGCAGCACATACCAGTTTTTCAGCAGATGGCAAAAAAGCTCAGTGGCGAGTTTGGCTATGAATTGACTATCTTCCCTGGCTTCGAATTCACCGCCAATGTTGGCAAGGGCGTTCATGTCCTTGCCCTTTTTGAACCGGGTGCAGACCTCGATCAGATCGATCACATTCTGACCGAATGTGGTGTTCCTCACCCTCGCCAAAATGGCTCTGGGCAACACGAGAACTCGACAAAGTCCTTGGACGAAATCATCCGGATTGTCCAAGCTCCGACTGAGAAAGGCGGCAAGCGCGGGCTTGTTATCCTCCCCCACATCCAATCGAACTCCGGCATTTTTGACGACGAGAAGATTGCAGAGTGGCTTCAGCAGAAGGAATTCACCAATGCGGAGCTGCTGGCAGTTGAAATTCCGAAATCACCCAGCAAGATGAACAAGGCGTTCCAAAAGCTATTTGGTAACGGAGATGACTGCCAACCGGCATGGAAACGGACCCGTTCAATATGCTGCGTCATGTCATCCGACGCGAAAACGCTGGTAGCAAATGATCAGTCGGGCAACGCAATTGGCTCCAAGTACACGTGGATAAAAATGAGTACGCCCTCAATCGAGGCGCTACGCCAGGCCTTTCTTGACCACGAATCCCGTATTCGTAGATCAGATGAATGGCCAAGCCGTCCGGAACTCGCTCACACCCATCCGTACATAGAGAGCATTCGGGTCGGTGGCGCAAAATTCCTTGCCGATGAAGAAATATATCTCAGCCAGAATTTGACGACGCTCATCGGTGGGCGAGGTACTGGGAAATCCACCCTCGTCGAATATCTTCGCATTGCCCTCCAGCAGGAAGCAGCGCTCGGAGCAGACAAGAACAGTCAACTTCTCTCAGACTTCAACAATGTTCGAGACACGCTTGGCCTTCCTGATTCCCGGGTCGAGGTCACCTACAATAAGGGGGCCGATTTTAAACATCAGAAGTTGAACCTGGTTGTGTTCAACGGTGCTGCAGAACCAATTGACGCAAGCTACGGTGACATAAACACTTATCTGCCCACCAAAATTTACAGCCGAGGCCAGATCGAAGCTATTGCAAACGATCCGCAGAAGCAGGCCTCAATTATCGATGATCTCATTCTAGCGCCGCTTGAAGCCCTCAAGAACGATGAACGTGGCATTGTAAGGCGGCTTCGCGACCTGAATGAATCGCTTCGGCAGGAACCCGAAATAGCGTCCGCGCGGGCAAAACTGATTGCTGACATTTCAAACCTGAATGCGCAAATCGAAGCGATTAAGGGGAGAAGTTCCGGCCTCGAAAAGTGGTCGAAATGGAATGGCGAAAAGCAGTATCTGCTTGGGCTCGAAAGCACGGCGGCCGAACACATCAGACAGTTCACGGCGACGACTGCGGCGAGTACGTTTAACTATAAAGATGCCACCACTTCCGGCGACAACCCCGACTTCCTGAAAAACTATCGAAGTGACGTCACTGTGATAATCGCAGCCCTCCAGGCAGAGATTTCGGAATCCGTCGAAAAGGCCAAAAAGCGTTTGATTTCCCTTACCACGACTGAAGCACGGACGGCGTGGCAGGCGGGTTTTGATAAAATCGACGCCGAAAACAAGGCCACGATCAAGGAGCTAGCAGAGATGGGGATCAGCTTTGAGGCCTACGATGAGCTATTCCGCCGCCGCGAAACTGCGCAGGCACAGCTTGATGTTCAAGAAAAACGCTTGGCCGAGATAGTCTCCAATCGGGACGAGTTCGCCACGACGTATAAAGCCGAGCTTCTTGCCGTTTGGAAACATCAGTACGAGCTGCGAAGCAGCATGGCGACACGACTGAATGAGCAGGTGACTAAAACCAAGGTGGGTACGCCGACCGTCCAGTCCGAAATTACGAAGCATGGCGACTTCAAGAGCTTCGCCGAGCTGATGGCATCGCACCACAAAGATAAGCGTGTGGTCAGTCAGACTGATTGGGAAGCAATGCTTAGGGCCGCTTTCGATCTCGCACAAAAGGAAGATCGATCCCCGTTAGACGTTATCGAACGATGGATTAAGTCTGCCAACGGGACCCCACCTGACTTTCCAGTAGAAGACGTTCAACCGAAGAAACTCGCATCGCTGTCCGAGTGGCTCACCGAATACGACATCAACGAATTACGGACCCATCGCGTCGCTGATGCTGTCACAGTCAGTCTCCATCGGCGCGAAGATGGAAAGCGTGTGGGCGATTTGGTGGGAAGAAAGCTTTCTGCTGGTCAAAAGGCCACCACCGTTTTGTCTTTACTGCTTGCGGAGGGTACCTGCCCGATTATTATCGACCAACCGGAAGACGACTTGGACAACGAATTTGTTTTCGAACAACTTGTTCCCATGCTTCGTAGCAGCAAGGAAAAGCGCCAGATTGTTGTTGTGACACACAACGCCAACGTTCCCGTGAATGGCGACGCGGAGTTGATCGTTCCGCTAGAGGTTAGAGACAGTCGCGGAGCACAGAAGTTGATCGAAAACGAGCTGACCGTTGGCTCGCTGGATCGGCACCCTGTGCAGCGGGCTGTTGAACTGATCTTAGAAGGAAGTTCGGAGGCGTTCAGACGTAGGCGCGAGAAGTACGGGGTTTGATGCCTAAAGGCAGCGCTTGGGTCGTTTATGAAATCCTGCCGCACTAATCCTGGTGTCCGATAATGAATGTTATCGGACGCCAGCAACCTTTCGGGGCGCATATGAGGCGTTGGAAGCTACGGCCGTTTAGCTTCATATGACATTCCAGAATTCAGCATAGACGGCACCACCGACGCTGTTGTGCCACGCCCGCCACGTGCTGAAGTGTCGGACTGACGTTATCGTTTACCCCGTCGCCAAGCTCAATGCCCAACCGCCTGTTCGATAATATCCGCCGTGGCGGCACCTTTCGACGTGACGGACTGACCGAGCTTCGCAAGCTCGTTGCGGAGGCTTCTCTGGATTAGCTAGATGATATCCAGCTTTCGGGTCTTTGGGCCGAACTCCTGAAATGCCACGTTCCGAGGGACGCAGATGATGACACCGACATCCGCATCTTGAAATCCACCCTTGCCTGGATCGACGGAAAAGGCGGTAGTGGGGTCCACCGCCCAAGCCGAATGACGAGGATCATAATCCGTCAACCCCTTAATTGTCCTTCATTTACTACAGAATTCCCGTGTATCCAATCATCCGGCCTTCTTGGTCTAGATCGATAAACGCTCTCTTTCCGCGACGGCCAACTGCCATGAAAACAAGACGGCCTGGATGTACCTCAAGAAAACGCAATGGCTGCCCACTTGGGTCGTAATGGGTAATGTCAGTGCCGTCTGTTTCATGGAAACCGTTGTTAGTCAGAAATTGTTCGTTGGCTTTGCCAATAGCGATCACTTTCAGCCTCTTTGGCCGTTGAATTAAACCGACAACAACCCCGATGCCCGCAAGAACGGCGGTCGTCGCGAAGCCGCCCAGTAGAGCAACCGGGAACGGGTTGTCAGGCTCGATCTTGCCCAAGACGACGATTTGGAATGTCAGCGCTGTCGCAGCGCAGAAGCCGATAGCGATGAAGAGGATGCTACCCGCAACGGTTAGGAAAATGGTTCCAAGAGGCCCTCGGTCATGCCCTCTAACCAGTCCCCGGCCGCCAACGAAAGGGCAGAACACGACTGCCAACAAAAGGAGAATAATTTCAATATTCTTCTTTGATTTCCTGTAGATGTCTCGCCCGAAGGCGAGACCAAATCCCGCAACTGCAGCTCCCCCAACGCCAGCGGCAATAAATGGTAGCTTTGCTCGCTTTCCAGTGAGCATCATGAATATCTCTTTGCAAGCTTTATGGCGGAATACATGGTGCGAAATGTAGAGATGGAAAGCCACACGGCCCCAAGTAACCATCCCAAAGCCGCGACAAGCATCACTATGACTAAATAGAGAAGCTCCCCGAGTTTTATCGCGCTCTTTCCCAGGATTTTTATGATGGCAGATGTCCTCTCGCCCATATGCGCAGCCAAGGAATGAAAGCGGGATAGGTCTTTCGCATCATCGGCATATTCTAGCGCGCGCAATCCAGATTTAACTCCTCCTGCTGATATAATGCCTGTGGCGGAGTCCGCGAGAATACTAATCTCTTCGAGCGCATCTTTACGTAAAGCGCTACTGAACGCATCCTTGATCGCCCCGGTATCCACGGGGAACATTGTGGAGATGGGCTTCTTTAACTGGGCGAAGTCGCCTTTAGTGACACCGCGCCAGTCAATGTCCCGGAATGATGTTCGGACCGCATTGATTGACGGCATCTTGAGTTCAGGTAGGGAAACGCGCGATAGCCCTCGCTTTAAGCCGTCGGTGTCGATAAGCGCGCCCGCCGTCGAATTTAGGTGACCAACAAGCTTTTTCGGCATTTTACCAGCTTTGCTTGCTGTCTTCAGAACGGAGAAGCCAAGGTCAGCTGGTCCGGAACCAGGAACAACGGTAGCAAGCCCAGCTAGTGCAAGGCCGAGTGTAAGCTGGTCATAGGTGTCGCCCTTGACCATGCGGCTACCTTGAACAATGACATCACGAGCATCGCCGATGCCAACATAATCAGCAGCTAATACGCCTCCGAGCGAAGCGGTGCTCGTTACTTCCCCAGTGATTGAGCCGTTTAAGAAATCCCATGTGTTTCGCAGGCCGAATTCGACGGTGCTTTCCTGTGTTCGCTGAATTAGCTCTGCTGGCAAGCCGCGATTATTTTCTTCGGCGATTTCCACCATCATTTGCGCGTCAGAGATGTCTCCGTCTTCAAGGGCTTGCTCAATAGCGCTTGTGTATTCCTCATCTGAAAGGCGGCTGAGTCGATATTGTGATATCGAGACCGGGTTCCAAAAATTGAAAGCCAGCTTCACAACGTGGAATTGGTTCGAAAACACGAACGCGGCGAGCGATGCTATGAGCATTGCCCCTCCAAGTATACGTCGTCCTGTTCCTATTAGGTCAAGCATCGCTTCCCGATATCTGAAGAGATTTCTACGGGCGTGCTTTCTATTTTTCAATCCTAGCGGGCTGATGAAAAAGTCGCTCGCGACGTTGGCCTGAGCATGGTTCACTGCCTCCGGAAAGATTCGGAGGATGGCCTGCTGGGCGACGATTCACGGACTGGTGAACTCTTCAGCTACGTGGAGCTGGAAACGCGGGTTCGTCGTGGCCCGAGCCGCTTGACCATGACGGCCGAGAACCGCACCCGAAATTACACCATCTCGACGAACGCTACCTGATCTACGTGTTGGCTGCTCTCGGAGCGGGTCGCCCTCACGAGGAAAGAACACCTGAAGATAGCAACCTTCAAGAAGATGGCTCAGGTCGATGGGCCGAGCTTTATCAAGATGCCGAGCCTCGGGACCTCTGCTATCGGGAGATGATAAGGAACAACATATCCTGCCGCTCGGAACGAGAAGCAGAATGATGCTGATTCAATTGGTCGCGGTCATCATCGAGCCCTTGAACCTGCCTAATTTCTTGAGGCGACTTGAAGAAAGAATATTCATGGTTAACGGAAACTCGCTGGAAATCCGTTTTTGCCAGATGTTTCTGTTTTTTAAGTGATTTTTAAAATTTCAACATTTTTGAAATGGTGGACAATGGGCATGTCAACAATTTCTCTTTGATTTCAATTTGTTATGTCAACATTGGCCGCATCAAAAAAGCCTTGAAATTTTGAAAAGCATCCCACATCTTAGTTTCAGGACGGCCGAGCAACTTGGATTTTTGTTCGCCTTATAGGGGATTGGAATTCAAGTTATCGGACTTTTGTTCAACCGTCCTGCTCGCTCCAGTCCACATGGGGCGTGGTTTGAAACGAATAGACTTCTACCGCCGGATAGGTGGCTCTGAAGGCACATGCGACTCTGAACAGGTCGTGTTTACCGCCGAATAGGCGGCTCTTCTATTCCCTGCGTTAGCAGGGATGTCCTGCTTCTGTCAATGACAGTGGCCTTTCCCTGCAAACGCAGAGTCAGGGAGCGCATTCGTGCGCTCCCACTTCCAACCATCATCAGCAACTTGGGCTTCCGTCTCGCACGGATGGGGCGGAGCTTTGCCAAGCGAAAGGAATATAAATGAGCCAAGAATTGATTATGCCGCCGCGCCATGGTTTTCGGCTTGAAGCCGAGAGTGACGAGTGTGCCAACTACCTCAAGCAGGTGAACGGAAAGGCGGAGAAATACACGTACGACGTTCGCGACATGCGCCGCGTAGCATCGACTTTAGAGGCGGAACTTGATGGCGCGGGTATCGCACAGAGCAATCGGGTGGGCGTTACCGCCGTAGCGTGCGGCGCTGGGCCTGATCGGTCACGCAAGACGGCTCAGTGGACGCCGCAGGCTATAGGCACCGTCGCTCATCTTCGTCGGTATCAAGGGGGGTGGAGGCTTATGAAGGCTGATCGCGCGACCGTTTACGCCGGGCAAGCTGAGAAGCACAAGATTGCTATCCACCGTAGCGAGTACACCGCCATTCAGGTGCGAGCGGTCACAAATTTTGAGGTTGCGCCATGACGCTCCATCGGAAAACCCATGTTTCGGACATTCGGGAGATCGGCATGCCGGTAAATGAACTCGACTTTGCAGAACTTTTTGCACGCTGGCAGGCGGATCGGTTGGCCAAACTGGTCGCGGGACAGCCGCCCGAATTCTGGGCCGCTGTCGGTGAAAAGCTCGACAACCCCCCGGACGAGACAATCACCATGGACGAGATTATGGGGTTGCTGCACGAAGGGGATTTGGATTGATGTTCATTCAGCTTTCAAACGACGACCAATCCATCCGCCATGATAGTGTTTATTTGGAAATAGGGCTTTGCGTGGCGGATGTCGCGCGCGGCATGTCGGTCCATGACCTTGAATGCTCATCCACCATACAGATGGCTGTTGCTTTCGTCGTCGGCACTCGGGTTTGGAACGCAAACTGGAGCGACGAAGCTATCTGGCAGATGCTCGATAGGTGGCAGCGTCTCGCGGTCCTTGATCATGGCGTCCACCCGATTTTCAGAGCCGTAGCGGTTGATGACACTCTCGGCGTTTGATCGATTGACGCCGAACGATTTTGCTCTGACCATTTTTATATTGCAGTCGCCGTCACGCAAATTGTGAGGCAGGAGTTTTTTGTATGAGATTAGAAAAGGATGGACCAAGCGGTTGGAAGGCCGTCACGGAGTACAGTGACATTGTAAGCCGCGAACACGTAAAAAAGGCTGGTTTCCGGTGGGATCAGGCGCGGAAGGCATGGTTTTCGCAGAGCGCAATGGCCGTTTCGACGTTGATCTTAAAACTCGATCCTGAAAACGACGAGATTGAGGACGGACTTGCGGAAGCAGTCGCGCTGGCAGCATCAGAGGAACAGGCGAGCCGGGATGCCGCCATCGCCGCGTCTCGTGCGATGGATTCCGATATCGCCATTCCTGCCCCCGACGGTCTAGAATATCTGCCATATCAGCGCGCAGGTGTTGCGTTCCTGCGTGAGCGTCTGGCGAGCGGTGGCGGTGCTCTGTTGGCGGATGAAATGGGGCTGGGGAAGACGATCCAGGTCATTGGGCTGATTAATACGCTGTTGGCTGAAGCCGGTCGCGAACAAGTGCGGGCTTTGATCGTTGCGCCAAAGATCGCGCTTTTCAATTGGAAGGCAGAGCTTGAAAAGTGGTTGATCAAGCCGCACTCCATTGCGATCTGGTCGACAAAATCGCAGCCTGAAGCGGATATCGTCATCACGAATTACGACATCGTCACGAAATTGCGGCCTTTGCTTGCCGATCCGGCCAAGCCGTGGGATTTGCTCGCCTGCGATGAAAGCCATGCGTTGAAGGACCAGAAAGCCCAAAGGACGAAAGCCATTCTCGGATCGAAGTCGGAACCGCCAATTCCTGCACGCCGCCGAATATTCGTGACGGGGACACCGATCCTGAATCGGCCAATTGAGCTTTTCCCGGTTCTGAAAAGCTGCGGTGTGGATTTCGCGACGGACTATTTTCGTTACGCGAAACGCTATTGCGGCGGTCATGCCACGCGGTTCGGCTTTGACGCATCCGGCGCTTCAAACCTTTCCGAACTGCAGGAAAAGTTGCGATCTAGCGTCATGGTTCGGCGGCTGAAAGCGGATGTCCTGACCGAGCTTCCGGCAAAGCGCCGTCAGATTGTTACCGTCGATCCTTCGGAATCCGTCGAGCTTCGTAAAGCCATTCGTGAAGAGGAAAAGGTGCTCAAGGAGCAGGAGAAGGCCGAGGCTGCGGCTCGCGCTGCGGTCGCTCGCGCCGAAAGGGCAACCGACAACGCCGAATATGATGCTGCCGTGAAATCGCTATCGGCAGTGCAGTTGTCGAACTTCGCGGTTATCGCGGAACTTCGTCAGCGGACGGCATTGGCCAAAGCGCCTTTCGTTATCGATGCCGTCACGGAAATTCTTGAGTCTGTTCCCGACGCGATCCTCGTGTTTGCTCATCATAAAGAGGTCGTCGCCCGGCTTGCAGATGGTATCCGGGCGGCAGGGCACGAGCCTGCAATCATCACCGGCGATACGTCGATGGAAGAGCGCCAGCAGGCGCAGGACGATATCCAGCAGGGCCGCAAACGCGTGTTTATCGGCTCGATTCAGGCATGTGGTGTCGCGGTCACGCTGACAGCGGCAAGTACGGTGATCTTCGCGGAACAGGACTGGACGTCGGGTCGCATGGTGCAGGCAGAAGACCGTGCTCATCGCATCGGCCAGCAGAATGCGGTTTTGGTACAATATCATGTCGTAGATGGCTCAATCGACGCCCAGATGCTGCAAAAATCGTGGTCCAAAGCTTTTGATGCGGCCCAAGCTCTGGACGATCAGGTAGGTGTTCCCATTTCCGAAAGCGTCATGGAAAATCCTCGCCTTGTCGTAGATGTCCCGCCACTCGATCCCGTCGATGGTTATGACATGGCAGGTGTTAGCGGTGATTTCGTTACGAATGTCGTCACGGAAGTTATCGAACCCAACATCACCGATGGCGATGTGCTGACTTCAGTTATTTCCGTTTCCAGCAGTGTCACGGAAACAACCCGCGCCGTTGTGGAAACTCCTCCGCTCACTCCTGTCAGTGGCCGTGGCGAGTTCAAAATTGGTTCTGTGACGGATGGCGTCACAGAAATCTCTGAAGCGGAGTCAGCGGCCAGTGTTGTAAATTCCGTTACTGAAAGCGTCACGGAAATCGTGACCGGTGAAATACAGGAGCGTCGAACGCGTGGCCGACCTCCTGCGGGCGGTATCGCTATGACATCGGCGGAACGGGCGAGGCGGTATCGTCGGAAAAAGGCCCGTTCTGTGCGTGTAGAAGTCTTTGGTTCGGCCTTTGAACAACTTGAGAAAGCTGCTGCTCAGACCGGACTTTCGGCCGAATTGGTCGTCTGGCACGCTCTTGTTGCAGCTTCCGACGAATATTGGGTTCGAGTAAAAGCCAGCCACGACAGCTGCGTATCGGCTGGGTGTCAGAAAAGTAGCCCCAGTCAAATAGGGATGGCGACGACTGTTATTGCAGGCGGGTGATTTTGGTCCAAGCCATTGTGTTCTCCATCGAATCTCGCAAATCCGAAGGAAACATAACCTGTTGAAATCACCCACCTCTTTTTGAGGTAACCTCTTTGGGTAAGCATAGGCATGCGGGTGCTTGCTTCAGCCGCAGCCCCCTTTGGCCAAAAAGCGAATACGCCGCCAGGTGCAGTTGATGCGTCACCTGAAACAGAACCTGTTACCGCTACTCAGGTTGATTAGGCATCTTCCGTCCTCCGTGCCATCAATCAGTCTGGCGGGTTTCCCATTGATGAGGATTTCGTTAGTCCCAAAAGTGAGAACTGTCTTAGTTCCAGTAGGCCAGACGAATTCAATGCGATCCTGCGATCCGGTGTCCGGATCGCCTTTGAAGACAGACTGCTGGCAAGGCTCCATCTCCCTCTGGCCGTTTGCCTGTATAACCGAACATGTGACGGTTAAAGTATCTGTCCCTGAATGCGTTCCTCTCTTCGTGCTCCCGATTTCCTTCAAAGGCGTCGACGGCTTGAACAAAGCCATCCTAGTGATATAGGCGCTGCGTTCAACAAAATCGTCGACCGTGCATTTGCCTTTGCCGACTTGAACGTTGTAGGCCTCATTGATGCCGCATCCAAGGACTGCCTTCTCTTTCAGACCGATCAGGCAGCTGGCTTCCGAATAGCCCGCGTCGGCGCTTTGGACTTCATACAGCTTCAGTCCATCCGCATCTTTCACCAGACGACTGACTTGGGCACCTCCGTTGTATTTTGACAGAATCTCCTGGTATTTTCTATAGTCAACAGGCTCCTCCTGCAAGCCGACTTGCCAGTGAAAGGCGTTCTCGCAGGCGTAGTATGCCTGTTCAGCAGTCAGGCCGCTTTCTTCTGGTAGTCCCATCAGTTCGACTTCGAAGCGACCCGCTTTCTCTATTGTGTCGACGAAGAAGAAATCGTTTCCTACATGAGTGAGCATTACCTGGATTAGGTCTGCCCGCATCATCGACGTGTTGCTCCATGGGGACAGGTTGTTTGCGAGAATCATGATCTTCATTACGTTCTCGATGGCGATATCATGAACTACGGCAAAAGCGCGCACGTTTACCATCTCGTCGGAATTGATCGCCAGGTAAGGTCGGTGAAAGCCGAGCACTCCATTGACGTGAAGCTTTCTATTGACGAACTTGACTTCGGGTCCGTTCGCAATCCCCATCATGAACATGATTGCGCAGACCGAATAGCACTCGTCGCCATCCTCGATGACCGTTCCGATCCCGTTTTTGAAGATGAATTCTGCTATCGCTGCGCCTTCTGCCAGATTGCCACCAGGGCTATTGAGGCAGATCGTGTCTTTGGCCGTGCTCTCGCCATCTCCGCCCGTTAGGTGGGCTGCAGCCACATCTTGCAGGCGTTTGAGATCGCCTTCAACAATCTCGCCTTCGAGACTGATAAGGCACTCTTGGCTGCTGGACTTTGTTACGGTCGCGGCATCAGCAGATTCGCCTATAAAACAGACTAGTCCTGCCAATATCATAGCCGTAAAAGCAGCCAGTCTATTCATTCTATTATTCCCCTTTCATCGTCCGTCGACACCGGAAATTTAGCGAGGCAACTCCACAGGACCAAGGTCGAGGCCTGGCTGTAACCGGCTCAAATAAGGTTCTCACAGGCGTTTAGGGACAGTGCGTCAGCTCGAAACATCAAGCTCGGAATTCCATATCTCCGGCCCCTTTGTATCGAGGAGCAGTCCTGAGATCGACGCACAATCCCATTTTCTCCAGGAAGCAGCAGTTCAAGTCGGTTTGATCATCTGCATCAAGTCGATACCACTCGACAAGACTTTTTGCCCTGTGGGACTACTTCCGGTGTCGAAGATTTTTTGCCAGTAGGCGTAGGTCTGCTACCCTCCGAAAATCGTGGTCGAGGCATCTCGATTCACCCACATCGGCAGCCTTGCGAGATTATCGATGAAGTTTCCAATGTTGGCCCAAATCTGCTCAGAGAATGGGTTTTGGAATAGCTTGTCACTTTCGACTACGCGTCCCATCATCAAGAAATTATACTCAACAATTTTCCCGACATAATTGATCCAACAATGCAATATCTCCTCTTTAGCCATTCTGAACGCTCTCAGGTGAGGTTCCGGAACGTCCTCACCCTTCTGGATTAGGCTCTCGATACGCTTCGTTCCTCTCTCATCATCAAACTTTCCTACGTAAAGCTTCTCCGCAATGAGCGTCATAAGGCGGGATATCTGCTCGACCTCGACCGAACGTGGGTTTTTACCGACGTCCGCTTGATAGTCCCATGGTGTCTCCAGCATCTCCTGGCTAATGAACTTTGAGTAGAATGTTTTTTCCACGGCACTGTACGAGAACGGCTTCTCCGTGCCTTTTCCAGCTGTTTCGATGAAGTCGCGCAACCCATTTTCAGGCGAAAAGGTGATGGCGTCGCGGATACCATCCAATACATATCGCTTTAGCTGGCGCTGCTCGCCTTTAAAGAACTCGACAAGTTCTTTTTCCGAAAAACCCTCGAAGTCAGCCGGAAGCGCCTTTTCAGCCAAAAACCTCGTGATGCGGTCACGTAGCATCGCGGAACCGAGCCGTCGCTGGACAGACTTATCGAACGCCACTTGCCGGAGCGTCGTTCCGGCATTTGTATTAGCGGTTAGGAGAATATCGAAATCTGGATCAATAAAAACTCTAACTGCCAAGTCCTTGGCACCGAGTAATATTTGCGCTGCTGCTTTATGCTGACCGTCGAACAATCTCACCTTGCCGTCCGGCAACTCCGATGACAGCATCCAACCAAGTGCAACATGCAGCTGCGGCCGACCTTTATGAAATTCCTCAACGAGTCCACGAATGTTGGGGCCAATAGGTCGCGGATTGATTTTTTCATCGTGATAGACAGCAGCGAGGGGAAGAACGCCGAAAAAGTAGCGCATACCAGAGAATTTATCGACATAAATGGGCACGGATATAGTCTCGGCATCTTTCAAGACGATCTTAAGAACATCCCCCTCGATCTTGGCTCTAGCTACCCCGCATGCTCCGCCGTGAGCCAACAGCACATCGTTCAAATTAGTGCCTCGATCATCGCTGTCGGCGGTCTCGCCAATCGCGTCGAGCCTAGCTAGAACGCGCGCAACTCGAAGGTCTGACGCCTGCTTGGACCGGTTGTAGTGCGAGAGCGCCAACGCGAAATTGGTTGGATCGTCTTTGCCGTTGTCGCGGATGGGAACGATGTGGTCGACGTCAACTTCGGACAAGCCTTCAACTATTTCCTTCCCGGAAATGAAGCACTTGCCTGATTGCTGATCCCAAAGCTGCTTCTCAAGCGCTGCGCGCTGCTCTTTGTTGAGAGCATTTAAATAAAGCGATCCCACATTGGCCCCCGAATCGAACTTCTTTATTTTACTGTGCCTGTTTCTGATTACATTAAGAAATCTGGGCAAGCCGGAACAATTTAAGCGGCGCTCCTATTCACACCTCGATTGAGTTGTGCGGACGTTTCAAGCTGGGAACAAGCTTTTGATTCTGACGTGAACAATGATAGGCTTGAAACGATAGAAGGATAATTGAATGGACACGTCAGCTGGAGACCGAGCGCTGAAAATGATCGCAAATTGCGTCGACGCGAAGAGTTTGCGCCAGATCGCCGCAAATGCTCGTTGGCAAGGCATGTCAGAGGTGGCCCGTGCCGCCGACCTTCGCCTCTACGAAGTCCTGCCCTCACTAAAACCAGGTACGCTGGAGCACGATGTATGGAGGAGTATCCATGCCCTGGAGGATACCCTTACAAACGAGCGGGCACGACAACGCGACTGGGCCGCACTCGACCTAAGATTGCTCGCGTCGGGGAGCTAGAGACCATCAAAGATTTGATTATGCGAAAGGAGCCTTCGGAAGGTTTTTTCATGCTCATAGAGCGAAAGATGCCCGAACTGACTTTCGAAGCCGTTGCGCTTCGGCATCCTGATCGGTTCGAAATAGCCGTGCTAGACGCTGCGGAGCAAAGGTTACGGTCGGCTGGAGTAGCTCAATCTAAATAAGCTGGGCGGGCAGACTGAGCTTGGGGGAGTCGTTGTGAGTAATTTTCGCCGTTCCGGGCACTACCGGACAAATGCGCACGGCACCACATTCTGGGTGAGCAGTCATGATGTAAGTCGCGATGAATGGTCCCACGGAGGGTCATCCGGCCGCCCTAGGGAAATCTTGCTTTCCTACAAAGGTACAAGAGGTGGCTCGGTTTGTCTGAACAGCTTCGGGCGTTTCGCTAAGTGGATTTCCGCCTCGATTATGCCGCCACCATCATTGGTGTCAGCGCGTTGAAGTAGGCCTGATCCGGCGTCCGCCGGT
>Ga0182737_1001147_pt1 | contig 27985 bp, 11 predicted proteins | sample eDN5th30CBELigOP_FD_128878 | JGI IMG/M metagenome (GOLD analysis project Ga0182737, IMG submission 128878) | Enriched Organic Plus compost microbial communities from Emeryville, California, USA - eDNA 5th pass 30_C BE-Lig OP (version 2) (version 2) ... | reverse complement strand
TTCACGACCATAGAATAGTAGATCGCCCATTGCGAATACAGTTTCTGGCTGTGAACCAATCCAGAAGTTAACAAGGTCAAAGTGATGTGTAGACTTGTGAACTAGCAAGCCGCCGCTGTTGCGTTTATCGCGATGCCATCTGCGGAAGTAGTCTGCACCATGCTGTGTATTAAGTAGCCATTCAAAATGAATCGACGTTACATCACCAATTACACCGTTAGCAATTAGCTCACGAGCTTTCGTATGATGCGGTGCATAACGGTAGTTAAAGGTTACACGAACCTGCTTGCCAGTACGCTCAACGGCATCAAGAATTTCTTGGCACTTCTCTTCATCAACCGTCATCGGTTTTTCAGTAATAACATCACAGCCTAGCTCTAGTGCACGAATGATGTACGTATGATGCGTACGGTCAACACTTGTTACGATCACTGCATCTGGCTTTTCAGTTGCAATCATTTCCTCAAATTGCTCGCTTTTATATGTGCGTACAGCATGATAACCATACTGCTCTACAAGAATTTTGTTGGCAAAATCCATACGTGTTTGGTTTATATCACAGAAGGCAACTAGCTCGGAGGTTTCATTATAGGTTGTTGCAATTGCAGAATAGAAGAACTCAGCACGACCGCCAGTACCAACCTGAACATATTTCTTTTTAGACATCTTTTCATCTCTCCTCTTATAAGTGAAATTCATAAGTAACTTATGCACTAAATGTACCGCAAAATATCATCATTTTCTTCTTATATTATGCTAATATTAAATAAACATCTTATATTTTGTCATTAGGAGAGCGCTTACTATGAAACTAGAAGATAGTTTACTATACGGCAATCCGTTTGATCCGATGTGTGTAGAATACAATATTCGCAAGGGTCATTTTTCGATGACGACTAGTCATATACACAGTCACTACGAGCTATATTATTTGTTTTCAGGACAGCGAGTTTACTTTATTAAAGATCGCTCGTATACGATAAATGCAGGCGATATCGTCATCATTCCTGGTGATGTTGTGCATCGCACATTAGACAGCGGAATTCCAGACCATGAACGCGTCGTGCTCTATTTGAATGAAAGCTACTTTCAGCAATTTAACGAAGAGGATGAAGCGTTATTACGCACTCCCTTCTTAAGCGAACGCCCTGTCATTGGGCTAAGTCGTCATGAAAGAAGGATTATTGAACAGCAGCTATATACGATGCTGCATGAAATTCAAGAGCAGCCTCCGGGTTACAGGTTAACGATTCAACATACCGTTACGAATATCTTATTATTAGTAGCTAGAAGCATATTAGCAAGTGACGGAGCAACATCAGAATCTGAACTCACGCCAACCCAAGCGAAAATGATGGAGATCGCCAAATATATTAATGCGAATTTCCGTGAGGACTTAACACTAGAGCGGTTGAGCCTTCATTTTTATTTAAGCGAAAGCTATTTAAGTCGAACGTTTAAGAAGCTAACTGGCTTTTCATTTACGGAATATGTGGGGATGACAAGAGTAAAGGAAGCACAACGGCTGCTGCGTGAAAGTAAAATGCGGATTACTGATATTTCAGAGGAGGTAGGCTTCGGCAGCTTCGCGCATTTTCAGAAGGTGTTTAAGGATCTGACCACGCTGTCGCCGCGTGATTATCGGTCGCAGTTTAAGGAGTGAGGGCAAAGGATTGTAGCGCTCAACTGTGGAGCAATGTTAGTAGCGCTAGAGAGGAGTGATTGGTTGGGCTTCGTTTTCGGAATAAAGCGCTCAGTGGAGCAACGCTTCGCTTCGGAGTATAGCGTTCATCGCTTCGGAGTAATGTGTTCTTGCAGCACACGGTTTAAACACTGCTGCTTACTATTGATATTTTTAGGTAGCAGCAGTGTTTAAAAGTGGCCCGCTCCGCTTTCCAGAACGCATTTCTCCTTCGCTGAGTGTTTGCTTAGTGAGAGCTTTGTTTCTTATTGATGTTATTACTGCTAAAAGCGTTGGTGTCTTCGCTGATGTAATCGCTGGTCAGGGCGCTTGAAACTTCTCTGGGGATGTGATGTCAAGAGAACTTTATTCCTCACTGCAATGAGCAACCTGACAATTCCGCAGCGGAGGAACAGTAAACTCTGGATAACGAAGTGATACGCCTTTAAGCCTGATGCTTACCTTAACCCAATAATAAGCATCAGGTTTAAACGCGTAAGAAAGAGCTTACTGTTCCGGAGCCTTGAATCTACCCCTTAACCGAACCAACAAACATTCCTATATCTTATTATCTATAAATATTGCATTGTACATGATTAATTTCCCCCTTTTATATTTTGTAAAGTAAAATACAGAACGTACAGTTCCTAATACTTAGAAGAACTGTACGTTCTGTTGCCATTACCTAACTATTTCTTTCTATAACTCGTAAAATGATTACAATCGCTTCAGCACGCGTTGCAGATGTATTTGGTGCAAAGTTATTGTTTGCTCGACCTGAAAGAAGGCCTTGCTCACGTAATGTTTCAACAGCTCCTTTTCCCCATTCAGGAATCATGGCATCGTCGCTGAAGTTCGTATGCTCGATATTCTCTACGAATAGTGATAGAGCACGTGCCAGCATAACAGACATTTCTGTACGTGTAATTTCTTGATTCGGACGGAAACTGCCATCGGTGTAGCCAGTAACGATACCACGTTGAATACCTTGTGATATTGCATCCGTTGCCCATGCGCCGATTTTATCATTATCCTTAAAGCTTAGCTCAGCTTGCTCACCTGTCCACTTGAAGGCATTCGCTAACATCATCATAAATTCTGCTCGTGTTGTCGCCACATTTGGGTTGAATGTATGGTCTGGATTACCTCTTACAATACCAAGACCTGCTGCTCGTTGAATTGCTGCTGCTGCCCAGTGCGTTGTCGGCACATCTGTAAATTGTACCGCAGGTTGTTCTGGTTGTTCTGGTTGCGTCGGTTGTTCTGGTTGTTCTGGTTGTTCTGGTTGTTCTGGTTGTTCTGGTTGCTCTGGTTGTGTCGGTTGCTCTGTGTCAACTGGTGGAACATAGCGATTCATTGTCAAGTTAACACTTGGACCATCGGTGCTCCAGTTTCCGTTCGCATCGCCAGCTTCTACTTTGAACGTGTAGCTTGTGCCTGATTGAAGGCCACGGATCACGATGCTTCTTCCATCAAGATCTAGCGTTTGTTTCTGAGTACCCGCCATCCATGTTACTTTATAGGCTACAACACCAACATTATCTGTAGCCGTATCCCATGTTAACGTTACACTAGTTATGCTCACATTAGATGCAGTTACTGTACTACCTGCTTGCCATGTAGGATTTTCTGTATCTTTGGTTGGTTCTGGTTCAGGCTCTGGTTCTTCTTCCTTATTGACTGCCTTCGTAAATGCTGCAATTGCAGACTCCAGTTCATGTAACGCTGAGTCAACCGCTTCTTGAACTGCTACTGAGTCATCTGCCACTGCTCTTGCTTCCTCAATCGCTGCATCTAGCGCTGCAATTGCATCCGATGAATATTGACCTGGCTCATTACCTGCTTCCGCATCATTCAATACGCTCAATGCCTCTGCGATCAATTCGTTCAGCTCTGATTTATCCACGATTGGTTCAGGCTCTGGTTCTTCTTCCTTATTGACTGCCTCAGCAAACGTTACAATCGCAGACTCTAGTTCTAATAATGCTGCATCTACTGCTTCTTGATCTGCTGCTGTGTTATTTGCCATTGCTCTTGCTTCATCAATCGCGGCATCCAGTGCTGCAATTGCATCCGATGGATACTGACCTGGCTTATTACCTTCCTCCGCATCATTCAACAGCTCTATTGCTGATGCAATGATGTGATTCAACGCAGACTTATCGACAGTTGGCTCAGGCTCCTCATCAATCAAGATAAACTTCACGGTTACAATCACATCCGAGTCTGGCATCGTAAATCTGCCATCAGCGCCCACGACAACTGGCGCTTGTTCAGCCTTATTCCTTGTAACAATAATTTCATCAACCTGATAGCCACTATTCGGTATAACACTTACTGTAACTACTTCCCCAGCAATCGCCTTTTCAGGTGCTACAGTAACCGTTCCATTTTCAATATCTGATGCTACTGTTACTGTATAACTTGACTCCGTAAGGAACTCACCATTTAATCGCATCAATGGAATACCCACCCAGTCACTACTAGTTGAAACGCCAAGGGTTGTAAGCTTGATATAAGCTGCAACTGTATCTTCTGGGAAGCTTTTAGAGAAAAGGGTAGTCCCTCCACTGAATTCTTCAGAGTTATCAATTGCTGTCGTCCAAGTTACACCATCCTCTGATACTTCGACCTTGTACTTCATTGATCTCCAGAACGTTAGATCAATGCTGTCCAGCGCGGCCAATTGACCTAAATCCACAGTAATGCTACCCATTTTCGTATTGCTACCCGTTGTCCATGCAGTGCCTCTTGTATTATTTGTACGAGCATTTATGAAGGGGTTAGTCGCTAGACTCCCCGATCCACTACCTTCTGCAGTAATAATGACGCCCGTCTTGTCATACCAAGAGGTCAAATCATTCGTAATCGTAATAGCTACAGAATCTGTCTGTTCTCCTACTGTCGTTGCGGTAATGTTCACATTACCTTGACTCAAAGCGTGCAGTAATCCATTCGCATCAACTGTTGCAATACTTTCATCGCTAGAGCTCCATGTCAACTTTTCCGTAGCATATGCAGGTGTCATCGTCGCATTAAGTCTTAGCTGACTTCCTACAGGCACTGGGTATAGATCGTTGTCCACAGTAATGCTTGTTGCAGGAATAGAGTCGCTTTTTTCCAGCCCCGCTACTGCTGCTTCTAAGGCCACAATACATGTGGCAACCTCCTGTCGTTGATTGCCAACAGGCTCGCCCGCTTCGAGATACAACATAGCCTCCTCAAGCTTCGCTTTGTAGCTTAAAAGACTCTCCATTGAGTAGTAATCATCGGCATACAGTTTAGCCTCTACAGCGTCATCAATCGCTTGTTGAAGTTTAGGCAGTATTTTTTCTTCTCCTATTACCGCAAAGGTTAATTCAGCACTCTTGTAATAGAGAGGATTTCCATAAAGTGTAATGACAAGGGTGAGCGTGACTTCCCCAGCGTTCAGTGCCTTCAAATCGACAATTCTTGGATTGTCTGCTCTCTGTGTTACCGCCAACACATCTGGATTATCGGATATCCATTGGATTCCCGCAAGATCCGTATTTCCATCCCCGCCAGTTACTCTCGCTGTCAGCATCTTCTCATTGCCAGCATCCATATCAATCCGCTGTGGAATTTCTCCTGCAGTAAACAGGATATTGTCACCTTCATCAATGATGAAGAAATGCTCATCGGCAGCAATTTCATTCGTGATCTTTACTTTTATTTCCTTATATATATTTGCATTTTGTTTCGAGCTTACTTTGACCACGGCTTCACTGAATGGAATGTCTTCCAGATTTACGTAGCTATGCACTGCTTCCACCAGCCCCATAGGACTGACCGTAATAGCTTGATCAGCTTCATTAAGCACTTCCCACACTACCTCTTGTGCTGCACTCTCAGGATAGACCGAAGCTGTTAACTGGTAGCTTGTTCCAAGTGTTGCGGATAGCGGAATAAGCTTCACACTGTTCACATTCGTATCTACCCGAAGTGGCCCTGGGATTGCCTCGTAGATGTTGACATTATCCAACATCCCATTCCAAGTCATCGTTCCGCTAGCTCTGTGCGCTAGGAACTCTATCGCAGCAAAGTCCTTTTTATACGCTGTTCCTTCATGAAACGGAATCGTATGTGTTGCAGTAAGACTAGGATTCTGTCTGTTGGTCACTGTGAGCGTAATGCGTTCTTGCTTCATATCTAAAGTAGCCTTAATATTGTACCAAGCGTTATTTTCATTCAAGCCAACTCCTACCTGTGTTACCCCGCTAAGCGTCACATTAGCTGTCGGCTTCCCTCCTGTGTTAAATACCATTTCTCCACCATTAGATTTCTGGATACTCAGGTACCGATTGAGCGCACTATCCATAAGTGTAAAGTGGACACCGTTAGAATTGGACGGCGCACCGAAATTAATATCAAGATCAACTACAATGAGATCGTTTATTAGAGGCTGAGTAAATACTTTGCGAGTACCACGCCCACCTGTACCGCTGGCACTTAACGCCAAATACTGTTCGCCCTCGATTCCTGCTACTTTGGCGCCCATATTGACATTTGCACCGTTAACTGTCCCCCAACCACTATCAACTTCCCTATTCTCAAAGCTCTCACTAATAGAAGGGATATATATGACAGCTTCGTCCGTATATCCTCCGTCATCCGCTGTTACAGTAATCTTGGCGACGCCGCTACTTACTGCAGTAACATTGCCATACTGGTCAACAGTTGCCACCTCTGGCGTATCGGATGTCCAGATCAATGTGTCATTGGTCGCAAGAGCAGGCATCGTTCTTGCAGTTAATCTTACAGTAGCCTCCGATTGTTCCGTTTCTGCTTCAGAGAAATAATCGGACTTGAAGAAGTATTCCGTTCTATCCAGTTCTAAACCTGTAACTGGAATTGGCTCGTCTTGAACATGAACCGTAGTTGTAGCAGTATATGAAACATCACCAAGTCCCTTAACTGTTGTTGCGGTAATAATCGCTTGTCCGTTGTCCACTCCTGTCACATAGCCTTGCTGATCTATCGTAACAATGCTTTCGTCACTGGACATCCAAGTTATCGTCTTGTCATTCGCATCAACAGGCAATACCTCAACTAGCACCTGTTTAGTTGATCCCTTCTGAACAACCATTTCATCATATAGCAAGCGTATACCTTCTACTTGAACTGGCAAAACGGTTACTGTAACTTCATCGAATATGTCGTTGCTATCATCGGAGATTGCCCGAATCTTCGCTTCGCCGACACCAACCGCCGTTACGCGACCAGTTTCATCCACGATCGCCACCGCTTCGTCACTGGATGTCCACAGCACCTTATATCTGCTAGCGTTCTGCGGCATTACTGTCGCTGTGAGTTTTTTCGAACGACCATAGCTAATTGTTAACGCCTCTTGATCTAGCGTCACATCTGTGACTGGTACGCTAGTGACATTGACGACAAAGCTTAATTGCTTACTTGAATCAGCAGAAGAAGTCACGGTAATGTTTGCTGAGCCACTTTTATTAGCAAGCAGCTTCACGCGGCTAGAAACTCCGCTCAATTGTCGCATGATACCATCTTCCGTTTCCCACGTATCCCCATAAAATGAGACAACGTCTGGATTGTCAGACTGGAAGATAACAGAAGGATCAGTCGGCGAACCAGTTAAGCTGGCGGCAATCGACTTTTTGTCAAATATTCGCGCCTCTATGACAGCTCCGTCTCTAACTTCACTGTTGCCATCCGTCGCATTAACCACGCTCAAACGTTCAGGCATTACGGGATCGCTTACATTTACAGAAAGCGAAGCTGATAAGCCCCCTTTCACAGCCGCAGTAATTGTAGCTGTTCCTGCGCCTTTCGCCGTAACAATCCCATTGTGCGATACTTCTGCAATCGCAGGATTACTAGATTCATAAGTAATGACACTGTCGGTCAGCACGCTGTTGCTTGGCTGAATAGTCGGCTTAATGCGCTGTGGGTTGCCCCCGACTGTAAGATTCATCGAAGTTTCAAGTAGTGTGATACCTGTTGGATCCTTAGGATCAATCGTAAAAGAACTGCTGTAATCCTTAATAGGAGTCTGCAATTCCGCATTCTTTGCCTTCGGCACACCGCGCATAAGATAGGCATACATGCTATCCATCATGTCTCCAGCCTTACCAGGCTTGCTGCTACCCATTTCCTTAATGTTAACATCGCCGTTGTTAAACAGAATTCTAACATTTACGTCAGCAGTTCTATTCTGGCTAGTACCTGCGCCAGGTGTTGGGATCCATTCTGCTGCCCAAAAATAAAAACCTCTCGTCTGTCCATGAGGATTGATTGCATCAAGTGGCGCCTGCATGTAATCCAGCAGCCAGTTATACTGTCCATTAGGGCTCTTTTTATAGTAAGTTTGTCCCATACCTGAGATCGAAGTTTCATGTGTTGCCCCCGTATAACTAGTAAAGTCAAATCCAGTCTCCACATTGACATAGTCCAAGTATCTGTATCGACTGTCATTCCGCATATAGTCCGCCATAATCAATATTCGAGCATTGGAATGACCACCATATAGCGAATGCGCTGTTCCGTCGAAGGGAACATTGCCGTTAACCATTGGACCGTAAAGTGCATTGGCAATCCCCATGTCGCTACCCTTGTTGGAATGGATATAGGAAGGAACGCCAGGCAGTAAATCATGGGTTGCCTCAATAGCCGCTTTGACAAGCTCCATATGCCCAGTGGAACTTCCACCTTGACCAGCAGGCCACAGCACGCCACCATTCTGCTCGTTGCCTTGCTTGATCGCGACTATTTTCAGTCCCTCATCCGCAAATGGCTTTAAAAAATCATAGACATAATTATATACAACTGTTTTCAAATGCTCTAAATTCGGATTACTAAGCTTGCCATCATAGGTCGATTCAATCCATTCTAGCGGCGTATAGGCCTTCGACTGGCTCATCCATCCATCGCTGAAATGGAAACCTGGTAAGAAACTCATATCCAGTGCAGTTGCCCGCCGCGCCAAAGCCAATGTGTCTTCCTTGCTAAAATAGCCATCAAGCATACGATAATAGTGGTCATTACCATTTTCATCCTTAAACTTATCTACTACGGGCTTCGGCGAAGTATCCGATGTATGCAAAATATTACCTGCATGCACCATGACCATGCTTGTGATGGAGTTTACGCCATGGTTTGAAAAAATACGTAGTGCATCCTGCTGTACACCGTTGGCAAAATATTTACCGCCAAGGTCTTCAATCGCTGGGAGGAAAGCTACTTCCGTACCTTTAATCTGATTTTCATCCCGTATAACAAACATATTGAAATTGTCGACATACGCTTTGTCTTCTCCGTTGCTTGTCCACTCGTCGGCTAGCGAAGTTTCATCACCATTCCTGTAAACCGTAATTGAATCCATATACGCCTGATCGTGAATGGTATTGGCATAAATCTCAATTTCCGTATCGTTTTCACCAGTAATGAAAGTGATGGATACTAACGAATAATCCTCTGTTCCAGAAGGAGCCTGACGCAAAACTTTTATGTCAGCTCCATCGACCGTTCTAGCACCGAGATTGACTCGGTTGCCTAGTTCTGTACGGAATACGAGTTCCCCTGTTTTTCCACGGTAATCATATCTTGCTTCTGTACGGAACTTGTCCTGCTTGTCGACCTTCGCTCGCATCGTTAATCCATACTTTGTGTTCGGAAGTACAGAAACTTTCTGAACGACCTCACTGCCAGCAGAAAGCCTAATCCCCTCGCTACCTGTATCGCTCCCCTCCGTGATCACCTCGACAGTGCCCCGAGTGCTCCAGTTAGCTAGACCTTCTTCAAAATCCCAGTTGTTGATGTTGTTTTCATCGGCAACATCCAGTTGGATTTCAATGTCATCTACATACAAATTCTGATTTCCCGCATTCACTGTAATCGTCATTTGCCCGTTATAGACAAGCACATTACGGTGACCAATCTGAACCCATGTATTTGACGTTGTTAGATATGGGTCAATCAATGCTACGGAATTCGGACCACCAATATCTTTTATCGTCAGTGCAGCCGAGTTGTTGCCTGGAGCTCCCTTTGCCCATATTTTCAAGGTGTAACTGCCCTGAGGGATATTAGTAATCGTCTTATTGATGGAGCTACCCGCTGGCAGCAACACACTGTTGCTTCCTTGCTTTGTTCCCGTTGTTACAAGCTGCACATTGCCTGAAGTAGTCCAGCCATTCAAGCCTAATTCAAAATCTAGATTACTTCCTTCACCATATGCTTGTATAGGCATTAGCGCTAATCCCTGCAGCATCAACATGACTGCGAGAATAATTGACAGAAGCCTTTTGCTCATTTTCATAGTCGTCCACCTCCCCTTATGTCTGTACCTGTTGAGTATTCAACTTTGCAGTTTGGCGAACAATCTGCGGTGAAGCTCAACACTAAATGAAATTCCGAAAACGCTTTCAACAACTTCATTTAAATAACACTCCCCTTGTTCTTTATATTCTCTTGCATTACTAGTGTATAATTCCTATCCCTCTCAAAAATTGTACAATTTAACAATATGTTGTACGATTTTACGAAACGAGAATGACACCGAACTGCAAAGATCTATGTTCTTTTGTATCTAGCCAATAGGGAGCAGAGCATTCAACCTATATTTTTCATGATGTTAATAGATAGAGCGCTTGTCCTCCAAATAATGTGGGACAAACGCTCTACTGATCAAATTAACTCATTGTTCTCTAGCAGCCGTCTACTATCGCGAAGCATGCTATTGCTTTTTTCTTTGATAAATTTCCGGCTCACGCAAAATCCCACATTTTGTTAGCTGGTATTGATAAGAATAGCTCTCATTAACCGTTTTCCATGAACCGTCACCGTACCATCTCAGCTTCTCGTCAGACAGATGAAGCTGTCCGAACGTATTGATTCTGTTACCGAATGCCTCCAAGACAATGGAATGATTTCCTTTTTCCAAATATCCTAGAGATGCCCGATAAGGAGACAAAGCAATCGTCCCTGTTCTCAAGCCATCCACGCTAACGCCGATTAGCGGTGCTCGGAACTTTGTGATCCCTATCTCGTATTCGGCAGCTTCCTCCACGACGAATTCGTATTCATACAGAACATTCCCTCCATAGAATGGCAGTCCCTGATTACAAATATCGCTAAATCCGAGTTTGTCAGATAGCTCGATGATTTCGGCCTTACTTCCAGCTACCTTTACCCCGAAACTACCGAGAAGATACATATTTTCCACATTGAAGTGATCCGCATACGCTATGGTTACATGAATGACCAGTTCTCCGGCAGGCACAGGCATAAGCGCAATTTTTCTAATGCTTTCATCCACATAATAACCACAGTCTTTTTGCTCGATCTTGCTGCCATTCGCGTAGATTTCTACCATTTCTGGCTGCTCCAACGCCAAATATAGCTCGTCCTGTCCTATTTCTAATTCAACCTTAAAACGCAGCTCGAGCGTGTGCTCTGGCTTTTTCTTCGGATTGGCAAACGGCTGGGCAACTCGCTCTTGGCGCACTTGCATACCAAGTTGGCTACGGAGCTTATTATCCAGACGAAGTAGCTCCTCTACTGGCTGCCACTCGCTATCATCGAAACGATATTCTGCCATATCAAGCACAAGCACATTCGGTTCGGAAAGCGAGTAATTCACATGTTCTACAATCGTCGACACTTTTTCCCACTCCGTAATGCTTGCCGTATCCACAGTTTCCGCCGAACCTGTATTGAAAGTAGCTTCATCATTTTTTTCAAGCTTCAAGAGAAGACTGTCTTCTTCATACATTCTCCATTTGAATACCGTGCTCTCTTTAACATAATCGGCCTTAATCTCTGTTGTTGAACCCTCCAACGTATCGTAAAGCGTCACCCGCCAAGCCCCAGAAATCCTTACCGTAAGCAATTCAGACTTTATTAAATCCTCATTGACGATCTTCTTTCCGTTGACCAAAAATACGAAACGACCAGCCTCGATCTCTCGCATTTGGTACATTATCGAATCCGCTGTGGTTCCGTCGGACTTTCTCACTTCGATATCCCGATATTTATCCAAGGACTCCACAATCGCATTTTTCGAAAAAGCTACGCAGTTGAATTGATCTGCCAATTGACTTGCTTCCGCAGAAATACAAGCATCCACATAAGCTGGAGCATCACCTGCTATTACGATGTCTCCCCCTGCATCTCCAAACTGCTTCAATGCCGAAAGCGTTGTACTACGAAGCGTATTGCACCCAGGAATCAGCACCACATCATAGGCCATTGCACCGACGTGAAATTTCTGATCTGAGCTTTCTACATATTGATCTTTCAACAAAGATTCACTTATAAAATCAAAATCCAACTGTTCAAACAACAGCCATTCGATGACATTCTGAAAGTTTTTCTCAAGCTCATCGCGAATGCTTTTCGTCTGTTCATTTGGCCCTGTATATAGCCAGAAGCTCTCCAATGGATGAATAACACCGATACGAACACGCGGCTTTCCACTCGTTAGCGCCACATTTACTCTAGCAAAGTGATCTTCGATCATCGCGTATTCCTTATACCAAGGAGACTGATAAAAGATCGATGCAGGCCAGTCCCTTTTAGCTGCTCCCGCCATGCTCATCCAAGCCAAATGATGGACTCTGAGTGTAACACCCAATGCGGCCTGCCAATCTCCGCCCAGCTTATGCCTTCTAAAATCTAAGTCCCAATTCGTAGCACCGTAGAGCTCGGACATAATTCCTTCGCGCCCATACTGATGCGCTGCGCTCTGCGCTTGCTTAGCGGTGGAATATACCCGATCATCGCATAATACATCAATACCCGGGAGTCCAAAGCTGCGGTAAAAACGCATCGCTTCACCAAGTTCTGCTGTTTGAGAGAGCAACGTATCCTCGCTTTTCATATGCCCCGTCATCGTAATGCCATGTGCTTCGCACCATGCGCCAATTGTGTCAGCGAAAGAGGTTACAAACATTTCTGCTATAAGATCACGGTAGCGGTATCTCGCTGTAACTGCTCCTCCATCTGGTAGCTCCCATACCAACTGCGGCACAATATCAAAGAAGTCATCTCCGTACTGCTCGTTGTAAACCTCTGACAATTTATTCGTGTATGGAATGGTAACGCCTTCCTTAGCTTCTGCAAATCCTAAAAATGTACTCGCAGTAAGCTGCGCCTCGTCGGTAAAAATGGACGGAACAACCGTGCCGAAATCTTCTCCAATTTCCCGATAATACGCTTCATGAGTTGTTTCAATGAAACGCTTGATCGCTTCTGGATTCATCACATCCACGTAGGATTCATAGTTAAACCAAGGAAGCTTCGGTCGTAGCTCCAAGTATAAGTCCCATACGTTCGTGCCTTCTTCGCCTTGATTAAGAATGCGCCAGGACGTTAAATATCCATTGTCCAATTGAATATCATAGCTTAATAACAAAGTTTTCTCGTCAGAAGATCGTTCAGGATCATACACTCTTGTATCTCCATAACGTGGCTTTAGCACCAAGTGTCTGCCGCGAAAGCTTTCTTCCTGCGTCACCAATCCACCTGCGAATCCAGAAGGCCAACGATCCTCGTCGTATAAATAAACAAGCAAACCTTCATGTTTCGCCTTGGCAACGCTAACCTTTACAGCATCCATAAACTGTTCCCCGAGATAAGGCGTATCAAGTCCGATTCTCGCATGAATATGGAACCCTCCCATACCCATCTCCTTAAAATACTCTATCTGCTTTACAATTTGTTCTGTATTCAGCTCACAGTTCCACGACCAAAACGGTGCACCGCGATACTTAGCAGGAGGATTCAGAAACGTTACATCTAGCTCTTGTTTTTGCTGTCCCATATATATTCTCCTTGTTAATTGCTTAATAATAATCAAAGCATGACGAACGGGTGAAGTCATATCTTAGGGATATAGTAGCTTGTATTACGATCAATGTAAAAAGCCAAGTTAGTCCCTCATCTTTACCCCTTAACTGATCCAACTAACATCCCTTTATTGAAATGCTTCTGAAGAAACGGATAGATGATAAGCAGCGGCAATGCAGTAATCAATATCGCTGCCATCCGCGCGGCTGGCGTATAAGAGAATAACGTATCATTCAACTGACCGATTTTTTCGTCATTAAGAATCAGCATCTGTCTCAAAAATACTTGCAACGGCCACATTGAATCCTTGTTCAAATAAATAATTGCATTAAAATACGTATTCCAGTTTCCAACCATATAAAACAAAGTAAACGTAGCAATTGATGGTTTAGCCAATGGTAGGATGATCGTTCCGAATAACCTCCATTCCCCACAACCGTCTATTCTAGCCGACTCCTTAAGCTCATATGGAAGTGCTGAAAAGAAGCTTCGCATAACAATTACGTTAAAAGGTGCAATTGCAGCGGAAAGCCAAATCGCCCAATAGGTATTAGTGAGTCCAAGTCCATCAACAACTAGATAAGTCGGAATCAGACCACCTGAGAATAGCATCGTAAACATAATTAAAAAGTTAATAATAGAACGACCTTTAATCCAAGCTTCCGATAATCCATACGCCATTACGGAGGTAAGGATTATATTAATAGCAGTACCAACAACTGTAATAATTATTGAGCTTTTAAATGAAGCAAGAAATCCAGGATTATTCATTAAATATTGATATGCTTCCAATGTCCAAGAGCTTGGTAAAATAAAGAAACCTCTTGTATAGTAATCACGAACCGGAGCAAATGAGGTGGTAATTATATAAATAAGCGGAAACAATATTGAAATTGTAAAAATGATTAGAAAAGCATAAACTAAAATAGCAAAAATCCGATCAACATTCGATTGTCGCTTCAGCATTAATACACACCTTCCTCTCCAAAACGCTTAGCGATCGTATTAGCACCTAACACCATCACAAACCCAACAACAGATTTAAATAGTCCAATAGCTGTAGCATAACTAAAATCGCCTTGAACAAGTCCTTGACGATACACATAGGTTTCAAATACATCTGATACTTGAAGATTCAATGGATTTTGAAGCAAGAAAATATGTTCAAAGCCAACGTCGATAAAATTACCGAGTCGCAGTATAAGCATAATCACAATAACACTTTTCAGCGAAGGCAAGGTAATATGCCAGATCTGGCGTAGCCGACTTGCACCATCTACCCTCGCAGCCTCATACAATGCTGGATCAATTGAAGCGATTGATGCCAAGTAAATAATTGCGCCCCAGCCTGCCCCTTGCCAAATGTTTTGAATTAACCATACTAGACGAAAATATTTCGGATCCGTCATCAAGTTAATACGCTCGAATCCCATCGCTTCCAATAATATATTTATGCCACCATCCTGCGTCCGAAACAATAACATCGTAATACCTACAATAACAACCCACGACAAAAAATGCGGTGCATATAAAATCGTTTGTATTGTGTTTTTAAAATATTTATTACTTACTTCATTGAGCAAAATTGCGATTAAAATTGGAAAAGCAAATGCGATTGCAATGTCCAATAGATTTAGAAACAATGTATTTTTCAACAATAGTAGAAACTGGTTCTCTGAGAATAAGCGAACGAAGTGATCGACACCGACCCACTCACTTTCCCAAACGCCTTGGAAAGGTGAGTATTTTTTGAATGCAATAAATAAGCCGAACATCGGTCCGTACCGAAAAATCAAGAAATACAGCAAGCCTGGTAAAATCATCAAATAAAATGGATACGCTTTTTCCCAATATTTCCCTTTTGTTTTTGTTGAGGGAATTGAAGTGTCTCCTACTGTTTTCGGTGGTTTTACAGTTTGTTCCATAGAAATTACTCCCTCCTAGTCCGACGAAGCACGAGCGTAAAGAGCAAGACAGGCCGCACGGAAGATGCGACCTGTGCAAACCGAAGCTCGTGTTATTCGTTATTTTTGTGCTGCTTCGTTAATTTCTTTAATAATTTGTTCTCCGCCATTTTCAAGCCATTCCTTAGATGCCTGCTCGATGTATTCAATAGGCTGATCACCTACAATAATTTTATAAGTTGCTTCTAAGAACTTGTTGTTGAGATCACCACTCTTTTGTTTGTAGGTTTCAGAATAGAATTCAAGTCCCATAGCAGCATTCGGCCAAGGATATTTTTCAGCAAGTGCTGTGTATTCTTCATGTTGCTTAACTTCTTCTGGGCTAGTCCATAGATATAGATTGAAGTCTGTACCTGGTCTAGCGAAGATTGAGCTATTCAAGAATCGAGGCATTTCTGGTTCCCATAGCTCAGTAATTTCATACTCTCCATTTGCGTTTTTCACATAATGAACACCTTCAATACCGTTCTTCATGATACTTGTTCCTTCTTCAGTTACCCACCAATCAAGAATTTGAAGGATACGATCAATCTTTTCATCACTTGCTTTAGCGTTAATAACCTGCTTGTTCATACCAATCGCTACGTTTGTATTACCACGAAGACCTGTTGGTCCAACAGGTGGAGCCATCGGAACAATTACCGGTTCAGCTTCTGGAACGTTTTTCACTATATCAGAGATTATAGAGTTGTAATTGTTTTTATAAGTATAAATCCCTAATTTGTTACCTTTAATCAATTCTTCAATTTCAGTTGATTTGCGTAGCACAAAATCCTGATCCAGAACCCCTTCATTGTAGGCTTTATTCATGAAGGCTAGATAAGCTTTATACTCCTCAACTTGCGTCTGATATGGAATCAACTTTCCATCTTTCTCTATCCACTCGTTCGCAATACCAAATGCATTTTTTATAGCGTTATTGTTAGCTGCAAATCCGATCGTATCGTTTAGACCATTTTTATCAGGATCTTCCTTTGCGAACGCTTTTGCAATTTCATAAAACTTATCAATTGTAAATTCTTCCTCAGATGGAAGCGTGATTCCGAGATTATCGAGCCAATCTTGTCGAACTTGCACCGTATCCCTTACAATCCAGCTAATATCAGGTAAAGCGTATAATTTATCACTTGGATTTAATACTCTCACAGCTGTATGATCGTTCGGGAAAGCTTCTGCAAGGTTGGGATAATTCGGAAGTAAATCTGTTAATTCCACAAATGCTCCTTCATCTTGCCAGGTGATATAGGTAGCTGCGTCCACCCGATAAAAATCAGGTAAAGATCCCGATGCTGCCATAACCTTTAGCTTCTCATTGTATTCAGTACCATTAATAAGCTGTAACTCAATATCAACATTAAACTTTTCATTCAAATACTTAATTGTAGGATGATCTTCTGCCCATTTTGGACCGCCCCAATATTGAGCAGCAATCGAAATTGGAATTTTCTCTTCATTTTTTACCACTTCTGCGGTTGGACTTACACTTAGTGTACTTTCACCGTTGTTAGTCGCATTCGGTACATTTCCACCATTAGTCCCGGATGAACAGCCTGCGATCAAACTAAGAGTCAGAAGGGATCCCGTAACCACCTTTAATAGCTTCATTTTGAATAACACTCCCCTTGAATGTATTTTCTTTACACTGTTTAGTATATCGTTCCTCTTAGCTCGAAAAATTGTACAATCTCACGAAATGTTATACGATTTGTTAAACGGAATTCGTATTGAGACAATAGTTCCTTTGCTTGGAAAAGAGTGAATATCAATCCCATACCCGGTACCATAAAAAAGCACCAAACGATGATGTACATTAGTAAGACCAAGCGAGTCATACGATTTCATTCTTTGTTCTGTCTCATTCGTGATAGAAGCTAGACGTTCTTGTAAACGGTGTAACGTACCTTCATCCATACCTGAGCCATTGTCCGCAATCTCAATAATTAAATCTTCGCCCTCTGGGTACGCATTGATCAGCACAGCTGCCTTACCATTGTTCGGTTCAACCGCATACTTTACAGCATTTTCGACTATTGGCTGTAGTGTTAGCTTAATAATCGGGGTACGTAAATATTTCTCGTCCACATACACCTTACTTTCAAAATGCTTGGTGAATCGTACATGAATAATCTCCAAGTATTTCTTAAGCTGCTCGAGTTCCTCCTCAAGACTAATTTCCTTTTGCTCCAGCTTAGCAGTAAATCTGTATAAGGACGCCAAGTTCTCTGCCATTTTTTCGACCTTTGGAACCCCTTCCAAAAAAGCGATACTCTTAATAATATCCAGGGTGTTGTAGAGAAGATGAGGATTAATTTGATTTTGTAGCGCCTGAATTGTTGCTTCTCTTTGCAGCAACTGCATTTGAACCTCTTTGAGTTCCATATTGTAAACAGTGTTAACAAGCTCATTCAACCTAGCAGCCATTCGATTAAAGCTTAAACTAAGCAGTTGTATCTCGTCGCGTCCTGGTGAGACGGGCGCACGAGCAGTTAAATCACCTGTCTGAATCTTCTCCATTGCTTTTTTCAGTTGCACCATAGGATACGTTATGCGATTCGTAGCTATCGGAACGGCAATCATTATAAATATAATGAGAAGCGCCATTACAACTATCGCAGATAGCTGTGCTATTTTTAGTCCGGTTGCCATCTCCTTCAACGGAACCAATGCTACCGTCTTCCATCCAGTCAGATTAGAGATGCTATATGAAACAAGATATTGTTCTCCATTCCACTTCTGTTGAGATTTTGGCTCGTCGAGTGCAAGCCATGAAAGCTCCGTATCACTAATTGGAGAAGAAAGTAGTTTAGAGTTGGGATGATAGACGATTTTTCCTTCTTCAGATACCATAAAAATATAGCCTGTTTTACCAATACGCATGTTGCCAATCATATTTTTTATTTCTGTCAGTCTCATTTGCAGCACTAGCCTGCCTGATAATGTTGTATCATTCACATCAAAAATAGGGATGGAAGCAGCAATAATAGGAATATTACTGCCCTCCGTGTACATTGTGGGGAATACTTCCAAATTATTATTTAATGGCTGCTGAAACCACGGTTGTCTTTCTAGCTCAGCTTTCGTAGTCGTTCCAGAAGATTGTACGATTCTTCGATCCTTTGACATAAGATAAATATTTTCGATCTCAGGATAGTTAAAAGCAATATACTTGTTGAGAATATCTCTAATCATTGCTTGCTTCTCTGGACCCATTGAGGAGCCATCACGAAGCCAATCCTGAATTAAGCTCGAATCTCCGCGCTGCAATAGTACGCTTGAATAACGTAATACCCCTGCATTCATCGCATAAGTCGACTTAGCAATTTGCTGGAAATAGATTTCAAGCTGATGATTAAGACTTTCAGTCGTCGTTGCTGCAATATTATAAAAATCTTCCTGGGTTGCACGACTGTAATAAAAATGAGATACATAATTCATTAGTAATACTGCGACCATCGCAATGCTGATAAAACTTAAAATAATTTTTTGTCTTAAGGACAGACGATAAAGTAGCTGTTTCATGTTCATATCCCCAAACTTTTTCGATATTCATTCGGGGACATCCCCGTAATATTTTTAAAAACTCTTATAAAATACGTTTGACTTGAAAAGCCTACTTTTTCTGCGATGAAGTACAATTTATCGTTCGAGTTTCGAAGCAGTTCCTTCGCCTTCTCAACTCGAACTTGGTTAATGTAACTAATGAGTGATTCACCCGTATATCGCTTAAAGAGAGAACCAAAGTGAGAAATGCTTAATTCCGTATATTCCGCCATTTGTGTCAGTGTAAGATCATCCATATAATGGATATGGATGTAATCACAAGCTGATTTAATAATTTGTTTAAATTCCTTTTTATTACGTTCTGGATGGAGAAACCAAGATTCCACAAGTTTCCCTAAATGCGTTCTTATTTCTTGATCAGGAACGCCGTTAAATTGAGATAGTGTCACATGCTCCACTTCGATGCTGGAAAGTAGAGAGCTAATCTTTGACTCAATAATTCTAAGCAAACTTAAATAAGCACCATAATTTAAGTGCTTAAGACTTTTAAGATCATCAACTAACTTATAAATACTCTTAATGCCGGTTGAAGGATCGATATCGTTGACCGTATCAAAATAGGTTTGGATTCGGATGAAATAATGGTTCATTTGTTCGATTTCCGTTAATTTTCCCATTACTTCCAACAAGGCTTGGCGCAATTCTTCACGATTGACAGGTTTAAGCAAATATCTATTTACTCCGTAATTAATTGCTTTTTGTGCATACTGAAAATTTTCATAACCACTTATAATAATAACTGCCATCGGAATTTTATGTTCTGAGATGTGTCGAACTAGCTCAAGCCCGTCCATTTCAGGCATCATAATATCAGTAATCAGTACCGTCGGCCATTGCTGCTGAATCATATGCCATGCCTCTTCACCATTGGTAGCATCGCCCACTACCTTAATATCATGCCCGATGCTTTCTACCATTTCCACAATTGCAGCTCTAATCCACGGCTCGTCCTCGGCAACTAAAACCTTTAACATTGTATCCCTCCATCTCTTTTATGTTCTTACCTCTAGCATACTTGGGATCAGTTGTAGTTCCTACTATTTTGTATAGAATAAGCAACAGCCTTGCATCAAAATAAGACGCAAGGCCGTTCTTCATTTAATTACATGTATTATATAACAGGATTAAGTCATATTATTGCACAATTTCACAAAAAGTTATCTTATTTCATGAATTCTTTTTCTTTGGAGCCTCATTTTGCTTCCATCACTCTTAGTAGAATCACAAGCGCTTCAGCTCGCGTTGCTGGTTCATTGGCTGCAAAGTTGTTGCCATTTCTTCCTGTAAGCAAGCCTAGCTCGCGTAATGTCTGAACAGCAGGCTTAGCCCAAGCTGGAATACTGTCATCATCGGCAAATTCTGTTGTCTCGACGTCTGATGTCTCAATGCCAAGCGCTCTGACTAGCATGACGATCATCTCAGCGCGTGTGATTTCTTGGTTAGGACGGAAGCTGCCGTCGGAATAGCCTGTCACTACGCCACGCTCTATTCCTTGTACTACCGCATCCTTAGCCCAAGTGCCAATCTTGTCATTGTCAGAGAAGCTAATCTCCATGCCCTGCTCACCTTGATCGCCTTGCCACTTGAACGCATTTGCCAGCATTGTCATAAACTCAGCACGAGTTGTTGCCGTATTCGGCTTAAAGGTTCCATCTGGGTTTCCTTTAATAATGTTAAGCTCTGCTGCACGATTAATTGCAGAGGACGCCCAATGTGTTGCTGGAACATCTGTAAACTCCGCCTTTGGCTCGGCTGGTTGTTCTGGGTTTGCAGGCTGCTCTGGCTCGCTTGGTTGCTCTGGTTCAGTTGGCTGCTTTGGCTCGCTCGGCTGCTCTGGCTCGCTCGGTTGCTCTGGCTCTGTTGATGGTGTTGGTTCTGGATCTGCTGGCACATAAATACGGTTCGTTCGCACCGTTACACTTGGTCCATTCTGACTCCAGTTCCCCGCTGCATCAACCGCTTCTACCGTGAAGGTGTAGCTTGTATTGGATTGTAAGCCGCTAATCGATGTTGATGTTGCAGCGCCTTCGATTTCCTTCACCTTATCGGTTGCTCCAACCTTCCACAATACTTTATAGCCTGTAACTGCAACATTATCCTCTGCCCCGCTCCATGTTAATTTCACACTAGAGGTAGAGACATTGCTTGCTGTTACTTTGCTCCCTTCACCCCATGTCGGTGCTGTCTCATCAATAGGTTCTGGTTCTGGTTCAGCTTCTACATTTACTGTCACTGCTACGGTCGCTGTTTGGCCGCCAAATGCTACGGTGATTGTTGCTGTGCCTTCGCCTAACGCCATTATTACTCCTGCTGCACTTACAGTAGCTACTGCTTCTGCACTTGAGCTGTAGCTTGCCGCTTGGGTTACATCACCATTTGTTTCATCTGAATAATTTGCTAGTACTGTTAGTGTTTCTGCTTCCCCAGCCTCTAGCTCAACCTCGTCTGGTGTTACCGTCAAGCTTTCCAACGTGATCGGCTCTGGCTCAATCTCCGTCTGTCCGCTAATCGTTACGGTTAGTTCACCTTTAACCTCTGAGCCATCCTTCGCTGTCGCTCTTACAATTACCGTACCATCGGCTACTGCTGTCAGCAATCCTGTTGCGCTAATTGTCGCTTCGCCTGTTCCATTGTTAACCGACCATTGTACTTCCTTGTTATCTGCATCTGCTGGCGTTACTTCCGCTGCATATAACGCTGTTCCAGCTTTGTTTGTGATCGCTGTCGGTCCTGTAACTGTAATTACTTCGACCAAGATTGGCTCTGGTTCTGGTTCTGGTTCTCCCTCATCTTCTTGCAGTGTCGTTACCGATACCTGCGGACCATCTGTACTCCAGTTGTCTGCTGCATCTCCAGCTTCTACCTTGAATGTGTAGCTTGTATTGGCAGATAAGCCTGTTACTTCGTAGCTTGTTACATTCCCTGCTGCTTCTGTTAAAAGCTCGTTACCGTTATATACTCTGTAACCTGCTACCTCTGTATCATCTGTTGCTGATGTCCATGTTAGCGTCAGACTATTCTCTCCTACAGTCGAAGCTGCTAACTGGCTTCCTGCTCCCCAGCTTGGTGCTGTTTCGTCAGTTGGCTCTGAAGCAGCTACATAATTTCCATAAACTTCAAACTCACGTACACCTAGCCACTGAGCACTTCTAATATTCGTAATAGTCAAGCGAACATAACGACCATAAACCTCTTCTGAAATCGTGTCAGTAGTTGTTAGCCCAGAGTTAGAGTTACTTGTACTTACAATATCGTTGCGCTCAGCAATAACTGTGTAATTCGTTCCATCCTCCGAAGCTTCAATCTTGTAATCCTGTGGTGTCCAGCCCGCTACAATTGTATGATGAATGAGCGCTCTCTCTCCAAGATCAACAGTAAGTGTTGTGTTCGGATGATGTCCTCCTGTAGACCATGTCGTACTTGTACTACCATCAACTGCATTTGCTGCTGGGTACTGGGCAGCGCTTCTACTAGCTGTCACAGGCTTGCCTTGAGATAATAGGCTCGGTTCCTCAACCCTATCAATAAAGTTAAATTCTAATGTACGTACTTCTTGTTTGCGGAAGAAGTCAATTGTAAAGGTAACGATAACATTACCCGACGTAATTGCAGACAAATTACCGTTGTCATCTATAACCGCGTTGCCTGAGGTTACCTCCCAATTGTAGGCGTAAATATCAGAAGTGCCGTCTCCACCAGATGCAGCGTAAGACAATTTCACTGACTCATCTGATACTAGCGTGATCGCTTCTAAATATTCTTCACCGTCTACATACACTTGAATAATCTCTGATGCATTTGGCGGTCCTAATGTAAGCTTAACATCGCTGTACACTTCAGGTGTGCCAACTGAAGATACTCGGATATAGCCTGTAATACTTTGTATCGTATCATGCTCGCCATAGTTCACTAATGCAGATGGCTTAACCGTAATGACGCCATTCGCATCAATCTCTATTACATCCGCTAATTCATCGAGCGGCGTAAACGCTATGCTCTGATCTGCTGCAACTGGTATAACCTTGGCATTAACTTTTGCAGTAGCACTAAGCGCACCAGCAACAGGAACTAGCTTAATTCCTTCACTTTGATTTTGATTAATTGCATCTACACTATAGTCAATTCTTTCCGCTTGAAGCACGGTCTGATAGACGTTCAAATGATCAATCGACGTTGTCCATGATGCATTTGAATTGAAATAATGAGAGAATGCAATGGCGCCAAAGCTATTCGTATAGCTAACTCTGGAATCCATCACCAAATCAGATACCGTGGCTGTGATGCTAGGATTGGATTTGTCCGTAATTGTAAATTGTATACTTCTATCCTTAAAATTCAGGACAACTCGAACGTTATATTCTTTATTGTTTCCTTTAAATAGTCCTTCACTTACTTTTTCAGTATCGGTAAAAGTACCACCAGCTCCGCCGCCACCGTGAATATAGTTGAAGTTACCATTAACACTGCCGTTTTTAGTTGGCATGGCTGTAGATCCATTCAAAATATAATAGGTCATTTCATAATCTGAGCTGCCAATGGAAGGGAAGGTAGCTAATGCCAGATACGTGTTGCCGTTAGCATCCTCGATCGATACGTTCGCACCTCTTGAGCGATTATCTGGTGTAAATGAACCAACATTCCAGTCAAATTCAACAACTACCTCTTCGCCACCAACCGGAGTAAATGTTCTTCTGTTTAATGTATAAGGATTTTCTCCCCCTTTTTGACTTTTAACCGCTGCTTGAAGTCTTTGGTTGCCGCCTGAATCGATTACCTCATACGTAAATGTATTACCATCTGTAAAGCCGCCCTTAGAGCCAACTTCGTAGTTTTCCCAATCCTCACTGATGCTAGGCACATAAATCGTTACTTGATCTGTAAAGCCGCCATCACTTGCTGTTGCAGTAATGACCGCAACCCCTGGCTTTTGTGCAGTTACGATTCCATTGGCATCTACCGTTGCAACATCCTCGTTGTTGGAAGACCATGTAATACTAGTATTGATCGTTTCCGCTGGCGTAAAGATTGCTTCAAGCTTAACAACAGGCATAGTCTCTCCTTGGCTCGAAGCATCTGGCGAGAAGTAGTTGGATTGCACCCATACCTCCTCTGTTGACAGCTCCATTCCTGTAGCAGCAATCGGTTCATCCACAACAATAATTGTTGCTTCTGCATGAACATTACTTCCATCTTCTGCGGTAGCAACTACGGTAGCAGTGCCAGATTTCAAGCCTGTTACCTTTCCACTTGCATCGACAGAAATAATCTCCTCATCGCCTGGCTGCACACTCCAGCTCACAGCTTTATTTACCGCATGCTCAGGGACTGCCATATAAGTAAGCACTTTACTTCCGCCTACAAGTAAGCCTAGCTTGCTTTGTGATAGCAGCAATTGTTCAACTAATACCTGTGTTACAGTAAGCGTGATTGAGTCAGTAATATCTGGCTGTGCATCCGAGCTTACTGTAATGGTCGTCGTGCCAGGGCTGATTGCAGTGACTAAACCATTCACGTCTACGCTAGCAATCGCTTCATCGCTGCTGCTCCAATTCACCTTATAGAACGATGCATCGCTAGGTGTGACAGTAGAAGTCAATTGAAGTGTTCGACCAGCTCGAACCATGCTGTCTCCTTCATTAATCGCTACAGCCGTAACATCGGTTTGAGTGATTACTACGTTAAAGCTCAATGTAGAAGCACCATCAACCGAGGTGGCTATCACCTGAACGGTTCCACCTTGAACTGGATTCAATTGGACGACTGGATCATAATTCGCTGTAGACAGCTTATCTGTGAGCGTGCGCATCACTTTATCATCTGTTTGCCATGTATCACCATACCACCATGCCTTTTCAGGATCGGACACCGTATAGATCACAGATTTTTTTGTTGGAGCTCCAACAAGTGTAGTTTTCAACTTCAACTTATCATAAGGTTTAACATTGATCGTATTGCCATCCGTTATTGTTCCTGTTTCTACGCTGCTTTTGCCTCTAATGACCTCATAGCTAATCTCCATGCCGCTAGCAACACCTGCAGAATTAACCGTAACCGTAACCGTCGTGGATACGCTTCCAATTGTTGCTGTAATTTCCGCTGTACCTGCCGATTTGGCTACGACAAAACCATGTTCGGATACCTCTGCAATAGCAGGAGCACTTGAGCTATAGCTTATCGAATAGTCTTTTAACAGTTGATTCATCGGCTGAATCGTAGGCTGCAGACGCTTCACTTCGCCAACCTTCAGTGATAGATTGCTATCTGCAAAAGTAATGCTACTTGCTTCTGTAACATCATAATTCGTCGTACTGTAATGGAGCGGACTATAGACGGAATTCGTTGCTTTCTTCGTATAGCCACGATGTAAGAAAGCATACATGCTGTCCATCATATCGCCAGCCTTACCAACGTGACTGCTTCCCATCTCTTTAATACTTTCAGTACCATTGTTAAACAATATCCGCTTGCTTCCACCAACAACCTCTCCAGCCTTATGACCAGCACCATAAACTGGGATAGACTCCGAATTCCAATAGTAGAAGCCACGCTTTACACCATATGGATTCGGAATATCTAGTGGTGCTTGGATGTAATCAAGCAAGAAATTATATTGTCCATTCGGCGAAGGATTATAATATTTGGTTAACGCCATCGTTGATTCTGAATCAGCAATAGGAGACTCTCTCGTGAAAGAAAATCCAGTTTCTACATTAATATAGTCAAAATATTTCGTCGCATTATTTTGCATTGCTGCATTCATCATCACAAATTGTCCTGTAGTTTCACGTCCGCCATACAATGAAAATGCCATTCCATCAATTTCTGCACCACGATTTACGTAAGCTTGGAAGAAGCCTGTAATTTGTGCTGGATCATAGCCAGTGTTGCTATGGATGGTATTAATCGCATGCGGATAAATTTCTTTCGCTGCACGTGCAGAAGCTGTTACGATTGCTGCATGCTGCGTATATTGAGAGCCTGAAGCAACAGGGAACAGTAAGCCGCCGTCCTGCTCATTACCGTTCTTAACTGATACAACATTAACGCCTTCTTCCTTCATCGCGGAAAGTGTATCGTATACATAGTTGTAAACAGCAGCTTCTAGCATATTGATATTTGGATTAGATAGCTTGCCTTCATAATCCTTCTCAATCCACTCATACGGCATATGTGCCTTCGCTGCACTGATCCACGTATCGCTGTAATGGAAGCTAGGCGTATAGCTCATATTCAATGCGGTAGCTCGTTTACCAATTGCTACGCTATGTTTTTTATCAAAATATCCTGTAAGTACTTGGCGTCCTGTAACAGCCTCTCCATCATAACCAACAGTTGAAGTTGTCAGCGGAGTTAGCGTATTCCAGTCATAAATTGGATTACCTGCCTTCACCCATATACCAGTCAAAATTGAATTCACACCATGATTGGACAGAATTCGCAGTGCATCCTGCTGTACACCGTTGGCAAAATACTTACCTCCAACATCCTCGATAGGTTGCAGGAAGCTCATATCTACACCTTTAATATAGTCATTGGATATTTCAAAAACATTAAAATTATCTACATATGCAAAGTTATCACCATTCGACGTCCATTCGTCCGCTGGATGTGTATTGTCTGTTTCGTCATAGTTCCCTCTTTGCCATCCGTTCGGATATGGATTATTCTCCTGTACGTTCTCGTAGACAGTTACACTATCCACGTAGTTTTGATCATAGATTGTGTTCGCATATAGCTCAACCTCGGTTTGATTAGCACCAGTGCGGAATGCTATTGTAACAAGTGCATAGCCTTCCGTACTAGCAGGAGCTTGACGCAATACTACTCCATCCAGTCCTCTTACCCCAAGATTAACGCGATTGCCAAGCGATACTCGTTCAACGAATACCCCTAATACATCTGTTCCATTCAAATGATACTGCTTCGTCGTTTTATACGTATCCTGCTCATCTACCTTCATCCGTACAGTTGCAATATAATCTGTGTTCGGCTGAACTGGGATTCTCTGACTTATTTCAGATTGGTCTCCTAGCTTTACAGCGTTGGAGCCAGTATCGAGGTTAGCTGAGTCAAGTGAAACCTCGCCTACGGATTCCCAGTTTTCAAGTCCCTCTTCAAAATCCCAGTTCTGAACAGGATTATTATCGTTAGAATCAAGTGTAATTGTAATCTCATCAATATATAGTCCACTTGATGTTCCTGCATTAATATTAATCGTCATCTGTCCGTTGTAAACAAGCACATTACGATGAGCTAGCTCTCGCCAATTGCTTGAATCTAGAAACGTGTCAATTTTCAAGACGGAGTCAGGTCCGCCAGTGTCTTTAATCGTCAAATTCGCACTATTGCTGCTTGTTGCACCCTTCACCCACATACTAACGGTGTAGCTACCCTGAGGAATTCCGGTAATCATCTTACTTAGCGATGAACCAGATCGCATCAATGCAGACTTACCACTTTTTCCTCCTGTTGCTTGAATCGTTACGTTTCCATTGACACTCCATCCATTAAGATCAGTTTCAAACCCTAAGTTACCGTTTGCTGGTTCAATGAGCTCAGCATGTACGGTAACTGCTGGGCCTACATATAAAACTGAGAACAATACTAACACTGAGAGCAAGCCAATCAGTGCTCTTTTCATCATAGATATACCCTCCCATAATAAATATATTCGTCCTTTAGTTTTGTTTACGCTTTGAGCTGTATGCCTCCCTTATTACAAATTAAGCGCTTACATATAAAATCGTATCCTGTAATGACGAAACATAAATTGCATAATTCCACAAAATATTATCTGAAATGATTTTTTGCTTTTTTACATAAGAGGCTGGGACATAACTAGTCTCTAAAGCAAGCAAAAGGTGACATCCGCATGTGGATTTCACCTTTTGCCTATTTTGGGTTCTGTTTTCTCTTCATTTACCTACGTTCGTAACACATATTT
>Ga0182737_1001143_pt1 | contig 28070 bp, 17 predicted proteins | sample eDN5th30CBELigOP_FD_128878 | JGI IMG/M metagenome (GOLD analysis project Ga0182737, IMG submission 128878) | Enriched Organic Plus compost microbial communities from Emeryville, California, USA - eDNA 5th pass 30_C BE-Lig OP (version 2) (version 2) ... | reverse complement strand
CCGACAGGGAGCAGGCAATACCATCAGCAGCGATGGCAGTTCTTTTGTACGAATTGTGGAAGGTGGAACAACTCCGAATGTAACCCTGACAAATCCTGGCATCACAGACATACATTCATTAAGCATCGCGGCGAATGGAGCCGTTACAGATATTGATGTAGGCACTGGCAATACTCTGCGCCTGGCGGCTGACGGAGCCATATTAATTGGACAAAATGCAGAACGTCTGCACGTCGGTGTCAATGATTCAGCCGCAGCAGAAAATGGCAGCCTGACTGCCGGAGGCGCAGACAACACAGCAGGTGATATCTCCATTCTTAACTACTACGAGGGAAATGAATCACGAATTAACTCGACCATAACCGACAATGGGTCCGGTGTTGTCTCTGTCAGTCATCACGGCAGCGGTCGCACCGTGTTATCAGGAACCAATACCTATACAGGCGGCACTTACTTTAATGGTGGCACGATTCGCATCAGCAGAGACGAAGCGCTGGGAGCGGCGCCTGATGAAGTTGACGCCGATAATCTTGTCTTCAACGGCGGCACATTGAACGTCACCGATGTGACGATCCATGAAAATCGCGGCGTGATCTTGAACAAGCAAGGCGGCGCATTCCGAGTGGACACCTCTCTCAGCTATGCAGGCAAAATTAGCGGTGAAGGTTCGCTGACGAAATCAGGAGGGGGATATTTTATACTACAGGGTGACAATGATTACACCGGAAACACAAATGTATATGGAGGCACGCTCCAGGTGGACGGCTCCACGGGTACCGGCGCCGTATTCGTTGTATCACCATCCTCGGTGTTAGCTGGCACCGGTACAGTCCGTGGATTTACTTATGTTACTTCGGGCACAATTAAAGCAGGAGCCCAACAGGGGACCGGGATCGGAACACTTAATTTCTCCGACGGGCTGATTTTCGAATCGGGCAGTACAACAAGCACATCTTTTAAGCCCAGGGCACAGTTTGACCTGACGGGCGGCGCTAGTGACAGACTAGCTGTAACAGGTGACATTGAACTAACCACAAACGCCCAATTGACTGCCACGTTAGATGGCGGCTATACCCTCAATCTCGGCGATAGTTGGACCCTTATGACATGGTCGGGAATGCTAAACCTTAATGGTTATGATTTTGGCGTCGCCCGCAATGGCTCTGGCGATACGGATAGTTCTTTTGATCTTCCAGATCTCACGGCACTAGCAGGATATGATGGCGAATGGTGGGAAATCTCCATGGCGAACAATGCGCTGGTGATCAGCATTGTGCCTGAGCCGAGTCGGGCCACGCTGGCGCTAGTTGCCGGAGTGTTCCTCGCTCTGCGGCGGCGGCGTTCACTCTAAGCAATACCGACTCGCAATAAGTCAACTCAAGCCTATCATGAAGCCCTGCAACAGGCCGAGCTACGCGCACGACAGGAAAAGCGCGGCGTGTGGGGCGGGTAGCGGGCTTACGGTGGCCGTTATTTCACAGTTAAGATATTCAACCGAAACTTTTTTACCTTTAACAGTTTATGGCAATATCCCAAATTCACCTTTATGGCGGTTAGGTCCAGACGCTATTGCAGTGACACTGGCCATGAGTCATGTGTGGCTGTTTTTCCTGATCCTCCCTCTATCTAGAGAAAGAAGGACTACCTTGTTAGTCCTGGTGACAGTAGCCGCTGCCACTGGCTACAGCCTGTTTAGCATCCAGACTCTGCGATACTACCCTTACAGGGGATTACTTTTTGTGCCTGGAGGGCTGTTGATACTCGTGACATCTTACTTTGTTGCCTACCGATGGGACACAAAACGATATCAAGCGTCGTCGGAAATATGACTTGCGCTCGCTTATTCTGCGCCCCTTACGCTCAAGCTGACTCCAGAAATAATGGAATCAGATCCACCGGTGGGAATTTCCACCGGGGTGCATGATCATTAAACTGCTCATCATCCGGGATTACTGGAATACCAAAGTCTTGCGAATTGGGCAGATGATCCAGCTCTGGATAAAACGGGAAAGTCATAGTCGGCCACTCCACTAGCCAGTGATATGGCGATCCGTTCATCAGATCCTGATATCTGCTGAGTCCGTCCCAATCATCTCCGCCATGCGAGATGTCCCACAAATTATTGGAAACAGGGTTAGCGAGGTAAACGATCCGAGCTAGATCACTCGGAATCAAAGTGCTGCCAGCATTTAAGTCAACCATGGGATCGTGCTTTAAAAAAACAGGTGCCTGATCCGTGAACCCAAGAGGCGTGACCTTCAGGGCTTCTTCAATAATATCCTCAGCCGACAGATGACTGGAAGACAGTGAAAAAGTAGTGATAACCAGGCTAAGGAATTGTTTTTTCATACTCAGCGAACTTTAAGAGATATTCCTGTAAACCTGACACAGCATCCATTTTTGTGAAGCGACAGTCAATGTATTATAATGAATAACTTCTTTAATTCACTCGCATTTTTTTGGATGGATTTTTTACTCAATGAAATAGACAGTTATACCTCTAAAACTCAGACACGAATTCATTCGCCACCTCGAGATTGCACATCTCCGAGAAGATCGAGCAGCGATTAAACTTTCTGGTTCCGGCCTAATGGATTTGGCTTTGTGCTAAAGCGCCGCTATTGTACTGTTCACACTCACGTTTTTTCCATGAAAACGCTGTTCGGGTCACTACTGCTGGTTGCGGCATTCGCCGAGCTTGTGGCGCTTTACGTATTGCTTTCGACATCCAGACAGGCCCCGTCTTCCCTGGGTGTGATAACATGCAGCGTTTTATTCGTCCTCTCTGTGCTGGGCGCCCTGTGGTGCTTCCGCCGTCCGTGAACTTCTGACGGCCATGGCGCCGCAGCGATACGAATCTCTGCTGCCATGATGATCAAGCCTTCGCCTCCTGCCAGTTTCGCCCACGGGCTTTTGTTTCCGGTTTTCCCCGCCCTGTTCACTATGGGATTCGGGGTTGGACTAAGTCTGTCTTTGCTGATCACGGTTTCCTCTTTTTCACAGGAGAAGATGCCTCTGCTGGAGGGTAAGGAAGCCATGGGCGACTGGACGGGAGACGCCCCGGGCGTGCGTCGCAAGATTACGGTGAAGGACATGCCGCAGCCCTATGCCACGGAGTCGGTGAAGAACCAGCCAAAGAAGGTGGATCGCCCGGAGGGAGCCTGGCCGAAAGCGCCCAAGGGGTTCAAGGTCGAACTGTACGCGGAGAAACTAAAATACCCACGTGTACTGTGTACCGCGCCGAATGGCGATATCTTCTTTGCCGAGAGCAAGTCTGACCGCATTAGCGTGCTGCGTGACAGCGATGGAGACGGCAAGCCTGATCTGAACGAGGTGTTCGCCTCGGGACTGAAGCAGCCGTTTGGCATTGCATTTTACCCGCCTGGGCCGAATCCGACTCACATCTACATAGGCAACACGGATGCCGTGGTGCGCCTGCCCTATAAAAGCGGCCAGACCAAGTCTGAGGACGAGCCGGAAACCATCATGGAACTGTCTGCCGGCGGGCAGTTGACAGGCGGCGGCCACTGGACCCGGGATGTAGTGTTCTCCAAGGATGGCGGGAAGCTGTATGCCTCCATTGGCTCCAAGTCGAATGTGGATGATGACGCAGCCGAGGCAGACCGTGCGCGAATTTTTGAAAGCAATCCCGACGGCAGCGGCAAGCGCGTGTATGCCTGGGGAGTACGCAATCCCGTGGGGCTGGCGATTCACCCTGAAACGGGCGCGCTGTGGACCTCTGTGAATGAACGTGATGGCCTGGGCGATGACCTGGTGCCGGATTACATTACTGAGCTGAAGGATGGCGGTTTCTATGGCTGGCCGTGGTTTTACATTGGCCAGCATGAAGACCCGAATCACAAAGGCAAGAAGGCCGAGTGGAAGGACAAGGTAATCGTCCCGGATGTGCTGCTACAGGCGCACACCGCCTCCCTGGCCATGAAGTTTTACGATGGCGACCAGTTTCCAGCAGAGTACCGCCATCACGCCTTTGCGGCGCAGCATGGCTCATGGAACCGCTCCAAGCGCACCGGGTACAAGATCATCCGTATTCCTGTGGAAAACGGCAAGGCCACAGGTGAGTACGAAGACTTCCTCACGGGTTTTGTAACTCCTGAAGGCGATGTCTGGGGGCGTCCCGTCGGGGTCACCGTGGCCAAGGATGGCTCACTGCTGGTGTCTGATGACGCCGGGGACTGTATCTGGCGGGTTTCCTATGCGGGGGAGTAGGTACAACATTTAAAGATACAAGATTCAAGACCTGAACTGCCGTGGGCGTTATTTCAACGCTCCGGCTCAAATCGTGACCATGGTGCGGAAAGTAAGATTAATACGGGGCTCGTTCACCTTTCTGGTTTTTGGCAGGCTGTGCAGCCAGTGGGTCTGTGAACCTTCACGCATCACCAGCAGGCTGCCTTCTTCCAGAGTGACAGAGACGCCCTCCGTCTTCTGCTTGCGTTTGTCTTTGTGCTTGAACGAGAACTTCCGCGCCGCCCCCAGGCTAAGGGAGGCGATCACCGGGTCTGTGCCGAGTGAGTCCTCATCATCACTGTGCCAGGACATGCCTTCATCGCCGCTGTGGTAAAGATTTAGCAGGCAGGAATTAAAGGAGGTGCGGCTGTGTTCCTCCACTCTGGCCTTCAGTTCCAGCAGGATATCGCTCCAGGGCAGGGCGTGTTTGGTGGCGCCAGAGTAGGCGTAGGCATAGCCCTCATCCCCATACCACGCGACCTTGCGCGCCGTGTTGATGTGCTTGCCGAACATGACCAGTTCATCATGCTGCCAGGGCACATCGCTAAGCAGGGAATTAAAATACAGTCGCTGCTCTGCCGCGGTAAGGATGGGGCCGTGATAATTCACCACCCCATCGCATGGCAGCACATTCTCCATGGGGTTGGTTTTAAATTCGAGCTCAAGTAGGTCCATTGTCAGAAAACACATAAGTCACGGGGGTTTGGACTGGACTTATTTCACAATAGCAAAATGTGTGACGGGTTGTGAAGAGACTTTCATAAACTTTTCGCCACCCGTGGCCGAGGGACGAATTTTTCTTGCAGCAATCCCTGTTCAAACCCTGGGCAGAGGCGTAAGTTTCAGCATGAAGGTGCTCTCTGTGAATGTCTCCCTGACTCGAACGGTGCTGATCAATGGCAAAGAAGTGCCCACTGGCATCTACAAAGAACCTGTGCCAGAAGCCGTGGTTCATAAACTGAGCATGGCAGGCGATGAGCAGGCAGATCTGACGGTGCATGGCGGTGAACATCAGGCAGTGTACGGGTACCCAATGGAGCACTACGGTCACTGGGAGAGTATTTTGGGAGAAAAACTCGATTATGGCACCTTCGGTGAAAACCTGACTACCGAGGGTCTGCTGGAGACGGAGGTATGTATCGGTGACGTACACCGCATGGGTACGGCCGTGCTACAGGTGACCAGCGCCCGCATCCCTTGTTTTAAATTAGGGCACAAGCTCCACCGCCCGGATATCCTGAAACCGTTTCTGCAAAGCGGATACAGTGGTTTTTACTACCGCGTGGTGCATGAGGGCGTCATTCACCGCGGGGATGAAATCGAAGTCATTCAGCGTGATCCTCGTGCGGTCACCGTCCGTGAAGCAGTGGGGATGTATCGCTTGAACGAGGGAACCAAAGAACAACTGCAAAAAGCCCTGAGCATTGAAGCTCTGTCGCCGTTTTATCGCGATGGATTCACTCAAAGGCTGGAGAAGCTGGCGTCTTGAACCGGGCTGGCGCTGACCAGCGCAGCAGCATGCACAGCTTTTTCTGCCTGTGCATGCAGTGGACTCATTCCGGCATCAACATCAGTTACACGGAACTTGCCCTGCTTTTTCCAGGGCTCTGATGCGCTCCAGGTAATGTGGCATCATACGACTGGCTGCGATGCGGCGGCGTTCATCAGAGGCTTTCACTGCCGGAAATCCCATGTATTCCTCTTTGCCAGCAGGCAAATTTTTTGTCACTACAGCACGGGCCGCTATTGAGCAGAAAGAGCCTACCGTGACGTGACCGACAATGCCAGCCTGCCCGCCGATCACCACATAGTCACCGACCTGTGCGCTGCCTGCGATGCCGGTGCCACAGACAATGATGCAATGTTTGCCAATGATGACGTTGTGCCCGATCTGCACCTGATTGTCTATCTTGGTTCCAGCGCCAATCCAGGTGCGGTCAAAACGCGCCCTGTCAATGGTGGTGCAGGCGCCGATCTCTACATCATCATCTATCTGCACCGAACCCATCTGCCGGATCTTCTGGTGCGTGCCGTTGACAAACTTATATCCAAACCCGTCAGCGCCAATCACGGCCCCGGAATGGATGATCACTCTTTTACCCAGCACACATCGTTCATTGATGGTGACATTGGCAAACAATCGTGAGCCGCTGCCGATTTTGCATCGGTAGCCAACATAACAGCCGGGGCCAATGTGGACGTTTTCTCCAAGTTCAACGCCAGCTTCTACGACAGCATTCGCCCCGATGAAAACTCCTGGAGCAATAACGACGTCATCGGCCACAATAGCACTTCTGTGAACGCCTGAGACTGCCGCGGCGGCACTGTCGGCATAAGCTTCCACAAGTCTTTCAAATGAGGCAGATGGATCATCCACCGCCAGGCCAATGACCCGCCTGGGAAGTTGGTCAAAGCCACGAGGGATCAGCACAACGGAAGCTTTGGTATCTGCAAGCAGGTCACTGTATCTTGTGTCAGAGAAAAAAGTCAGGTCACCTTCACTCGCCTCACGAAGTGAGGAAAAACCGGTGATAGATATAGATCGGACATCAGGCTCCACCGATGCCCCCAATAAATCAGCAAGCACTGATAAAGAGATATTCATCAACAGTATTCGCACAGTCCTGCCGTATTCAAAGGAAATGTTTGTAACCTTAATGTCCTTCAAATAGCATATGGAATAACTATAACATCTCTCGCTTAGTTACAACTCATGCAACCTGGTTATTACATAGTTTCGTTGACAGCAGTTCGGTGAGTACATCGTCTAGCGGCATTGAGGCGATCGCGGTCGCATAGTCACTCATGGCATACGGCAGGATCAGGTCATTGCCATGCAAAAGTGATCCGCAACTGTAAACCACATTGGGCACATAACCCTCACGCTCGTTGCCTTCTGGGGCAATGAGTGGCTGCCGCAGCCGTCCAATGACTTTGGTAGGGTCTTCGAGATCCAATAGCACAGCCCCAATGCAATATTTTCGCATCGGGCCAACGCCATGCGTAATCACCAACCAGCCTTCAGGTGTTTCAATGGGGGATCCACAATTCCCCACTTTCACAGATTCCCACACTTCAGCAGGCCGCAGCAGCAAATGAGTGTCATTCCAGTAATGAGGGTTGTCGGAAAACATGATGAACAGGTTTTCGTCATCCTGCCTGGAAAGCATGGCATAGCGACCTCCTATGCGACGGGGAAACAGCGCCATGCCTTTGTTTTGCACAGCGCTTCCATTTAAGGTCAGCACCCTGAAATGCAGGAAGTCCTCCGTCTCAATCAACTGAGGAAGGATCGAGCGACCGTTGTAAGCCGTATAAGTGGCATAATACATGACCTCGCCGTCATCCTCAACAAAGCGGACGAAGCGGGCATCCTCAATGCCGTTGCTCTCGTTTGCTGAAACAGGAAAGATGATGCGCTCGCTCAATGCCAGTTTATTGGAGAAGCGGATTTCATAATTGGAATCTGCAAGCCACTCGATACAATCAAGAGTTCGTTTGACATCATTTGTGACGGGGAAGAATTTACGCCGAACAAAACCCAGGCTGTCACCGAGGTCGCCACGGGTAAATTGATCGGGAAGTACAGACATGACCGCCTCTGCGCAATCATTGTTAAATCCCATTTCATGCAGCTTTAGAGTGAAGGACTTTTTTCTGTAAGTGGGATTAGGCAGAACCTCCGGCACAGTTACGTAGCGGGAAACCTCAGTAAATGTGATATGCCCACCGGGATCTATTTGTCCATCGCGGAATTCAATGGATGAGATATGCCCCTCCCCTGTCGCACGCAGACTCATGATGAATCGCAGGCTGCCTTCGGGTACATCCGTCTGGTCTGGATGAGGCACAATGGATGGATTAAAAAGGGCGGCGGACTCCAGTGCATACTCCCCTGAAAACAACGCTCCTATAAGAAGCTTGCGGCCCTGGGAGATTTCCCGCTGCGTGAAGATGTGCGCCTTGACGCCTTCATAGTGATGGAGCAGGAGGGCCTGAATATTCAGGTGGCGGGAATCAAACTCACTCTTAACCTTTTGAAATTCCTCGACAACTTCAACCTCACTAAGAAGCATGGCCCGCCCAAGAATTGCAGCAATGCGTTGGGCGCTTGCAGGGATGAAAGGCCTGATAATGACCCGACAGCTTTGTGGCTTAAGTGTCACTTCGTGACGGCGGATGGCTGAGAAACTCATGAAGGAGAAAAGGATGGAGTAAGTGGATGTTCAGCAGCGCTCATCTCTGCACGAGCCAGATGGAAGGCCAGGGTGGATTCAGCACCCTGGTTTTCATTTACACGATCTTCATGGAGCCCATCACTACAACCTCCTGTAACGGGGTCATACATGGACAACCCCAGATCATTGCGTCCCAGGAACCATTCGAAAGCACGTCTTGCTTCTACTTTCCAGGCACCGTCACCACTGATGCAAAAGGCTTCCAGACAAGCGGAAACCATGGCCTGAGCTTCTAACGGTTGCTGGTCAAAATCAGCGCGCTTACCATCTTTCAGATAAAATCCGTCACTGCCCACCGGACGGTAATGTCCTGCTTGAGTGCGCTGCAATGAGACCAGCCAGCGGAGAGAGAGCAGACCTATCTCCACGCCTCTTGTATGTGACATGGCGGCTGCACTGACCAGTAAAGCCTGACAGAACCTGGCATTCTCATAAGTGACGGAAGCCTCAAACCAGGGCCAGTCTTCAGAGGAAGATTGCAGCCAGAGATCAAGCAGCTTAAAAGTAAGCTGCTGCCTGACTTCACCAACATTCGCATCATCAGGAAACTCCTTTAGATACTCATGTACGCCCAGCAGTGCAAAGCACCAGGCGCGCGGTGAAGTAAAGGAAGACACAATGGGAAAAGCCAAAGTGAAAAGCCGGGCTGACAGCCTGCGATGCCCTTCACTTTGCGCCTTCTTCACTCCAGTACCAAGAGCCCAGAGCGCGCGGCCATGACTGTCTTCACTACCGGCTTCTTCCAGCCATTGCCGACCATGACTCATAAAGTTACGAAAGCGGCCCGTGTCCCTGTTTAATGCAGCAGCCAGGAAAGCAAGGTAACGGGAACCAAGGGACTCGAGCTCATGCCCAAAACCGCTGCCGTCCTCCTCCCCAAGCATGGTGCATAGAATGAAGGCTCTGGCGTTGTCATCAGTACAGTAGCCATGGTGAAAGTCCGGCACATTAAAAATAGCATGTTGTAAAATGCCCGTTCCATCACTAATGCGCAGCAGATGGTCCATGCGCAACTCCGGCAGTTTGTAAGGTCGGTTAGCAAGAGTCCACTCTGCAAATGCGGTGCGAGGCTGCGCACGACGATCTGCGCAGGCTCTTTGAAAAGAGTCAATATAACTCCGCGCTACCGCAGGCCAGATCATCTCCCTACCCATGCCAAAAGCAGCTTGTCGGGTTGCCTCCATAAGATCGGGTGAATCAAGAAACTGACACACAGCATCAGCTATGGCTGATGGATTCCTGAAAGGCGTCAATATCCCACGTCCATCTGCCAGCAGTTCGGTTGCATGCCAGTAGGGCGTAGACACCACCGCTTTGCCTGCTCCAAATACATAGGCCAACGTACCAGAGGTGATTTGCTCCTCATTCAGATACGGAGTCACATAAATATCTGTGGCATTTATAAACTCGGTCAGATCCTCCAGAGTTACAAAGCGGTTGTAAAAAATCACATGGTCTTTTACTCCAAGCTCTTCAGCACGACGCTCAAGACTCAAGCGGTACCGTTCCCCCTCTCTTTCCTTTAAGTGAGGATGGGTGGCCCCTAAGACCAGATAGACCACATGTGGGTGACGCCTGACAATTTCAGGCAGGGCAGCAATGGCGTATTCAATTCCCTTGCCTGGTCCCAGCAGGCCAAAAGTTAACAGGACAATGCGCCCCTCCACCCCAAACTGGGACTTGGCTAAACTTGAGTCCGTAAATGGGATATCTGGAATGCCATGCGGAATAATGTCCACCTTCTCATCAGGAACGGAATAAATTTCTCGCAGGATTTCAGCTCCCTTTTTTGTCATCACCACCAACCTGTCACTAAGGCGGATCACCTCATCCATGACCTTGCGCTGGGCGTTCCCTGGCTTTTGCAGGATGGTGTGCAGGGTGGTCACCACAGGCATGCGCACCTCTTTTAAAAGGGCTATTAAATGACTGCCTGCCATCCCACCATAGATGCCAAATTCATGCTGCACACTCAGCACATCCATGTTATGAAAGTTGAGAAAATCAGCGGCGCGACGGTAGGAGTCTATCTCCTTTTCCTCAATCTCAAAACAAACCTTTGGCGGGTACTTGTAACCTTGTGGCTGGTCATTTACCGCCACAGCAAAGCATGGCGTGGAAGCCACGGTATGGATAACCTCACAAAGATCATGTGTGAACGTGGCTATCCCGCACTGTCTTGGAACATATCCTCCAACAAAGGCAATGTGTTGCAGATTGGGAGGCGGATTTAAGATACTATTATCCTCAAAAAACTGCTCATCCTTTACTTGACGGCTTAAAGCAGATTAAGCAACAGAGGAAATGGCCTTATTTCCCCAGACCGAAGCGAGATAGTGCGCCAGACGCATTTTTCTGGCCACATCCATGGGAATCACAAAAGGGTATAACTGAGCTTCACCCAAGCTGTCCGCCATCTCGTTTAAGACCGTTGAAATGCATATCCAACGCTGCAACATGGCAAGAAAGGCATCATCTGCATGAGGGTCTTGCGGCAGGTTTACAGGAAGGAAACCCGCCTTTGATGGCAGGGTCACTAATGGCAGGGAAAGATACTGAACCTGCAAGCCCATGGCTTCTGCAGTCTCCAGACCATCTATCATTTGAAGATAATGCGCCCATGTTTCCGCCCAATCTTCCCATGGATGGGAACTGGCATACGGACTGATAAAGCGCTGCTCCCAGTCAGGAGGAGCACCATAGCGATAGTACATGCCTAGTGACATGCTGTAATCCTGCCATTCATTTCCATAGCACTCCCTGAAAGCAATTCGCCATGGATGGTCCCAGTTAAGATTGGCCATGAAACGCGCCCAAAGATAATGGGCGCTTTCATGACGGAAATGTCCAAGCAAGGTTCGACTGTTCTCACCTAGTTGCTGTCTGTTAATCTGCCTGTAGGTGTCATCCGCCTCCTCAAGATTCACAGTGATGACCCCGTTCAAATGACCGGTGGTAACTGATGGATTTAAGACAGTGCTGACAATCTCAAAAGCAAGGCCCTGCTGCAAGTTTTCTGATTTGGAGGGAAGGGAAATACCTAGATACAGAAGCGTGTGCAGCATCCTGCGCTTTGCCAGTTCCATGCGCCCCCAGAGCAGCTTGTTACGCTCATTGTTCAGGTCAGGCACCACCTGATTAAGCCGACATGCAACGCAATGCGTTTCAGCAGAGCCCGCCTCAACCAGCCAGTTGCAAAGATTGTAAACAGCTCCATTGGCGCAGCGTTTAAAGCCGCCCCTGCCAGACAATGGGGCCATTTTATTGAATTTAGGCGAATAGCCTACCTCCCTGCCACAGGCCAGACATTGCGTGCTGCCAAAGAAAAGCATGTTGCCACAGTCACAGTTGAATCGTTGCATTAATTAAGAAACTCCCTGGCAGGTCATAGTGGATTGCGCTCAATTTCGCGTTCCCGCCAGGAGTGCTTTACATTAAACTGAGAATAAAGCTTGCTATAGTTCCACAAAACACGATGCTGTAGCCAGCGTAAGCACCTGACAGCTTCAAGGCATGGTAGGTCATCAAGTGATTTTAATTAGGTGATGATTTTGAAATCCCACAATGGGAAACAGTCTGGGATAAACAGAATCAGCTCCGCAAATCACACTAATGAATACCAAAATGTATATTGGCAACCTGTCTTTTGATACAACTGAAGCCGACCTTCGTGACCTGTTTGGCTCACATGGAGCCGTAACTGATGTTCACCTTCCTACGGATCGTGACTCCGGTCGCCCACGTGGCTTTGCTTTTGTCACCATGGAAAACGCCAGTGAAGCCAAAAGCGCCATCCAGTCCCTTGACGGCAAACCTTTCCTGGGTCGCGCAGTCTCTGTGAATGAAGCACGCCCACGCGAAGAACGTGGCGGTGCTGGCGCCTACAACAATGGCAACAGCGCCCATCAAAAAAGACATTATTAGGTCTTATTTGGCCTGAATTGATTTTAGGCCTCAGGTTACACTCCAGTAATAACTCCTTTTTCAGCCCGTTACTACCGGCTGTGGGTGGAGTTACTTGTGTCTAACCTTGACCCTATCTACTCATTTAGAATTGATGCAGTAACTTGCCCACATAGAGGGTGAGGCAGACTAACCTCATTGTCCATGTAGATATAGTTTAATATCTTCTAAAAATGTTAAAAGCCAGCACATGGGTATCTACCTCATGCACTGGCTTTTTTATTGATCTAGATGTCAGCTCTTTAACAAAAGTCAGGCCGTCATCTCTCCACAATCAACTAATGATACAGCGCCTAAAAACGCATTATAAGCTGACGTGCGATTAATGGCTGCCAGCATTACGGTTTAGCCACTCGCTAAGATGTATGGCGCCGATGCGGATGTGAGCGCCAGGTGTGGGAGTAAGACTGCCCTGCTCCAGCGGAGTGCCAAAATAAGTGGCGGATTCATCTGTAACAACAGATCGAGAGTCCCCCGTGATGTCGAGGAATTCACGGACGATTTCATCAATGCCTGCATGATCTGGCCCGGCGACTTCCAGAATGCCATTCAGCGGCGGCGCTAAAGCGCTGTCTGCCACAGCGGCAGCAACATCATCCGAGGCCACTGGCTGAAAACCCGCCGATGGAAGATACACCTTATCTTCGCGAGTGGAACCGTGGGCGATCGTGCTAATGAACTCAAAAAACTGCGTAGCACGTACAAGCGTATAGGCAATGCCGGATTCCTTGATCAAGGTCTCCTGCACCAGCTTTGCCCTAAAGTAACCACTGGACTGCAGGCGATCCGTGCCTACGACGGACAGGGCGACATGATGACGAATGCCTGCGGCTTTCTCCGCACGCATAAGATGGGTGTTTGAAATTCTAAAGAAATCCATGACTGGTCCATCTTCGAAAGAAGGCGAGTTGGTCACATCAACCACGACATCAGCCCCCTTAAGAATGTCAGCCAGACCCTCACCAGTAACAGTGTTTACACCCAGCGACGGTGAAGCAGGGACGGCCTCATGGCCTGCGCTGCGGAGTAGTTTCACCACCTTGGAGCCAATAAGACCAGTACCGCCGAAGACGACAATCTTAAGTGCGCGGCTTGTGGGGCTTTCATTGATTTCTGTGTTTGAAGTATTGTTTTTCATAACACCTCCATCATGACCTCAACCCAAAGTTTCGTGTAGACAGCTGGTTTCTATATTAGTTATTCATATTTTGCATGACCGCCTTTGATGATCTTTCACTGCTACGTGCCTTTGTCTGCATTGTGGAATGCGGTAGCATCTCTGCGGGCGCGCGCCGGATGCGCATTTCACAGCCCACCCTCAGTCGGCAGTTGCGCACTCTGGAGGAAATCAGCGGCATGGCCTTGCTAAGACGCGATACACATCAGATGAACCTCACTGAAGCCGGTCAGCGGCTCCTGGCAGATGCGCGGACGATCATTCAACAGGCAGAAGAAGCGGATCGCAGACTGCATGAAGATCACACCACACTTAGCGGGCATCTACGCCTGTTCGCCACCATGGATCTGGGACAATTTCCGGTGACACGTATGGTCAGCCGTTTCCTTCAGGCCCATCCCAAAGTGACTGCGACACTGGCATTGACCAATCGTCCCCTGCACATGATACAGGAGGGATGCGATGTGGGCATCCTGCCAGGTAAGATTACTGACGAAAGCGTGATTGCCAGACCCGCGGGGTCACTCACCCTTCATCTGGCAGCTTCCCCAGCCCTGGTTCGTCGGCATGCAGCCGCGAAGAAACTGGCTGATCTCAAATCATGGCCATGGGTGGCGCTGGCAGGTTCACAATTCTGGAGCGCCAGGGAAATCAGCCTGACAGGTCAAAAGGGCGTCAAGCAATCCATGAAGATCGCCCCCGTCTTGATCTCAGAAGGTGTCACAAGCGTACGCGAAGCCGCCCGCTCCGGACTTGGCGTAGCCATCCTGCCTGACTGGCTCATTGAAAAAGATCTGGCCTCAGGCCGCCTGGTCAGAGTCCTGCCTCAGTGGAAAGCCACCGACCTGCCCATTCATGTGGTCTATGCAGGCCAACGCCTGCTGCCAGCCCGGGTGAGTGCGTTTATAGATTTTGCCGTGCGCTATCTGAAGGAAGAGCTTTATGAAGCGGAAGAGTAGCCAAGGAAGCTATGACTCCTGCTGGGAGCTTCCCTGCCATAGGTCTTTAACAAGAAAGAGCCACTCATTACGGTGGCTCTTTCTGTGATGCTGTTGCTATGAATCAAATCCAGACCTCTGTCCTACTGGCACATTTCGCACTCTTCACCGCTCTGGGCTTTGGCGCGGGCGCGGGCCAGGAACTCGGCATACTCGTTAGGATCGGCAGCTGTCTGGGCGATCACCCCACTGAGTTTCTTCTGACTGGTCTGGTCAGCCTGCTCGATGTTGCTGGCGGACATGGTGCGCAGATAGTAGGTGGTCTTAAGCCCCTGACGCCAGGCGGCGCGGTACATGTGGCTCAGGGGGCGCATATCGCGCTCCGCCAGCCAGAGGTTTACGGACTGGCTCTGGTCTATCCACTTCTGACGGCGGGCTGCTGCCTCGATAACAAAAGCCCAGTCAACTGCAAAGGCGGTGGCGTACTTGCGCTTCAGATCCGCCGGGATCTCTTCAATGGGGTTCAGTTCGCCGTGATGATACTTGAGCTGACCACGAATCGCCTCTGTCCACAGACCGCGTTTCTTCAGGTCCTTAATCAGGTAAGGGTTAAGTACAAAGAACTGGCCGCCGAGGTTGGATTTTGCAAAGGCGTTGCTGAACAGCGGTTCGATGCAGGGAGCACTGCCCATGATGTTGCTGATGGTCGCCGTCGGTGCAATGGCAATGACGTTGCTGTTACGCATGCCCTGTTTGGCGATTTTCTCGCGCACAGGTGTCCAGTCCATCTTACCGCCACGTGGCACGTCGATCTTCACGCCGCGCTCTTCTTCCAGCAGATCCAGCGTGTCCGGTGGCAGCAGACCGCGTGACCATTTACTGCCTTCATAACTGCTGTAGGTTCCCAGTTCCGCTGCCAGGTCGCTGGAGGCTTCATAGGCATAATAAGCCACGGCCTCCATGATCTCGTCATTGAAGTCCACTGCCTCCTTGGAAGCAAAGGGCAGTCCCTTACTGTACAGGCAGTATTGCAGGCCCATGACGCCAAGACCAATCGGACGATGGCGCTTGTTGGAGGTCTCTGCCGCCTTGGTCGGATAGAAGTTGATGTCGATCACGTTATCCAGCGCACGCACCGCGATGCGGATGGTCTCGCGCAGTTTCACATGATCAATGTTGCCGGCATCATCCAGGTGATTTTCCAGCACCACAGAGCCCAGGTTACAAACCGCCGTTTCCTCTGCGCTGGTGTTCAGTGTGATCTCTGTGCACAGGTTGCTGCTGTGAATTACGCCCACATGATCCTGCGGGCTGCGTACGTTGCAGGGATCTTTGAAGGTGATCCACGGGTGACTGGTTTCAAAAAGCGCGCCCAGCATCTTCTTCCACAGATCCAGCGCAGGAACCTTACGGCCAAAGATCTCGCCTTTCTCTGCCCTCTTTTCATAGGCGATATACGCCTCCTCAAACTTCCTGCCGTACAGATCGTGCAGGTCTGACACATCATTAGAACGGAACAAAGTCCAGTTTTCACGACTCTCCATGCGCTTCATGAACAAATCGGGAATCCAGTTCGCCGTGTTCATGTCATGGGTACGGCGGCGCTCATCACCGGTGTTGATGCGCAGTTCCAGGAAGTCCTCAATATCATTATGCCAGGTTTCCAGATAAGCGCAGCCGGAACCACGACGCTTGCCGCCCTGGTTCACCGCCACTAGCTGGTCATTATGCAGTTTCAGGAAAGGAATCACCCCCTGGCTTTCGCCGTTGGTGCCTTTAATATAGCCGCCAGTGCCGCGCACGGCTGTCCATGAACCGCCGAGCCCGCCAGCCCATTTGCTTAGGAAGGCATTCTCCGCAATACCGCGAACCATGATGGATTCAATGGAATCATCCACCTTGTACAGATAACAGGAGGAAAGCTGACTGTGCAGCGTGCCGCTGTTAAACAGCGTTGGCGTGCTGGAGCAGAAACGGCGGCTCTTATACAGACGATACAACGCGAGGATGCGATCCGTGGCATCCTTCTCCGCAATGAACAGGCCCATGGCCACTCGCATCCAGAAAAGCTGCGGCGTTTCCAGGCGGCGATGAGGCTTCACCTTCTTATCGACGATCAGGTAGCGATCAAACAAGGTGCTGATGCCCATGTAGTCAAAGTCCAGGTCAGCGGCAGGATCCAGCGCATCGGCCAGCTTATCCAGCTCAAAATCCAGCAGCCGTGGGTTGATCCGGTCAATCTCCACCCCGCGGCTCAGATTACGGCGAAACGCACGACGATGAAACTCCTGCAAGGCTCCGATCCCGTCACGCACAATATCCCAGCCCAGCACCTCTTCATAGATAAAGGTCAGATGGATGCGCGCGGCGAATTTAGTGAAGTCTGCATCCCGCTGCATCAGGGACTTCGCATTTAACGTGATAGTCAGGTTTAACTGCTCAATGCTGATGTCCGTCTGAATCGAGCGGCGCAGTTCTGTTTCTATCTCCTCGCGGTTCAGGTTTAAGTCCAGCCCCAGCATGGCAAACTCAATGCGCTTCTTAAGATCGTAGCCATCCCAGAGAATGGTTTCCTTCTCATTCAGACGCACGACAATGAAAAGCTGCTGCGCTTCCTCATTCGCCACATCCTCCGGCATGATGGAGCGGCCACCGCCTTCGACAGTGCCCTCATCCAGCTCGCGCTGGCGCTGGCGCAGTTCACGGTACTGGATGTAGGCCTTGGCCACTTTAAAATGGCCCTGGCGCATGATCTCCTCTTCCACCAGATCCTGTAACTGCTCAATATGGATGAACTGCTTGTGATCTGCCGACAGCAAAGCGCTCACCGATTCAGCGATCTGCACCGCCGGGGCGGAGTCCAGCTCCAGCGAGAGGAAGGCCTTGCGTACGGCCACTTCAATCTTGTTCGGATTCCAGGCCACCACCTGGCCATTGCGACGGATAACTTTTGTAGGCACCTGTATGCTTGAGGGATGGGTGTCGTGTTCGTGATGCATTTTTTCGAAGTATTGGCGGCGGGCCATCACACTACGCGCCACGTCATGGGCGTTGTTGCGAATCAGCACACTTTCAATAGCCGTATAAATTTCATGCGGATCCAGCAGCACCATGCTGTCACCAAACTGTTCCGCCGTCTTGCGTGAGCGTTGGTTCAGTTCCCCGGCAACCAGCAGGCTGAATAGTTTGACCTGACGGCGATTCTCATCGTTGAAAATATCATCCTGCTGCCGCGCAATCATCAGATCCGCCAGCGCATTGCCAATGGTATCAGCAATCTCCTGCACATCAAAGTCGCGCTGCTCCTCCCCCATCCGCACTTTCAGCGGACGCTGGGGCAGAACGCTGTCGGCCATGTCAATGTCCTTCCACTGGAAGCGCGGCTTCTGATCCTTCGGCGTGGTGGCAAGCCGCTTCAGGGCGAGATCCTCGTTGTAAAGATTGCGGGAGATCATGGCAGTATCAGGTCAGGGGTGCGGATTGAGGTTGCTGGAGGGGGTAAAAAAGAATCAATGAAAGGAGTATTGTGGAAAAAGACGGGCAAGCTCATAGCTCATCGTCCAGGAAGGACTTCAGATCCTTCCTGCCAATGAACCGCGAACGCCCTCCTTCAATGAAGCAGCAAAAATTCGTCTCATGCGATGGTGTCCTTACTCGCGGTTCATGATCCCGCATGATAGTCCATGCAGTGAACTGCATGCGCTTTACGCTGCGTTCAGCTTGATTGGTCAATGAAATCGAGGAGAACTCCTCAATCTCCTTAAGTAGCATTTCAGCCCTTATCGCATGCGTATCATCGCCATAACGCATGGCGTTATACGCAATCGCCCTGAATTGATAAATCTGCTCCGGTTCCATGCCCTGACATTTAAGGATTACAGCTCGTCATCACTGGCCATGACCAGGTGGCTCTTCTTCGCGTAGTCGGTCACCTTCGTCTCAAAGAAATTGCTCTCCTTGCGCATGTCCTGAATCTCAGACAACCATGGGAACGGATTCGCAATGCCAGGGTTCAACTGCGGCAGACCACAGCCCTGCAAACGACGATCCGCAATGTAATCAATGTACTGCTCAAACTCACCGGCACTCAGCCCCACAGAACTCATCGGCAGGCAGTCACGGATAAATGCTTTCTCCAGCACAACAGCCTCCATCATGGTGCCGACCAGTTCCTGACGGAAATCAGAGGTCCATATCTCCGGGTTCTCATCAATCAAATCCATGAACAGAGAGCGGCAAAGCTCAATGTGGTTCGACTCATCACGCAGGGTGTACTGGAACATGTTGCCAATGCCAGGAAACTTGCCCTGACGGGACAGGCCCAGGATCATGCCAAACAATCCGTAGAACTGGGTGCCCTCCATGCACTGACCAAACACAAAGATGTTCTTCGCCAGCGCCTGCTTGTTCTCCAACAGGGTCAGATCCACATCGCGACGCAGCGCACGGGAAACACGGGAAACAAACTCATTCTTGCGCTTGATCGTCTCGATCTGCTCAAACATCGCCTCGCACTCATGCGGGTTGATTCCCAGGGAGGAAATCATGTACAGCAGCGAATCCGCGTGAATGTTCTCCTCATGAGCATGCCGGCCCAGCACCAGCTTCAGCTCAGGAGCTGTCACCAGCTCACGCACCACATGGATAATATTGTCCCCCACAATGCCTTCCGCAGCAGAGAAATAACCAATGCCCATGCGGATGATCCAGCGATGCACATCCGAAGTCTCAGGATCACGCCACTGCTCAATATCCTTCTGCATCTGGATGTCCTCAGGCTCCCAGTGGTTCGCCTTCATGGTACGGTACAGATCATAGGCCCACTTGTATTTCAGGGGCAGCAGATTAAAGGCCTCAGACTTGCGGCCATTGATGACTTTTTTAGCGGCGTATGCCTCTTCCGCCTTGTCCTGATCCAGAACAAAAGTGCGGTTGCCAAGCGTGAATGTTTTTTCCATGAACGAAACGGGAGGGTGGAGGTTGCATTCCAGGCAAAAACGGGGTCGTTTCCACCTTGGAAAGAAAAATTTCACACGCTGAGACCTCAATATACTTCACACAAGTGAAACACTATATCTAGTCGGCGCGGTTCATAGGCTACACAATATGTAGGGGTGAGCCAAGCGGAAACTGCAAAATCTTCCCCCTTGACGGCACCAAAATCCGCGAATCAACGCAGCCCCTAGGCACACAGCTTAATCAGCTATTTTAAAGGCAAAATTTACAGATTTGAGTTGCACAAAAGTGAATGAAAACCGCATCTTCCTCGCACCTTTCTAACCCCCTCAGTCTGAGTTTTTATGCCATATCTTGCGCTTCTCAATCGCAAGAAACGCAAGGAACTGGCATCTGCCACCAGCTTCCCAATAAGACCCACCCGCCAAAAAAATTCGCGGCTACACCCACTATATTCTCTGTCCAAATGACCACCCCTCCATTTGGAGTTCTATAAAACCGTCAGCCCCGCCCCCTGAAATCTAAGCTGTGCGTCTCCAAGCTCAGACGCAAAGTTCCCCTCCCCTCCGCTTGCAAAAAAGCCATCCTGCGTTTAAATGATCCCCACGCTGAAAAAAATTCAGCAAAGGAGAGGTGGCTGAGTGGTTGAAGGCACCTGATTCGAAATCAGACGTAGGGGCAACTCTACCGTGGGTTCAAATCCCACCCTCTCCGCCACTACTCCCAGATGGGAATTAAATTTCTGGGCTTAATTGTCGGTGCATAGCAGGGCCGGAGATTCACCACTGTCGCATATAGGAAAATGTGAAGCTGATCGAGGCTCATTCGCACCTATTTTGCACAAGGCCACGCCGGGTCAGAATGCTCACCTGATTTCCTGATCCGATATTCCAATTTACTGTTCTTTTCTCCTTTCAATACTTCACTTTAAACCAGATGGCGTAAAGGGCCGGGAGAAAGGCGAGTGTCAACACTGTGCCCACGGCGGTGCCTCCGATCAACACGTAGGCCATGGAGCCCCAGAACACAGAATGGGTGAGCGGAATAAAGGCAAGCACTGCGGCCAACGCGGTTAGAATGACGGGTCGCGACCGCTGCACAGTGGCCTCGATAATGGCATGATAAGGATCTAAACCATCCTCCTGATTGGAATGTATCTGACCGATTAAAATGAGTGTATTCCGCATCAGAATACCAGAAAGACCGATCAGGCCGAGGATGGCATTAAAGCCGAATGGCTGCTGAAATATGAGCAGCGCCGGAACTGCGCCGATGAGTCCAAGCGGCCCCGTGAGCATGACCATCCACATGGCAGAAAAAGAGCGCACCTGAATGATGATGATGGCCAACATGAACAGGAGCATGATGGGAAAAAGCGGAGCCAGGGCGGAGTTGGCTTTCGTTGATTCCTCAATCGAGCCCGCCATCTCCATGCGATAGTTCTCTGGCAGTGATGTGCGGAGCGGGGCAAGTTTCTCCCACAGTCGTCTGGATACATCAGGCGGCTGAGTCGTCTCAACATTGTCGCCCCGCACAGTGAGGGTGGGAACACGATCTCGTCGCTTGATCAGTGGATCTTCCGGCTTGATTTCAATCCGCCCGATGTGACTTAAAGGGATCGCTATTCCATCACGAGTCGTCAGAGTGAAATGTTCCAGCCTGGCTGGATCCAATCGCTCAGGCCCAGCACTTCTTACTACAAGACTGACCGCACGAATGTCCTCGCGAACCTGGGTGATGGTCTGACCACTCAGAAGAAACTGCAACTGCTGCGCTGCCTCTGCGGGCGATAGTCTGATAAGTTGCAATCGCTCTTGATCCAAGACGAAGTGCAGCTTGGAACCGCGATCTCCCCAGTCAATATTCACCGTGCGCATATCAGGGTCGTTGCGCATGATCTCTTCGACGCTGCGACTAATTTCCCGAAGCTTTGCCGGATCTGGTCCCATGACCCGAAAGGCAACTGGATAGGGAGAGTAGGGCCCAAATACCAACTGCGTCGCGCGAGTTCTAGCTTCCGGCGCCAAGCCATCCGCGACAGCCTGTCGCAGACGCAATTTGAGCTGATCCCTTGCCTTGGCGTTCTGAGTTAACACCACCATCTTCGCAAAAGAGGGATCGGGAAGTTCCGGGTTGTAGGAAAAGAAAAACCGTGGCGCACCCGCTCCAATATAGGAAGTCACAATTTCGGATTCAGGTTGTTCCGACAACCAGTGTTCGATCTTTTTTGTCGTCGCGCTGGTGGCCTCAATGCTTGTTCCCAATGGAAGCTGAACCTCAACTAATAATTCGGGCCGGTCAGAGTTTGGGAAAAACTGTTTCTTCACCATGGCCATTCCTCCGCCTGCCGTCAGGAACGCCCCCACCACTACCCCTGCCACCATATACTTTCTCCTAACGCACCAAGTGACAAGTTCGCGAAGCCACTGGTATCTGGGGGAGGAGTAAATCCCTGCATGGCCGCCTTGGATCGCTTTGATATCCGGCAGGAGTTTTACCCCCAGATAGGGAGTGAAGACCACCGCCACAACCCATGAAACGATTAAAGAGAACCCAACAATCCAGAAGACGTTTCCCGCATATTCTCCTGCGGTTGAACGGGCGAAACCTACCGGCAGAAAGCCTACAACGGTCACCAGCGTACCGGCAAGCATCGGCCCTGCGGTGTGGCTCCAGGCATAAGCCGCGGCCTGGATACGATCCATCCCCTCTTCCATTTTCACCACCATGGATTCGATGGCGATGATGGCGTCGTCCACCAGTAGCCCTAGCGAGATGATGAGCGCGCCCAGCGTGATGCGATCAAAGGCCCGATCCGTGATCATCATGATCACAAATACCGAACCCAAGGTCAGCGGAATGGCCGCCACCACGACAATGCCAACCCGCCACCCCAAACTCAGCAGACTGACCAGCATCACCACGACGACTGCCATGGCGAATTTGATCATGAATTCGTTCACCGCCGAACTGATATTAACTGCCTGATCGGTTATTTTTTGCAAGCTGACTCCCAACGGCAGGCCGGAGGAGATACGACCGCTTTCCGCCTCCAGGGCTTTGCCTAAATCCAGCCCGTTCCACCCCTCTTTCATCACAACACTCAATAACAGGGATGACTCTCCATTGTGACGGATGGCAAAAGTTGCGGGATCTTCGTAGCCTCTCGCGACATTCCCAATATCCGACAGCTTAAAGCTTTGCTGGCCGATCACGATTGGAGTATTGCGGATTTTATCCATGTCGGTGTAAGCCCCGTCGAGACGGACAAACACCTGCGCACCGTCCGTATCTACCGACCCCGCTGGAGTCACGGCATTCTGTCGTGCGAGCGCCGAAAAAATATCCGACGGTGAGATGCCCAGTGTTGTCAACCGTTGATAGGAAAACTCGACGAATATCCTTTCCTGCTGTTCTCCTACAATATCCACCTTCTTGACCCCGGGCACATGCAGAAACCGTTGCCGGAGTTCTTCGGCGACGCGGGCCAGTTTTCTTAAAGGCAAACCGGGCGCCTCCACCGAATAGAGCGCGAAGGAAACGTCCGAATACTCGTCGTTGATGAATGGTCCGACAGCTCCTTGCGGCAACTTACGCGCTTCGTCCCCGAGTTTTTTCCGCGCTTGGTAAAACTGATCGGCAACCTCGCTGGGGGGAGTTTTGTCGATCAACTGCAATGTCATCAACGCCAGTCCTGGCCGCGTGATGGTTTCCACCCGATCGTACCAACGCAGTTCCTGGAGCCTCTTTTCAAGCGGTTCAGCGACGAGATCCTGCATCTCCTGAGCAGTGGCTCCCGGCCACGCGGCTGATACGGTAAGCACTTTCACCGTGAAGGAGGGATCTTCCGCGCGTCCAAGCTGAAAATAGGCATAGATACCCGCAAACGCCGAAGCGAAGATGAAGAACAGGGTGATCGCACGTTCCCGAACCGCCAGCGCGGAGAGGTTAAAACTTCCCATATGACTTCTCCTCTTTTATTTGGTTAATGACTTGCCCCTCGTGCAGAAGATGCGCCCCAAGGGCCACTAACTTTTCCCCGACTTGAACTCCGCGCGACACGACGACCTCTTCCTGTCCGATTGAGGCAATTTTCACAGCGCGGAACTTCACTTCCGATTTGTCACCCACGATCCAGACGCCCGGCCCGCTACCACGATCATGCACCGCTCCGACGGGAACCCGGACCGCCCGATTGCCAGAAGTTTGTTCGGTGAGTGATGTGACAGTTACCGTTGAGCCGAGTGGCGTTGAAGCGTCATCACCTTCGAGCACATAACGAGCCTCGAAAGTGCGACTCGCCGGATCTGCCGCCTCGGAAAGTTGACGCAATTTCGCCTGATAGATTTGAGCCCTCCCGTATATCTGGGCAGCGGCGTTCGTTCCCAAATCCGGCCGCACGCCCTCAGGCAAATTGACCACAGCTTCTCGTGGACCATCGTGCGCCAACTGGATTACCGTTTGCCCGGCTGACACCACCTGACCTGGTTCGCTTAATGTGCGAACAATCACCCCATCGGCATCGGCAGATAACACGGCATACTCGCTGGCGTTACTACTGACTCTTGCCGCCGCCGCCGCCGCTTCCAACTGGGCTTTGGTACTCTCCCGCATTGCCCGGGCTCTATCATACTCCTGACGCGATACAGCATTGGACTTGACCAGTGCAGAAGCTCGCACTTCATCCGCTTTGGCTTGTGTATATCTTGCCCGAGCCGCCTCGACGTTGGCTTGTTGCGCGGCCAATGTGAGTTCGAGGTCCACCGGATCAAGTCGCATGAGAACCTGACCTTTGCGGACACGTTGCCCTACATCCACGGACCTCGCCAAAATCTTTCCTCCGACGCGAAAGCCCAAATCGCTTTGCACCCGGGCTTTTACGATCCCGGTGAACGTTCTGCCATTCGCTACAGCCGCTTCGACCTTGAAGACCTCAACCATCAGAGGCTGCAGGCGAGGATCTGCTGCGGGTTGCTCGGAACATCCGGCAACTATCAAGACAACCGTCAGCCATCCTGCTATCAAACGGAGGGTCTTAATCCGGCTGTGGGCAACGTCTGATTGGCCTGGCCAAATGGTGTCAGCATCCCAATCTATTATCGATGCCATCGACGATTGCTGACAAGTCTTGGCGGTTCGGTGATTTCTAAGTGGCGCTCTCATTGTATATCCTCTTCATTTCAATCATTCATCACCCGGGACATGATTCCTTGGTGCAACCAGCGCGGTGTGGCCCAGGTAAAAATCACCAAGGCTTTATTGGAGAACCCCGGCACCACGCTCATGCGACCAGCGTCCAATGCTCGGATTCCGCAACGCACAACACCTGCCGGCTGCATCATCAACAGGCGCAACGCGGGCCTTATCTTCATTTGAGCCGCTTTGGCAAATCCTGTATCCGACATCCCGGGACAGAGCACTGTGACTGTGACTCCATCGCGTTTTAGTTCGCGATGCAACGCTTCGCCCAAACGCAATACATAGGCTTTGGCGGCAGCATAGACAGCGAAGTTCTGGACGCCTTGGTAGGCCAACAAGCTGGCCACCAGCAAAATTTTTCCTCGCCTCCGTGCCCGCATGTCCTGCGCAAAGACGTGAGTGACGGCTGTCAAGCTCGCAACGTCCAGTTGCACCATTGCAAGCGCTGCTTCCAACGTCGCTTCAAGAAACGGACCTTGCAATCCGTGCCCGGCATTGTTGATCAGGATGTCGATCTTGATCTCCAGCTTACGGAGCCGTTGATGCAATTGGCTGACCGCCTCGATATCTGATAGATCCACCTGCTCCACAATGACATCAACTCGATATTGCTGACCCAGAGTTTCTGCTAGCTCTTGGAGCCGATCCAAGCGTCGCGCCACCAGGATCAGCGAATGACCTTGCCTGGCATATTGGCGCGCAAACTCCTCTCCGAAGCCACTTGATGCCCCTGTAATAAGAACCCAAGATTTTTCGGGTGCTGGTCGGTAAGTCTGTTTCATAGAAGTGTGTATATGCACATTTTAAGCTGTTAAATTTCTGACGCTGTTCAGTACCTAAAAATTATTTCCCGAGGGCCAGTGCCGCAGTTTCCAGATCCGAAAGAATGGCTGACCACTTCTCTTCGCCAAGCGTTTCGACCGCCGCACTTTGTGCTGCCCGCCAAGCTGACATGGACTCCCGAATTTTCTCCCGCCCATTGTCCGTAATGGACAGTTCCACTCGACTACCGCGTCCACCACCCGAGGCCTGCACCCATCCCTCACGCTGCAACGGCTGAAGATTGCGCACCAAGGTCGTGCGGTCCATTCCAAGCCAGTTGCTCAAATCCGCCATGTTCCAATTTTCCTTAGCATTCAACGCCTGTAATATCGTCCCCTGCGTGGGACGGATGCCATGCCTGCGCATCTCTGCGTCAAAAAATTGAGTCACCACACGTGTCACCCAACTCAAGTTGAAACAAATGCAGTTCTCTATAGACGACATATCCAATGGCCGCGACATGGTGTGTATATACACTTTAAACTTGACGGTGTCAAATCTATTTTCAGAACGACTTGCCCGCTGCCGCGGACCTCTCCTGCACGCCGACCTCTGAAACAAGAGCAACAAACCTTGCGGAATCCAGAGATGTCCGCGATCAAGCGCCTCCGTCAGCGAGGACAACATGATCCGTGCAGGAGTTCCTGAGCTGAGTGACAGTTTATCTTTTTAGTCAGTAGTTTTGACCGCCAGGCGGAAAAAACGGCGGGATTCGGTTTCAATCGGATCTATGTACTCCACGGTGATGGTTTGCATGCCTTCGGCATCAGGAGGCTGGCTGTCATCCAGGATGATCACGCCTTCATTGGTCCAGCCGGTAAGGTTCGTACAGGTTTGCGGTTCATAGATCAACCCTTCAATGTTGTATCTTAACTTAAAGGTGAAGCGCAGATAGTCGCCAGTGGCATCAGCCACAGGCATGCCGGAGGCATCACTTTTAATTGGGTTCAGATTCAAGGCGTACTCAAGGAAATTACTCACTCCATCATGGTCAAAGTCCGCCAGTTTACCTCCGCGTTCTGGAACATCAGCCTCATCAGCGAAGTAGTAGGATGCCCAGGTTTCATAAGCCAGACCTGGCCCTGTCAGGGTGGCTGCATTGACACTGTTAAGAATCGCCCCCGCTTCATCCTCGGCATTGTAGGCGCGTACCTGAATGGCATAGTTCGTTAATGGCAGCAGACCTGTAATGACCAGTGACGTGACGCCGGGGTCCTCAATGCGTATGCCTTCACTCTGCGCGGCCAGGCCCGCGGCGCTGATAAAGTTTCCTGGCAGGAAAGGGTTTCCAGCCTTGCATATCTCCACGATATAACCTGCCGTCGGCACGCCAATGCTGGCGGGGGACCAGTTCACGGTCAGGCCGTCACTGGTAATGCCTGTGGCTATCTGAGTGATGGGCGCATCTGGCGCGGTGGTATTTACCACTGCTTCAAAGCGGTCTGCCTTGTAACTTCCTGAGCCAGCTTTTTCACCACTAAATACAAAGGATGAGAAGATGGAACTGTCATTGGCAAAGGCAGGATTGGAGATAACAAATGGGCCATTGGACATCACCTGACCCTGGTAAGTGCTGCCATCAGCGCCGTAGTCCTCTATGATATAACTGAGATAGTAAGTATTCTGGCTTGCCCTTACGGCATAGAAATTAACTTTGAGCCAGTTGGATATCTCCTGCACACCGGTGATTTCTATCTTGCCGCTCTTGACCTCTGATCCGCCGTCATAGCCAAACAGCTCCGCCTCCACCTTCCTCTGTTTTTCACTTGAGGATGGCTCATGCTCCACAGCAAATTTGACGCCCAGGGACGGGTTGGTCTTGTGCATGGTATCCTTGGGCTTGTTGACATCAGCCGTGCTTTTACCCATGAAGCCCAGGCGTATCTCCCCTTTATCCTTGCTGCCAGCTTCAGCATTTAGCACTTCTGCGAAGTTCACCATCATGCTTGAAATCATGTATCCACTGCGGGTGGCATCGAACGCAGTTGGACGGACGACCACCGCGGCACGATCTGTACCCACCTGTCCGCCGGAAAAAACAATGCCACCTGAAGCGGGCTGCCCAACGCCGGCATCTGTCGCATGAGCCACGAGTATGTTGCTTTCCGTTAATATCAAATCGGCAAGCTGGGTGGGGTCTTCAAACTCAAGCAACGGCGGCGGGTCCACCACGCGAATGGTAAAGACACGCTCAAGGGTGGCGTTATTCGGCTGCCCATCCGAAACGGTGACGGTAATGACGGCATTCCCTATCGCGCCGCTGGCAGGCGTGTATTTCAGCTCAGCGATTGATGCACCTGAAGTGTAAATTACCGATGGATCAGCTATAAGCGCCGTGTTGCTGGAGACTGCCGAAACTGTTACCGTCTGGCCATCTTCCCCACCTGCGGTAATGCCTGACAGCAGGACTGTTTGCTCACCACTGTTTAGAGCAATGGGTTGCGGCGGCGGAATGTTGTCCAGTGTCGGCGCGGCATTTTCCCCTGCATTCAGGGTGGTGACTGAAGCTTCATCTGATGGCGGGCT
>Ga0182737_1001139_pt1 | contig 28119 bp, 23 predicted proteins | sample eDN5th30CBELigOP_FD_128878 | JGI IMG/M metagenome (GOLD analysis project Ga0182737, IMG submission 128878) | Enriched Organic Plus compost microbial communities from Emeryville, California, USA - eDNA 5th pass 30_C BE-Lig OP (version 2) (version 2) ... | reverse complement strand
AGTCCTTGACGCGGATGACCGCGGCGACCGGCCCGAAGATCTCCTCGCGGGAAATCCGCATGTCGTTCGTCGCCTCGGTGAAGAGCGCGGGCGAAAGATAGAAGCCGGGCGTCTCGCACTTCAGCAATTCGCCGCCGAAGGCGAGCTTCGCACCTTCCTTTTGACCGATCTCGATATAGTCGGTGTCCTGCTTGAGCTGGCTCTCGTCGACCACCGGGCCGATATGCGTGCCGGCCTTCAGCGCATCGTCGACGACGATACTCTTCAGCCGCTCGCCGACGGCCGCGACGAAGCGGTCGTGGATGCCTTCCGTGACGATGACGCGCGAGGAGGCCGTGCAGCGCTGGCCGGTGGAGAAGAAGGCCGAGTTGACGGCCGCTTCCACGGCGACATTGAGGTCCGCGTCGTCGAGCACGACGAAGGGGTTCTTGCCGCCCATTTCGAGCTGGTACTTGCGGTTATGCTCGACCGAGGCGACGGCGACGCGCTTGCCCGTGCCGGTGGAGCCGGTGAAGGTGATGGCGTTGACGTCGGGGCTGTCGAGCATGGTCTGGCCGACCACCGAGCCCTTGCCCATGACGAGGTTGAGGACGCCCTTCGGCAGGCCGGCGCGATGGAGGATATCGACGATGGCCCAGGAGCAGCCGGGCACCAGTTCGGCCGGCTTGAAGACGACCGTGTTGCCGTAGCAGAGCGCCGGGGCGATCTTCCAGGCGGGAATGGCGATCGGGAAGTTCCAGGGCGTGATGATGCCGACGACGCCGACCGGCTCGCGGGTGATCTCGACGCCGATGTTCGGCCGCACGGAGGGCAGCGTCTCGCCGGCAAGGCGCAGGGTCTCGCCCGCGAAGAAATCGAAGATCTGGCCGGCGCGCACCGTCTCGCCGATGCCTTCGGCCAGCGTCTTGCCCTCTTCGCGCGAGAGCAGGCGGCCGAGTTCGTCCTTGCGGGCGAGAATCTCGTCGGCGGTCTTCCGGAGGATCGCGTGGCGCTCCAGGATGCCCGAGCGCGACCAGGCCGGGAACGCGGCCTTCGCGGCGGCGATCGCCGCCTTCGTATCCTCGACGGAGGCGCGGGCATACTCGCCGATCACGTCGTTGGTGTTCGACGGGTTGATGTTCTTCACACCGTCCGCGCCGACCCATTCGCCGGCAATCAGGTTCTGGTGGATGGTCATGGCGCAAGGCCTCCTGTCATTCCCTCGGCGACCCGCCGGGCGGGCCGCCGCATCGGTTACAATTGGCGGATTTCGATCGTCTCTTCCTTGGCAATTGCCAAAGGATTGCGCAGCGGCAGGCCGAAACCGTCCGCGCCGATCTCGAACACATCGCCCTCTTCCGTGCGGATGCCGTCGCCGAAGGACAGCGTGGCCGTGCCGAACATGTGGACATGCACGTCGCCCGGCACACGGAATAGACCGTACTTGAAATGATGGTACTCAAGGTTGGCGAAGGTATGGGACATGTTCGCCTCGCCCGAGACGAAGGGCTTTTCCCAAAGCACCTTGCCGCCGCGCACGATGCGCGAGAAGCCGCGGATATCGTCCGGCGGGCTGCCCACGCGGATTTCCGGGCCGAAGCTCGCCTGGCGCAGCTTGGAATGGGCGAGGTAGAGATAGTTGATGCGCTCCGTGACGTGGTCGGAGAATTCGTTCGACACGGCAAAACCGATGCGGAAGGGCGAGCCGTCGGTGGCGATCACGTAGATGCCGGCCATTTCCGGCTCCTCGCCGCCGTCGAGCGCGAAGGAGGGCGACGTCAGCGCGGCGCCGGGCGCGACGGCCGCAACGCCGTTGCCCTTGTAGAACCATTCCGGCTGGACGCCCGTCTCGCCGGCCTTCGGCTTGCCGTTCTCAAGGCCCATGCGGAACATCTTCATGGAATCCGTCAGCGTCTCCTCAGTCGCTTCCGACGTCTTCTTGTGCATGGAATCGCGCGTGGCGGCGGAGCCGAGATGGGTAAGGCCCGTGCCCGTCAGGTGCAGGTGCGCGGCATCGGGATGGGTGATCGGCGACAGGAAACGGCCGGCGGCATAGGCCGCTTCCAGATCGACCTCCTCGCCAAGCCCCTTCTCCTCGATGACGGCCTTCAGCGGGCGGCCGCTATCGGCCGCTTCCATGGCGAGCGCATAGACGCTGCCGGCGCCCTTGACGGCGCGGGCCTTGCCGCCCTCCTCGCGCACCGCGACGGTGATCGAGCCATCGGCATTTGCTACCTGCGAAATCAGCATTTCCGTATCCTTCCTGAAGCCTTTTCGGCCAAAGCTCCGCACTTGCGGCAGACAGGCGTCACCGCACTGGCCGCGCCGGCGGCCGGTCAAGCACTCTTGCAATCCTTGCGGCTGGCCGGTTTCCGGTCAGCCTTTGTTCTTGTTGTAGACGTCGAAGAACACGGCGGCGAGCAGCACCAGGCCCTTGATGAGCTGCTGGTAATCGATGCCGATGCCCATGATCGACATGCCGTTGTTCATGACGCCCATGATGAAGGCGCCGATGACCGCGCCGGTGATCTTGCCGACGCCGCCCGAGGCCGATGCGCCGCCGATGAAGCAGGCCGCGATGACGTCGAGCTCGGAGCCGACGCCGGCCTTCGGCGTCGCCGAATTGAGGCGTGCGGCGATGATCATGCCGGCGAGCGCGGCGAGCGCCCCCATGTTGACGAAGGTGTAGAAGGTCAGCCGCTCGGTGTTGATGCCCGAGAGCTTGGCCGCCTTCTCGTTGCCGCCCATGGCGTAGATGCGCCGGCCGATCGTCGTGCGCGTCGTCACGAAGGTGTAGAGCGCGATGAGGACGCCCATGATGACGAGCACGTTCGGCAGGCCGCGATAGGTCGAGAGCTGGAAGCCGAGGAAGATCGCCACCACGCCGGTGACCGCCATCTGGATGACGAAGAAGGTGAAGGGCTCGTTCTCCGTCTCGTGCAGTACGTTCATGCGCCGCTCGCGCAGGCCCGCATAGATGGCGTAGCCGACGAGCAGCAGCACGGCGATGAGCGCGACATAGTTCTTGATGAGGCTCGTTGCCGGGTCGGTCAGCGACAGGAAATCCGGCACGAAGCCCGTGGAGAGGATCTGGAATTCCTTCGGGAACGGGCCGACCGGCCGGCCGCCGAGCGCCACATAGGTCATGCCGCGGAAGACGAGCATGCCGGCGAGCGTGACGATGAAGGACGGGATCTTCTGGTAGGCGACCCAGTAGCCCTGCGCCGCCCCCATGGCCGCGCCGATGAGGATGGACAGCGGTACGACGATGATGGCCGGCATGTTCCATTTCACCAGCATGATCGCCGATATGCCGCCGATGAAGGCGACGATGGAGCCGACCGACAGGTCGATATGCCCCGCCACGATGATCAGCAGCATGCCCAGCGCCATGATGACGATGAACGAGTTCTGCAGCACCAGGTTGGTGATGTTGACCGGGCGGAAGAGCACGCCGTTGGTGACGACCTGGAAGAAGACCATGATGACGACGAGCGCCACGAGCAGGCCGTATTCACGGATGTTCTTGCGAAGGTAGTCGCCCACCGAATGCTGGGTCGTCTTGGTCGCGGTATCGGTGGCCATTAGTGTTTCTCCCCGGAGCGCATGATGGCGCGCATGATGGATTCCTGGCTTGCTTCCGCCTTGGAGAGCTCGGCCACGATGCGTCCTTCGTTCATGACATAGATGCGATCGCAGGTCCCGAGCAGTTCCGGCATCTCCGACGAGATCATCAGGATGCCCTTGCCCTCGGCGGCAAGCTGGTTGATGATGGAATAGATTTCGAACTTGGCGCCGACATCGATGCCGCGCGTGGGTTCGTCGAGGATCAGCACCTCGGGATTGGTGAACAGCCACTTCGACAGCACGACCTTCTGCTGGTTGCCGCCGGAAAGGTTGACGGCTTCCTGGTAGATCGAGTGCGAGCGGATGCGAAGCTGCGAGCGGTAGCCGGAGGCGACCTTGGCCTCCTGGTGGCTGTCGATGACCGTCGCCCTGGAAACGCCCTTGAGGTTGGCGAGCGTCGTGTTGTGCATGATGTTATCGATCAGCACGAGGCCGAGCTGCTTGCGGTCCTCGGTCACGTAGGCAAAGCCCGCCTCGACGGCCTTGGGGATCGTCGAGACGTCCACCGGCTTGCCGCGCATAAAGACTTCGCCGGTGATCTTGTGTCCCCAGCTCTTGCCGAAGAGGCTCATCGCCGTCTCGGTGCGGCCCGCGCCCATGAGGCCGGCGATGCCGACGACCTCGCCGGCGCGCACCGTGAAGCTCACGTCATGCAGGAACTGCCGGTCGCGGTGCTGCTGGTGGAAGACGTTCCAGTTCTTCACCTCCAGCAGCGTCTCGCCGATCTTCGGCTCGCGCGGGGGGTAGCGGTCCTCCATCTCGCGGCCGACCATGCCCTTGATGATGCGGTCCTCGGAAATGTCCTCGTTGTGACAGTCGAGCGTCTCGACCGTGCCGCCGTCGCGCAGGATGGTGATCTGGTCGGCGACCTTTTTGATCTCGTTCAGCTTGTGCGAGATGATGATGGAGGTCATGCCCTGCGAGCGGAACTCCATGAGCAGCTTCAGCAGCGCGTCGGAGTCCTTCTCGTTGAGCGAGGCGGTCGGCTCGTCGAGGATGAGCAGGCGCACCTTCTTGGAAAGCGCCTTGGCGATCTCCACGAGCTGCTGCTTGCCCACGCCGATATCGGTGATCAGCGTGCCCGGCGGCTCCTTGAGGCCGACCTTGTCGAGCAGCTCCTGCGTGCGGCGGAAGGTCTTCTTCCAGTCGATGACGCCGTTCGATGCCACCTCGTTGCCGAGGAAGATGTTCTCGGCGATCGACAGGAGCGGCACCAGCGCCAGTTCCTGGTGGATGATGATGATGCCCAGATGCTCGCTGTCGGAGATCGTGGAGAAACGACGGACTTCGCCGTCGAAATGGATTTCGCCCTCGTAGGAGCCGGCCGGATAGACGCCGCTCAACACTTTCATGAGGGTGGATTTGCCGGCGCCGTTTTCGCCGACAAGGGCGTGGATCTCGCCTTCGCGGACCTTCAGGTTGACGTTGTCGAGCGCCTTTACGCCCGGGAACGTCTTCGTGATGCCACGCATTTCGAGAAGGGTCTTGCTCATATACAGTTTCCAGCGGCCATCCCCTGCCTCGTGACAGGGAAAGCGAGCCTATTCGCTCTGCGATCCGGATAAAAGAGGGTTCGCGCATAAAGCGCGAACCCCGGAGAAGGAAGAACGATCAGTTCTTCAGCTGGTCGGCCGTGTAGTAGCCGGAGTCCTCGACGAGGATCTTCTCGGCGTTCGACTTGTCGACGGCGACGGGCTTCAGCAGGTAGGACGGAACGACCTTGACGCCGTTGTCGTAGGTCTTGGTGTCGTTCACTTCCGGCTCCTTGCCTTCCATGATCGCGTTGACCATGCCGACCGTGACCTTGGCCAGTTCGCGCGTGTCCTTGAAGACCGTCGAATACTGTTCGTCGGCGAGGATCGACTTGACGGACGGCAGTTCGGCGTCCTGGCCGGTCACGACGGCGATCGGCTGGTCGGCCGAGCCGTAGCCGACGCCCTTGAGGGCCGACAGGATGCCGATGGACAGGCCGTCATAGGGCGAAAGAACGCCATCGACGCGGCCGTCGGTGTAGGTCGAGGACAGGAGGTTTTCCATGCGGGCCTGAGCGACCGCACCGTCCCAACGCAGCGTGCCGACGGTTTCCATGCCCGTCTGGCCCGACTTGATGACGATGTCGCCCTTGTCGATCAGCGGCTGGAGAACCGACATGGCGCCGTCGTAGAAGAAGAAGGCGTTGTTGTCGTCCGGCGAACCGCCGAAGAGTTCGACGTTCCACGGCTTGGTGTTCGGGAACTTGGCCTTCAGGCCGTCGACGAGGCTGGTGGCCTGGAGGACGCCGACCTGGAAGTTGTCGAAGGTGGCGTAGTAGTCGACATTGCCCGAATCGCGGATCAGGCGGTCATAGGCGATGACCTTCACGCCGGCGTCGGCAGCCTTCTGCAGGATGTCGGACAGCGTCGTGCCGTCGATGGCGCCGATGACGAGAACCTTGGCGCCCTTGGTGACCATGTTCTCGATCTGGGCGAGCTGGTTCGGGATATCGTCGTCGGCGAACTGCAGGTCCGGGGTGTAGCCGGCTTCCTTGAACAGCTTTTCCATCGTCTCGCCGTCCGAAATCCAGCGGGTCGAGGTCTTGGTGGGCATGGAGATGCCGACCATGCCCTTGTCCTGGGCAAACGACGGCGCCACGAACGACGCGACGCTGATGGCGGCAGCGGCGAGAAGCGAAGTGATCATTTTCATTGAAAGGTCTCTCCCTTGTGCGCACTGGCCGGACCCGGCCAGGCTTTGATCTGTGCGCGGGCGGGGTCGCCTTCAGACGACGGCCTGGACTGGTCGGGCAAAGGCCCGCCGGCCCCCACTCCCAAGGACCCCAGCGCACATTCGCGAAACCTCTCCTGAATTGCCATAACTGTCAAATGCAATAAGCTTCTAATGCGATATCAAAATTGATATACGACAACGGAAATATAATATTTTTACCGAACGGAGTAACGATGCGTTTGGACGAAGACGCCGACGAACAGCTCTTTCCCGGCGAGGGCGGCAGCGACCTGCAGGGCATCGGCCTGCTGCGCTCCGGCCTGAAACTCAGCCACCTGCGCATGATCGTGGCCATCGAGGAACACAAGCAGGTGAGCGCGGCGGCCGACGCGCTCAACATCTCCCAGCCCGCCGCGTCGCGCATGCTGACGGAAATGGAAACGATCCTCAAGGCGCAATTGTGCGAGCGCGTCTCGCGCGGCGTGGCGCTCACCGCCTTCGGGCGGGCCTTCGCGCGGCGCGCCCGCACGATCCTCCTGGAACTGCGCGAGGTCGACCGCGAGCTCTCGGCGCTGAAATCGGGCACCGGCGGCTCGGTCTTCCTCGGCGCGGTGACGGCGCCCGCCATCAGCCTTGCCGTGCCGGCGATCCAGCAGGTCAGCGCCGCCTATCCCGGCATCGAGGTGAACGTGCGCGTGGAGACGAGCAACGTGCTCGCCCGCGAACTCCTCGCCGCCCGGCAGGACTTCATCATCGCCCGCGTGCCGGACGACCTCAATCCGCGCCTCTTCAACGTCACCGAGATCGGCATCGAGAAGGCCTGCCTCATTGTGCGCAAGGGCCACCCGCTGGCGGAAAAACCCGTCGTCGGCCTTGCCGACCTGCCGCATTTCGACTGGGTGTTCCAGCCGGCCGGCACATTGCTCCGGCGGCGCATCGAGGAGCTGTTCATCGCCGGCGGCGTGCCGCTGCCCGCCACGGTCGTCAACACCTCGTCGATCCTTCTCACCACCGCCATCGTCTGCGGCTCGAACGCCATCGCGCCCGTCGCGCGCGACATGGCCGTCTTCATCGCCGATGTCGGCGCGCAGGCCGGCGAGATTTCCATCCTCAACACGGATTTCGAGATCGACATCAAGCCCTACAGCCTTATCTCCGTGAAAGGCCGGGCGCTCCCCCCGAGCGCCAAACTGCTCTATGATCTGATCCTTCAACGCAGCCGGATGCTTTCGCCGGATTGAGGAGAGACCATCCATGTTCGGCATGACCGTTTTCGAATCGGTGCTGGAGCGGCTGAAGGCCGAGGCGCACGAGGCGGCGGAAGACCTGCCCGCGGACGACGAAGACATCGCCATGGAGGTCCGCGGCCTTCCCGCCGGCTTTGCCGGGCTGGGCATGGGCAAGACCTTCGTTTCCGCCCCGCAGGCCGCCGCCGCCTATCTCGACCTCTACGAGGAACCGGCACCGCCGCCCGAAGAGCCGCCACCGGCGCCGCCGCACCTCCTGCGCACCGCGCCGGAGGAAGTGGCGGAAGACCTTGCGCTGACGGGCAAGGAGAGCGTGGAGGACCTGCTTGCCCGCCGCCGCGCCTTCGCGCGCGACAACCACCCCGACCGCGCGCCGGAGGACCTTCGCGCCAACGCGACGCTGCGCATGAAGATCGCCAACATGCTGATCGACGAGACGATCCGGCGGATCGAGGTGGAACGCAGCCTCGGCCTGAGGGGCTAGCCTTCCGTTCCGCCGCCCTCTTCCGGGGATTTCGGCGGCGAGGGCTTGAAGAAGAGAATGAGGTTGGCGAAGGCATAGGCCGTGACGGCGAGGAAGATCATGCCCCAGGCCTGCTGGCCGTTGTAGAACTCCACGCCCGTCCAGGCGGCGCAGGCGGCGACCAGCAGCACCCGCCGCCAGAGCGGGCGGTAGAACGGATGGTCGGGATCGATGAACTTCATGGAGGTCTCCTGTCGCCTTGCGCGCCTACATAGGCGGTTTTTCTTCCGGGGGAAACCGCCCTTGCGCATCCCGCCCGGCGCCCCGCAGGCTTGACGCCTCCGGCAAGAAATGGAACACTTGTTCCAAAGATTCCCGATTACGGCTCATCCATTCCGTTTTGAATGGAATCGCATAGAGAAACACCCGCGGCAAGCCGCGGCGCTTTTGCGGGACGCGAGCGAATCGCCCCGCCCCTTTCCGCCGCGAAGGCTTGCGGCATAGCAGAGAGAATGAAGATGACTGTGAGATTTGGCCTCCTCGGCGCAGGGCGCATCGGCAAGGTCCATGCCAAGGCCGTGTCCGGCAATGCCGATGCCGTGCTCGTCGCCGTCGCGGATGCGTTTCCCGCCGCCGCGGAGGCCATCGCCGGGCAATACGGCTGCGAGGTCCGCACCATCGAGGCGATCGAAGCCGCAGGCGACATCGACGCCGTCGTGATCTGCACGCCGACCGACACCCATGCCGACCTCATCGAGCGCTTCTCGCGCGCCGGCAAGGCGATCTTCTGCGAAAAGCCGATCGACCTCGACGTCAGCCGCGTGCGGGCCTGCATGAAGGTTGTGGGGGAGACCAACGGCAAGCTGATGGTCGGCTTCAACCGCCGCTTCGACCCGCATTTCATGGCCGTGCGCAAGGCCATCGACGAGGGCCGCATCGGCGAGGTCGAGATGGTGACGATCACCTCGCGCGATCCCGGCGCCCCGCCGGTCGACTACATCAAGCGCTCGGGCGGCATCTTCCGCGACATGACGATCCACGACTTCGACATGGCCCGCTTCCTGCTCGGCGAGGAGATCGCCTCCGTCTTCGCGACCGCCGCCGTGCTGGTCGATCCGGAGATCGGCAAGGCCGGCGACTATGACAGCGTCTCCGTCATCCTCCAGACGAAATCCGGCAGGCAGGCGATCATCTCCAACTCCCGCCGCGCCACCTACGGCTACGACCAGCGCATCGAGGTGCACGGCTCCAAGGGCATGGTCTCGGCCGAGAACCAGCGCCCGGTCTCCATCGAGGTCGCCAACGGCGAGGGCTACACCCGTCCGCCGCTGCACGACTTCTTCATGACCCGCTACACGGAAGCCTATGCCAACGAGATCGCCGCCTTCATCGCGGCAATCGAGAAGGGCGCGACGATCTCCCCCTCCGGCGCCGACGGCCTCGCCGCCCTCGCACTCGCCGACGCGGCCGTGAAATCGGTGGAAGAAAAGCGCCAGATCCCCGTCGCCTGACGGCCCCTCCTCCCAAGGCAACTGGCCGGGCGAGAAATCGCCCGGTCTTTTTTGTGAAGAGTGTGTTGCCGGTTCACTTGTGCAGGAGCCTCCATCCCTGCCCCTGCCCCTGCCCTTGCCTCTGCCCCCTGCCCCCCGCCTCTGCCCCCGCTCCACTCTCCATCGTCATCCTCGGGCTTGACCCGAGGATCCACACCTCGCCCGCAGCGGGTGCCGCATGGATGCTCGGGTCAAGCCCGAGCATGACGGAGGAGAGGTTCAGGGTAGAGGAGAGGTTCGGGATGGAGGAGAGGTTCAGGGTGGAGGAGAGGTTCAGGGTGGAGGAGAGGTTCAGGGTGGAGGAGAGGTTCAGGGTGGAGGAGAGGTCGGGGCTACAGTCAATGCTTGAGCTCGGGCCCTAAGCGATGCTTGAGCCAATCTTCGCGGAACCTGAGCCAGCCTTTGCGATGCCCAACCAGCCTTCGCAGCCTCCCCCCTCAATCCCCCACAGCTTTCGCCGCGATGATATCGTGGTCCATCTCCGCCAGCGCGCGGTCGAGATGGCCTTCCAGTACCAGCGTCGCCTCCTCCGGCACGACGGAGATCGGCGGGGCGCCGAAGAGGCGGATCTGCTGCGATTGTGCCAATCCCTCCTCGATCCCGCGCTGGATGAGGTCGTAATAGCGCGTGCCGGGGCCGGTGATGGCGATGGGCATGCTGTCGTAGAGGCTCACCATGCGCGAAAGCCCCTGCCCCAGCGCAAGGCCAGCCTGACGGAAGGCATATTCCGACATGCGGTGGCCCTGCCGCGCGCGCAGCGCGATCTTGTCCATTTCGGCGAGCGGCACGAATTTCGCGGGGATCGTATCGGGCGGCACTTCGAAGGCCGTGCGCAGGATGCCGTAGAAGCCGGCCGAGGCCTCGATGCAGCCCTGCGAACCGCAGCGACACAATTTGCCGTCCGAGGAATTCAGCATGTGCCCGAAATTCGGCGCCGTCACCGTCAGCTCGCCGGACCGCTCGCGCCGCGCGATGCCGAGCCCGATGCTGTGGCCGAGCGAGAGCGCGGCGACGGCCTGCAGGTTCTCCGCCCCCGCCTTTTCCATGCGCAGCGCCATGGCGTGGGCGACGAGCAGGGTTTCGTTGCTGATGAGGATCTTCGCGCGCCAGCGCGGCGAAAGCAGCGCGGCGAAATCCACCTGCCGCTCCCCGAAGACCGGCGACCAGACGAGGAGGGCGTGCGCGGGATCGACGAGGCCCTTGCTGCTGATCGACACGATCAGCACCCGCTCCCGCGCGATCTGCGAGCGCTCCGCCAGCCTGTCCAGCGCGGCGACGAAGGCGTCGGCAAAGGGCTGCGTCGAGGAATCCGCATGGTTGCGCGCCTCCTCGAAGCGGTCGATCAGCGTGCCGCCGTAGTCGGCCAGCGAATATTGCACGGCATCGGAGGAGATGCGCACGGTGACGAGGTAACCGGCATCGCGCCGCTGGCCGAAGATGACGCGCGGCCGGCCCCGCGAGGCGGACGCCTGCTGCTCGCGCCGCTCCAGCACTTCCGCCTTTTCCAGCTCCGCCGTGATGGCCGAGACCGTGGCCGAGGCAAGGCCGGTATGATGGGAAATGTCCGTATGGGCAAGCGGCCCGTGCCGGCGCAGCGAGGCGAGGACCAGCGCACTGTTCTGCTGACGCACAAGCTCCGTGCTCGACTTCACCAGCATCGCCCGTTTCCGCCCGCTTTCACTTGCTGCAACACATGCCCCTCCCAAAGCATCTGTCACGCCGCCGTTCAAGACCCGTCAAAGGCTTGTTGACAGCCTTCGAAAGTTCTGACATCTATTTTCTCGACTGTCGAGAAAAAAGTCCCGGCATCACCGGGAGGGGCATCTGGACAGTATTATCGTGATCGGTCGTTGATTGGGCGGGAGGTTCGCCCGGACGGCCGGTATTCACTTGGGAGGATAATTATGAAATCCGTTCTGAAGCTGATGGCAGGGGCTGCCATCATCGTTTCCATGCATTCGGCCGTCGCGCACGCCAAGGATCTGGTGGTCGGCGTCTCCTGGTCCAACTTCCAGGAAGAGCGCTGGAAAACCGACGAAGCCGCCATCAAGGCTGCGCTCGAGGCCTCCGGCGACAAGTACATTTCGGCTGACGCCCAGTCCTCCGCCGCAAAGCAGCTGACCGACATCGAATCCCTGATCTCGCAGGGCGCCAACGCGCTCATCGTTCTCGCCCAGGATTCCGAAGCCATCGGCCCGGCCATCGAAAAGGCCGCTGCTGAAGGCATCCCGGTCGTCGGCTACGACCGCCTGATCGAGAACCCGGCCGCCTTCTACATCACCTTCGACAACAAGGAAGTCGGCCGCATGCAGGCCCGCGAAGTCTTCAAGGTGAAGCCGGAAGGCAACTATGTCTTCATCAAGGGCTCGTCTTCCGACCCGAACGCCGACTTCCTCTTCGCAGGCCAGCAGGAAGTGCTGAAGGAAGCCATCGACGCCGGCAAGATCAAGAATGTCGGCGAAGCCTACACCGATGGCTGGAAGCCGGAAAACGCCCAGAAGAACATGGAACAGTTCCTGACGGCGAACGACAACAAGGTCGACGCGGTCGTCGCATCGAACGACGGCACGGCCGGCGGTGCGATCGCAGCGCTTGCCGCACAGGGCCTTGCCGGCTCCGTCCCGGTCTCCGGCCAGGACGCCGACCACGCCGCGCTCAACCGCGTCGCGCTCGGCACGCAGACCGTCTCGGTCTGGAAGGACTCGCGTGAGCTCGGCAAGCGCGCCGCCGAAATCGCGGCCGAACTTGCCGGCGGCAAGACCATGGACGACATCGAAGGCGTGACGACCTTCAACGGCGGCCCGAAGGGCGTCGAGATGAAGTCGGTCTTCCTCGCACCGCTGCCGATCACCAAGGACAACCTGAACGTCGTCATCGACGCCGGCTGGATCTCCAAGGAAACGGCCTGCCAGGGCGTAGCCGCCGGCTCGGTCGCAGCCTGCAACTGAACCGGACCACCGGACTGACCTGACCATTGCCGGGCGCCGCAACGTGAAACGTTGCGGCGCTTGCGCAAGATGGGCAGCGGGCGGAGGATGAGGCGGCGACACATCCTCGAGCGGGACCTGTCCCGAAAACGCCCGGACGACACGTTCAACAGAAGTGGGGGAACGGCAAAGCCATGGCCGACATCACGAATACCGCAGCTGCCAATCGCGCGCGCTTGGCCAGCGAAAATCCGGTGAAGCGCTTCTTCCGCGCCACCGAAATCGACACCCGCCTGCTCGGCATGGTCGGCGCCATGCTGATCATCTGGATCGGCTTCGACATCCTGTCGGGCGGCCTGTTCCTGACGCCGCGCAACCTCTGGAACCTTTCCGTCCAGACCGCCTCCGTCGCCGTGATGGCGACCGGCATGGTGCTCGTCATCGTCACGCGCAACATCGACCTGTCCGTCGGCTCCATCCTCGGCGTCGTCGGCATGACCATGGGCGTGCTGCAAGCCGAACTGCTACCCCAGTTGCTCGGCTTCGAGCATCCGGCCATCTGGATCATCACGCTCGCCGCCGGCCTCCTGCTCGGCGCGGCCATCGGCGCATTGCAGGGCTTCATCGTCGCCTTCCTCAACGTGCCCTCCTTCATCGTCACGCTCGGCGGCCTTCTCGTCTGGCGCGGCGCCACCTGGTTCGTCACCAGCGGCCGCACGGTCGCTCCCATGGACGCGACCTTCCGCCTGATGGGCGGCGGCACCAACGGCTCCATCGGCGCGACCGCCAGCTGGATCGTCGGGGCGCTGGCCTGCATCGCCATCGTCGCGACGATCGCCAACTCCCGCAAGCAGCGCAAGCGCTTCGGCTTCCCGCTGCGTCCCATGTGGGCCGAATATTTCCTCGTCGCCGTCGGCTGTGCCGTGGTGCTCGGCGCCGTCACGGTCGTCAATTCCTATCCCTGGCCGGTCGCCATCGCCCGCAAGTTCGCCGATGCCAACGGCATCGCCTGGCCCGAAGGCGGCCTCTTCATCCCGCACGGCATCGCCATCCCCGTACTGATCGCCATCGTCGTCGGCATCGTCATGACCTTCATCTCGACGCGCCTGCGCTTCGGCCGCTACGTCTTCGCGCTCGGCGGCAACCCGGAGGCGGCCGAGCTTGCCGGCATCAAGACCCGCTGGGTGACGGTGAAGATCTTCGCGCTGATGGGCGTGCTGTGCGCCGTCGCCGCCGCCATCTCCACCGCCCGCCTCAATGCCGCGACCAACGCGCAGGGCGAGCTCGACGAGCTCTACACGATTGCCGCGGCTGTGATCGGCGGCACGTCGCTCGCCGGCGGCATGGGCACAATCGCTGGCGCCATGCTCGGCGCCCTCGTCATGCAATCGCTGCAATCGGGCATGGTGCTGGTCGGCATCGACACGCCGTTCCAGCGCATCGTCGTCGGTGTGGTCCTCGTCGTCGCCGTCTGGCTCGACACGATCTACCGCGCCCGCGCCAAGTAAGAGGAGCCCACCCAATGACGGACACCCGTACGCCCCTCGTGGAGATGAAGAACATCTCCATCTCCTTCGGCGGCATCCATGCCGTGGACAATGCCTCGGTCGATCTCTATCCCGGCGAGGTCGTGGCTTTGCTCGGCCATAACGGCGCCGGCAAGTCGACGCTGATCAAGGTCCTCTCCGGCGCCTACAAGCGCGACAGCGGCGAGATACTGATCAACGGCGAGCCCGCCGAGATCACCAATCCGCGCGACGCCAAGAAATACGGCATCGAGACGATCTACCAGACGCTCGCCGTCGCCGACAACGTGGACGCGGCCGCCAACCTCTATCTCGGCCGCGAGCTGCGCACCCCCTGGGGTACGCTCGACGACGTGGCGATGGAGGCCAAGACCCGCGAGGTCATGGGCCGCCTCAACCCGAACTTCCAGCGCTTCAAGGAGCCGGTGAAGGCGCTTTCCGGCGGCCAGCGCCAGTCGGTGGCGATCGCGCGCGCGATCCTCTTCGACGCCCGCATCCTCATCATGGACGAGCCGACAGCCGCGCTCGGCCCCCAGGAGACGGCGCAGGTCGGCGAACTGATCAAGCAGTTGAAGAAGGAAGGCATCGGCATCTTCCTCATCAGCCACGACATCCACGACGTCTTCGACCTCGCCGACCGCGTCTCGGTGATGAAGAACGGCCAGGTCGTCGGCCACGCCCGCACCGAGGACGTGACGAAGGACGAGGTGCTCGGCATGATCATCCTCGGCAAGGTCCCGGAAAAGGCCATCCCCGGCCCCGGCGCCATGCAGACCGCCTGACCCCAGAAAAAGCCGCCGGCCCACCCCGGCGGCTTTTCCCTTGAAAGAGATAGCCTTCCCGCAATTTCCCGATTGAAGCCCGCCCCCACCTGGGCTAAGAACCCCTCATCGGACAGACGAGTCATCGTCAGGCAAGCACCCGTAGCTCAGCTGGATAGAGTGTTGGATTCCGATTCCAAAGGTCACAGGTTCGAATCCTGTCGGGTGCGCCACCGAAGCTATTGAAATCACTGACTTATCAGTCTTTTCTTGTCCTCATGCGCATGGGAAATATGCTAGCTCAGTCCTAGCCCAGTAGCGCATGAGCTTCGGAATTTTTCAATGATTTCAATGTAGCTTTGTTGGGCTTGGGCACGGGGCTAGCGCAGTTTTAGCGCAGCGCCCCGACCGAAGTAACTCCATTGGAGCCCACGTTATGTTGCAGCGTACCGAGTCGACGAATCCGCCTTTCACCCTTTTCCAGCGTGACGGAACCAGAAACTGGTCCATGCGATATTCTCTAGGCGGGAAGCAGATCAAAAAATCTCTCGGCGTGGCCGACTACAATATCGCTCTACAGCGCGCGAATGAGATTTTTCACGAACAAAAGTACAGACACAAGCAGGGCCTATCGTTAGAACAGCACGCGTTCGATGACGTTGCCGAAGAATTCATCGAGAAGGTCTGCGCGGAAGCAGAACGCGATGAACGCAGCAAATATCATCCCATTTATTGGCCTCCGATCATCCGGCGCTTTCCTGTTGCCTATTTCGGAAACAAGGCAATAGACGAAATTTCGACTGCGGACATTGAGCGCTATCTGGAATGGCGAAAAACCTATTGGACGACAGGCCCCGGTTCACACATCGAGCACATCCGTTGCGAGCGGGAAGATGGTCGTATTTTTACCCGACCTGCGCCACGGAAAGTGGCAGCTTTGACAACGATGAAGGGCGAGATGGTTATAATCCGCGAGCTTTTTCGGCAAGCAGCACGGTGGGGATATTGCAAACCAATTGATCTTCCAGCGGTTCAGGCAAAGAAGCGGCCAGATAACAGGCGCCCCGGCTTTCTACCAGAGGAGTACGCGCGCCTTTTTATGACAAGCCAAGAACGCATTAACGAACACCATACCGCGACCAAGCTGATTAAGGCAAAGGATGGAAGGGTCTGGACACAGAGGGCCGTCTCGCAGAATATTCGCTCAGATCGTATTCGCCTCCATTCCTACATAGAGCTAATGGCCAATTCTGGTCTTCGCCCTACAGAAGCAAAGAACTTGACGTGGGGAAATGTTCGCCATTTCAAAGAAACGCGCGATTTGCCGCTTTATAAGCGAGACGCCGGCTTTGAAGTATACGGCAAGAGCAAACACGGCAGTGCGATACCGCTGCGTGATGTCATCTCCGCGCTTCACTCGCTTTGGGAACTGTTCGTGAATGAGGTGGGCCGTGAGCCCAACGACGACGATCCGGTCTTTGCTGACTCGAACGGAAAGCCCATTCTCTCTTTTAGCCGAGGCCTTAACGCTTTACTGAAAGCGGCTGGCCTCGAAAAAGATTATCGCGGAAAGCGTCGTAGTGCATACTCATTCCGACATTACTACATCTCACAGATGCTGGCCAAGAACGTGTCGGTTCACCATGTAGCCCGCAACACCCGTACTTCCATTGCAATGATCGACAAACATTACGCACAGGTCAATACTGAGCAGATTAAGGACTATCTTCGGCCCGGACAGGAAGAGTTCGCTCGGGAGCCGGTTCCACAGGATGCCGGCACATTCGATGAGATTAGGCGTCTAGAGAAGCGCATTGAAGAATTGAAGCGGGGTAAACTCTGATAATTCTGGCGCGAAATAGCGCTATCTGGAATCGCCTCGATGGTAGAGCGATTCTTGAGGCACGCCCCCGGTTTCTGGTTCATACTAACTCGTCTTATAGAGCAATGGCTGAATACGACGCGGCGATCGCCCATCAATAAAACTGAAGGCAAGAGCACCATTCGTGACGGCCAAGGTTACAGTTTCGTCTTCCGCATCGAAATCGATAGTGGAGACCAGCTCCCGTATCGCGGCATGCGCTTCCGCACGTAGCAGGTAGCGGGTATCTGCGTTTGCCGTTCGCTCCCATGCTTCACGAAGCCGGCCGACATGATCGGCTTCAAGCGACGGGGCAACACGCCATGCATGATGGACATCCCTTTGTTGAACGGCATGTCGTAGCTGCTGCTCAATCCCCTGCCGCTGCTGCTGCCGCTTCTTCAACAAATCGACGATGCTCGTGATAGGGCTATCGCCTTCCTCCAGCGCTGCCAGCAAGCGCTGCTCCTTCCGTATGATCGCGTCCAGATCGAGCTTGAGGGTCGCGACACGGTCGTCAGCTTCCTCGTTGTCGACACCATGACGCCTAGCCGCCAAACTCTCCGCAAGGTTCAGTTCCTTGACATGATCGAGCACCGCCGCCTCAAGCGTCTCGTACCGGAAGTGCCGCTTTCCCTCTTTGCAGCGATGACCGCGCACATAGTTCGCGCAGACGAGATAACGGCCGTTCTCGTTGCCCTTGACCCGGCTGATCTTCATCGTCATCGGCCCGCCGCAATGCGTGCAATGGCAAAGGCCGGTGAAGAGATTGGCGAACGTGTTGCCCTTGCGTCCGGGCCGACTCGGATTGCCGCGCATCGCCTGCACACGCAGGAACAAATCCTTGTCGATGGCAGCAGGGAAATAATCGGCAATCGGATCGCCATCCGGCATACGCCTGCCATCAACGACCCGATGCGGCTGGAACGTCCCGATGACATCGGCGCGGAGCAACAGCGCCTTGATGATGCTTTGATACCAGCCGTCTTTGCTCTTGAAGGCGGGCACCCCATCCGCATTGAGCTTGCGGGCAATCGCCGTCGCACCAAGCCCGCGTGCTGCCATTTCGTAGATGGCCCTGACCGTCTCGGCGTGATGGTTCAGCGTGAAGGCGTAGCGGCTCGCCTCGATCCGCTCGGCATCGATCCATGCGGGCGTGATGCTGGTGATATGGCCCTTACCCTCGCGCGCCTGCTCCCGCTTCCTCTTGGCGACCGCCCGGATGCGCTCGCTCTTCGTCTGGCTTTCCTCATGTCCTCGCGACATGACCGCAAGCCCGATGATCAGTTTCGTCCAGTCGCCGTTGAGGCCGCTTCGGCTGTATACCTGCCGATCCTCACCCAAGGTCACGATGACGATGCCGGCATTGATGATCGCCATGAACAGGGTCAGCGCATCCGGCACCGCCTCGCGCGAAAGCCGGTCGAAGCTTTCGATCAGCAGATAGCTGCCCTTGGGGGTTTGTCCGTTCTCGACCATCGCAAGGAACCGGCCAAGCGCGCCGGTCTTGAAGTTTCGGCCCTTCCATGCCGACACACCCAAGTCCTGCAAGCTATCGTCCAGAAGCAGGGAGTATTCGTCCGCAAAGGCTTTCGACCGTTCAAGTTGCCGGCGCAGGCTGTCCCCGCGAAGCTACTTGCGGGTGCTCATACGCACATAGGAATAGGCCCGCACCGGGCCTGATGAATGATGATTGCCGGGAAAATCGTCCTGCATAGCGCCTCCTTTGCGTCGGACCGCTAGCACCAGAGGCGGTGAGGTTCGAGCGCGAAGGCAGCGGGTGTAAACGGCGAAGTCGGCGTGCAGGTGCGGCTTGCTAGGTCGAACGGCGCAAACCGCCGTTGATTCGAGCACATGGTAGCGCAACCCCACCGATTAAAGAACCGCTATTTCTCACGAGTGCAACGCCCGCCATATGCACACAGGTACGGCTTACAGACTGCCGGAATGGATGCAAAGATTGAGAAGATTTCATCCCATGCTTGCGCTCCTTCCAGTTCCACGCAAGCCACAATCCTTTATCAAGGGTTGTATTATTGTAAGGAGGATAGAGCTTTGAGCCTCTACGGTACGATGAGAACGGGCGTTTCCGGCATGAACGCGCAGGCGAACCGCCTGAGCACGGTTGCCGATAATATCGCCAACGCGAACACGACCGGCTACAAGAAGGCTTCGACCCAGTTCTCTTCGCTGATCCTGCCGACGACGGGTGGCGCTTATAATTCCGGCGGCGTAACGACGGACGTGCGCTATTCCATCTCCTCGCAGGGTACGTTCACTTATACGACGTCGGCGACGGACCTCGCCATCAACGGCAAAGGCTTCTTCATCGTCAACGGTTCGGACGATACCGAATACCTGACCCGTGCCGGCGCCTTCAATGTCATGGACGACGGCACCTTGCAAAATGCGGCCGGGTTCACCCTCATGGGCTATGAATATTCCTCGACCGAGGACCCAACCATCGTGATCAACGGCTTTGCCGGTCTCTCCAAGATCAATCTTGCCCAGCAAGACTTGAGCGCGACGGGCTCCACAAGCGGCGTATTGGATGCGAACCTGCCGTCGAATGCCGAGATCGGCTATTCGAAATCGACGTCGCTGACCGCCTTCGACAGTCTCGGCAACGCGCGGCTGCTGGACTTCACCTACACGAAGGTTGCCGACAACAAATGGGAGCTCGATGTCGCCTATGCCGGCATGCCCCTGACCGGCACGCCGGCTGTCCCATCGAACGCTGCCGTCGTCTCCGGCAATCTGGACGCTTCTGCTGCCGTTGGAACGACCTATTCGGCCTCCTCGGTCTTCTACGATCAGGATGGTGCGCCGCATGTTCTGGACTGCGACTACGTGATGACCACAGACGGGTGGGAGTTTACGGTTAGCTATGCCGGGGACGAGGTGTATTCGGACCAACTGCATGCGGACGAGTTCGATGCCGCGGGCGATTACATCGATCCCGAAGACATGTTCGTGCCGCAACTGGATCTTGGCGGCGGCGTCCTGATCGGCCCCGTCACGATTTCGCAGGTCGGCCTGACATCGCTGCCCTCACCCTCGACAATCAGCCAGACGTTCAACGGCAGCCCGGCAATCCCGAGCCCGATCGAACTGGAGTTCGACACGGACGGCAAGCTCATTACCCCCGCTTCCATATCGCTCTTCGATCTGACGACTGGCGGAGCGGTGCTCAATCCGCTGGAGATCGACATATCCGGCTCCACCCAACTCGCCACGGATTTCAGTGTGTCGAATGGCAAGGTCGATGGGAACGGCGCGAGCCAGGTTGTCGGCTACGAGATCAGCGACCAGGGCGTGGTCTTCCTCAAGTACGACAGCGGCGCGCTTACGGCAAAGTATCGCATCGCCATGGCAAACGTCCAAAGCCCGGACAACCTTAAGCCGTTGGCCGGTAACGTCTATACGCAGAGCCCGGATTCGGGCGTGGTCGTCATGGGCTATGCCGGCAATGGCGGCTTCGGCACGATCCTTTCCGGTGCGCTTGAAGATTCGAACGTCGATATTGCCGAGGAACTGACGAGCATGATCGAGGCGCAGCGGAACTACACGGCCAATTCCAAGGTCTTCCAGACCGGCTCCGAACTGATGGAAGTGCTGGTCAACCTGAAACGTTGATGCCCGCGCTAGTGTTACAGTTTCCCTGACATGCCGTCATCCGCTCGTGCCTCCCCCGTGGCATGGGATGCCCCGTTATCTCCGATGCGATGACGGCATGTCCCCGGCAACGGCTGCGAAAGCCTCAGAAAATCTTCGCTCGCCCTTTTTGCAGATGGCTGTATCCCGAGAACACGCTCAACAGTTTCGGAAAGGATCGCAGCATGTCTCATCTTAAGGCCCTCAAGCTCGCCAGCGCAGTTCCGGTTCGCTCTGCTGCCGATCCGGTGCAGCGCGCACGCGAGAAGATGATCGCTGTTCTGGCCGAGCAGAAGCAGATGGCCGAGGCGAAGATCGCCGGTCAGGCGTTCGCTCCCACGCATGTCGTGCGCAAGAAGAATGCCGAAGGTGTCCGCGTCGAGGTCGAAACGGCCAAGCGCGTGCGTCAGGGTTGGTTCACCGATGCCAACGGCAAGGTGTTTCTCGGCATTCGTTATGCCGGAAAGGCTATCGAGTTCGCCAAGGACAAGAACGCCATCGAGGCCGGCGAGCTTTCGGCACTGCCGAAGATCATCGACACGCTCGTTGAGGCGGTTCGCGCCGGTGAGCTCGACGCGCAACTGACCGCAGCGGCCGCCGAACGGAGCAAGATGTTGCGCAAGGCGAAGTAAACCGCGCAGTTTTCTCACAGCAAGCATCCGAAGGGCATGGGATCCATATGGATCCCATGCCCTTCGTGCATTCCGGCAAATGCCGGAATGCAGTCAACGAGCGCCACGGACGCGCGTTCGGGCTCCCGCGCTGTGCAGCAGCATAATCGCCAGCGATGCTATTCGTTGACGCTTCTATGCGTCTTCTCGGAAGCACATGCGTCCCGGTGCGTGCCCTGCTGCGTCCATGCATGCCGATAGCGCCCGGGGCATCTCGGCCCGTAATCTCTGCTCGCCCTTCCTGCCGTTTGGAACTTCCCTCCCGCTGACACAACAGCGAGGGCCATATGCAGGAAGAACAGCGACAGAGCGGTGATCACGACAGCAACCACAATTCCAAGCGGATCGAGCAAGCACGGATCGACCTCGCCTTGCTGTTCATGACCGATCTGCATGTGGGTTCCGAACGCCTGTACAAGATCAAGCGCAAGGGAACCACGCTAAACCTGCAATTCGATGTTGATGGCGACATGCGCTGGCGCAGCTACAATTCGGCGCTGTCCTGGCGGATCACGATGCTGCTCGCGCTGACCGAGAACAGGACCGTCACCATCCACGAGATCGACCAGCCGGGACGTTATCGGCGCATGTTCCCGGCCACGTTGCTTCGCCGTCTGCAATGGCATGCACGACCGAAGGCGGATTTCCCGCCCGTCGCCCGGTTTCATGATCCCCATGGCAAAGCGGTCCTCTTGGTGACGCGAAGCCGGTTCTGCGGGCATGCCGTCGATGCGCTGCACAATCTCACGGATAGCGGGCCGGTGTTTCAGCCGCTGTGGATATCCGACATCATGGCGCTACGTCCCATGCTCGGTATCGGACTGGTGCGCGACGATACGTTTTCCGCATCCATGCCAATCAGCGCCTATCTGGAAGCCGCCGAGACACATGGGCGGCTTGTGGAAGAACCGGACCTGTCGAGCATGTCGCTCACCAGCACGGTCACGCCTCTTGCCGTGCCGCCTTCCTCGCAGAGCGTTGCAGCGATCTTCCAGCAGGAATGTCATCACAACCCGGCGCTTGCGAAGCTGCAAGGACGCTCGATCTACGAGGATTATGCATTCGGGAAAGCTATAGTCTCTGAAGATATGGGCGCTATTTTTGATGAGCGCGAGAGGTGCACGTAATCATGTGCTTCTTCCCTCCCTGTTCAGGAACCATAAATGGCTTCACTTTGAGTGAAGACATTTTTGGCCTGCACCTTCACGGTACATTAAATGTAATTGCCAAGCTTCAGCCGAAGCAAAGTTCGCATATCAATGATTTTACCCACAATTAAGATTTGGCCTCGTATTCATCCCTTGTCGAGAAGAAATTCCGACCGATCTTTGAAAATCTGGAAATCATGAACGTCCTCCCAGTGCGCGATTGAAAAAATATCCACGCATAGCTCGCAGGATTGCGCGCTAATCCGAATGTAATTTCGGGTCATTGAGTTAACACTACAACGCGACGAACCGCCCTTTGGGCAAGCACCCGTCGCATCGGGTGGTTTAACTCAAAGGAGTACGTATACGACTAATGTAACTAACACTTCTAACTCCAACGAAATCGAAATGCAGGACTTCAAGGACGTGTTTAAGCACGGAAATGCGGGCCTGAATTTGGATCCGTCGGTTCGAAAATTGCTTTCCGATCTCAACGTTCATGCGAACGAGGTTTCTACGCATGAACTGAGGACGCGTCAGGCGACGTATCGATATGTCGCTGCTCTCGTCGACGCGGCAGGGAGGTTCGCTAGCGACAAGACGGTACGGGATACCATGGTCGCGTTCTTTGACTTCCTCTTTGGGAAGCCGAAGGATGGCGAAGATGGGGCCAATCCCTTCCTTCGTCTCGTTCGTGCAGCGGACGGTGAGTGGCTGACAGAGATCAACTCTCAAGGTGAGAGCTCGCAAAAGTGGGCGCCAAATCGTAGTGGCGAAAAATATGCGGCTGTATGCCGTTTCGCCATCGATTACGGGTTCACCGGCAATCAGCTTCTCGATCTTTTCGGAGGCAAGAAACCCATTTCGTATACCCACAACGGGACGACGAAAAATATTGATCCGACGATAAACGCAATCATCGCAGCAGATAGCGCACGCTACAAAGTGGCAAATCGCGCCGTTCTCGACAATGCCGATTGGCGGAAGATCAAAAGTCTGAAGCCGATTGCGACGCTTCCTTACACGGAGAAGCTCAAAGCGGCCTTCACTTTGAGTGAAGGCGGGCTCGGGCTCGCGTCCATCGCCGTTGTCGGAAACGAGCTGTATCTTCTCGGCGATGCCGGGAAAGAGGGCAACGAGGTACATCGTATTTTCAAGAAGGAGTACGAGAACCTTCAGAATGCCTACTTCAAGGCGTCGAAATTGTCCGATGATCCGGCAACTCTTGACGAGGCTCTGGTTCGCGATGACGTTTAATATGTTGGAGAAAAACAAGGAGGATGGCGAAAAGCCATCCTCTTCCGCTTTGGAGTTCGATAGATCGTTGGTGGATACCAACACCACGATGGTTGAGGTCCAGCGTTCTCGGTTACAAAACCTCTTGAACCGTGTATTGCAGGGCGACTTCAGAGAACATGAGGATTATAGTTTTCTGGGTTCCGAAAAACAGCCGCGGTTTATCGCGGCATTTGCTTCGGTGAAGACTGAAGAGGAACAGCAAGGTCATGTAAGTGATTTTGCTCCGCATGCGTGTAAGAGCTATGTCCGAGCTTCGCAAGCCTTGGCAGCCGAGTTGCATGCGATCCGTTTGATTTCCCGCCGGATTAGCGATGATCCCAGACTGGATGACAGTCAGCAAAGGGTCGAGAAAAAACGGCTTCGTATGCGGCATAAAAAAGCGTTGGACGATTTCTCTAGTGTGATCGCACTTCGCAAGGCTCTGCCGGATGACCATGCACGCTACATTCGGTTCAACTCGAAAGGGAGGTATCGATGGTGTGCTGGCTTCGTCAGCAATGGCGAGTATTTCAACTGGCCGAACGAGGTGAAATATCGTGAGCATATCGCCATGTTGAAATGGTGGATAAATGAGATCGATATTCGGCTAACCGAGTACAGAAAATTCAAAGCGACAGAAGTGTAACAAAAAGCCCCAGCAAATGCGCTGGGGCTTTTTTTTATGCCTTCACTTTGAGTGAAGGGAAATATCCGAAGCTGGAAAACGGTTGACGCCTTAGTGGCGTAGGAGGGGAATTTCGATCCGGACGGATCATGAGGTGGGAAAGTTCGACGGTATGGGTATTTGAATGCCCGTGTCTTCGTGGATGAGAAAGCGGAGCTTTCGAGAGGGGAAGTTCTGGATTTCGATCCTTATCATCTGTTGGTAGAAATCAATTGCCGCTCTTCAGGAAAGCGGCAATTGCTCCAGATGATCCATGCGCATGAGTTACCGCCGGCGTGGCCAAACGGATCGATGCGCATGTATGTCAGTTCGCCATGAACTGGCGGGCGAGGACGACCTGATCGGGATCGAAAAGAAAGCTGCGCATTTCCTTTGTGCAGTAGGCCGCGCAGCCCTTCACGTCGTAGATACGCTGAAAATCAACAGTCCCTGCTTCTGACAGCCGATACCATTTGCGGGTGGTCAGCAATGGAAGGTCGGTCTTTTCGAGATCGGCAAACTTCAAAAGCCCATGGGCGTGAATGTTCGTCTTCGTGTGCTCGATCACGAAAATCCCATCCGTTCTCTGCTCCACCGGAAATGTCGGCCATTTCTGCCCGAGTAGCGCCCTGTCCAGCATCCCACAGAATATGCCGATAAGGCGGGTCATTTCGCTAACGGAACCATGGCTGTTGGTCGCGAGGCTGACGAAGGCGTTCGGCTGCATCTGTTCCGCCAGTTCCATATAGGCTTTGCGCAGTCGTTCCCGTTGCTCTCGATTGCTCTGTGCCATGCTGCTCCTTCTGCTGCTGCCCCAGCAGCGTGTTCCGATAAATAATCCGCAGCTATTTAGCGGTGAGCAGCAAAAGCCTGCGCCAAACAGGCTCAAAACGCGGGTATTCATGAAGGAGGAGCACATGATCAGCGATATCGAATTTCTAGAGGCAGTCTGCGAGCGAATGCAGCAGGTCGGACTTGTACAGAGTAAGGCCGACTTCTCTGCCCGGATGCTTGGCAAGGGGCCGAGCTATCTCACTTCAATGAGCGCGCGGGACCGCAAAGTTCCCGACGAGGTGATGACCCATCTGGTCGAGCGCTTGCAGGGCGGTCTTTCCGAAGACGAAACAGCGTTGGTGCGTCTCGCGGATGCGGTGGCACGCCGGGAGCATGACCGCAAACATCGTGCCGATATGCTGGAATGGCTTGCAAGACACCGTGCCATGGAGGCCGCACCGGAACCACCACGGCAACAGGCCCGCCATACCCCGTCTATCTTTGCGAAGGTTGCCTGCTGGTGGTCTCGGGGTCAGGTCGTCACGAACCGCAGTGCCCGCGTCGAACTACAGTAGATCGACCGCGGCTTTCATCATGTCGTCCCGCACGTCGATATAGCGCTGCGTCGTCGTCAGGTTTCTGTGGCCCGCCAATGTCATGATAACTTTCGGACTGACACCGGAATGGGCAAGCCGGGTGATGAACCAACGCCGACCGCTATGCGACGTTGCTCCGTCAAGACCGGCGCTTCGGTAAAGTTGCCCCATCAACTGGCAGAGTGTGTTCGCGGAAAATGCCGTACGCTTCTGTGTCAGCAGCAACGGCATATCGGCATGACGTACCTCCGGCCATTCGCCCCGATACCTTTCGATCTCGCGACGCAGCTTGTCATTCAGGAACACCACCCGCGCATGCCCGCCCTTGGTGACTTCTGCGCTCAATCGCAATTGCTCGCGAACCTTCCCTTCACCGTCAATCACGTCGCGCACGGTTAGCGCGGCGATTTCGCCCACACGCAAGCCTGCCAGATGCGACAGCATCAATGCCAGCCGGTTCCTCCCTGCATACTTCGTCTGCGCCACCACGGCGAGCAGCCGCTTGAATTCAGTCTCGGTCAAAACGCGCGCCTGCTTCATCGAACCTCACAAAAAGTCGGGTTTCCATGCCGTTCGTTATGTTGCCGATGAGCGAGAAGGGCGAGCGCCGATTGCACGGCCGAAATTGCTCTGCTGGATCAAGAGCTAAGGGGTGCGGCGAGCTCGAATGTCAGGAAATGTGCATTTTGTTACGTTTCCATTTTTTGCGGGGGAAGCACCTGTGATGTGCGATCGCATTCGGAGCCGGACAGAGCCGGCAACTGGTCTCACGCGGCGATTGCCTGTGGAAATCAAGTCATTAATGAGTAGTGTCGCCTCAGCTAGTGATTTGCTGAACACCACGATTCGCGGCGTTGAGCTGCTGCAAATACAACCGATACGAAATGCTGACATGAACCATAATGCCCATAACAAACTGGTATCCTTCATCTGGTCCATCGCTGACGACTGCCTTCGCGACGTCTACGTGCGGGGCAAGTATCGGGACGTTATCCTCCCGATGGTCGTCTTGCGGCGCCTGGACACCCTGCTGGAGCCAACGAAAAATGTTGTCCTCGAGGAGGTCCGCTTCCAGCGCGAGGAGATGCAGGCGACGGAGCTTGATGATGCCCCGCTGACCGCTGCCTCGGGATACGTGTTCTACAACACCAGCAAGTGGACGCTGAAACAGCTCTACGCCACGGCCACGAACAATCAGCAGATCCTGCTGGCCAACGTCGAGGAATACCTTGGTGGCTTCAGCGACAACGTCAAAGAGATTATCGCCCGCTTCAAGCTGCTCGAGCAGATGCGTCACATGGCGAACAAGCAGGTACTGCTCGACGTACTCGAAAAGTTCATCTCGCCCTACATCAACTTGACGCCCCACTACGCCGAAGACCCGGACGGCAACATGATGCCGGGCCTGTCGAACCTTGGCATGGGTTATGTCTTCGAAGAATTGATCCGCAAGTTCAACGAAGAGAACAACGAGGAAGCCGGGGAGCACTTCACCCCGCGAGAAGTCATCCATCTGATGACCCACCTCATTTTCGACCCGATTAGCGGCCAGTTGCCGCCGGTCATGACAATTTACGACCCCGCCTGCGGCAGTGGCGGGATGCTGACCGAAGCGCAGAATTACATCAAGGACCCCGAAGGCCCCATCGCGGCCAAGGGCGACGTCTATCTGTATGGCAAGGAAATCAACGACGAGACCTATGCCATCTGCAAATCCGACATGATGATCAAGGGTAACAACCCCGAGAATATCAAGGTCGGCTCAACCCTCGCCACCGACGAATTTTCGGGCAATCGCTTCGACTTCATGTTGTCGAACCCGCCCTACGGCAAAAGCTGGAAGAGCGACCTCAAGCACATCAAGGATGGAAACGACGTCATCGACCCGCGCTTTCAGGTGGAACTGACCGATTATTGGGGCAAGACGGAAACCGTCGACGCCACGCCACGCTCCAGCGACGGGCAACTCCTGTTCCTGATGGAGATGGTGGGCAAGATGAAGCCCATCGCAAACAGCCCCATCGGCTCACGCATCGCCTCCGTCCACAATGGCTCCAGCCTGTTCACCGGCGACGCGGGCAGCGGCGAATCCAACATCCGCCGCTACATCATCGAAAACGACATGCTGGACACCATCATCCAGCTGCCGAACAACCTGTTCTACAACACTGGCATCACCACCTACATCTGGCTCCTGACAAACGCCAAGCCCGAGGCGCGGCACGGCCGGGTGCAGCTGATCGACGCCAACCTGATGTTCCGCAAGCTGCGCAAGAACCTTGGCGACAAGAACTGCGAATTCGCGCCGGAACATATCGACGACATCCTCGCCGCCTACATGGCCTTCCAGCCGGTCGAACGGCAGCTTGACGCCAACGGCGATCCCACCGGTATCGCGGTGCAGATCTTCGACAACTCCGATTTCGGCTACCACAAGGTCACCATCGAACGCCCCGACCGCCGCCGCGCGCAGTTCAGCGCCGAACGGCTGGAACCTCTGCGTTTCGACAAATCCCTGCGCGAACCGATGGAGCATCTGTGGGCCGAACATGGCGACAAGGTCTATGTGTCAACGGCGGAGTAAAAACCGGCCACGGGGCGGAGCAAAAGTCGGCCACTGCGGCGCCGGCCTGAGACCGCCGGGAGGGCTTAAGCCCGAGCGGGGGTCTCGGGCCGGCGTAGCGATT
>Ga0182737_1001138_pt1 | contig 28129 bp, 26 predicted proteins | sample eDN5th30CBELigOP_FD_128878 | JGI IMG/M metagenome (GOLD analysis project Ga0182737, IMG submission 128878) | Enriched Organic Plus compost microbial communities from Emeryville, California, USA - eDNA 5th pass 30_C BE-Lig OP (version 2) (version 2) ... | reverse complement strand
CGAGATTTTGCGAAGGAAACGCTGGTGACGTATCCGATACCTGATGACCGCATTGACGTGATGCGTGAGGTTTTGATTCCTGCTCGGATTGACCCTGCCAAACGGCGGGCGACTGAGCTGACGGTGGCGATCCTTCAGCTGGTTGCGAGCCGGCGCGGCATCGCCGCCATGCCGCGCTGGGCGGTGCAGCCATTTCTTGATCGTCAGTATGTGGTGGCACGCCCGATTGGTAAGAATGGACTGCAAAGTGCGTTGTATGCTGCTACCACGGATGATCTGGCAGAGAGCGCCTGGATGCGTGATTTTCTGGAGATCATGCGGCGTGTGAGTTTTGCATCTTTGCAGGGCATCATGTCGTTTAAGCAGCCGTGAGACGAGGTGCTGATACGTCCGGTTTCCGGTGAGTTTCGAATCATAGGCATGCCCCTGAGCCTCCAACCCATCGCCACGATCTCAGAGATCATTCGTTCTAATGAATCGCAAGATCATAACATCCATAAAGTCGAGCGTATCGCCTCGGTTGTGCTGGGTGGACTTGCTCTTGTCAAAGCTGTGAATGCCAAGCCATTGCAGGCATTGATTTTGGGCAGTCTGGGAGCGAGTTTGTTTCGTCGCGGCTACACGGGGCATAGCTCGATTTATGAGAAGCTGCATGTGGATACGCGTGCTGCTAAAGATCAGAGCCAGACTGTTTGAGCATACAGAATGCACGTTTTTTCCAAGAAGCAGTCGTGAACGGCGTCATGCAGAGAAAAATTCTCTCTGATGACTGTTCTAGCGATGCTTAAAGATGTGGCTGTGTATCCGTTTCGAGGCGCCGGTCCTGTCATGTTGATCATAGGCACAGCGCTTTGTTTTATGCCATTTCTCGCTGGATTCGCGCCGGTCATTGGATTCATGGCGGTGGTGGCGGGTTATATGTATCTGGGTGCATTTTATCTGCAGGTGATTGGCCAGACGGTGAGTGACAACGATGAGATTCCTGACTGGCCTTCGCTGAGCAATGTCATCTCTGATCTGTTGCTGCCAAACATCAGAATGGCTGTGGCGGGAGTCGTTGCCATGGTTCCATTAATTGCACAGGCTTTTCTCACGGAGGGTGCTGAATTTGCCCTTGAGTTTGATTCTCCGGCGGCCATTCCGGGGCTTGCGTGCATGGCATTTTACCTGCCCATGGCTCTTTTAAATGCGGCTGTTTATGAGACCGTTGCAAGCGTGCTGCCGCATCGTGTTTTTCCGGCCATTTACCGTTGCATGCCATCTTACCTGATCTCCAGTAGCTTTTTCTTTGTCATTATGATGGCAGAGGAATTTGTCAGCGACTGGAGTGAGCGTGTGCCTTATGTGAGCTGGCTGGCGCTGGCCTTCGTTTCATTTTACTTTCTGGTCATTCAGGGGCGAATGATCGGCCTTATTTACCGTCGGAGTGAACAAGCGATTGTCGCCTAGAGATAGAGTGTGTAGCTATTTAATGGGATGACTGCTTTATGAATCACATTGCATGGTTGTTTATCGGCACAGGTTTGCTGATCATGGTGAGTGCCGTGCCTTTGATCCGCCGAAAGATTCCCATGAACAAATGGATCGGCGTGCGTTTTCGCTCCTCGTTCAGGTCTGACAGTCTCTGGTATGACATCAATGAGTATGGCGGGTGGGCGCTGGTGATTGCCTCGCTGTCTGTAGTGATTACAGGCGTTGTTGGATTGTGTGTGTGGCCTTTTGCCAAATCGCCGGCCTATCCGCTGATGGCCAGCGCGGCTTTGACTTTTTACTACCTAGTTGCAGCGGTGATGACATACCGGTATGGCCTTCGTCGGGAACGCCAGGAGGATTCGCGAGATGATTTGGATTCATGACGCGCGGACTTGCTGTGTGTACGATTTCACTGGCGATTAAAGCTTCTCCTGCTAACGGCTGAAGCCTCCGCATCAAGCATGAAATTTCAAACAAGCATCCACTGGTTTCGTCGTGATCTGCGTCTTACCGACAACACGGCGCTGCATGAGGCGCAGAAGGCTTCAGAGCAGGTGACGCCTGTTTACATCCTGAGCGAATGGAAAAAGGAGCACGGATGGACGGGGCCTAATCGCCAGAAATTTCTTTGTGGAAATTTGGAATCGCTGGCGAAGAACCTGGAGAGCATGGATTCGAAGCTCATCATCCGCTCTGGCAGTGCGGAGAAGGAGCTGGAGAAGCTGATCAAAGAAACCGGGGCGGAAGCCGTATATACCAATCGTGCTCCAGACCCTTTCGGCAAAGCGGTGGAGGCGAAACTGGCGAGGTTATGTGAAAAACTGGGCGTTAAATTTTTTACATTCAAGGACTGTGTGCTGCATGAAGCTGAGGAGGTGATGAATGGCGAAGGCAAGCCTTATCGTGTTTACACGCCATACTCAAAGAACTGGCTGGCTCAGAAGAAACCGCGACCGCTGCCGCGTGTGCGGTCTCTGGGGCCTGCGGCAAAGATCAAGTCACTGGCCTTGCCGACGCTGGCGCACTGGGGGCTGAAAGATTCTGGGGCAGAACTGTCGGAGCCGGGTGAAAGGGCTGCGCGTGAGCGGATGAAAAAGTTTATCACTTCACGCCGACTTCCGGGTTATGTGGAGAATCGTAACACGCCCTACGGTCTGCATACCTCGGGTCTGAGCCCGGATCTGCGGTATGGTGTTATTGGAATCAGGGAGCTTTTTCATCGCTGCTCTGAGCAGGCGAAAGAATTTTCTGCCGAGGAGCGCAAAAGTGCAGACACGTACATCAAGGAACTGGCCTGGCGGGAATTTTACATGGCGGTGCTGCATTACTGGCCCGAGGTGCTGGAGACTGACTTTAATGAAGAGTTCCGCAATGTGAGCTGGGATTCGCCAGATGATCTGTTTGAGGCATGGAAAGCAGGGCAGACGGGTTTTCCCATCGTGGATGCAGGTATGAGACAGTTGCTGGCCACAGGGTGGATGCACAATCGAGTGCGGATGATTGTGGCCATGTTTTTGACCAAGGATTTGCACTGCCACTGGCGATTGGGGGAGAGTTATTTTATGCAGCAGCTAGTGGACGGAGAGATTGCCAGCAACAATGGCGGCTGGCAGTGGAGCGCCGGAACCGGGGCGGATGCAGCGCCCTATTTCCGCATTCAAAATCCCTGGCTGCAAAGCAAGCGCTATGACCCGGAGGGGGCTTACATCAAGCAATGGGTGCCGGAACTGAAAAACGTGGAAGCCAGCAGGCTGCATGAGTCGCCCACGGTTCGCCTGGCCAGGGAATATCCGATGCCGATCGTGGATCACCATGTGGAGAGGGATAAAACGCTGGCGCGTTTCAAGCAGGCAAAAGAACGCCGCTAAACCTCTGAAACCGCATTTTTACCGCTTGCATCTTCTAGAAACTGTTCCTCCCTGAAGACAGTGCGGAGGAACGGTTCGGGGCATGGATGCGTCCCGGGTTTCGACCGCTGTTTACCTGCGGCCCCGGGCCGAAATGTTATCCATGATCAGACGTAAGAAGTTCTATTTTATTGGTATATGTGGAACAGCCATGGGTTCTGTGGCGGCTGCTTTTCGCGAGATAGGTTATAAAATTTCTGGTTCCGACAATGCGGTGTACCCGCCGATGTCCACGCTGCTGGAAGAGGCAGGGGTGGAGATTGCCAGTGGTTACAGCGCCGACAATCTGCCGCCGGATGCAGATATGTACATTGTGGGAAATGCGGTATCCCGCGGCAACCCTGAGGTGGAGGCAGTGCTGGAGCGCAAACTGCCGTATGCCTCACTGCCTGATATTTTGAAATGGGAGATGCTGCTAGGGAAGCGAAACATCGTTGTCACTGGCACTCATGGCAAAACGACCACTACTTCGATGGTGACCTGGGTGCTTGAGCATAATCTAAAAAATCCTGGGTACATGATTGGCGGTGTGCCTGGGAATTTTGAGGTGGGTGCGCGGTTTACCGATTCGGATTTTTTTGTGATTGAGGGGGATGAGTACGACACGGCTTTCTTTGATAAACGCTCAAAGTTCCTGCATTACCTGCCTGAGATTCTGATCATTAATAATATTGAGTTTGATCACGCAGACATTTTTCAGTCTTTGGATGATATTTTGCTGTCGTTCAGCCGTCTGTTGCGTGTGGTGCCACGGAACGGGTGTGTATTTCTTAATGGGGACATTGAGGCCTGCCGGTCGCTTATTGCCGACAGTCCTGCTCCGGTAGTCACGGTGGGGCTGGGCAAAAAGAATGACTGTCGCATTGTCATTAAGAAGGCCAGGCCTGATTTTACGGACTTTACCCTTGATGGGGAGGAGTTCCGTGTGCCGATGGTGGGAGAGTTTAACGTGAGAAACGCGGCCATGGCCGTGTGTGCGGCACGCCAGGCGGGGTTGAGTGATGAGCAGATTCGAGAAGCGCTGCTCACATTCAAGGGCGTGAAGCGTCGGCAGACGGTAACGGGCGAGGCCAATGGCATCACGATTATTGATGATTTTGGGCATCATCCCACGGCGATTCGTGAAGCCCTGCGCGGGCTGAAGCAGATGTATCCGAAACGTCGGCTGTGGGCGCTGTTTGAACCGCGGTCAAATACCAGCATGCGCAATACGTTGCAGGCGGATTTGATTGAGGCATTGAAAGAGGCTGATGGCAGTATCGTGGCATCGGTTCATAATCCCGAGAAGATTGCAGCAGAACTGCGCCTGGATGTTGATGCGGTGGCGAATGCCGTGTGTGCTGAAGGGGGTGAGTCTTATCATGAGAGCGGCGTGGATGCGATTATCAACCGTCTGAAGTCTGTGGCCAGGCCAGGTGATGTGGCGGTCGTTTTTAGCAATGGCGGCTTTGACGGCATCCATAAGAAGCTTCTGGAGCGTCTATGATAGTGACGCAGTAAGCGCAGCGCCAGACATGCAGGAATTTCACGAGTTACAACGGCACCGCAGCCATGACTATCGTTATCTGATGCGGTGCTGGCGTGAACTGACGCGTGAGGCGGGCTTAAAGATGAAGCCGCTGGTGAAGGTCAATGGCATTCCTGTCTATTTTATTGCCTCAAATGCAGCGGAGAAGGGGGAGGGGACTGCTGTTTATATATCAGCGGGTGTTCATGGAGATGAAGTGGCTGCGCCATGGGGCCTGCTTGCCTGGGCGCGTGAGAATGTAGCGTTATTAAACGGGCGGCCTTTCCTGTTGTTTCCTGCGCTTAATCCCCACGGGATGATTCTAAACACAAGAGTTGATCATGCAGGGCGTGACATCAATCGGCTGTTTCATCATGAAGAGGATGAACTGATCGTTGCCTGGCGGGCTGTGTTGCAGGGCTGGCGGTTTTCATTGGGGCTTTGTCTGCATGAGGACTACGATGGTCAGGGCTGTTATTTGTATGAATTGACCAAATCCAGGCGGCCCGTGGGGCATGACATTTTGCAGGATTGCAACGCCGTCATTCCCATTGATATGCGTCGCAGCATGGATGGTCACCGTGCGAACGCTGGCCTGATTGTGCGGCGGCGTATTCCTGAGATGCCTGGCAGACCGGAAGCGATTGTCTTGCATGAAGTGGGAACTTCTATAGCATTGACGTTTGAAACTCCTTCTGAGTTCTCTCTCACGGATCGCATCCAGGCTCAGAAGGCATTTATTACATCCGCCTTAAAGCATGCCCCCGCTTTATGAACCAATGCCCGCTTCACTCACCCGTTTGCTGGCCTCATCACTTTTGATCTTGATGATGGCCAGTTGCGCCAGTATGCAGAGACATGAGCCCGCCTTGTCCATGCAGGACAAGACATGGATGAGCTTTGACAAGAAGGTGATGCCCTTCACCGCAGCCCTGCCGGAGGATGGGAAAGAACTACGGGCCGTTGTGATCACAGTTCATGGGCTTAGTGGCGCGGCCTCGGATTTCTGGATGCTGGATCAGGAATGGCCATCAAAGGGTATCGCCGTGTATGGGATGCAGTTGAGGGGGCAGGGGCATGATCCTGAAGTTAAAAAGCGTGGGCATATAGCCTCGGCGCGACTTTGGCAGCGAGATTTGCTGGCGTTTCACCGTCTGATCCGGCAGCGGCATCCTGGCGCGCCTGTTTACTGGTATGCAGAAAGCCTTGGCACGTTGATCGCTTTGCATACCACGACTGATTTGATTGAGGAGCCGCGCCGTCGGCCTGAGGGGATGATCATGAGCGCCCCTGCGGTGGGGCTGAAATTTCAAGCCTCGAAGTTACGGCTTAGGATGATTCATGCCCTGGTGCGGGTGTTTCCATGGGTGAGGGTCAGCCTCTCACAAATGGCTGGCATTGATGAAAGGGATATTCAGGTTACTGCGGAGACTACGTATGGCAATCAAATGGCGGTGACGGAGCACTATGTTTCCCATTTCTCACTCAGGCTGTTAGGCGAGGTGAATGAAATGCTGGAATCAGCCAGCAAAGCCGCGGGAAGATTAGAGATGCCGGTGTTAGTGCTGGCCAGTCCACATGATGTTATTGCGGATGAAGCGCAGGTTCAGGCTTTCTTTGAGCAGATAAAATCCCAGGACAAGACGATTCACTGGTATCGTGATTCCTATCATCTGCTGTTGCATGACAAAGAACGCGAGCGGGTGCTGCAGGATGCTACGAAGTGGCTTTTAGATCATATCAAGTAGCAATTTGCATCAATCGGGGGACATTTTTCAGCGCGATGCGTTTGACATTAGCCCTTCAAAGCGCCAACGTTTTGTCCGTCGCAGAAAGGTTTAGCCATGATGAATGATCGACGGAAATCAGAGGATGGTATTGGGGAACTGGCGCAGCTGTCTTCCATAAGTGAGAGCGGGCTTGTGTTTCACTCCTCAAGTTCATTAGTCACCGGGGCTGAAGTGCGATTAAGTGTGCAAACGCATGTGGATGGACGAGCCCAGGAATGGACCGTAAAGGGCTGGGTGGTAGGCTGCCAGCCTGCGGCACAGGGTGAGGAAGAAGGATATGAGGTCACGCTGTTGTTTTCCCAAGTGCCGCGATCTTTAAAAATGCTGCTGGGACAAATGAAGAAGAGTCAGCGGTATGCCTATCCTCCCGTTGAAGGCGAGGAATTTTTTGGCCTTAACTAGAAATAACGACTGCTCTGTCAGCCCTGAAACAAAGCGGGATGGGTTTGCGGCGTTGCAGTAAAGCTGTCTGGCGTCTGCTGATAAAGTGGCTCCCTGGGGTGCTGCTTATTGCCACCACAATTATGACGCTGGGGGCTTTTCTTGGGCGTTTGTACTGGCGTTTTGATGTGCTGGCGCATGTGCGCCCCCAGTATTTTCTAGCAGCAGCCTTTCTCACGGGTTGGTATCTGATTTATAAACGGCAACGGCTTGCGATGCTTTCTGCCGCCATATTATTCATCAATGGAGCGGTGATCCTTCCCCATGCGTTGCCAGACAGGATTTCATATAAGGCTTCACAGAATCAGGATCATGATCAGAATCATGCAAAGGTTCATTCCCTGAGAGTCGCCACGATAAATGTGCTTTTAAGGAACGATCAGTATGATCTGCTGGAGGAGCGTTTGAAGGAATGGCAGCCGGAAATTGTGGCCATTCAGGAATGCGGGCATTTGTGGCGCTTTGCCATGCAGAAATGGAAGGCCTTGTATCCCTACCAAACATTGGAGGCTGATGGCGGAGGGCATTTTGAACTGGTGATTTTATCCAAGAAGCCCTGGAAGAAACTGGAGCGTATTCAGTTGGGAGCAGGCGTCTATTCTTTTGCGCTGGCGCTCCAGTATGAGATGGAAGGGAAACGTTTTTGGGTGATGACCCTGCACTCTCCCAAACCTACCAGGGAGGCGCAACTCGCAGAGGTGAAAAGAATGCATGAAGGACTGGCCAGATGGCTGGAGGGGAAGCGCAAAGAAGGCCAGTCAGTCATTATCATGGGTGATTTCAACTGTACACCGTGGTCGATCTATTACCGCGACCTGATGAGACACACCCACCTGCATGCGGCCAGCCGGGGAAAGCCATTCATGACCACGTGGAATGTATGGTATCCCTTTCAGCTGATGATTGACCATGTTTTCTTTACGGAAGACTGGAAGCTTAAAAACACTTACATAAGCAGAGGTTTCGGTTCCGATCACAGGCCCGTGATTGTGGATCTGGAATGGAAGTGAAATCAACGCGGCTGGGGCTAGCGTTTTTTAAGTGAATCCGCGATTTGAAAGACGGCCATGACAACCTCCAGGGCCACACGGGCGGCCAGAATATAAACGACAAACAAGACTGGTGCGACGAGCATGGCCAGGAGTCCTGCCATGATGCCAACACTAAAGCCTGCAATGATGCTGCTGACGGCCACCAGCGCGCTGGCGATGATGCTGATGATGTACAGCCATTTAACAATACGCGGTGTGATGGGCGTGGTAAATGAAAGGTCAAAAACGGCGTCCAATAGTGCGGCTGCGGGCTGGCTGCGTGAAGGCGGAGTTGGTGGGTCAGGAGTTTCCATGGAGTAGATGGGGATTAAGTGCCGGAACGAAAAACTGACGGTTTGCTGGTGCGGAGAGTGTAGCTCCAAATGAGGGCCTCTCAATCGGGTTTACCTGCAAGTTTCAAAAACGTCATCTCCGGTGGTCAGAATCGCCTGGGAAAGTGAATCTGCGGGTGATTTTTCGCCGAACCACTACCCGCCATGCAGAACTTTATCCCCACCAAAGTATGCGACTTATTTTTTTCCCTGTGTCCGCGGAATGGCGGGACGTGGCGCATTGAATCACGCAACTGACCGACTGGTAGATTATGCCTCGACCAAGACTTGCTATTATAGGGACTGGCATTGCCGGCATGGGCAGTGCATGGTTTCTGCATAAAGACTTCGAAATCACGTTGTTCGAGCAGAACAGCTACACGGGCGGGCACACCCATACTGTGTGCGTTGAGGAGGATGGGAAGGAACTACCTGTGGATACTGGTTTTATGGTTTTTAACCATGTTACGTATCCATTGCTGTGCCGACTGTTTAAAGAGCTGCAGGTGGAGACAAAGCCGACATCCATGTCGTTTAGCGTGACTCACGATCCGACTGGAATTGAATACAATGGCACCAGCGTTAACCATCTGTTTGGACAGCGTAAAAATCTTTTGAGTCCCCGTTTCTGGCGTTTCCTGATGAAGATCAGCCGCTTTAATGATGAGGCTGTGGCAGCACTGGATGATCCAAAATTTGCCAGCATGACACTGGGGGAATATTCGCGTGCACGTGGCTATGGGGAAGATTTTCTCAACCTCTATGTCATTCCGATGGGTTCTGCGGTGTGGTCAACGCCGCCAGAGCTGATGCTGGAGTTTCCTGCCACGACGCTCATTCGCTTCTGGCATAATCATGGTTTTCTGGGGCTGAATACGCAGCATCCCTGGTACACGGTTTGTGATGGTTCCCGTGCGTACGTCAGGAAGATAACCGTGCCCTACAAAGATCGGATCCGCCATAACAGCCCAGTGAAGCAGGTGCAGCGGACAGAGCAGGGAGTGAAAGTTTATGTGGATGAGGGGCAGCCTCAGATGTTCGACAAGGTTTTGTTTGCCTGTCATGCTGACCAGGCCCTGGCCATGCTGGCAGACCCTACTGATATGGAGCATGAGCTGTTGGACTGTTTCAAGTATCAGCCCAATGTCGCCACGCTGCACAGCGATGAAAGTGTGATGCCCACTACGCGCATGTGCTGGGCTTCATGGAACTACAGGATCTATAAAGGTGAGGACGGACAAATTCTACCGAGCACCCATTACTGGATGAACAGCCTGCAGGGGGTGTCAGAAAAGACGAACTACTTTGTCTCGATCAATGGGGATCACCGGCATGCACCTGAAAAGGTCATCAGAAAGATTGATTATGAGCATCCGCTATTTGACCTGAATGCGATAGCTGCACAAAAAAGCCTTCCTGAATTGAATCGATTGAGTCGTGACCAGAGCACCTATTTTTGCGGCAGCTATTTCCGCTACGGATTTCACGAGGATGCGTTTGGCTCTGCGGTAAGTGTTAGCAGGGATCTACTAGGAAGGGAGCCCTGGTGATGTTATGAAGCCTTCTTCCTCCATTTATGAATGCAAGGTGATGCATCATCGCCTGAAGCCGAAGCAAAACCGCTTTAGCTACAATGTATTCTATCTGTGGCTGGATCTGGATGAGGTTTCAGCGCTTGAGAAAAAGCTGCGCTTCTTTAGCCGCAACCGCTTTAATCTTTATGCGTTCTATGACAGGGATCATCTCGAAAATGGAGCAGGCGAAACCAAGCAGTGCGTCATTAAATACCTGGAAGATTCTGGTGTTGATACAAGCTGCATAGCATCCATTTGTCTGCTTACTTTTCCCAGGGTGCTGGGTTATATTTTCAATCCGGTTTGCTTTTATTATGCGTTTGATGCAGCGGGTGAACCGTTGTACGCCGTGGCGGAGGTCACAAACACCTTCCACGAACAGAAGCCGTATATCCTCACGCAGCGTGGTTCTGAAGGTCATTTTAAATTACTTACCCCCAAGCACTTTTACGTGTCTCCATTTTCAGCGTTGGAGACCTGCTTTGATTTTAAACTAAGAGTGCCGCAGGAGCATCTGGAGATACACATTGATGATCGTGAGGAGGGATCCCGTTCGCTGCTTAGCAGCCTAACAGGCAGGCGGCAGCCGCTGACAGACACGAAGCTGCTGATTTGTGCTTTCAAGTACCCACTTCTGACGCTGAGGGTCATCTTTCTTATTCACTGGCACGCGTTACTGCTGTGGATGAAACGCATACCCTGGCATCGAAAAGGCGATCACCCGGAACTGCAACGGCAGGTGTTACGCCCGCATCATTCCATTACTTCGTCAAAATCATGAACAACGCATTAACTCTAGACAAAACTGACGTCACCACGGAGACGGCCCAAAAGAAGCCGGGGTTCTACCAGATGCTGGTCATGAGGAGTCTGGCAAGGTTTACGCATGGCAGTTTGCGCATGACATTGCCGGATGGCCGTGTGGTAACTCTTGGTGATGCATCTGTTCAAGCCAGTGCAGAGATGCACATTCACAATGCGGACTTTTTCAAACGCTGTGCTTTGTTTGGCAACATTGGCTTTGGCGAGGCTTATGTGGATGGTGATTGGGAGACGCCTGACATTGCGGCTGTAATTGCCTGGTTCATTCTGAACATTGCGCGCAGTCCGCAACTGAATGGTTCTTCCAACAAAATACCATTCGTGAATCTGCTGCGGGCATTCAATCGGGTAAAACATCTGCTGCGTCCTAATAGCGTGACCATGAGCAGAAAGAACATTTCCGAACATTATGATCTGGGGAATGATTTTTACGCGCTGTGGCTGGATAGAACGATGACCTATTCCTCTGCGCGTTTCAGTCATGAGCAGCAGACATTGGAGGAGGCGCAGTGGGCCAAGTATGATGCGCTGTGCCGCAAGCTGGAATTAAGGGAAGGAGATCACGTATTGGAAATCGGCTGTGGGTGGGGTGGATTTAGCTCCCATGCGGCCCGGCATTATGGATGCCGTGTCACGGCTGTGACCATTTCTGCTGAGCAGCACAAATACGCAAGTGAGCGCATGGAACGTGAGGGCCTGTCCCATCTGGTAGAAATCAGGATGCAGGACTACCGCCATATCTCAGGCAAGTTCGACAAGATCGCCTCTATTGAAATGCTGGAAGCTGTGGGCAACCAGTATGTGGACACCTACTTTGCCAAATGTCATGAAGTGCTGAAGCCAGACGGGCTGCTTGCCTTTCAGGTTATCACGACCCCGGACTGGAGTTTTGGTGATTTGGTGAATGGGGTGGACTGGATTCAGAAGCACATTTTTCCTGGATCGCTGTTGCTGAGTGTGGCTCGTATCAACCAGGCAATCAACCGCACTGGTGATATGTTTATGCACGGCATGGAGGACTTTGGCCCATCCTACGCCAGAACCTTGAAGCTGTGGCATGATCGCTTTAACGAGAAGCTGGAGGAGGTTCGAAAGCTGGGTTTCAGCGAGCGGTTTGTGCGTAAGTGGAACTATTATCTGAAATACTGCGAAGCTGCTTTTGAGAGTGGCAACATCTCGGTGATTCAGGCTGTGTACAAGCGTTCCAATAACACGGCATTAAGTCGCTTTGTGGCGCATCCCTGATTTGTCAGCTTAACATTCCCCCCCAAGTTATGATTGTTTTTTTACGACTGTTTTTCGTTGTGGTGCTCCTGTCCATGCTGGGTGTAACTGGATGGGCCAGTACCCAGGTGGCGCTATGGGAGACTCCCCGCGCAGTGGCCACCCATCCATGGTTCATCGCCACTTTGTTTGATGCCTACTGGGGCTTTCTAACCTTTTATGTGTGGGTGTTTTACAAGGAGTCTTCGTGGCTGGGCCGCATCGGCTGGCTGGTGGGTGTGCTTCTGCTGGGGAACATCGCCATGGCCATTTATGCCTTGATACAGCTCTTCAAGGTTCCTGCCAACGCAAAGCTCGAAACCGTACTGCTTCGCCATGCACGCTGAATTTTGGACACTTGTAGGCATTGCGGCGCTCGTCTGCTTCATCCTCTTTGCGGGGACATGGGCCGTCAGTTTGAAGGTGAACAACTTCAGCTTTGTAGATGCCATGTGGGCGCTTAGTCTGCCTGTTACCATGGGATTGGTTGCTGTCATGGCGGATGGCATTGAATGGCGTCGCTGGCTTGCCTTTGGCATGGCTGCGGTATGGGGCGGGCGGCTTGGCGGTTACCTTTTTTTCAGGATCCTGCGCCATCATCCTGATGAGGATGTCCGTTATCAAGTGCTGCGCAAGCGCTGGGCGGGGAAGCTTGCCAGTCGTTTTTTTGCCTTCTTTCAGGCCCAGGCAGTGCTTGTGGTGCTGCTTTCTGTGCCGTTGATTCTGGCCGCGATGAACCTTTCTCCGCAGATTCATTTGATGGAGGTTATTGGGCTGGTTGTGTGGGGGGTTGGCATTGGTGGCGAGGCGCTTTCAGATGCTCAGATGAAGCATTTCAAATCCAAGCCGGAGAATAAGGGCAAGGTTTGCAAGGAAGGGCTGTGGGGCTGGTCCCGCCATCCCAATTATTTCTTTGAATTTGTCACATGGGTGGGCTTCTGGCTGTTTGCCGCAGGCTCGCCCTGGGGTTGGCTGACTGTGTATGCGCCAGCCATGATTCTTTATTTCCTGCTTCGCGTTACAGGCATTCCTCTCACGGAAGAATGTGCTGTAGCCAGCAAGGGAGACGCGTATCGCGAATACCAGCGAAGCACCAGTGCTTTTATTCCGCTGCCACCTAAAAAATCATCCTCTGTATCATCGCCATCATGAGCCTGACCAATGCCATTCTAGCCCGGAACATCCTCCCTGATCCTGTTTTGCGCCTCGGCATCCGCCGTCGCCTTGCGGACACATTGAAAGAGCATCGCCGCCCAGATGAAGAGGGCCGCAGGCGTGCTTTAATGGAGCATATACAAGGATTAAAGTCCAGCCCTCTGGCCATTGCCACAGATGAGGCGAATGAGCAGCACTACGAAGTGCCGACGCGCTTTTATCAACTGGTGCTCGGCAGACATCTTAAATACAGTTCAGGATACTGGCCGAATTCAGAGACGACCTTTGACGAGTCTGAAGCCATCATGCTAGGCATGACCTGTGAGCGGGCTCAACTTCAAGATGGCATGAACATTCTGGAGCTTGGGTGTGGCTGGGGATCGCTTTCACTGTGGATGGCTGAGCATTACCCTAATGCGCGTATTACCTCGGTTTCAAACTCGAGAACGCAGAAGGCTTTTATTGATGGTGAGGCTGCCAAGCGTGGGTTGGCCAACCTCACGGTGCGCACGGCGAACATGATCGATTATCAAGGGGAGGGGGAAGGGTTGTTTGATCGTGTGGTGAGTGTTGAAATGTTTGAACACATGAAAAACTACCAGGAGCTTTTGCACAGAATTTCCATCTGGTTGAAGCCTGGCGGAAAACTGTTTGTACACATCTTTACGCATCGTGATTGTGCTTACCATTATGAGGTGCGCAATGATGACGACTGGATGGCCAAATATTTTTTTACGGGTGGTCAGATGCCTTCAGATGATCTGTTGATGCACTTTCAGGATGACCTGAAACTTGAAGAGCACTGGCGTGTAAACGGCACGCATTACAGTCGTACATCAGAAGCCTGGCTATCCAACATGGATGCGAACAAAGAAGAGATCATGAAGCTCTTCGCAGAGACTTACGGCAAAGAGCAGGTGACAAAATGGTGGGCCTGGTGGCGTCTGTTCTTCCTGGCCTGCGCAGAGCTGTGGGGTTACCGCGATGGCGATGAGTGGATGGTATCCCACTATCGGTTTGTAAATCCTTAATCACAGAAACCACAGATGTGGCAAATGTTATGAAAACCCTCCTGTTAGTTGCAAGCCTGTTGGTGTTGCCGGTGGTTTCAGGGGCTTCGGAGGCGGAGTTGCTGATTGCCAAAGGGGATGAACTGGATCGCCAGTTCAAGGCTGATGAAGCGCTAAAGTATTATCTGCCGGCGGAGAAGCTGACTCCAGATGATCCAGCGCTGCTGGTGAAGATCGCGCGTCAGTATGTGTTTCGCATGGACTATCTGTCATCTGACCAGGAGAAGCTGGTTTCGGTTCGCACGGGATTGCAATATGCTGAGCGGGCCGTGAAGCTGGCTCCGAAGGAGTGCGACCCCCATCTGGCGGTGGCCATTTGCCTTGGCAAAATGACACCCCTGCTTGGCAGTCGGGAGCGGGTGGAAGTCTCCCGCAAGATCAAAGAACAGGCAGAAATAGCGGTGAAATTAGACCCTAAAAATGATTATGCCTGGCACATGCTGGGGCGCTGGCATCAGGCGATGGCCAACATCGGTGGAGTTGTGCGAGGGATTGCCCTTGTGGTGTACGGCGGTCTGCCAGAGGCCTCGTTACAGGAGGCTGAGCGGTGTCTCAAAAAAGCACAAAGTCTGAACCCCAATCGATTGATTCATCAAATCGAACTGGGGCGAACCTACGCCATGCTGGGCAGGGATGCGGAAGCGCGAAAACTGATTGAGTCGGGTTTGTCAATGCCGAATAAAGAAAAAGACGATGCTGAAACGAAAGCTCGCGGACGGGAGACGCTAAAGGAGTTGAACTAGCAGAAGAAGTCCTGTGCCCATGTGCTATTGGGCCAGGATCTTTTGCAGGAAGGCGTCAATGGTGTAACGCGCCAGTTGTGAACCGGGCCCGTCATAGATATAATCAAAAGCATGGGTGGCCCAGGGCAGTTCAAGATACACATTAGGAACGTGGTGCTGATCCAGTTGAGCCTTTAAGCGGCGGCTTTGCAGGTTCCAGACGAGGACATCGCGTGCGCCATGCAGCAACAGGGTGGGAGGGCACTCACTGGTGACATTGTAAATGGCTGAGGAGTCAAGAAAGCGCGGAAGAGCTGTCTGAGGAGAGCCATTTAAATACTGCCCCAGTAACAAAGGCGTGTTCATGATGTCATCCGCACTGCCATTTTCCCAGGCAAACAGCATGTCAGCAGGGCCATAGAAGGCGACGCATCCGCGAATGGATTGATCTTTTAAAAGGCAGGCTGAGGCGGTGGCGATCTGTGCTCCAGCGGATCTTCCCACCAGTACAAAGCGGGTGGGGTCGAGTTTAAACTCTGCTGCTTTTGTTTTTAGAAAAGCGATGGCGGCGGCCACATCTTCTTTGGGGGCCGGCCATGTGTAGATCGGAGCCAGGCGGTAGTTGATGGAGGCGACGGCATAGCCTCGCTTTGCCCAATAAGAAGCCCACTGCGGAAACTCCGACTTGTCACCACTTTCCCAACTGCCGCCATGAATCACCACCAGGCAGGGAGCGGGGGCGATGATGTTTTTTGCCCGATAAAACCAGAGATCGCGTTTGGCCGCGGTTTCTTTCGAGTAGTCGTAAGGCTCGGGGCGCACGTGTTCGATTTCAGTGCCAAAGAGCCAGGCACGGTAATTCATGCTGAACTTGGGCACTGGCACCTCTGTGTTTCCTGCCCGTATATCCTGCAGATCGCGATGCACTTTTTCAGCCACACTGTGTGATTGAATTGCCGGGAACGTGAATGTCACTGCGGCAAGCAAACTGCCAATCGTCGTAAAATGACGGGTTTGGTGAGGCGTGGAAAGCAAGCTCCACAGTGCCAGGAGAATGCTGGGCACCAGGAGCCGCAGACTAAGTTCTGTCACGCCCAGTGTGATCTTCCAGAGCAGCAGGTTATCGTACTTGAGCAGGATGGTTGAAGCGAGCAACACCAGGGCCGCCATCAATGCAAAGCGAATCCACGGCCATGGAAGCGCCAGCATTTTAAGCAGGGGGGAGGTAAGAACTCGTGGACGAAAGGAAGAAGGGAAGCTCATCACGCCCAGGGGCTGTTATGGCCCCATAAAAATGATGGGCCCCTCACCTTTAGGAACGCCGCCTTCACTCTCAATGCTGAGGGCGAACTTGGCCACATCGCTTACGATGTCCACGGGTTTAAACTCGATCTGTGCATAACCATTTTTGTCCAAACGAACAATGCCAGCATCCACAGGTTCTTTTTTCTTGGGATCCACCACCCATAGCTGGTAATCCTTGTTCTGCTCAACGGGGGGCATCTTCTCCAGTTTCAAGATGCCCTGTTGTTTGTCAGAATCCCAGACCACCACGGCCACGCCATCGCGGAAATCATCCACGGTGCTTTGCAGCGTGGCGATCTCCATTTTGGCAAGGGCGGTTTCCTTTTTCCAGGTCGCAACCTCACCGGAAAGTTTATCAATCTCTGCTTTAGAGCGATCCACCTCTGTTTGAAGCTGGGCGGCTTGTTTTTCAGAGTTGATGAGATGCTCACGCACCTGGGCTTCGCTGGTGGCCAGGGCGCTGATGTTTTCCTGAAGCCTGTCGCGTTCAGACCAGAGCCAGGCGCCACCTGCGGCAAAAGCTGCGGCCAGCCCCCATGCAATGATGGACCATCCGCCGGAACCGCTGGTTGAGGAATATGAAGCTGCGGCTGCACCGCTGTCTGATCGGGAGGATTTTTTTGAGGCTTTCAGGGCCTGTTTGTGCTCCTCTTTTAGCCGGACAACTTCCTCCATCACCAGATTTTTGATCCTGGCAGGAGGCTCTGTTACGGGGGCCAGGCGGCCTAGATCGCCAGCCGTCTCAAGCATTTCATCAAATTCCTGACGTAGCTCAGAATCAGATATTAAAGTTGCTTCAAATGCTTTGGCCTCGTCTGGCGTGAGTAGACCGAGGGCATGGAGGGCGGCGAGTTCCTGTTGTTTTTCAGTCATGATTCGCCTCCTTTCATCAGGTCGCGAAGACGCAGCATGCCACGACGAATATTCGTCTTAACAGTTCCCAGGGGCATTTTGAGTCTTTCAGCGATGGTTTCGTGTGTGTCTCCGTTTAGGAATGAGTATTCTATGAGTCGGCGCTGCTGTTCAGGGATAAGCTGCAGGGCATTGCGTAACAGCACGGCGCGTTCTGTGCGATTGATCTCATGCTCGGTGATGGAAGCCGTTTCCTGCGTCAGCAGCACCAGTTCATTTTTGGCCGCCTCTGTCACCTTCATCAGGCGACCTTTGGAGCGCAGTTTATCGATGGCCTTGTTGCGGAAAATCATCACGGCCCAGGTAAAAGCTTTGCTCCGGCTGGAATCATAGGATGATGCCTTTTTCCATAGGGTGACGAAGCCCTCCTGCAGGACATCCTCGGCTTCTTTTTCATCATTCAGAATCTGTTTAAGCAAACCAAAGAGCGGCGGTGACATCCGGTCATATAAACGACCAAAAGCCTCGGTATCGCCCCTTCCCGCTTGTTGCAGGAGAGCTTCGTCAGATTCCAGAGCTGAAGTTACATCAGACGGCATAGACGTTATATTTGAACCGCGACATACCTGCACAAGCACAGCATGACTTGCATCCTGGAACGGATGCAGCGCGATCATACGTGGTAAACAGGCAATAGAAAGCATTGTCACGTCATTTTTGCGTTTTTCTTTTGTGCGCAGATTCACTTTCTGAGTCGCAGGCAGGAATTCAATGTTTTCGAGGGATAAAAACCAGCTTTCATGACGGCTTGTTTGATGCCGCACTTTACCTTTCGCTGGCAGCGGCTACTATCTCGACCCGCTTTTTTTGCCATGTCCGTTCCTACCTCCGCCCAGATTCGCCAGTCCTTCCTCGATTTTTTCAAGGAGAAGCAGCACACCATTGTGCCGAGCGACAACGTTGGTTACACCAGCCGAGATGGCGCACGCATCTTTACCAATGCGGGCATGAACCAGTTTGTACCGATCTTCCTTGGCGAGCGCACGGCGGATGTGGATACCTGGCCAGGGGTGTTGCACAAAGGCCTGCCCACTCGCGCTGCGGATACGCAAAAGTGCATTCGTGCTGGCGGCAAGCACAATGACCTGGAGGACGTTGGCCTTGATACCTACCACCACACTTTCTTTGAGATGCTGGGGAACTGGAGCTTTGGCGACTATTTCAAAAAAGAGGCCATCGCATGGGCCTGGGAGCTGGTGATTGAGCGCTGGAAGTTTCCTGCTTCACGTGTGTTCGCGACCATCTATCAACCTGGGGCAAACGATCCTGCGGAGCGTGACCAGGAGGCCTGGGAATATTGGGCTGAAAAGTTCCGCAGCGTAGGGCTCGATCCAGACATCCATATTGTTAACGGTAACAAGAAGGACAACTTCTGGATGATGGCGGACACTGGCCCATGTGGGCCATGTACAGAGATTCACGTGGACCTGACGCCAGGCGCACCAGAGCTGGATATCGAACGCCAGAAGGCTGGCGCGAAGATGGTGAACGGCAGTGATGCAAGCTGCATTGAGATCTGGAACAATGTGTTCATTCAGTACAATGCCAATCCTGACGGCAGCTTCACCCCGCTGCCTGCGCAGCATGTGGACACTGGCATGGGTTTTGAGCGCGTGACCAGCATCATTCAAGGCACGAAGAATTTCACGGATTTCGAGAACGCAAAAATCAGCAATTACGACACGGATGTGTTCAAGCCGATCTTTGATGAAATCAGCAAGCTTAGCGGCAAGACTTATCAGAGCACGCTGCCGAAGGCTGGTTCTGATGGTGATACTGAGCAGGAAAAGATTGATGTCGCATTTCGCGTTATCGCTGACCATTTACGCACCTTGAGCTTCTCTATTGCGGATGGCATTCAGCCTGGCAACTCAGATCGTAACTACACCCTGCGCCGTATTTTGCGCCGTGCCGTGAAGTATGGTCGCACGCTTGGATTTACCGAGCCATTCTTCTACAAACTGGTGGATGTGCTAGCCCTGCACATGGGGGATGTTTTCCCGGAGATTCGTGTCAAGCAGCAGCAGGTGAAGGATGTTCTGAAGATTGAAGAGGAGTCATTCAATAGAACCTTGGACAAGGGGATCGCGTTGTTTGAAGAGGCGGCAAAGGCAGGAAAAAACATTGATGGCGCATTTGCATTCAAACTTTATGACGAACAAGGTTTTCCACTTGATCTCACTCAGTTGATGGCGCGTGAACGTGGTCTCTCTGTGGATGTGGAAGGCTTTAATGCCCGCATGGAGGAGCAGAAGCAGCGTGCGCGTGCCGCGATGAAGAAAAACGTGGTTTCTGTCAGCGAGATCGAAACCAAGGAGCCTACGAAGTTCATCGGATATGATACCCTTGAGACGGACGCAAAGATCCTTGAGGTTGTTTCCGTGAACGACAAAACCGCCGTGGTTTTGGATAACTCCACCTGCTACGCGGAAATGGGGGGACAGGTTGGCGACAGCGGTTCGCTTATCATTGGCGCAGACGCCTACCCGATCAGCAGCACGACCAAAGTGGGCAACACCTGGCTGCATTTTCTGGATGGTGAAGATGCACCTACGGCTGGCGCGCAGGCGCATCTTCAGGTGGATGCTGCGCGGCGTCATGCCATTGAGCGCCACCACACTGTGACGCACATTTTGCATTGGGCCTTGCATGAAGTGGTGAGCAAGGAAGCCACCCAGAAAGGTTCCTCCGTCACCCCAGACAAACTGACTTTTGATTTTAACAGCGCGGCGCTGACCCCTGGCCAGCTTGCGGATATCGAACGCCTGGTGAATGAGCGCATCGTTACCAATGATTCCGTGTCATGGAGCGAAGTGCCATACACTGAAGTGAAAGCTCATCCTGGCATCATGCAATTGTTCGGCGAGAAGTACGGCGACACCGTTCGAGTGGTGCAGATCGGCGGCAAAGATCACAAGCTGGATGGCTACAGCATGGAACTGTGCGGGGGCACGCATACCCGCGCCACAGGTCAGATTGGTCTATTCCGCCTGATGGGCGAAGGGGCGGTGGCTGCAGGCGTGCGTCGCATCGAAGCGATTGCTGGATTAAACGCCTATGAAGCTGCGCGTGCTGATGCGGATCTGCTGAAGCTGCTGGCGGGCAAGGTGACGGCTCAAGGCTCCGCCGATCTGGAGAAGAAAATCACAGCATTGCTGGATCAGCAAAGAGCGCTGGAGAAAGCCCTGAAAGCCGCCCAGCAGCGCGAGGCTTCCGGTCGTGCCAAAGAGCTGGTGGCAGGCGCTGTCAGTGGTCAGGCGATTGTTGCCAACCTCGGGGAAGCCGATGGCGATTACACGATGGCTGTGTCTGACGCGATTAAGAGCCTCTACACCGGCGTGGTGGTGCTGGGCTCCAGCAGCGGCGGTAATGTGGTATTGATCGCCACTGTTCCGAAAGAACAGCAGGGCAAATTTCAGGCAGGCAAGCTGATTCAGGGGATCGCTCCTATTGTCGGCGGACGTGGAGGCGGCAAGCCAGATTTTGCACGCGGTGGCGGCAAGGATGCCGACAAGCTTGAAGAAGCCCTGGCAGAGGCACGTCGTCTTACGGCAAGCGCCTGATTGAGTTAGAGATGGTGGATGAGGATTTGTTGCTGACTGCAACTTGCATCAGCCGCTGTCCGTTTACTTGTTTGCCATGCTGCGTTCCATTTTTCTTTCAAGCCCGGCTGCTCTTTTATGTGGCTTTATCCTGACGTCTGCCCAGGCAAGTCCGCCTGCACATGGCGCACATGGCGGTCACGGCCACGAGAAAAAAGCCAAACCAAAGGGCGTCAGCGCATTGGATGTATATGCCGAGGGAGATCGTCTGCACCTGCTCGTGGCCGAGTTTGACGGCCAGCATGCTGAGCCCGGACTGTTTTACATGGGCTCAAGTGATGCCGGTAAGACCTGGAGCGAACCTGTGCAGGTGGATGCTGAACAAAAGCATGCACACGCGGCCATGCGGGGAATGGATCCACAGATTGCCGCAGCAGGCGATAACGTGGCGGTTGTGTGGATGACGCCTGGCACGGATCGCTTTGGCGGCGGCCCGATGGCGACAGCTCTCTCCAGAGATGGTGGCAAAAGCTGGAAAGCCGGGCCTAATCCGGCCGACGATGGCAGCACAGAAGGACATGGCTTTCTAGACATCACTGCGGACAGCAAAGGAGGGTTTCATCTAGTCTGGCTGGATAATCGCAAAGACTTGCGGGGGATTCGTTACAGCCAGTCAAAGGATGGCGGCTCCACCTGGTCCGCCAATCAGACGCTGGATGCGGAGACCTGCGAATGTTGCTGGAACAGCATCGTCAGCGCGGCAGACAGCAGCCTGGCTGTGATGTATCGAGACAAGGATCCACGGGACATGCGGGTCACGATGTCAAAGGACGGCGGCGGAACCTGGGAGCCAGCGCAGGCCGCTGGTGAGTTTTCCTGGAAATTTGACGGGTGCCCGCACGTTGGCGGGGCGCTGGCAGAGCAGGAAAACATCTGGCATGCTGCTGTGTGGACAGGCAATGCAGGTGACACGGGTGTTTATCATGCAGTATCCCCTGATGCAGGTAAATCTTGGCAGACCGGGGAGACGCCCGTGGCTAAAGATGGCACGCATCCCAGCCTGGCCATCAACCAGGATGGCCGCCTGCTTATGGCCTGGACGCTGATGACAGAGAGCGGTCCTGCCATCCAGACAAGCCTTTCTACTGATGGCGGTAAAACCTGGAGCCCATCTGCACAGCAGAGCCTGGCTGGGGTAAATGCCAGTCATCCGCTGGTGCTTGCCACCACGGAAGGCTTTCGTGTCTTCTGGACGGAGAAGGGCGCCTACCAGCCTGGCGTGTGGCGCATGCTGGCGATCCCCTGACAGGTTCGCTTAGTGCTCCTGACCTGACTCTTCTTCAGGGTCAGTGTCCTGAATGGAAGCGCCATCCTTCAGAGCATCAATAAATTCATTGAACCTGGTGTCACGGTAACCTTCCAGGAGTTGTGTCTGCACCTGATCCTGAACTTCTTCAAACGGCTTCGGCACAGCAGGTTTGCGCCCGGTTACTTTGCAGACGTGAAAGCCAAGCTGGGTGATAAAAACAGGGCTAATTTCCCCCTCCTTCATGGAAAAGGCGATGACTTCAAACTCCTCCATGAACTCGCCACGTTTAAACCAGCCCAGATCGGCAGACTGTTCTTTGTTCGAGTTGTGTTCATTGGCCAGAGTGTCGAAGTCAGCGCCGTTTAGGGCTTGTTCTCGCAGGTCGCGGAGTTTTTCATAGACTTCTGAACGATGATTGGCGCCACTTAGATTGAGTGTGATATGGGAGACGCGCAGTTCCTCTTCAGTCAGGAACTGTTTGATGTGAGACTGATAGTAGGCGCGCTGTTCTTCCTCAGTAAATGTGGGTTCTGGCGCGTACACCTCCTGCATCATCTTGTCCATGCGCACGCCATTGGCGACGTTAAAACGCACCAGTGATTCATCCTTAAATGGCATGCCTATTCCGGCATAAAAAGCGTCTTCACCCCCTGCCTGTTCGATCAAACGGGACAGCCGGGCGCTGATTTCCTCATCTTCGATGCTGGCAAAACGGCGGTGTGCCTCCTGCTGTAGCAGTGCCCGTGAACTGAGGTTATCCTTGGCCATGGCCCGAAACTCAGGGTCGCGTTCACAGCAGGCCACCTGCAGGGCACGTTCATACTGGCCCTTGATGTGCCGGAATTCCTCTTCAATGATTTCGTCGTCAATGGTTTCGCCGTTGATGATTAGCGCCATGATGTCAGTCTGCGTGGCATCAACATAAAGAGCAATGGAAATTCGCATTTGTCGTTGCCAGAACACCGTGTTCCTGTCATAGCCAACCATGAAAAGTGCCCTGCTGAAATCACTTACCCTGCTTCTTGCACCGCTGATATTTACACAATGTGCGCAGACCAAGCCGCAGAGGCTGGCTGGCACTACCTATCTTCAGCAGATGGGATTGCAACCTGCCTCCCCTTATGGCCCCCAGCCGCCGCCGCAGTCTCCCGCAGCGCCTCCATTTGTCCCATCGCCTTACAGGCCCTTCACGGGGCCGTCTGATGTGGCGCCCAGCGCGCCATATATTCGTGCTGCGTCCTACATCATGATCAATCCTGACAACGGAACCGTCATTGCTGCGCGCAATGCAGACGCTGCCCGTGTGCCTGCCAGTACACAGAAGCTGCTGACCGCTCTGATCGTGGCGGAGGAGGGGAATTTAGATAAACCTGTGCGCATAGCGGCCAGTGATGTGGCCGTGGAGCCCACCAAAATGGGCGTGCGCCCTGGGGAAGTTTACACCCGGCGGCAGTTGTTTCTGGCGTTCATGGTACGCAGCTCCAATGACCTTGCCAACACCCTGGCTCGTGACAACGCCGGCAGTATCTCAGCCTTCGCGGCCAAGATGAATGCCCGCGCAAGATCCATTGGCTGCACCAACTCTCAGTTTAAGAATCCGCATGGCTTGACTGCGCCTGGGCAATACTCGACGGCGCGTGACCTTTCTCGAATCGCGGCAGTGGCTTACCGCAATCCTGTCATTCGTGATGCGGTTCGTCGTCGTCATTATTCGTTTAAATTTAACAGCGGGAGGGTGACCACGCTGGAGAACACCAATAAACTTTTAGGCAGAATGGCAGAGTGCAACGGCATGAAGACCGGCTACACCAATGCCGCCGGACGCTGCCTTATTTCATCGGCATCTCGCGGCAGTCGTGACGTGATTCTGGTTCAACTCGGCACCAAGACTTCCTACATCTGGGATGATGGCGGCGCGATGATGCGCTGGGGTCTCTCCCGCTAGGTTGCAATAGAGAATAGAGGGGAGGCGCTAAGCCTTCACTCGTTTACCAAACACGGCGCTGCCCACGCGCACCATGGTGGCGCCTTCTTCAATCGCGATTTCATAGTCGCCACTCATGCCCATGCTAAGGCCTGGGAGCTTGATGCCTGCCTGCTTTTCCAGGTCATCGCGCAAGTCTCGCAGCATGATAAAATAAGGGCGGCTGCCTTCTGCATCTTCCGCAGGCGGGGGAATGCACATGAGCCCCTGAATCTCCAGCCGGTCAAGTGCCAGCAAGTCTTCCAACTGCGCTTTTATCTGTTCCGGTGTGAAGCCAAATTTGGTGGATTCTCCGCCGACATTGATCTCCAGATAAACTTTGGGAAACAAGCCGTGCTCACTGGCGATGCGCTGAATATCACGGGCAATATCCAGTTTATCCACACCATGGAGCGCTTCGGCCACGGGCAGGATTTTGCGAACTTTGTTGGATTGAAGATGGCCGATCAAATGCCAGCGCAGGTTGTCGGGGAGTTCGGGTTGTTTGGCTAGCAGTTCCTGAACACGGTTTTCGCCAAAAAGGCGATGGCCAGCATCCACGGCTTCACGCACAATCTCCGCCGGAAATGTTTTGCTCACCACCATCAGTTCAACGTCTTCACGCTTGCGACCTGCACGTTGAAGGGCGGATGCGATTCGATTTTGGATCTCTTGAAGATTTTCTGCGACGTCACTCATGGGAGAAAGCTGGGGGACAAGCTAGCACAATCATCAGCATAACCCATCAATGAAATGACGTGCTTAAATCGCAGGCCGTACGGTTGCCCAGTCCAGTCCAAACTTCGCCAGATATTTCTTCAGCCGATCGGCGTCGTTCGGCTTGCCTTTCTGGGTGCGTGATACGGCGAACAACTTTCTTCCTGCATCACTGAGTGAAAGACTGTTCCGACAGACTTTGACCACGTGTTCTAATTGCACCCGATCAAATTCATCAAGCTGGGTCAAGGACTCGGCTTCCATGACAATTTTCAGATCCACCGGGCTGCTGGATGCGGCAGGGCGCTGCCATCCGTCCTTTAATCGGTCGATCTCAGCCTGTACACAGGCGAGGGTGATTCGTCCTCGCGGTGCAAGGGTGGCCATGCGGGTGACTGCGGCATTCAAATCCCGAAAATTCGCGCTCCAGATGGCAGCGGGGCTCTGTGAGAACTTCACAAAGGCGTCCAACGCCTCTTTGTTGAAGCGCACACGCTGGCGCTCACGCTTTGCAAAGCGTTCCAACTCAAACTCGATGTTGGCGGCAATGTCCTCACGCCGTTCTGCCAGGCCTGGCAGAGAAAATGTCCACAGGTTAATGCGCGCCAGCAGGTCTTCACGAAAGCGCCCTTCAGCGACTTCCAGACGCAGATCTTTGTTGGTGCCAGCAATGAACTGGAAGTCGCTGCATACCGCCCGATCTGACCCTAATGGCAGAAAGGTTTTATCCTCCAATGCCCGCAGCATCATGGCCTGTTCGTCAGCGCCGAGCTCACCGATTTCATCCAGGAACAGCAGCCCCTTGTCTGCTTCCTTCAACAGCCCGGCACGATCGGTTTGTGCGCCGGTGAAAGCGCCGCGTTTGTGGCCGAACAAGGTGGACATGGCCTGATCCCCGCGCAGTGTAGCGCAGTTTACATCCACAAAACGTCCGCTCAATCCAGACTTTAAACGCCGCAGTTCATACAAACGTTTTGCCAGCATGGATTTGCCAGCGCCAGTCGGGCCAGTCAGCAATACCGGTTGCGTTGAACGCAGACCCACTCGCTCGATCTGCTCCATTAAATTATTAAAGGATTTATTGTGCGTGCGAATGCCGCTCTTGAGGAAATCGACAGATTCCTCCTGCTCCCTGGCAAAGCGGGTGGCCAGCCTTTCATAGCGCGTAAGGTCCAGATCAATGATCTCATAGCGTCCACGGTTCAGTAAATTTTTGCCCGGCCAGTGTACGGGCGGGGAAGTCTGCACCAGGAGTCCGGGAATGAAGCGCGCCTCATTCAGCAGGAACCAGCAGATCTGCGCCACGTGGGTTCCTGTGGTCAGGTGGGTCAGATACGTTTCTTTATCAATATCAAAGGAGTAATTCTTCGACCAGTCGTAGAGCTTTTCATACACCTCCTGAAAATCCCAGGCATCATCAAAGGGCAGGTCAATCAGCTTCACCTCCGTTTCAGGTGATACTTGTATGATATCATCCCGCACCGCTTCAGCCAGGGGTAATGAGCGCGCGTCGCAGAATAGCTCCAGGCGATCCACCAGCAGATCCTCCTGCTGGCATAGTCCCACGGTAGGCCGCCATTTGTTCCAGCGATCCGGACCCGAAGGCTTGTCGAGCGTTATGCCAACAAAGCCAAAGATGACAGTCTTGAGTGACGAAGACATATAATAATATATATAGACATATAAAAAGAGCCTGAATAGATAAACGTTTAAAAAATCACAGGAGAAAAAAGACGCGTCGCAATATTCTGATTATCAATGGGATGGGTGGATTTAGCTGCACTGCTTCACCATCCTGGCACGGCTCTGGCATTAGGAGGATATGTGCATTCGCCATTGGATCGGGGCTTGTCTTGATTTGGTGAGGGTGGCGCCCGGCTTCTACAGTCCCCCACTGAGGAAGTAGAGGGGAGGTTCTATGAGAAGACGGTCTGGTTCGCGGTTGGTCGGAAGTCCCGGCCTCAGACATGACTCATTTCCTCCCTGTCGGATCGCCATCCTCACCTCGCGACACCTCCTAATTTGTCTTAAAATCCCATGTTACCTTTTTCACAACTTCAACTGGCACTGGCTATTCAGGCGCAGAGTTATCAACTCCTTCGCTGGGTGGGAAGATCTTTGGATCGTGGTGTCATCACGTTTCAGCAGGCGCACCAAGTATAACCCCCAACTTCAATTTTCATTACTGATATGACCCCAACTACAGCAACAACCCCTCAACTCCATGTTGTAAATGAAGCAGAAGCTTTTCTGCCTGCGGTGGATAACAAAGGCAAGCCGATCACAGTGATCGGGACGGAAGCCATTCGTCAGACCTTTGATCACCAGACACTCCAGCAGGCGTTGAATTCGCGTTCATCTCCTGGTGTGACTGAAGTGGTGTTAAACCCGGATGCCCACGTGGGATATGGTGCGCCGATTGGCTGCGTGATGGCTTCGCGTACACACATCTACCCTGGCCCTGTGGGTGTGGACATCAAATGCTCCATGAGTTTGTTACAGTTTGATATTCCGAACGAGGAGTTGATGGATAAAAGCGTTCGCCGCGCCTTGATCAACGCCATTGTCGAGCGTACTCCGACAGGTGCTGGTCGTGGCCAGCGTGAAGCAAAAAAATCTCGCCGAGTGTCTGCGGAGCTTGGGGCTCAAGTGTGCGCAGAGGGCGCCAGTGACTCTGTCTGTGAGCAGCTTGGGATCCCTGTGGAATGGGCTCAGCGTTGTGAAGATGCCTTCCATTTCGGACACGATGGAAATGTCTCCACACTGCATGAGCGGCTGGAAAAAATCCGCCGATTCAACGGGATGCCGAACTTTGAAAACAAGATGCGCCAACTAGGCTCCTATGGTGGTGGAAACCATTTCGGAGAATGTGAAGCTGTGCAGCTAAGTGATGATCCAGCCATGCGTGATACTGCCGAGGCTTTTGGCCTTAAAGATGGCCGCATTGCGTTCCTAAGTCACTGCGGATCTCGCGGTTTTGGTAACATCCTGGCGCAACGTCAGTTCAAAACGCTTGAGCAGCATTTTGATAGATGGAGCCTGCCTTATCCTGCCAATGACAAACATCTGGTGTACGCGCCTCTGGGAACACCACAGGCAAATGACTATCTGGATGACATGGCCATGGGGGCGAACTTCGCCACTGTGAACCACCTGTTAATCAATGCCCTCGTGCTTGAAGCTTTTCAGGAGATACTGCCTGGAGTGAAAGGCGACTTCGTGTATTTCATCAGCCATAACATTGCGCGGCAGGAACTGCTGAACAATGAGATGACATGGGTTCACCGCAAGGGG
>Ga0182737_1001130_pt1 | contig 28342 bp, 29 predicted proteins | sample eDN5th30CBELigOP_FD_128878 | JGI IMG/M metagenome (GOLD analysis project Ga0182737, IMG submission 128878) | Enriched Organic Plus compost microbial communities from Emeryville, California, USA - eDNA 5th pass 30_C BE-Lig OP (version 2) (version 2) ... | reverse complement strand
GGCCGAGCTCGACCGCGAGCTCCTCGGTCACGTGGATCAGCGCCGCTTTCGAGGCGCCGTACGTGCCGATGCCGGGGGCCGGACGGAGGCCCGCGACGGACGCGATGTTGACGATGGCGCCCCCGTGCGCCTCCAGCGAGGCCCGGTAGACCTTCTGCGCCCACGAGATCGCGGCCACGACGTTGACGTCGAAGATCTTCTTCGCCGCGTCGAGGTCGATGTCGATCATGCGGCCGTAGGCCGGGTTGATGCCGGTGTTGTTGACCAGGTAGTCCAGGCCGCCGAATGCATCGAGTGCCTTCGCGACGACTTCGTCCTGGTGGTCGAGGTCGCCGGCGTTGCCGGCGACCCACACCGCATGTTCGGGACCACCCAGCTGCTCGGCGGCCTCGGCCAGCGCGTCGGGCTTGCGAGCCGTGATGACGACCCGCGCGCCCTCGGCGACCAGCCGTTCGGCGATCGCGTACCCGATACCCCGGCTGGCGCCGGTGACGATGGCGACCTTCCCGACGTGCTGCTGCTCCCCAGCGGTCACGACAGGCGCTCCAGCACCATGGCCATGCCCATGCCGCCGCCGACGCACATCGACTCGACGCCGAACTGCTTGTCGTGGTGCTGCAGGGAGTTGATCAGGGTGCTGGTGATGCGTGCGCCGGTCATGCCGAACGGGTGCCCGATCGCGATCGCGCCGCCGTTGACGTTGAGCTTGTCCATCGGGATGCCCAGGACCTTGGCCGAGCCCCACGACTGGACCGCGAAGGCCTCGTTGATCTCGTACAGGTCGATGTCGTCGATGCCCATGCCGGCGTTCTTCAATGCGGCCGGGATCGCCTCGACGGGACCGAGGCCCATGATCTCCGGGGAGAGTCCCGTGACGGCTGTCGACACGATGCGTGCCAGCGGGGTCAGGCCCAGTTCCTTGGCCTTGGTGTCGCTCATGATCACCACGGCGGCGGCGCCGTCGTTCAACGGGCAGGCGTTGCCGGCGGTGACGGTGCCGTCGGGACGGAACACCGGCTTGAGCTGGCTGACCGCCTCCATCGTGACGCCGGCACGGGGGCCGTCGTCCTTCGACACGACGGTTCCGTCGGGCAGGGTGACGGGAGTGATGTCCTTGGGCCAGAAGCCGCTCGCGATCGCGGCCTCGGTCAGGTTCTGGCTGCGCACGCCGAACTCGTCCTGCTCCTCGCGGCTCATGCCGAGGTGCTGGGCGACGTTCTCGGCGGTCTGGCCCATCGCGATGTACAGATCGGGCAGCAGGCCCGACTCGCGCGGGTCGGTCCAGGTGTCGGCCCCACCTTCGGAGCGCTTCGCGGTGCGCTGGCGCGCCTCGTCGAACAGCGGGTTCTCGGTGCCGGGCACATCGGAGGCGCCGTGCACGAAGCGGCTGACGGTCTCGACGCCACCGGAGATGTAGGCGTCACCCTCGCCGGCCTTGATGGCGTGGAAGGCCATGCGGGTCGTCTGCAGCGACGAGGAGCAGTAGCGGTGCACCGTGACGCCCGGGAGGTGGTCCATGCCTCCCAGCACCGCGACGGCACGGGCGATGTTGTGACCGGACTCGCCGGCGGGCTGACCGACACCCATGTGCAGGTCGGTGATCTCACGCGGGTCGAGCTCGGGCACCTTGGCCAGGGCCGCCTGCACCATCTGGAGGGCCAGGTCGTCGGGACGCATGTCCTTCAACGATCCCTTGACGGCGCGGCCGATGGGCGAACGGGCGGTCGAGACGATGACTGCTTCGGTCATGTTGTTCCTTTTCTCGGGACTGGTAGGTCGACGCTGGTCAGAAGCCCAGGTCGCGGCCGATGAGTTCCTTCATGATCTCGTTGGAGCCGGCCCAGATCTTGGTCACGCGGGCATCGCGCCAGGCACGGGCGACGCGGTACTCGTTCATGAAACCGTAGCCGCCGTGCACCTGCACGCAGTGGTCCAGCACGTCGTTCTGGACCTGCGAGCTCCACCACTTGGCCTTGGCGGCGTCGATGACGCTGAACTCGCCCTTCGAGTGCGCCAGGACGCCTTGGTCCACGTAGGCCTCGGCGACGTCGATCGCGGTGACGAGCTCGGCCAGCAGGAACTTGTTGTGCTGGAAGGCGCCGATCGACTGGCCGAATGCCTGGCGGTCGTGGGCGTACTGGATCGTCTCGGCCAGGATCTGCTTGGCGTGGGCGATATTGGAGACGGCACAGGACAGGCGCTCCTGCGGAAGACGTTCCATCATGTAGATGAAGCCGCGGTCGACCTCGCCGATGATGCGGTCGTCGCCGACCCGGACGTTCTCGAAGAACAGTTCGGCGGTGTCGGACTCGGTCTGTCCGACCTTGTCGAGCTTGCGGCCGCGGCTGAAGCCGTCGTCGGTGGCCTCGATCGCGAAGAGGGTGATGCCCTTGGCGCCCTTCTCCGGTGAGGTCCGCACGGCGGTCAGGATCAGGTCGGCCGAGTAGCCGTTCGTGATGAAGGTCTTCGATCCGTTGATGACCCAGTCCGATCCGTCCTTGACGGCGGTGGTTTTCAGGGCGGCCAGATCGGATCCGCCTCCGGGCTCCGTCATGGCGATCGCGGTGAGGATCTCGCCGGTGGCGCAACCGGGCAGCCAGCGTTCCTTCTGTTCCTGGGTGCCCAGGTCGACGATGTAGGGCGTCACGATGTCACTGTGGATTCCGGCGCACGAGGCGAGCGCGGCGCTGACCTTGCTCAGTTCCTCGGAGAACACGGCGTTGAAGCGGAAGTCCTCTGCGCCCGAGCCGCCGAACTCCTCGGGGATCTCCAGGCCGAGCAGGCCCTGCTTGCCGGCCTCGAGCCAGAACTCGCGCGGCAACGCCTTGTCCTCGACGAACGACTCGATGTAGGGGGCGGCGTGCTTCTCGAGGAAGGCCGAACAGGTGGATCGGAACGACTCGTGATCGTCCTCGAAGATCGTGCGACGCATGCGACAGGCTCTCCTCGCGGAATCGACAATGGCGATGACCTGCGAACGATCATCACAAACTAAGCGCTTGCTTAGCATGCAGTCGTTGGGCCAGACTGTCAACGACCAGGACGTCGACTCAGGGGCGAACATGACCATCGTCACAGCGCGCGAACGATTGCTGAGCGCTGCCGTCGAGGCTTTCGCCGAGAAGGGTTTCGCCGCGACCACCACTCGCGACATCGCGTCCCGGGCCGGCATGAGCCCCGCGGCGGTCTACGTGCACCACGACAGCAAGGAGAGCCTGCTGTTCACGGTAAGTCTCGACGGCCACCGGCACGCGCTCGAGATCATCGAGTCTGCAGCGGCGTCCAGCGACGACCCGGTCGAGCGGCTGCGCACGATGGTGCACGCGTTCACCCTGTGGCACGCCGACCACAGCCGGGTCGGCCGGATCGTCCAGTACGAGTACCAGGCACTGAGCCCGGAGCACCGCGCCGAGGTGGCCGTGTACCGGCGACAGATCGAGCAGGCGATGCAGGACGCCCTGCGCGACGGCGTCGAACAGGGCGCCTTGTCGGTCGACGACGTTCCCGGCACGGCGTTCGCACTGTTGTCACTGGGCATCGACCTGGTGCGCTGGTTCGAGCCCGGCGGATCGCAGTCCGGCGAGTCGCTGGCCGCCCTTCACGCCGAGCTCGCCGTGAAGATGACGAGAGCCTGACCCCGCCGAAGCGGGACCAGGCTCTCCTCAGGAGGCGGACCACCATCGCTGGGGGCTGGCCGTCACCGGCCGGCCCGTCCGCCGGGCTGCAGGTCGCTCGTCAGGCCTGCAGCACGTATACCTGCAGGTTGCTTGTCAGGCCTGCAGCACATACTCGGCATTGATCGTGATCGAGATCTTGTCGCCGATCATGACCTTGTCGCCCTCGAGCGGGATGTTGAAGTCGATGCCGAACTCCTTGCGGCTGATCTCGCCGGTGGCCTCGACGCCGATGCGGGTGCCGCCCCACGGGTCGCCGCCCTCGCCCAGCAGCTCGACCTTGAGCTCGAAGGGCTTGGTGACGTCCTTGATCGTCAGATCGCCGCTCACGACGAGCTCGTTGTCGCCCTTGACGATCACATCGGTGCTGCGGAACGACATCTTCGGATGAGTCTCGACGTTGAAGAAGTCGCCCGAGCGCAGGTGATTGTCGCGGTCGGCGGTGCCGGTGTTGACGGAGCTGAGCTCGACATCGACGGCGACACTCGATCCGACCAGGTCGTCGGTCGTGGTCAGGGTCGACTCGAACGTCTCGAACTTGCCGCGCACCTTGCTCATGATGTGGCGGACCGAGAATCCGATCTCGGTGTGCGTCGGGTCGATGGTCCAGGTGCCGGTGGTCAGCGTTGCGGTGGTCATGGGATCTCCTGAAGTTGTTTGTTGAGATTTCAACTAGATCGACTCTAACACATAGTTCAACTTTCAATCAAAGGTTTCACGACGTAGGATGGGTCACATGGATACGACCACCGAAACACCGTGGCTCTCGGCCGAGCAGCAGGTGACCTGGCGGGCGTTCCTCGGAGCTACCACGCTGCTGATGGACCGCCTCGACCGCGATCTGCGGGCGGCCCATGATCTGTCGATGGCCGAGTACGAGGTCCTGGTGCGGTTGTCCGAGGCTCCCGATCGCTCGATCCGTATGGCCGAGCTCGCGGCGGCCCTCGCCCACTCGCGCAGCCGGGTGACGCATACGATCTCGCGGCTGGAGAAGGACGGCCTCGTCCAACGTGGGCAGTGCTCCACCGACGGCCGTGGCGTCTCGGCGATCCTGACCGACCGCGGTTTCGCCGCTCTCGAGCAGGCGGCCCACACCCACGTCCGTGGCGTCCACGCCTATCTGGTCGAGAACGCCTCCGACGACGAGTTCAAGGTGCTCGGCGCCGTCATGCAACGCGTCGTCGCCCAACTCGACGAAAACAACACCTGCACCTAGTCCCGAGATTTGCGTCGTTGTTGTTCGTTCGAGGAGACGCAAAGCAACATCTAGGGAGCAAATCTCGTTCTCCACAGGCTTCGTAGCTAGCGGCGGTCGTCCACAGATCGTCAACTCGTCCTACCGACGACAGTGGCCGTCTGGCTGCATCGAAAGATGCGCCCCATCCCGGAGAACCTGCACGGACGACCATTCACTGCGACCGAAGCACTGTCTCTCGGCGTCACTCGTCAGATGCTGCGGAGCAGCCGATTCGTCACGATCTCACGCGGGGTCTTCCGCACCGCTGATACCGAGCCGACGTTTGAGTTGGCGGTCGCCGCAGCACGCCTGACGCTGCCGCCCGGCGCCATCCTCAGTCACCACAGCAGCCTGCGATGGCGCGGTCTCGCTATCGGCCCACCCACGCCCGTGCATTTCGCGTCCAATCATCGCCACCAGAGTCCGCGTTCCAACGTCGTCCTCCACCGATATCGTGGCGCCGTTCTCGCCGAGTTCGTCAGGGGCGTTCCGGTCACGCCGCCTGAGCGCACGTTCGTCGACGTCGCCACGATCTTCGGTCGTCGAGAACTCCTGCAGATCGGCGACTGGCTGGTGGCACAACAGCTGACCACACCTGACGAGATCCGGCAGTTCGTCGCAGAGTCCCATCTCGACGGCGTACAGCGAGCACGCAAGGTGGCCGAGCTCGTCCGCGCGGGGGTCGCATCGCCACGAGAATCCGATGTCCGGTGGTACCTGCACCTCGGAGGCCTCCCCGCTCCCGAGGTCAATGTCGACATCGTGGATGACCAAGGCCGATGGCTTGCCCGTGGCGATCTGGTCTATCGAAGTCAGAAAGTCTTGGTGGAGTACGACGGTTGGCAGCATGAGCGCGATGCCCGCCAACGCCAGTGGGATCACCTACGTCGCGAGCACCTCGAAGCCGCAGGATGGCGGCTCGTCGTGATCACGGCGGCCGATTTCGAGCGTCCGCACCTCATCGCACCACGGGTCCGACAAGCCCTTGCCGGACGCTAGCCCGAGATTTGCGCCGTAGTCGTTGCTTGCCTTCAGCTCAAATGAACGACTAGGGCGCAAATCTCGCGAGGGGGTGGGGTCAGTCGCGGGTGAGGCGGCGGTGGGTGACGCGGTGGGGGCGGGCGGCGTCGGGGCCGAGGCGCTCGACCTTGTTCTCCTCGTAGGAGGCGAAGTTGCCCTCGAACCAGAACCAATGGCCCTCGTTGTCCTCGGTACCTTCCCACGCCAGGATGTGGGTCGCGATGCGATCGAGGAACCACCGGTCGTGCGACGTGACCACGGCACAGCCCGGGAAGTCCAGCAGCGCGTCCTCCAATGACGACAGCGTCTCGACGTCCAGGTCGTTGGTGGGCTCGTCGAGCAACAGCATGTTGCCGCCCTGCTTGAGCGTCAGCGCCAGGTTCAGGCGGTTGCGCTCGCCACCGGACAGCACGCCGGCCTTCTTCTGCTGATCCGAGCCCTTGAAGCCGAACGACGCGACATAGGCGCGCGAGTTCATCTCGAAGTTCGCGACCTTGATGAAGTCGAGCCCGTCGGACACGACCTCCCAGACGTTCTTGCCCGGGTCGATGCCGCCCCGACTCTGATCGACGTAGCTGATCTTGACCGTCTGGCCGATCTCGAGCTCACCGGAGTCCGGCTGCTCCGAGCCCGTGATCATCCGGAACAACGTCGTCTTGCCCACGCCGTTGGGACCCACGATGCCCACGATGCCGGCCCGCGGCAACGTGAAACTGATGTCGTCCCACAGCACCCGGCCCTCGAAGCCCTTCGTCAGGTTCTTCGCGTTCAGGACGATGTCGCCCAGACGCGGGCCCGGAGGGATGTTGATGTCGGTGGTGTCGATCTTGCGCGCCTTCTCGGCCTCGGCCGCCAACTCCTCATACCGGGCCAGACGAGACTTGCTCTTGGTCTGACGGCCCTTCGCGTTCGAACGCACCCACTCCAACTCACGCTCGAGCATCTTCGCGCGCTTGGCGTCCTTCTGGCCCTCGATCTTGAGGCGGTCCTTCTTCGTCTCCAGGTAGGTCGAGTAGTTGCCCTCGTACCCGTGGATCGAGCCGCGGTCGACCTCGGCGATCCATTCGGCGACGTTGTCGAGGAAGTAGCGATCGTGGGTCACGGCGAGCACGGCACCCGGGTGCGTCTTCAAATGACCCTCGAGCCACTGCACCGACTCGGCATCAAGGTGGTTGGTGGGCTCGTCGAGCAGCAACAGATCGGGCTGCTGGAGCAGCAGCTTGCACAGGGCGACCCGGCGCCGCTCGCCACCGGACAGGTGGTCGACCAGCTCGTCGGGCGGCGGGCAACGCAGCGCGTCCATGGCCTGGTCGAGGCGCGAGTCGATGTCCCAGGCGTTGACCGAGTCGAGGTAGGTCTGCAGATCGCCGGTCTCGGCCATCAGCGCGTCGTAGTCGGCATCCGGCTCGGCCATCTCGGCGTACGCCTCCTCGAGGCGCTTCATCTTGCCCTTGATCTCGCCGACGGCCTCCTCGACGTTCTCCAGCACGGTCTTGCCCTCGCTCAGCGGCGGCTCCTGCTGGAGCATGCCGACCGTGGCCTCGGAGTCGCGCATCACCTCGCCGTTATTGGCGTGATCGAGGCCCGCCATCAGCTTCAGCAGGGTCGACTTGCCCATGCCGTTGGGTCCTACGACGCCGATCTTGGCGCCGTGGAGGAACGACAACGAGACATTGTCGAGCACGACCTTGTCGCCGTGGGCCTTGCGGACGTTGCGGAGGGTGAGGACGTAGTCAGCCATGATGACCACCAGCCTATCGGCGCGGGTCGAGCCCGTAGCCATCAGGCAGTGGCCGTCGGACGACCCTCAGGACAGTGCGGCCGCTGCGCCGTCTCGGTAGCGCCGGTACCGCTCGATCTCGCCGCGGATCGGCACGACGACCCGGTCGTCGACCTGGCCGGAGATCGACGCACGGACCTCGTCGTCGAGGCGGCGCGCCCGCCGGCGCGCACTGCTCCGCGCCGCGAGGCGCGACACGACGTCGAGCAGCAGGCCGGCCACGAGGGCGGCGCCGGCGGCCCATCCCCCGGCGGGAATATCGAGATAGCTCCCAAAGTCGGGCAAGGGCGACTCCACATCGGACCACCGCTCCAGGGCCCAGCTTCCCAGCCCGACGAGGCCCGCGACGAGCCCCAGGACGAGCAGCCACTGCACGATCTGCACGGCCCGACTCCACCGCGGTGGGCGGTCGAGTCTGCCCCGATCGCGAAGCTCCTGCTCGAACCCTGCCGTCACGTCGGAGACCGGCGCGGCACGCCGGATGCTGGTGCGCCACGGTCGCGCCAGCTCGCCGACCGTGTCATCGACGAGATCCTGTACGGCCAACTCGACGGACGGCTCGGACACCTGCCCGAACTCGACCGGTTCGACTCGTCGCGAGCGCACCAACAACGGCCAGTGGGTCCGGCGGACGATACCGCGACGCACGGCCGTGTCGACCCGGTCGACGACATGGTGAAGGCCTGCGGCGTCGGCGATCGCCTCCTCGAGGCGTACGACGGCTTGCGGCGACAAGCTCGGCACCTCGGCGGTTCCACCCACATCGGCGAGCGCGACCGCGGCGTCGACCACATCAGCGCTCAGGCGCGCCCGCGCCGCCGACTTGGCCAGGATGCGGCCCGCCAGTTCGCGGCGTAGATCGCCCAGGCCGTCGCCGCGCGTGGCCGAGACACCGAGGACGACGGCACCGTGTACCCCGTCGGCCTCGATCAGCTGCCGCACGTCGGCGAGTGCCGACTCGCGGTCCTCGGCCGGAATGCGGTCGATCTGGTTCAGCACGACGAGCGTGACCGCAGCATGCGCCGCCATGGGCCGGATGTAGCGCTCATGGATCGCCGCGTCGGCATACTTCTGTGGATCGAGCACCCAGACGAGCATGTCGGAGTGCGTCACGAGTCGATCCATCTCCAGATGATGCGCGACCTCGGTCGAGTCGTGATCTGGCAGGTCGAGCAGGATCAGGCCCTCGAGCGACGTGTCGTCGGAACGCTCCAACAGGCCCATGCGCGAGACCTGGTGCCGGGGCGCGATGCCCATCCAGGTGAGCAGCTCCGTCGCACCGTCGGGGCCCCACGCGCAGGCCAGCGCCCATGAGGTGGTGGGGCGGCGCACACCCACCCCGGCCAACTCCATGTCGGTCAGTGCGTTGAACAGCGACGATTTGCCCGACCCCGTAGCACCGGCGAGCGCGACGATCGTGTGACGGCCGGACAAGGCCAACCGCTCAGCTGCACGTTCGCGCAACGCCTCGCCCGCCGCCAGCGCCTCCTCGTCGAGGCGGCCCCGTGCGGCGTCGACGGCCGCGATCAGGCCGTCGAGACGTCGGCCCAGTTCGTCGTGCCCGCGGTGGTCGCCCGCTGCGCCGGAGGCCGCGCGATCGGGCTCGGGCGTGGTCATGGGGCGATCTCTCCGTTCACGAAGTCGGCATGTCGAGCGTATTCGGCCGCGCGCGCTGCGGAGCGCAGGTTCGTCTGCTGGGCGGCGATCGTGTCGGCGGACGGCGCCAGCTGTTCCAGCCGCAGACGGTCGAGTGCGAGCACCTCGCCGGCCACCACGCGGAGTTCGTCGACGGAGCTCGTGACGAGTGATGTCGCGCGTTCGGCGCCCCAGACGGTCTGCAGCAGGTCGCGCACCGCGGCTCCGGCGACGTGGTCGGGCCCGGCGACGGTGGCCACGACCGTGCACGCCGCGAGTCGATCGAGCTCGGCCGCTTCGTACGAACCGGTGGACCGTACCCAGTCCTCGACCGTTCCGACCCAGGCGGCGACCCGTTCCGCGGCTGCCCTCGAGACCTCGTTCGAGGCACGATCCAGGTCTGCCGCACTGGACAACAGCCGGCGGCCTTCGGCATCGGCGGCCCACGCATCGCCGACGGCTTGGGCTGCGCGTCCGGCTGAGGCCAGCATCGTCGACACGACGCTCGCGGTCACAGCCCGCCGTAGGTCGTCGATTCCCTCGACCGCGGCGGTTGGTGCCGCCGCGGCGCGACCCAGGCCGGCCGACACGGTGCGCCAGCATGCATCGACCTCACCGGAGATCACCGAGCCGTCGGAGAGCTGCCGGGGAAGGTCGGCACGCGCCGCCACGTACGCCTCGTCGACACCTCGGCCGAGCCGGGCGGCGACGGCCACCTGCTCGTCCAGCGCGTCGGCGATGTCGTGGGCCCGGAAGACCGCGTGGCGGACCGCGCCGTCGAGGGTGCGCCCGATGACGGTCCGCCGCGCGGCGGGATCGGCGGCCAGATCCCGCAGCCACCCGGCGATGGGGGCGACCGCCCCGGACGGCAGCAGTCCGGTGTGGCTGAGGATCGACTCCGGAACGGTGAACAGGGGCGAATCGGCGAGACCGCGAGCCGTCATCATGCGTGCCAGATGCCCGCGGACCTCCTCGACGGCATCGTCGGCCGTGCGGTCGAGCACCACCGCCAAGGACGCGGAACGATCCGCGGCACGCTTCAGATACGACCACGGCACCTGGTCGGCGTAGCGCGCGGCCGACGTGACGAACAGCCACAGGTCCGCGGCAGCGAGCAACTGGGTGGCCAGCTCGCGATTGACTTCGTCGATCGAGTCCACATCGGGGGCGTCGAGGATCGCGAGGCCGCGAGGAATCGAGTCGGTCGCCACCAGACGTAGGCCGTAGGTGACGGACCCGTCCTGATCGCCGTGTCGTGGCAGGTCCGGCAGGACACGCTCGCGGACGAACCAGTCGGCGTCATCGGGGTGGTGGACCAGCACGGGAGATCGGGTCGTCGGCCGCAGGACCCCCGCCTCGGTGACCGGCGCTCCGACGATCGAACTGACCAGCGTGGACTTTCCCGCGCCGGTGGAGCCCCCCACGACGGTCAACAAAGGTGCGTCGAGCTGCACCAGGCGCGGCAGGATGTAGTCGGACAGTTGATCGGCGACCTCGTCTCGAGTCTCACGAGCCTGTCCGGCGCCGGGCGTGTCGAAGTCGAGGGTCGCCGCGCGAGTGCCCGCCAGCAGATCGCCCATCGCCGCCAGGAGCTGGGCAGACACATGTGTCCTCGTCATGCCGACGCCCTCCAACGATCCCCTGCCTCCACGGTCCACCAGGGTAGTCGACCTGCCGGATCGCTCATGCGGCCCGGCTGCGGAGTCAGTGCACCCTGACAGGAGCCAGCGCGGGCGGCAGCCTCAGCCCGGGCCGGAGCGCATACATCGCATCGAGCAGGGCATACGTCCGGTCGACGCCGTGCGGGACCCGGTGACCGCGCATGACACGGTCGTGCAGGAACGCCATCTCGCCGGCCAGCCTCTGGTAGCGCCGGATCACCTGCTCGGCGACCGGGCCGTAGTTGCTCCTGGCGTACTTGCGCGCGGCCGATCGATAGGCGAAGCGCGCCAGGTACGGCGTCTCGGCCGGGTGGATCCAGCCGCGTTGCGCGACGTACGCCAGTGACTGTTCGAAGGTCCGCACCTGGCGGACTCGCACGATGATCGCGATCACCGCGACCGTGGCGAGCACGGCACCGAGGGCCAGGTACGCCAGCAGGAAGCCGACCCCGCCGCCGTAGCTGAGCGAGCCGTTCCACACACCGTGCAGGCCCATGCTGGCAGCCAATCCGAGCACGACGAGCAGCACCTGGAGCACGCGTGACCGCCGGGTGACGGCGATGCCGAGCGCGATACCGAACGCCGACGTGAACAGCGGATGGGCGAACGGACTGAAGATGCCGCGCACGACGAACGTCGCCGTGGCTCCCCCGGCGCCGTCGAGCTCGACCTCGCCGGGGATCCCCGAGTAGCTGAAGGCGTAGTAGCCGATGTTCTCGACGAAGGCGAAGCCGATGCCGACCAGACCCGCGAAGATCAGGCCGTCGAGCATGCCGTCGATGACACGGCGTGAGCGCAGGAAGGTCAGCAGCAGGAACAGGCACTTGGCCGGTTCCTCGACCGCTGGAGCGATGAACGTCGCGAGTTCGTTCTGGGTGAGGTCGGTCGTGCGATCCACCGAGAGTTCGACGCCGAGGGCGATCGCCACGGCGATCACGCCGCCCCACACGAAGGCAGCGATCTTGTAGCGCCGTGGCTCGGGCTCGTAGCGGTCGAGCCACCAGTAGACGAACCACAGCAGCGGGAGCGGCAGCATCGCGTAGAAGATCGAGAGGCCGGCACCGGAGGTGTCGTCGGCGGTCAGAGAGAAGTAGATGCCACCGGCCACCCCGACGACTCCCACCACGGCGACGGCGACGATCCAGAGGAGACGGCCGCGCTGACGGAATGCCTCGGTGTAAGGCGGGAGCACGAAGTCATAGGCTCCCGCCGTAGCGGGCGTCGTCGGCGCTGTCACGCACGTCAGCGTAGGCGATGGCACGTCGCCCCGGCCCGATACGCTAGGACGGCTGTCGTGCGATGTGCCGATGGCCGGCCCCCGTAGCTCAGCCGGATAGAGCAAGAGCCTTCTAATCTCTAGGTCGCAGGTTCGAATCCTGCCGGGGGCGCTCCAGGCACCCGCAGCGCGGCGGCGCCTGCGGCGACCGCAGCCGCGACAGCATCGAGCACGTCGGTGCGCAGTGTCCACTGCTGCCAGTACAGCTCGACATCGATGTGATGCCCCTCCTCGAGCAGCACCAGCCGACCGTCGGCGAACGGATCGGCCAACTGCAGATCCGGCAGCATGCCCCAGCCGAGTCCCAGCAGCACCGCGTCGAGGAACGACCGCGAGGCCGGCACGTGGTGCCGGGGCGCTGTCGGCCGTGCACCCTTCTGGGCGAGGTAGTCGTCCTGGAGCCGGTCACGACGGTCGAACACCACGACGGGCGCCTGCTCCAGGGCAGCGCGGTCGACGCCGGCCTCGAACCAGCGATCGACGAAGTCCGCTGTCGCGGCGGGCCGGTAGCGCATCGTCCCCAATGCGGTGACACGGCAGCCCTGTACCGCAGCCGCATCGGAGGTGATGGCCGCCATGACGGTCCCGTCGCGCAGCAGCGTCGCGGTGTCGGCCTGGTCCTCGCGCCGCAGATCGAAGGCGACCGTGTCGGGGAGGGCGGCGAGGGCCGGCAGGACCCAGGTGTCGAGCGAGTCGGCGTTGACCGCGATCGGCACGGTCGTGATCGCCTCACGCCCCGCGGCCTCTTCGGCTTGACCCACGAGCGCATCGACTTCGCGGGCCAGGCGCAGGTACGCACGACCCGCCGGGGTCACGCCGGTGGGCTTTCCGCGCAGCACCAGGACACGACCGACGCTCTGCTCCAGGGCCTTGATTCGCTGGCTCACCGCCGACGGCGTGACATGGAGACGCTGTGCGGCGCCGTCGAACGATCCGGCGTCGACGACTGCGGCCAGCGCCTGTAACTGTGAAAGATCCGGTGCCACATCAGGAACTCTAATGCACTGGCAGATTCTTGAACTGGACTAAATGGGTGCCCAACCCTAGCGTCGGATGCCATGCAACCTGTGGCCGTCGCCGGCGAGTTGGCGACCGGATTCGGTTTCGGCCTGTCCCTGATCGTCGTGATCGGCGCTCAGAACGCCTACGTCCTGCGTCAAGGTCTACGCCGCGAGCACGTCGGCCTCGTGGTCGCCGTCTGTGCCTGCTCCGACGTCGTCCTGATCGGCGCGGGCGTCGGCGGCCTCGGAGCGCTCGTGGACGCCGCGCCGCGCGCCCTGGACACCCTGTCGGTGCTGGGCGCCGGCTTCCTGCTGGCTTACGCCGCGATCGCGGCACGCCGCGCGGTACGACCCGACGCCCTGCGCGCCGACGTCACGGGTGCACGGCTGAGCCGGCGCCGCGCGGTCGTCACCGCGGCCGCCCTGACCTGGCTGAATCCGCACGTCTATCTCGACACCGTCCTGCTGCTCGGCTCCATCGCCCGCACCCACGGCGACGACCGTTGGTGGTTCGGAGCCGGGGCCGCCATGGGCAGCATCGCCTGGTTCACCGCGCTCGGATTCGGTGCCCGGATCCTGCGCCCTTGGTTCGCCCGGCCCACGGCCTGGCGAATCCTCGACTCGCTGATCGCCTGCCTCATGGTCGCGATCGCACTGCGACTGCTGCTCGGGATGCGATAGCCTGCAGAAGGCGATGGATCCCGCCTGGACTCCGGTCCGAACCGCCGACCCGGCTGATGGTTCCTGTCCCGTTCGGCACGGGCAGGAGCGTGCTGCCCGCAGGAAGGTCCGGCGATGACAGTCCCCTCCCCCGCCAGCCCACGCTCCGACGGCATCGCGCCTCGGATCGTGCGCCGCCCCACCCTGATGCTCGGCCTGCTCGTCCTGTGCGGCGCGACGATCGGCACCCTGGCCCGCGCGAGCCTGTCCGATGCCTTCCCGCATTCCACCGGGGCGTGGCCCTGGACGACGTTCTGGATCAACCTGGCGGGCAGCTTCGTCCTCGGAGCGCTCCTGGAGTCCCTGGCACTCGCCGGCGCCGACGAGGGATGGCGGCGGACAGCCCGGCTGGGATTCGGCACCGGAGTGCTCGGAGGATTCACGACGTACAGCACGTTCGTGGTCGAGATCGACCGCCTGACCCGCGACGATCACCTCGCGCTCGCCATGGCCTACACCGGATCGAGCCTCATCGCCGGCATCACGCTGGCCGCTCTCGGTATGGCAGCGGTCGGTGCCGTCGCGGGTTCGGAGCCGCTGGTCGAGGACGGGGACGCGGCATGACGGTGTTGCTGCTCACGGCGCTCGCCGGCGGCCTGGGCGGAGCGCTGCGCTTCTGGGTCGACACCGCTGTCTCTCGCGCCGCCCGGTCGGTCTTCCCGTGGGGCACGCTGGTGGTCAACACCAGCGCGTGTCTAGCGCTCGGCGTCATCACCGGATCGGAGTACGCAGGCGCCGGCGGCGGCGACCTGCGCACGGTCCTCGGGGTCGGGTTGATGGGCGGCTACTCGACGTTCAGCACAGCCTCGGTCGAGGCGGTCCGCCTGATACGCCAGCGTCGATTCGGCCTGTCGCTGGGCCACGCCCTGGGCATGCTCGTGCTCAGCCTGGCCGCCGCGACCCTGGGGATCGCGGCCGGCCAGCGGCTGGCCTGACGACTACTTCTTGGCGGCGTCGATCGCCTGCTGCAGCGCCGCAGGAGTCGGCGATGCGATGTCCTTGCCGTCGATGCGGACCCACGGGGTCGCGCTGAAGCCGTCCTTGACCAGGGCGTCGTAGGCATCCTCGATCCAGGGACCGAACGTCTTCTTGGTGAAGCACGTCGCGGGGCCCGTGTAGCCGGCCTGCTCGGCCGTGACGAGCAGTTCCTTGTCGGTCGGCCCGGCCGTGTTCTCGGCCGGCTGGTTCGCGTACAGCAGATCGTGCATCTTCTTGTAACCGGCGATCCCGTCGGAGTCGAGCACGCACAGCGCCGCGTTCAGCGCGCGGCTGGAGTATTCGTTCCGGCTGGCTTTGTCGAGGAACGAGATGGGGCGGTACTCGATCGTGATCTCGCCCTTCTTGACCAGATCGTCGAGGAACGCGCCGCTCTGCTGTTCGAAGGCGTTGCACGCGGGGCACTGGAAGTCCTCGGTCAAGATCACCTTGACCGGGTCCTGGCCGTCGGTGCCACCGGCGTCGGCGGCCGTGTAGGTGAAGCCGTAGTCCTTGCTGGCGCCGTTCGGCGCGACCAGCTTGTCACTCGCCTTGTGATCGTCCGAGACGCTCTTGATGGCGAACGCGGCGAGCGCGATCAGTGCCACCACGACCACGACGATCGCGACGGTGACGATATTGCGCTGACGGCGTTCGGCCTTCGCGCGCTCCTTGCGCATCTGCTCGGCGCGGGCGGCTCGCTGCTGGCGGTCGTTGGCCACGGGTTCTCCTGGTGTGTCGGGCGTCCACGGGTCCCAACGGGCGTGCGGCCCGAATGGTTCCTCGCCGTCGGATTTCGGGACGACCCTATCCTGGGCCGGCCGTTCGCCGGTGCCGTACCTGAGTATGGTCGGGCGAGTGAACGACAAGCTGGTGTGGATCGACTGCGAGATGACGGGGCTCTCCCTGGAGCACGATGCCCTGATCGAGGTCGCGGCCCTGGTGACCGACTACGACCTCAACGTCCTCGGCGACGGCGTCGATCTGATCGTCAAACCGCCGCAAGAGGCGCTCGACCAGATGAACGACTTCGTCACGCAGATGCACACGTCGTCGGGCCTCATCACCGAGCTCGCCGACGGTCTCACGCTGTCCGAGGCAGAGGAGCGCGTCCTGGACTATGTGCGCGAGCACGTCAAGGAACCGCGCAAGGCGCCGATGGCGGGCAACACGATCGGCACCGACCGGATGTTCCTGTTGCGCGACATGCCCGAGCTCGAGGGCTGGCTGCACTACCGGGTCATCGACGTGTCGTCGATCAAGGAGCTGACCCGCCGGTGGTTCCCGCGCGCCTACTTCGCGGCGCCCGAGAAGGCCGGCAATCACCGTGCGCTCGCCGACATCTCCGAGAGCATCGAGGAGCTGCGCTACTACCGCCGGGCCGTGTTCCGCGACGAGCCGGGCCTCGATTCGGAGACCGCACGCGCCATCGCCGCCGAGGTCAAGGGCTCGCTCACGGGCCGGGTCTGAGCACCGCTCCGGTTGAGATACACTTCTCGACGTCGCTGGCGGTGTATGCCGCTCGCGCATGGTGGGCGTAGCTCAGTTGGTAGAGCCCCGGCTTGTGGTGCCGGTGGTCGCGGGTTCAAGTCCCGTCGTCCACCCCAATCGACGAACCCTCCTCAGAACTCCTCCGCCGGCAGGCGCCCAGTTCTGGGGAGGGTTCGTCGCTCTCAGTCGACGGGACTCGGACCGCGAGGTTCTCACGCCTGAGCCCGAGTTCACGGGCATATCGCGCTCCAGAGTGCCGCCCATGCCTCCGGCGACAGGTCACGTGGCAGATCGTGCCGCTCGAGGCCGGCACGGCGGATGGCGGCACGCGCCCGTCCCGCCGTGACCCCGGCGGCGCGCTGGACGATGCGGTCGAGCGTGCCCCCGCGACCGGTGAAGACGGCACGGACGAACCGCTCATACGCCTTCCGGTCGGTGCCCGGCAGCAGTGGCACGCTGCGCCGTTCGACGGCGAGCAGCCCCCCGTCCACCCCTGGCCGCGGGGTGAACCGATGAGCCGGGACGCGGTCGTGGAGAGCGAACGTGAACCACGGAGCGCACTGTGCCGTCATCAAAGTGCCCCCGCCGACGGCCGCTCGCTTGCGGGCGACCTCCCATTGAGTCAACAGGACCGCGTGCTGCCACGAACCGGTCGCCAATAGTCGGCGCAGGATCGGCGTGGTCAGGTGGAACGGGATGTTTCCCACTACCGTGCGGCTTCGCAGGGGATACCTCAGGGCATCGGCATGTTCGACGCGCACCGATGGCATCGCCTGGGCCAGGCGGCGCACGCGGTGTTCGTCGATGTCGATCGCGGTCAGCGGACGACCGAGCCGCGCGAGGGCTCGAGTCAGATCGCCGGAACCGGCGCCTATCTCGAGGATCGGCCCGCTGGTCGTCTCGGCGACCAGATCGCCGATCCGGGTGATGGTGGGTTGATGGGTCAGGAAGTTCTGGCCGAGTTCGTGTCGGCCACCGAAAGTCGAACGGGGCATGAGCGCGCTCCAAGAGATCGTGCACGGAGAGCGCCTCGACGACAGGTGGGCATCACGCGTGAGCAGATGCGCGATTCACCGTTCCGAGGCGCTGCCAAGGAATCGGAGTACGGCGCTGAAGGCAGAGAACGCAGGCGCCGTCAGGCGCGGCGGTCCCGCACTGCGATGTGCGCCGTGGCGAACGCACCCAACAAGCTACCCATACCGCCACGCTAGCAGGACCCGCGCGCACCACCGGCGGACGGCGTCACGCGGCCAGCTGCGAGGCGACCCACGCCCCGAGAACCCGGGCGCTTGCGTCGACCAGGGTCGGCCAGTCCATCGCCGTGCCGTCGGCCGGGTCGCTGACATGCTTGACCAGACGGAACGGCACGCCCAGGCGCTGGCACGCCGCAGCGATCGCGAAGCCCTCCATGTCGACCAGCAGGGCTCGCTCGGCCAGCAGATCGCGCACCGCCACGTCGGTTACGAAGGTGTCGCCGGTCGCGAGCACCGAACCGTCGCCGCCGGGGATCTCGATCGCGTCGACGGCCGGATATCCCAGCTGGCGCAGGACGTCGGCGCTGAGGTCGTGGTTGAGCACCGTCGACGGCACGAACAGCCCGTCGGTCGCCGGACGCAAGGCTCCGGCCGTGCCGATGTTGAGGACGCGGGAAGGGCGGCGTGTCACGATCGCCTCGGTCACCGCGATCGCCGCGTCGACCTTGCCGATGCCGCACACCAGCAGGTCGACATCGGCCGGCAGATGCGCCGCCTCGGAATGTGTGGCGGAGACGACGAGGACATCGCTCATGAGGTCGTCAGACGGATGTCGCCGCTCCGGGTCGTGACGCGCACGAAGCCCTCGCCCTTCGCATCGGAGTCCAAGGCCGACGAGACGTTGCCGCTGCCGGTCTTGGTGGTCACGATGTAGGTGCGTTTGCCGGCGGGCACCATCGCGGTGACATCGCCTGAGCCGGTCGTGGCCTTGAACGCGAACGGCTGCTCGGCGAAGGTCGCCGACACGTCGCCAGCGGTCGTCGTGGCTTCGAACTCATCGACCTTCAGCCCGCTGGCCATGACATCGCCGCTGGCTGTACGCACCGTCAGGACGCCCTTGGAGATCGCCCGAACCCGGATGTCACCGGACGTCGTGCGGACCCGAAGCGGCAGACCGGGCGGTACCTCGAGTCGTGTCTTGACACCGCATCCGGGATTGAGCCACCGCTGGCAGTTCGACACGATCTTGATCTCGTCGCCCTTGCGCCCCACCTGGTAGTCGGTCTTGCGCAGACCGCTGGTCACGGTCGATGCGATCGTGAGCAGGTCCGGCTCCCCCTCGACGATCTCCAGATCCGCCGAGGTGGCGTTGATGATCAGGTTGGCGTTCTGGCCGACGTCGACCTGGCTGGTCGCGACCCGACTGTCCTTCAGCACGATCGAGAGTCCGAGCACGAGAGCTCCGACGGCAGCGACGGTCAGCACGGTGCCAAGGACCGTGACGATCGTGCGGACCGCCGGAGACCTGACGTCGTAGTCGGCGACGGTCTCACTCGTCGCGACGCGGCGACCGCTCACGAGGCATCGGCGGGGTTCGAAACTGACGCGACGGAGACGGGCACCACGTCGGCGGCGCCCTTGCGGGCCGCGTCGGCCGTCTCGTCATCGGGCATCGTCTGGCTCTCGCGCTCGGCCTCGACGCGCTTGAGGTAGTGGTCGACTTCGTTGGCTTGCTGGTCGGCGCTCCACCCGAGCACGCCGCCCATCAACTCGGCGACCTCCTCGGCCACGCCGGTACCGCGGTCGAACATCTCGATCGAGATCCGGGTGCGCCGGGCGATCGCGTCGTCGAGGTGGCGGGCACCTTCGTGCGACGCCGCGTACACGATCTCGGCCCTCAGGTAGTCGTCGGCGCCGGTCAGCGGAGCGGCCAGATCGGGCCGCTCGCCGATCAGGTCGAGCACCTCGAGGGTCAGTGAGCCGTACCGCTTGAGCAGGTGTTCGATGCGGCCGATGCCGAGTCCGCTGGATGTCGCGAGCTGGTGTCGCTGATTCCACAGCGCCTCGTAGCCATCGGCCCCGAGCAGCGGGACATCCTCGGTGCACGATTCGGGCACCATGCGGTCGAGCTGGCTGGCCAGCTGCGACACGGCGGCGTCGATCGCGTCCTTGGCCATGACCCGGTAGGTCGTGTACTTGCCGCCGGCGATCACGACGAGGCCCTTCACACCGGTCGAGACAGCATGCTCACGCGACAGCTGGCTCGTGGCCTCGCTCTCCCCGGCGAGCAGCGGCCGCAGCCCGGCGTACACGCCTTCGACATCGTCGCGGGTCAGCGGTTCGAGCAGGACCGAGTTGACGTGCTCGAGCAGGTAGTCGATATCGGAGCTGCTCGCGGCCGGGTGGTCCTTCGACAGGCTCCAGTCGGTGTCGGTCGTGCCGATGATCCAGTGCCGCCCCCAGGGGATGACGAACAGGACCGACTTCTCGGTCTTCAGGATCAGTCCGGAGTCGCCGCGGATGCGGTCGCGCGGCACCACCAGGTGGATGCCCTTGCTGGCACGTACGTGGAACTGGCCCCGCTCGCCGGCGAACGCCTGGGTCTCGTCGGTCCACACACCCGTGGCGTTGACGACCTGGCGTGCACGCACGTCGAACTCGGCACCGGTCTCCAGATCCTTCACGGTCGCGCCGACGACACGGTCACCCTCGCGCAGCAGGCCGACGACGCGGGCACGGCTCGCGACGTGCGCGCCGTAGGCCGCCGCCGTGCGCGACAAGAACATGGTGTGACGGGCGTCGTCGACCTGGCCGTCGTAGTAGTGGATGGCCCCGACGAGCGCGTCCTTGCGCAGCGAGGGCATCAGCCGGCGGGCACCGCGGCGGGTGAGGTGACGATGGTGCGGCACCCCGCGCGACCTGCCGGACAGGAAGGCCATCGAGTCGTACAGCGCCACACCCGAGCCGGCGTAGAACCGTTCCCACACGCGGTGCTTCAACGGGTACAGGAACGGCACGGGGTGCACCAGGTGCGGCGCGAGCTTCTCGAGCAGCAGGCTGCGTTCGGCGAGCGCCTCGGCGACCAGCCGGAAGTCGAGCATCTCCAGATAGCGCAGGCCGCCGTGGATCAGCTTGCTGGAACGGCTCGAGGTGCCGGATGCGAAATCGCGGGCCTCGACCAGGCCGACGGACAGGCCACGCGTGGCGGCGTCGATCGCGGCTCCGCCACCGACCACCCCGCCTCCCACGACGAGGACGTCGAGCTGCTGCGACGCCATCGCATCGAGCGCGGCTTGGCGGTTCTGCGGAGACAAGGCGACGGAACGCATACCCACAGTCAACCAGCCCCCGATCGCCTCTGACGAGTCAGCGGCGGGCGGCGAGCGTGAAGCTGGCGGCGACGCGGTCGGGCCGGTCGGCGAGGCGGAACTCGCCGGGATGGTCCGGATGGGTCTCCATCAGTCCCGGAAGCGCCTCCCAGGGCACGCTGTCGTGCTCGACCAGCAACTCCAGACTCAGGCCGTGAGCCATGACGGCCGTGACGATCTCGCCGATGCCATGCGACCACTCACGACTCGGCAGGCCCGGCAGCGGCTCCACATGGTCGACGTACGACGTCGTCTCCGCGAATTCGAGGGCCTCGGCGCGCTCGAAGTACGGATAGTCCAGCGAGATGGCGCCGTCGACCACGTCGAGCACCCCCAGCATCGGATGGCAGTCGCGGATGAACAGCCGCCCGCCCGGGCGCAGGAGGGCCGCAACTGTCTGGGCCCAGCGGTCGATGCTCGGCAGCCAGCAGATGGCACCGATGCCCGTGTACACCAGGTCGAATCGCTCTCGCCCCAACACATCGGGCGCTGCGTAGACATCGGACTCGACGAACTCGACCGGAGCACCGGTCTCGGTGGCGAGCGCCCGCGCGACGTCGAGCGATGCCGGCGACAGGTCGAGGCCGCTGACCCGCGCGCCGAGCCGGTGCAGGCTGATCGTGTCGGTGCCGATATGGCACTGCAGATGAACGGCGTCGAGGCCCCTCAGGTCACCGAGACGCTCTCGGTCGAACGCGACCACGTCGCTGACCGCGGCGGGATCGGTACGGAACCGATCGAGGTCGTAGGCCCTCGAGGCGGCGTGCTTGGCCGCCCGGGAGTCCCACATCGCGCGATTCAGCGCCAGATATTCATCGTCCACGCCTCCATTGCACCAGAACGTGGTGTTCAGCCCATCTCGCCACGGACGTCGCCGTGCGGGACCGGTTGGGTCGGGATCGTGCCCAGGCGGCCCTTCTGGAAGTCTTCGAACGCCTGGAGCACCTCGGCCTTGGTGTTCATCACGAACGGACCGGCCCAGGCGATCGGTTCACGGATCGGCAGACCGCCCAGCAGCACGACGTCCATCGCCGGATGACGCGACTCCTGTTGCTGGTCGGCGCCGACCGTGATGGTCTCGCCGTGACCCAGCACGGCGAGCTGGCCGGTGCGGATCGGACGGCGTTCGCTGCCGACGTACCCATCGCCGTTCAGGACGTAGACGAGCGCGTTGAAGTCGGTGCGCCACGGCACGACCAGCTGAGCACCGGGAGCCAGCGTCGCGTGCACCATGGCCATCGGCGTGTGGGTGCTGCCGGGGCCGCGGACCCCGTCGACCTCACCGGCGACGACGCGCAACAGCGCACCGCCGTCGGGCGTCGATGCCAGGCCCACATCGGTGCCCCGGATGTCCTGGTAAGCCGGCGGCTTCCACTTGTCGGCGCGCGGCAGGTTGACCCACAGTTGCAGTCCGTGGAACAGGCCGCCCTTGCTGACCAGCCACTCCGGCGGCGCTTCAATGTGCAGCAGGCCGCTACCCGCGGTCATCCACTGCGTGTCGCCGTCGGTGATCGAACCGCCGCCGCCGTGGGAGTCCTGGTGATCCATGACTCCGTCGATCATGTAGGTGACGGTCTCGAAGCCACGGTGTGGATGCCACGGAGTGCCTTTGGGTTCGCCGGGCGCGTATTCGACCTCGCCCATCTGATCCAGGTGGATGAACGGGTCGAGCAGGTGCGGCTCGACGCCCGCGAACGCGCGGCGCACGGGGAATCCCTCGCCCTCGTATCCCTGAGGAGCCGTCGTGACCGACACGACGGCGCGGTCCTCGTTCTGGGTGGGTAGCGGCAGGACGCGCGGCAGCGTGGTCCAGTCGTCGACGGTGATGGCGGGCATCTCGATCTCCCTTGATCGATCGGCTGTGGTTCAACCGGTTCATTTAGTTGAACCCTAAACTAGATTACAAGATTCCGCTAGTAGGGTTCGGGCATGCCGGGCTCTCGGGTGATCATCGTGGGCGGCGGGCACAATGCGCTCGTCGCCTCGATCTATCTCGCGCGCGAAGGCTTCACGGTCGACCTGCTCGAGCGGCTCCCGCAGGTCGGTGGCGCCGCCGTCAGCGCCGCGGCGTTCGACGGATACGACGCACGACTGTCCCGCTTCTCCTATCTCGTCAGCCTCATGCCGGCCGACCTGATCGCGGAACTGGGCCTCGAGCTCGAACTGCGGTCACGCGCGACAGCCTCGTTCACGCCCTACGACTCCCCCGCCGGCCCGTCCGGCCTGCTGGTCGAGACCGACGAGGGCCCGGCGACGCAGGAGTCGTTCCGGACGTTGACCGGCGGCGACGCCGAGTTCGCGGCCTGGCAGCGCTTCTACGCCGAGGTCTCCACGGTCGCCCGTGCCGTCGCACCCAGCTTCCTGGAGCCGCTGCCCACCGCCGCCGCGATCCGCGACCAGGTCGATCCCGCCATCTGGGCCGATCTGATCGAACGCCCGTTGGGCGAGGCCATCGAACGCCGGTTCAGCGACGATCTGGTGCGGGGCGTCGTGGCCACCGACGCCCTGATCGGCACATTCGCGCCGCTGCACGATCCGTCCCTCGTGCAGAACCGCTGCTTCCTGTACCACCTGATGGGCAACGGAACCGGTGAATGGCGTGTACCGGTCGGTGGGATGGGCGCCGTCTCGGGCGAGCTGGAACGGGTCGCCCGAGAAGCCGGCGTGCGCATCCACACCGACTGCGACGTCACGTCGGTCGAGGCCCACGACGACCGGGTCGAGGTCCGGGGACATGGCGTCGAACTGACCGCCGACTGGGTGCTCAGCGGTGTCGCTCCGTACGTGCTCAGCCTGCTACGTGGCCGCGATCCCGGCCCGAGACCCTCGGGATCGCAGTTCAAGGTCAACGTGTTGGTCTCGCGTCTGCCGCGCCTGCGCTCCGGCATCGACCCGGCGGTCGCGTTCGCCGGTACGTTCCACGTCGGCGAGAGCTTCTCCGACCTGGAGTCCGCGTACCGCGAGGCGGCGGCCGGTGCCCTGCCCTCACGGGCGGTGGGCGAGCTGTACTGCCACACCCTGACCGATCGCTCCATCCTCGGCTCCGACCTCGCCGCGACCGACGCCCAGACCCTGACCTACTTCGGCCTGCACACCCCCGATGCCGTGCTGCCCGACGCCGAGGCCGGCCGCCGCGCCTTCGAGCAGTTCATCGCCGCCCTTGACGCGCACCTGGCCGAGCCGATCGAGCCGTTGATCCTGGGCGTCGAGTACAAGACCCCGCGACAGATCGAGGAAGAGCTCGCGATGCCGGGCGGCCACATCTTCCACGGCGACCTGCAGTGGCCGTGGATCGACGACCCGCAGACCCCTCGCCTACCCGCCGAACGTTGGGGCGTCGCCACCGACCATCCACGCATCCTGACCTGCGGTTCCGGGGCTCGCCGCGGTGGCGCGGTCAGCGGCATCGGGGGCCACAACGCAGCTCACGCACTGCTCGACATCGTCGCGACGCTCGGCATCCCCTGATCGCGCGCCAGCACGTCCAGCCTCGATTTCGTGACGTCGCCCGCAGGGTGCTAGAGTCATTGCTCGCGCATGATTCACGCGCATGCACCTCTAGCTCAATTGGCAGAGCAATTGACTCTTAATCAATGGGTTCTGGGTTCGAGTCCCAGGGGGTGTACCAGCACCGAGAACGGCGGCCTCAGGGCCGCCGTTCTGCGTTATCCGCGGCGCCGCCATTCGATGGCCGGACACGTGTCCATGACCATCGGCACCCCGGCAGCGATCGTCCGCTCGAACGCGGCCTCGTCGATCACGCCTAGCTGGAACCAGACGCCCTTGGCACCGATCTCGACGGCCTGGTCCGCGAAGACCCCGGCCTCCTCCGAGCGCCTGAACACATCGACCACGTCGACGTCGAACGGAACGTCGGCCAGCGTGGCGTAGCCCTGCTCACCCAGCACCGTGGGTGCCTCGGGATGGATCGGCACGATCCGCTTGCCGCGGGCCTGCAACAGCGACGCGATCTCGTAGGCCGTTCGAGCCGTGTTGGTGGACAGGCCGACGACGGCCCAGGTGTCCAGATCGTCGAGCATCAAGGAGACGGCCGCCGGATCCTGCCAGGACGAAGAGCTCATGGTTCGACCGTACCCGGGCCGGCGGAACCTTCCGGTGGGCGCCGATCGTTGAGGCGGCAAAGGAGGAACATTCATGAAATGCCCCACCGACGGAGCCACACTCGTCATGAGCGAGCGCTCCGGCGTCGAGATCGACTACTGCCCCGACTGTCGCGGTGTCTGGCTCGACCGCGGCGAGCTCGACAAGATCCTCGATCGTGCCGCCACCGACGTCCCGGCGACGCCTGTCCGCCCGGCAGCCGCCCACGCACCGCAACAGCAGTTCGGCCGGCCGAAGAAGAAGCGCGAGCACTGGCTGATGGAGCTGTTCGACTGATCCGGCGGGAATACGGTCGGCGGTCGTGTCCGTTCACTCCTCCATGAGGATCTTGCTCACCGGAGGCACGGGGTACATCGGCAGCGCAGTACTGTCGCGACTGGTCGAGGCCGGACATCAGGTGACGGCCGTCGTCCGCAGCCCGCAATCGGCCCGCGCCGTCCAAGACGCTGGAGCGGTGTCGCTCGTGGGCGATCTGTTCGATCGCGCCTGGCTCGCCTCCGAACTGGGCCAGCACGATGCGGCGATCCACACCGCGGCCGGCAGCGACGCCCGCGACAGCGAACTCAATGACGCCGTGATCGACGCCGCGATCGAGGCGTTCGGCGGCACCGATCGGCCCTTCGTGCTGACAGGTGGCATCTGGACCTACGGCTCCAATCCACAGATCCGCGAGACGTCGGCTCCCGACGCACCCGCGCTCACGGCCTGGCGGGTCGATGCCGAACGACGATTGCTCGACTCCGACGTCCGTGCGGTCGTCGTCCAGCCCGGCATCGTGCACGGTCACGGGGCGGGCATCCCGGCCATGCTGGTCGGTTCGCGGGTGGCTCCCGGTACGGGCGAGCAGCACTGGACCTCCGTCCACGTCGACGATCTGGCCGATCTGTACGTCCGCGCCCTCGATGCGGCGGGCGGCCAGACCTACGTGGGCGTCAGCGGACACAATCCGACCGTCGCCGAGATCGCCGCGGCCATCGGCGGTGTGACGCTGGAAGGCGATGAGGCGACGCTTGCTCGCCTCGGCGCATTCGGTGAGGCCCTGCTGCTGGACCAGCAGGCCAGTGGCGAGAAGGCGCGTGCCGACCTCGGTTGGCAACCGTCGGGTCCGAGCCTGATCGACGATCTCAAGGCCGGTTACGCACCGACCGCCTGACCGAGCATGTGGATCGGATGGCTCGAGCTCGACGTGCTGCTCGGTGATGTCCGGACGCTGAAGCAGAAGCGCGCGGTCGTGCGTCCGCTCGTGGCCGATCTGCGACATACGTTCACGGTCGCGGCGGCCGAGACCGGGCATCTCGGCCTCTACCGTCGTGCGGGCGTGGGCGTGTCATCGGTGTCGTCGGACAGTCGGCACCTCATCGAGGTACTGGACAAGGTCGAGGACTTCGTGGCGCGCCGCCCCGAACTCGATCTGCTGTCGGCCCGGCGCCGGATCGTCAGCTCGGAGGACTGACCGAACGGCCCGCGAACGCGGCCGCTCGCTGATAGGCGTCGGCGCCGGCGGGAGCAGGCTGCTCGGGCCCGAACGCATCACCGCGCATCTGGTCGGTCAGCGACTGCGTCATGAACGCATGGCCCGCCTCGGCGACCGCCGGGTCGAGATCGGCCGTGTCACGCCCGAGCGCCGTGGCCAGATCCCAGGTGTGGACCGCGAGTTCGCCTGCCGCCATGCCGACGGGGAACGACCCGTCGCCCGCCTCGAGGGCAGCGACGAACTCGTCGGAACGTCGCCGCAGGGCCTCGGCCGGCTGGGCCTCGTGCGTCGGCGCCGCGCCCCAGTCGGGCTGGCCGCCCTGAGCCATGACGGTGAACTGCGCCGTGGTGCCGACGACGTGATCGGCCAGATCGGCCACCGTCCAGTCGGCACACGGCGTGGGGCGGCTCGCCTGATCCGGCGTGACACCGCCGAGCAGACTGACGAGCTGATCGAGGCCCCGGGCGATGAGAGAGGTGTCGGTGTCGGTCATGGCCCCAGTCAACCCCGGACCACCGACACTCGCCACGTCTGTGACCCCCGCCCTAGTCCGCCGCCGCGGGTCGTCGGCATACTGAACTGATCTTTTGGCAGGAGTTTGTCCCCCACCAGGAAGTGAGTCCGTGCGCAATCCTCGAGCGTTCCTCCGTCCCCTCGCCCTCGGTGCTCCAGCGCCGCTCGCCGACGTCCCGTTCAAGCCGAGCCGGATGATCCACTTCTTCGATCCGAGCAATCCGAAGATGGCTGAGAAGGTGCCGTCGATCGCGCAGAAGGTCGACATCATCCTGGGCAACCTCGAGGACGCCATCAAGACGGAGAACAAGGAGGCCGCACGCCTCGGGCTCATCGAGATCGGCAAGAACACCGACTTCGGCGACACCCAGTTCTGGGTCCGCATCAACTCCCTGGACTCGCCCTGGATCCTCGACGACCTGACCGCCCTGGTCACCGAGATCGGCGACAAGCTCGACGTCATCATGGTGCCCAAGGTCGAGGGCGCCCAGGACATCCACTACATCGACCGTCTGCTGGCGCAGCTCGAGGCCAAGGGCAACGTGCAGAAGCCACTGCTGGTCCACGCGATCCTCGAGACCGCGATCGGCGTCGCGAATGTCGAGGAGATCGCGGCCGCCAGCCCCCGTATGCAGGGCATCAGCCTCGGCCCCGCCGATCTGGCCGCCTCCCGCCGCATGAAGACCACCCGCGTCGGCGGCGGTCACCCGGGCTACCTGGTGCGCACCGATCCCACGGGCGAGGACCTCAACGAGGGCCGCCAGACGTTCCAGCAGGATCTGTGGCATTACACGATCTCGCGCATGGTCGACGCCTGCGCCGCCAACGACATCCTCCCGTTCTGGGGGCCGTTCGGTGACATCAAGGACGTCGTGGCCTGCGAGGATCAGTTCCGCAACGCGTTCCTCCTCGGATGCGTCGGCGCCTGGAGCCTGCACCCGGTGCAGATCGACATCGCCAAGAGGGTGTTCTCCCCCAGCAAGGAGGACGTCGAGCACGCCAAGGAGGTCGTCGAGGCCATGGGCGACGGCTCGGGCGCCGTGATGATCAACGGCAAGATGGAGGACGACGCGTCCTGCAAGCAGTGCCTGGTCATGCTGGACCTGGCCAAGTCGCTGGCCGATCGCGATCCGGAACTGAAGGAGCTGTACGACCTGTGAACGAGCGCCAGCGAGTGAACCAATCAGCAACCATCACAGCGACATCGCCGTACTCTTTCTCTTCTTTCACGGGGGTGTCGCTGTGAACACTGCGATCCGCCCCCGCCGCTCCGTCCTCTACATGCCGGGCGCCAACGAGCGCGCGCTGGAGAAGGCCAAGACCATCGACGCCGACGCCCTGATTCTCGATCTCGAGGACTCGGTGTCGCCCGACGCCAAGGAGGCCGGCCGCGCGAATGTGTGCGCCGCCGCGCAGTCCGG
>Ga0182737_1001129_pt1 | contig 28355 bp, 26 predicted proteins | sample eDN5th30CBELigOP_FD_128878 | JGI IMG/M metagenome (GOLD analysis project Ga0182737, IMG submission 128878) | Enriched Organic Plus compost microbial communities from Emeryville, California, USA - eDNA 5th pass 30_C BE-Lig OP (version 2) (version 2) ... | reverse complement strand
CCGCGGGCACGCACTTCCTGCATGTTCGACTTGACCTTCTCCAGCAGGCGGTCGTTCGGCGCGATCACCACCACCGGCATCGACGCGTCGACCAGCGCCAGCGGGCCGTGCTTGAGCTCGCCGGCCGGGTAGGCCTCGGCGTGGATGTAGGAGATTTCCTTGAGCTTGAGCGCGCCTTCCAGCGCGATCGGGTAATGCAGGCCGCGACCGAGGAACAGCGCGTTCTGCTTGCCGGCGAAGCGTTCGGCCCAGGCCTGGATCTGCGGCTCCAGGTTCAGCGCGTGCTGCACGCTGCCGGGCAGGCGGCGCAGCTGCTCGAGGTACTCGGCTTCCTGCTCCGGCCCGACCCTGCGATGCAGCTTGCCCAGCACCACGGTCAGCTGGAACAGCGCGGCCAGCTGGGTGGTGAAGGCCTTGGTCGAGGCCACGCCGATCTCGGCGCCGGCGCGGGTGTAGCAGACCAGTTCGCTGGCGCGCGGGATCGCGCTCTCGGGCACGTTGCAGATCGAAAGCGTGTGCAGGTGGCCCAGCGACCTGGCGTACTTGAGCGCCTCCATCGTGTCGAGGGTTTCGCCGGACTGGGAGATGGTCACCACCAGCTGGCGCGGGTCGGCGTAGGCCTCGCGGTAGCGGTACTCGCTGGCGATCTCGACGCTGCACGGCAGGCCGGCGATGGCCTCGATCCAGTAGCGCGCGGTCAGGCCGGCGTAGTAGCTGGTGCCGCAGGCGAGGATCTGCACGCCGGTCACCTCGCGCAGCACCGCCTCCGCTTTCGCACCGAACAGGGTCGGCTCGAAGCTGCCGGCGTCGATCACCGCCTCGATGGTATCGCCCAGCGCGCGCGGCTGCTCGTGGATCTCCTTCTGCATGAAGTGCCGGTACGGGCCCAGTTCCAGCGAGGCCAGCGACACGTCGGAGACGTGCACTTCGCGCTGCACCTCGTTGTCGTCCTGGTCGAACACGCGCACGCCGGAGCGGGCGACCTCGACGGTGTCCCCTTCCTCCAGGAAGATCACCCGGCGGGTGGCCTGCACGATCGCCGAGACGTCGGAGGCGAGGAAGTTCTCGCCCTCGCCCAGGCCCACCAGCAGCGGGCAGCCCATGCGTGCGCCGACCAGGCGGTCCGGCTCGGAGCGACTGAGCACCGCCAGCGCGTAGGCGCCGGTCAGTTCCTTCACCGCGGCCTGCAGCGCGGCCAGCAGGTCGCGGCCACCGGCCATGTGGTGGTGGATCAGGTGGGCGATGACCTCGGTATCGGTCTGCGACTCGAACTCGTAGCCCAGCGCGCGCAGGCGCTCGCGCTGTTCCTCGTGGTTCTCGATGATGCCGTTGTGGACCAGGGCCAGGTCGCCATGGCTGATGTGCGGGTGGGCGTTGGCCTCGGTCACGCCGCCGTGGGTCGCCCAGCGGGTGTGGCCGATGCCGAGCACGCCGTGGAAGTCCTCGGCGACGGCGGCGTGCTCCATCTCGGCCACGCGCCCGGTGCGGCGCACGCGGCGCACGCCTTCGCTGGCGGCCACCGCGATTCCCGATGAGTCATACCCGCGGTACTCGAGGCGCTTCAGGCCTTCGACCAGGACCGGAACCACATCGCGATCCGCGATCGCGCCGACGATGCCGCACATAGGGTCTTCCCAACGGAACAGGCACGTGATTCTACCGGAGGGTCACCGGAGTCCTTCGTGATGTGCGCGCATGCGGGCGCGACGGCGCGCCATGGCGACGGGACGGCCGCACCCGCCCTTCGTCCCGGCTGCGACCCTGCGGCCTTCCCGCGCATCCATGCCAGGGTGGGCCTCGTCCGCCGGCGCCGGTGTCCGCCACGGCGCCGGCAGTGTCCGCGGCCCGTCCGGCGGACACTGCGGACACTCCCGGCCCGTGCGGACACCCTTTCAAATCAAGCACTTGAAGTTGGCACGGCGCGTGCTTTGCCTTTGCCCGTACACCACCGGCCAACCACCACCCGATGATCCCAGACACCTCCGCCCAGGACCGTCCCCTCTCCTCTTCCGCCCACGCCCGCCCGGCGTGGCGCCGCTGGCTCTGGCCGGCGGTCGGCGCCGCCGCCTTCCTCGTGGTCGCCGGCTGGGTGGTGTCCAGCTGGGGCGCCGGCTCGCGCTCCTACGACTCGGCGCGCATCCGCATCGCCGAGGTGAAGCGCGGCGACCTGGTGCGCGACCTGTCCGCCGACGGCCGCGTCATCACCGCCAACAGCCCGACCCTGTACGCCATCGCCGGCGGCACCGTCACCCTGCAGGTGGTGGCCGGCGACGTGGTGAAGAAGGGCCAGGCCCTGGCCGTGATCGACAGCCCGGAGCTGCGCAGCAAGCTGGTGCAGGAGGAATCGACCCTGGCCAGCATGGAAGCCGAGGCCAGCCGCGCCCAGCTCGACGCGCGCATCGCCCGGCTCAACGCGCAGAAGGCGCTGGACCAGGCCGAGATCGACCATACCGCCGCGCAGCGCGACCTGGAGCGCTACCAGCGCGCCTACGCCGGCGGCGCGGTTTCCAACAACGAACTGGCCCGCGCCCAGGACGAGCTGAAGAAGGCCGAGATCGGCCTGCAGACCGCGCGCAGCGACGCCGGCCTGCAGGACCAGGGCGCCGCGCTGGACGCGCGCAACAAGCGCCTGCTGGCCGACCGCCAGAAGGCGGTGGTCGACGAGCTGCGCCGCCAGGTCGACCTGCTGACCTTGCGCGCGCCGTTCGACGGCCAGGTCGGCCAGGTGCAGATCTCGCAGGGGACCAACGTGGCGATCAACGCGCCGATCCTGAGCGTGGTCGACCTGAGCGAGTTCGAGGTCGAGATCCGCGTGCCGGAAAGCTTCGCCCGCGACCTGGCCATCGGCGTGCCGGCCCAGGTCACCAGCCAGGGCAAGCCGTGGCCGGCCCAGGTCTCGGCGGTATCGCCGGAAGTGGTCAACGGCGAGGTCACCGCGCGCCTGCGCTTCGACGACGGCCAGCAGCCGCCGGGCCTGCGCCAGAACCAGCGCCTGTCCGTGCGCATCGTGCTGGATACCCGCAAGAACGTGCTGATGGTCGAGCGCGGCCCGTTCGTCGAGCAGGGGGGCGGCCGCTACGCCTGGGTGGTCGACGGCCGCAGCGCCGAACGCCGCCCGGTGCAGACCGGCGCCAGCAGCCTCGGCTACGTGGAAATCGTCTCCGGCGCCAGGGAAGGCGACCGCATCGTGGTCTCCGGTTCCGACCAGTTCGGCGATGCCGAGAGGGTCGCGATCAATTGATTGCTCGTGACTGGTGATTCGGGATTCGTGATTCGCAAGAGCAGAAGCAACTGCCCCCGGATCACCCCGACCACCAATCGAATCACCAATCACCAATCACCAATCCCGAATCACCATCTACGAGGATCCTCCAATGCTGGAAATGCGCCAGGTCTCCAAGGTCTACCGCACCGCGATGGTCGAAACCCACGCCCTGCGCTCTCTCGACCTGCACGTCCGCGAGGGCGAGTTCGTCGCCGTCACCGGCCCGTCCGGTTCGGGCAAGACCACCTTCCTCAACATCGCCGGCCTGCTGGAAACCTTCGATTCGGGCGACTACCTGCTCGACGGCGAGAACGTGCGCGGCCTCTCCGACGACGCCCGCAGCAGGCTGCGCAACCGCAAGATCGGCTTCATCTTCCAGGGCTTCAACCTGATCCCGGACCTCAACCTGTTCGACAACGTCGACGTGCCGCTGCGCTACCGCGGCCTGCCGGCGGCCGATCGCAAGGCGCGCATCGAGAAGGCGCTGGCCGACGTAGGCCTGGCCTCGCGCATGAAGCACTTCCCGGCCGAGCTGTCCGGCGGCCAGCAGCAGCGCGTGGCCATCGCCCGCGCCCTGGCCGGCGAGCCGCGCCTGCTGCTGGCGGACGAACCGACCGGCAACCTCGACTCGCAGATGGCACGCGGGGTGATGGAGCTGCTGGAGCAGATCAACGCCGCCGGCACCACCATCGTGATGGTCACCCACGACCCGGAACTGGCCGCGCGCGCCCAGCGCAACGTGCACATCGTCGACGGCGTGGCCACCGACCTGACCGTCGAGCCGGGCCTGCAGCGCATTGCCCGCACCGTGGCCGCTTCGGCCTGAGGAGCCCACCATGCTCGGCTACTACTTCAACCTGGCACTGCGCAGCTTCCGCCGCGACAAGGCCCTGACCGCGCTGATGGTGCTGGCCATCGCCCTGGGCATCGGTGCGTGCATGACCACGCTGACCGTGTTCCACGTGCTGTCCGGCGACCCGATCCCGACCAAGAGCGACCGCCTGTTCTACGTGCAGCTGGACGCGGCGGAGATGAACGACTACACCCCCGGCGAGGAACCGGACGAGCAGCTGACCCGCTTCGACTCCGAGACCCTGCTGCGCGAGAAGCGCGGCCTGCGCCAGGCGATGATGACCGGCGGCAGCGTGTCCATCACGCCGGAAAGCGAGGGCCTGCCGCCGTTCCTGTCGGACGCGCGCTACACCAGCGCCGACTTCTTCCCGATGTTCGAAGTGCCGATGCTGTACGGCAACGGCTGGAGCGCGGCGCAGGACGAGCAGCACGCACGCGTGGTGGTGATCTCCAGGGAGCTCAACGAACGCGTGTTCGGTGGCGGCAACAGCGTCGGCAAGCAGCTGCGCCTGGACCAGACCGACTTCACCGTGGTCGGCGTGGTCGACGAGTGGCGGCCCACGCCGCGCTTCTACGACATGAACAGCGACCGCTACGGCGAACTCGAGAACGTGTTCCTGCCGTTCACCACCTCGCGCGACCTGGACATGGGCCGCAACGGCAGCATGAACTGCTGGGGCGACACCCAGGGCGATGCCACCGGCCCGAACGCGCCGTGCAGCTGGATCCAGTACTGGGTCGAGCTGGAGTCGGCGGGCAAGGCCGGCGAGTTCCGCGACTACCTGGTCAACTACTCGGACCAGCAGCGCGCGGCCGGCCGCTTCAAGCGCCCGACCAACGTGCGCCTGCGCAACGTGATGGAGCTGCTGGACTACGCGCGGGTCGTGCCGAACGACGTGGTGATGCAGCTGTGGCTGGGCTTCGGCTTCCTGCTGGTGTGCCTGGTCAACACCATCGGCCTGCTGCTGGCGAAGTTCCTGCGCCGTGGCAGCGAGATCGGCGTGCGTCGCGCCCTCGGCGCCTCGCGCGGGGCGATCTTCACCCAGTGCCTGGTCGAAGCCGGCACCGTCGGCCTGGCCGGTGGCATCCTCGGCCTGGGCCTGTCCCTGCTGGGCCTGTGGGGCGTCCGCCAGCAGCCGGCCAGCTACGCCGAACTGGCCCACCTTGACCTGGGCATGCTGCTGCTGACCTTCGTCCTGGCCGTGGTCGCCAGCATCCTCGCCGGCCTGCTCCCGGCCTGGCGCGCGATGCAGGTCACCCCCGCCATCCAGCTCAAGAGCCAGTAACGGGGCCCTGCCCGTCGCTGCCTACCGGAGACGTTCCATGGACATCCGACCCATCCTCTCCACCCTGCTGCGGCACAAGACCGCCGCGGCCCTGATCGTCATCGAGATCGCCCTGACCTGCGCGATCATCTGCAACGCGCTGTTCATGATCAGCGACCGCCTCACCCAGATCCGCGAGGTCAGCGGCCTGGCCGAGAACGAGCTGGTCCGCCTGCAGATCACCAGCATCGGCAGCGACAAGGAAGAGACCGCGCGTACCCGCTCCGACCTGGCCGCGCTGCGCGCCATCCCCGGCGTCAAGGACGCGACCGTGCTCAACCAGGTCCCGTTCGTGAACTCGTCCTGGAACAGCAGCGTGCGCCTGAGCCAGGACCAGCAGCAGTCGACCGTCAACGCCACCACCTACATGGCCGAGGACCAGTTCATCGAGACCCTGGGCCTGAAGCTGGTGGCCGGCCGCGACTTCAACCCGGACGAGTACGTGGACGCCGGCGACGTGCTCAACGCGGTGGGCGGCGACTTCACCATCCCCGCGGCGATCATCACCCGCAAGCTGGCCGACAAGCTGTTCCCGGGCGAGGACCCGATCGGCAAGAGCTTCTACAGCTGGAGCGACCAGCCCACCCGCGTGGTCGGCGTGGTCGAGCACCTGGTGCGGCCGAACCAGATGGGCGGCCCGGCGGCGCGCGAGTACGCGATGGCGTTCCCGCTGCGCCCGCACTACAACCTCGGCGGCAACTACCTGGTCCGCACCGATCCGGAGCGCCGCCAGGAAGTGCTGGAGGCGGCGAAGAAGGTGCTGCTGGCCAACGGCGCCGACCGCATCCTGCTGGAGGACAACACCAAGACCGTCGAGGAGCTGCGCCGCGAGTTCTACCAGGCGCCGCGCGCGATGGCCTGGCTGCTGGGCATCGTCTGCGTGGCGCTGCTGCTGATCACCGCGCTGGGCATCATCGGCCTGGCCAGCTTCTGGGTGCAGCAGCGGACCAAGCAGATCGGCGTGCGCCGCGCCCTGGGCGCCACCCGCGGGCAGATCCTGCGCTATTTCCAGACCGAGAACTTCCTGCTGGCCACCATCGGCATCGCCGTCGGCATGCTGCTCGCCTTCGCCATCAACCAGGCGCTGATGGGCAAATACGAGATGGCGCGGTTGCCGGCGCTGTACCTGCCGTTCGGCGCGCTGCTGCTGTGGGGCCTGGGCCAGCTGGCCGTGCTCGCCCCGGCACGCCGCGCCGCCGCGATCCCGCCGGCCACCGCGACGCGCAGCGTATGAGCCGCCGCCGCGCCAACCGCTCCTGCGCCGTGCCGGTCGACCGCGCCCTGGTCCGGCACGCGATCGCCGCAGCCGTGCTGGCCGGCGCCGCCTGGCTGGCGTGGGCGCTGCCGCTGGCGCCCACCAGCGGCTCCGGCCGGCCCGCGCGCGCGCCGGCCGGCGGTCTGCTGGTGCACCCTATGGCCGGCCTCGGCGCGCTCGCGCAGGGACGGCTGCAGGTCTGCGGAGCGGTCGCCGGCGACTGCCGCGCGGCCTCCGCATCGGCGATGATCCCGCCGCGGGACACCCTCGGACAGGTCGCCCGCGTTCCCGGCTAGCCACTGGCCGGCCGGGAACAGGTAGCCTTGTCCCCCTTCTTCCCTCCACTGCCGCGCTGCATGTCCACCATCCTGGTCATCGACGACAACCCTGCCGTCGCCACCGCCCTCGAAGTGCTGTTCTCGCTGCACGACCTGTCCACCCTGCACGCGGCTTCGCCCGAAGCCGGCCTGGCCCTGCTGGACAGCGAGCCGGTGGACCTGGTCATCCAGGACATGAACTTCACCGCCGATACCACCTCCGGCGACGAAGGCCGGGCGCTGTTCGCGGCGATCCGCGAGCGCCACCCGGACCTGCCGGTGGTGCTGCTGACCGCGTGGACGCACCTGGAAAGCGCGGTGGAGCTGATCAAGGCCGGCGCCGCCGACTACGTGGCCAAGCCCTGGCAGGACGCCAAGCTGCTGGCCACGGTCAACAACCTGCTGGAACTGGCCGAGGCGCGGCGCGAACTGGACCAGCGCCGCGACGGCGAACGCCGCCGCCGCGACGACCTGGCCCGGCGCTACGACCTGCGCGGCGCGGTGTTCGCCGACCCGGCCAGCGAGCGCGTGGTCGCGCTGGCCTGCCAGGTCGCCCGTTCCGAGCTGCCGGTGCTGATCACCGGGCCCAACGGCGCCGGCAAGGAGAAGATCGCCGAGATCATCCAGGCCAACTCGCCGGCGAAGTCCGGACCGTTCGTGACCGTGAACTGCGGCGCGCTGCCGGCGGACCTGATCGAGGCCGAGCTGTTCGGCGCCGAGGCCGGCGCCTACACCGGCGCCAACAAGGCGCGCGAGGGCAAGTTCGAGGCCGCCGATGGCGGCACCCTGTTCCTGGACGAGATCGGCAACCTGCCGCCGGCCGGGCAGATGAAGCTGCTGCGCGTGCTGGAGACCGGACGCTTCGCGCGGCTGGGCTCCAACCGCGAGCGCCAGGTCAAGGTGCGCGTGGTCAGCGCGACCAATGCCGACCTGCCGGCGATGATCCGCGAGGGCACCTTCCGCGAGGACCTCTACTACCGGCTCAACACCATCGAGCTGGCGATGCCGCCGCTGGCCGAGCGCCCCGGCGACATCGTGCCGCTGGCCGAGCATTTCCTCGACGACGACAAGACGCTGTCGGCCAGCGCGATCAGCGCGCTGCAGCGCCACCCGTGGCCGGGCAACGTGCGCGAGCTGCGCAACGTGATCCAGCGCGCGCAGCTGCTGGCCACCGGCCCGCGCATCGAGGCCGAGGACCTGGGCCTGCCGCGCGCACCGGCGCAGCGCAGCAGTCCCGCGCGCGAGCCGGAGCGCGAACAGATCGAGGCGGCGCTGCAGCGCGCCGGCGGGGTGATCGCCCAGGCCGCCGCCGAGCTGGGCATGAGCCGCCAGGCGCTGTACCGGCGCATGGAACGGCACGGGTTGAAGCCCGCATGAGGCAGCCGGCATGAAGCTCCGCCGCAGCCTGTTCCTGCGCCTGTTCCTGCGCCTGCTGCCGGTGCTGGCGCTGGCCGCCGCGCTGCCCTGGACCTTCGCCTACTGGATCGACCATGGCTGGGTGGTGGCGCTCAGCTCCACCCTGATCCTGCTGGGCCTGGCGTGGTGGAGCCTGCACCGCGCGCTGGCGCCGCTGAACTCGCTGTTCCGCGCCCTCGCCGGCAGCGTCAACACCTACCGCGACGGCGAGTTCAACTTCGGCATCAACTGGCACAGCAACGACGAGATCGGCGAGCTGGTCCAGTCCCACGCCGAGCTGGGCGAGATACTGCGCCAGCAGCGCCAGGACCTGATCCAGCGCGAGCTGCTGCTGGACACGATGGTGCAGAACACGCCGGTGGCGATGCTGCTGTCGGCCGCCGGCGGCGACAACATCCGCCGCGTGGTCTACGCCAACGTCGCCGCGCGCAAGCTGCTCAACGACGGCCACAAGCTGGAAGGCCAGCGCATCGACGAGCTGCTGGCCACGCTGCCGGCGGGGCTGCAGGAAGCGGTGGCGCGCGGCAACGACAGCCTGTTCTCGATCGCCGACGAGGATGGCGAGGACGAGCAGGTCTACCACCTGTCGCGGCGCACCTTCACCCTCAACGGCCGCGCGCACGAGCTGCTGCTGGTGCGCCTGCTCACCCCGGAACTGCGCCGCCAGGAAGTGCAGACCTGGAAGAAGGTGATCCGGGTGATCAGCCACGAGCTCAACAACTCGCTGGCGCCGATCGCCTCGCTGGCCCATTCCGGCGCCGAGCTGGTGCGCCGCGGCCGCACCGAGCGGCTGGGCGAGGTGTTCGCCACGATCGAGGACCGCGCGCGGCACCTCGAAGGCTTCATCCGCGGCTACGCGCGCTTCGCCAAGCTGCCGCAGCCGCGCCTGGACCCGGTGGTGTGGGGCGAGTTCCTCGCCCGCCTGCAGCGGCAGATCGGCTTCGCCCTGGAAACCTCCACCCCGGACCTGCCCGGCAAGGTCGACGTGGCGCAGATGGAACAGGCGCTGCTGAACCTGCTCAAGAACGCCCACGAGGCCGGCGCCGAGGCCGATCCGCCCAGCGACGAGGTCACCGTGCGCCTGCTGCGCATCCCCGGCTGGACCCGCCTGGAAGTGCTCGACCGCGGGCCCGGCATGAACGAGGCGGTGCTGCAGAACGCGCTGCTGCCGTTCTACTCGACCAAGCGCAACGGCACCGGCCTGGGCCTGGCGCTGTGCCGCGAGATCGTCGAGGCCCACGGGGGCCGCCTGTCGCTGCAGAACCGCACCGACGGCGGCCTGTGCGTGGCGGTGATGCTGCCGGAGAACTGAGCGGCGGCGCTGGCGAGGTCTGGCGCGGCGCCACGCGCTGCGGAGTCAGCGCCGGACTGTATCGCCCCAGGGACGAATGGGTGGCCGCAGGCCCCTTGCCCCGGATGCGGCCTTCGGCCTTGTCCGGGCTGCATCTCGTGGTGCGTAGCCCGGGTAAGTGAAGCGCATCCGGGGACGACGCACGAAGCACGCCATGGCCCCGCCGCCCGCGGTCGATCCCGGATCAGGCCTTCGGCTTCTTCTCCGGCCGCTTCCAGCCTTCGATGGTGTTCTGGCGCGCGCGGGAGACGGTCAGCGCGTCCGGCGGCGCGTTGCGGGTGATCACCGAACCGGCGCCGATCGTCGCGCCGGCGCCGATCTCCACCGGCGCCACCAGCGCGGAGTTGGAGCCGATGAAGGCGCCGTCGCCGATCACCGTGGCGAACTTGTTCACGCCGTCGTAGTTGCAGGTGATGGTACCGGCGCCGACGTTGACCCCGGCGCCGACCTGCGCATCGCCCAGGTAGGTGAGGTGGTTGGCCTTGCTGCCCACGCCCAGCACCGCCTTCTTGGTCTCGACGAAGTTGCCGACGCGCACGCCGTCGGCCAGCACCGTGCCCTGGCGCAGGCGCGCGAACGGGCCGATCGTCGCCGCGCCCTCGGTGACCACGCCTTCCAGGTCGCAGTGCGCGAGCACCTCGGTACCCGGGCCCAGGCGCACGTCCTTGAGCCGCACGAACGGGCCGATGCGCACGCCGTCGCCCAGTTCGACCTCGCCTTCGAGGATCACGTTGGCGTCGATCTCCACGTCGCGGCCCATGCGCACGCTGCCGCGCTGGTCGAAGCGCGCCGGGTCGAGCAGGCGCGCGCCCTGCGCGCACAGGTCGCGCGCGCAGCGCAGCTGGAACGCACGCTCGAGCTGGGCCAGCTGCCAGGGATCGTTGGCGCCCTCGGCCTCCAGCGGATCGGCCACCAGCACCATCTCGGCCGCGTTGTACTCGGCCGCGGCCATGGCGAAGATGTCGGTCAGGTAGTACTCGCCCTGCGCGTTGTCGCTGGAAAGCCGCGCCAGCCAGCGCTTCAGCGGATCGGATTCGGCGGCGATGATGCCGGTGTTGATGGTGCGGATGCGCCGCTGTTCCTCGTCGGCATCGCGGTGCTCGACGATCGCGGCGACCCGGCCTTCCAGGTCGCGGACGATGCGGCCGTAGCCGGTCGGGTCCTCCAGGTCGGCAACCAGCACGCGCAGCAGGCCCGGCGCATCGCGCAGCCGCGCCAGCGTCTCCGGCCGGGTCAGCGGCACGTCGCCGTACAGCACCAGCACGTCGCACGCCGCGGGGATGCCCGGCATCGCGTGCTGCACCGCGTGGCCGGTGCCCAGCTGCTCGGCCTGCTCGTACCAGTGCAGGTCTTCCTGTCCGGCGAACGTGGTGCGCACCGCCTCGCCTCCATGCCCGTAGACCACGTGGATGCCTTCCGGCTGCAGTGCGCGCGCCGTGGCGATCACGTGCGCCAGCATCGGCCGTCCGCCGACCGGCTGCAGCACCTTGGGGAGCGAGGACTTCATCCGCTTGCCCTCGCCGGCGGCGAGGATCACCACGTGCAACGCCTGGGTCATGGTCGGTCCGTTCTTCTGGATGCGGGCGATTCTACGACGGTGGCGTGCACTGGTACCCCGCTTCCCTTGACGTGCACGCCTGCGTCACGCCGGTGAACGCCAGCCGACCGGCCAGCCGCTCCAAGGCGCCGGATGGCTTCTACAATGCCGCCACCGCGCCGCGCGACCGGACCCGATCGATGCCAATCCTCCGCCAGGGCAGCCATTACCTCGCTTTCGGCGTCCTGCAGCTGGTCGTGGACTGGGCCGTATTCGTGGCGCTCACCGCACTGGGCATCTCCCCGGCGCCAGCCAATCTGGCCGGGCGCACATCAGGCGCCATGCTCGGCTTCTGGCTCAACGGCCGTTACACCTTCGCCGACGACGACGGGCACCGGCTCGGCTGGCGCCGCTTCGCCCGCTTCTGGGCACTGTGGCTGGTGATGACCGCGATCAGCACCCTGCTGGTGGCCGCGGTCGAGGCGCACCTGGGCCTGCGCCAGGCGTGGCTGGCCAAGCCCGTCGTCGAGGCCGGCCTGGCGATGGCCAACTTCTTCCTGATGCGGCATCTCGTCTATCGCTGACGCCGGGGACACGATCGTCGCCGGCGTTGACCTGCGTCAGGGCGCGCACGCGGCCGTGGCCGCAGTCTGGGCTCCCCTTCCAGGAGCCTGCCATGAGCGCCCCCGACAGCACCGAATACACCGCCCATCCCTTCGACGCCCGCGGCATCGCGCGACGCTTCCGCCACTCCGCCATCTTCGGCGCGCTCGGTGCGCTTGAACCCGGGGAAGCGATGCGCTTCGTCAACGACCACGACCCGCTGCCGCTGCTCGACCAGATCGCGACCCGCTTCGGCGATCGCATCGGGATCGCCTACCGCCAGCAGGCACCCGGGGCGGTGGTGATCGACTTCATCGTGCGCGCCTGAGCCGGCAGGCAGGCGCCCGCCCGGATCGTCGTCGGCAAGGACGGTCCGGCGCCGGGCGCGTGCGTTCCGCCCGGGGCGAGGCTCAACGCTCGAGGAAGTTCCGCAGCAGCGCGTGGCCGTGCTCGGTGAGGATCGATTCGGGGTGGAACTGCACGCCTTCCACCGGGTGTTCGCGGTGGCGCAGGCCCATGATCTCCTCGAACGAGCCGTCCTCGTTCTCGGTCCAGGCGGTGATCTCCAGGCATTCCGGCAGGGTGGACTTCTCCACCACCAGCGAGTGGTAGCGGGTGGCCTCGTAGCCGTCCGGCAGGCCGGCGAACACGCCCTTGCCCTCGTGGCGGATCGCAGAGGTCTTGCCGTGCATGATCCGGCCGGCGCGGATGACATTGCCGCCGTAGGCCTGGCCGATGCTCTGGTGGCCCAGGCATACGCCGAGGATCGGCGTGGTCGCACCGAGCTTCTCGATCACCTCCAGCGACACGCCCGCCTCGTTGGGCGTGCACGGGCCGGGCGAGATCACGATCCGCTCGGGGGCGAGCCTGGCGATCCCGTCGACGCTCAGCGCGTCGTTGCGCACCACCTTCACCTCCGCCCCCAGCGCCTGCAGGTACTGCACGAGGTTGAAGGTGAAGCTGTCGTAGTTGTCGATCATCAGCAGCATGGCATTCCCCTCACAGGCCCTGCGCGGCCTGGGCCACCGCGCGGAACAGCGCGCGGCCCTTGTTCATGGTCTCGTCCCACTCCTTCTGCGGATCGGAGTCGTAGACGATGCCCGCGCCGGCCTGCACGTGCAGGCGGCCGTCCTTGATCACGGCGGTGCGGATGGCGATGGCGGTGTCGGCATCGCCGTGCCAGCCGATGTAGCCGATGCTGCCGGCATAGACATTGCGCTTGATCGGCTCCAGCTCGCGGATCACTTCCAGCGCGCGGATCTTAGGCGCGCCGCTGACCGTGCCGGCCGGGAACGTCGCGCGCAGCACGTCGGCATAGGACAGGCCGGGCAGCAGCTCGCCGGTGACCTCGCTGACGATGTGCATGACGTGGCTGTAGCGCTCGATCACGAAGCGCTCGCCGACCTCGACCGTGCCGGCCTGCGAGACGCGGCCCACGTCGTTCCGGCCCAGGTCGATCAGCATCACGTGCTCGGCCAGTTCCTTCGGATCGGCCAGCAGGTCCTGCTCCAGCGCCAGGTCCTCCTCCGGCGTGCGGCCACGCGGGCGGGTGCCGGCGATCGGACGCACGGTGACCTCGCCGCCCTGCAGGCGCACCAGGATCTCCGGCGAGGAGCCGACCACCTGCACTTCGCCGGTGTCGAGGAAATACATGTACGGCGACGGATTGAGCGCGCGCAGCGCGCGGTACACGTCGACCGGGCGCGCGTTGAACGGCACGCTCAGGCGCTGGCTCAGCACCACCTGGAACACGTCGCCGGCGCGGATGTACTCCTTCGACTTCTCCACCGCCTCGATGAAGCCCTCGCGGGTGAAGCCGGAGACGAAGTGGCTCTCGTCGAGCACGTCGCGGCTCAGCGGCACCGGGTAGCTGCCGGGCTGGCGCAGCTTGTCGACCAGGGCGTCCAGGCGCGCCTGCGCCGCGTCCCAGGAACCGGGCAGGCGCGGGTCGGCGTGGACGACCAGGTACAGCCGGCCCTTGAGGTTGTCGAACACCGCCAGCTCTTCGGAGAGCATCAGGTAGATGTCCGGTGTGCCCAGCTCGTCGCGCTTGCCGCCGCCGGCCAGGCGCGGCTCGATGTAGCCGATGCACTCGAAGCCGAACCAGCCGACCAGGCCGCCGGTGAAGCCCGGCAGGCCTTCCAGCTTCGGCACCTGGTAGGCGGCGCGCAGCGCCTCGACCTCGGCGAACGGATCGGCGACTTCGCGCGTCTCCACCACCTGGCCGTGCTCGCGCACTTCCATGGTGTGGCCGCGGAAGGCGACGGTGCGCCGCGCCGGCAGGCCGATGATCGAGTAGCGGCCGAAGCGTTCTCCGCCCTCGACCGATTCGAACAGGTAGGTGTGCGGCGCGTCGGCCAGCTTCAGGTAGACCGAAAGCGGCGTGTCCAGGTCGGACAGCACCTCGCGGACGACGGGGATGCGGTTGTAGCGGGCTTCAGCGGCGTGCTGCCGGAACTGCTCGGGCGTGACCAAGGGAGGCTTCCTTCCAGTGGATCAGGGCATGGCGGGTGACGACGGCATGCGGCCGCCATCGCCAGCACAGGCGCGCGGAGGAAGGTTGGAGCCTGATCGTCTGGCCGAACATGGGCCCACTTTACCCGCATCGGCGCGGACGCGCAGCCGTTACGGGGGCAACGGTGGCGCCGGCGGGCGTCAGGAAGAGCCCGCCCCTCGGGCGCCGGACGGCGAGAGCAGCGGGCTGTCCGGCGGCAGGTACATGCGCAGCCGGCCGGGCACGCATTCGACGCGGAAACGGCGCGCGGCCAGCGGCTCGCCGTCGAGGTTGAGGGTCAGCTCGCCGTCCAGCGATTCCACCTCGACCCGGGCCAGCCGCGTGCGCACCGCGCTGCGCTCCAGCGCCGCGTGCTGGCCCTGCGCCACCACCGTGCCGAGGGTGGCCAGCAGTTCGCCGGACAGCTCGGGGATCACGGTGAGGTCGAGCAGGCCGTCGTCGACCACCGCCTCCGGGCACAGCGGCTGCCCGCCGCCGGCCTGGCGGCCGTTGCCCAGGCCCAGCGCGATCATCCCGCCTTCCCAGTCGAAGCCCGGCCCGCGCAGGCGCACCGGCAGCGGTTCGATCCGGCCCAGTTTCGCGATCCCGGTGACCAGGTAGGCCAGGCCGCCGAGCAGCTTCTTCAGGCCCTCGTCGGTCTCCACCGTGACCTCGGTACCGAAGCCGCCGCTGGCCAGGTTGGCGCACCAGTGCCCGGCGCCGTCGGCCTCCACGCGCAGCAGGTCCAGCGGCGTCGGGGGCCCGGCGGCGACCAGGGACAGGGCTTCGCCCGGGTCCTGCGGCAACCCGGCGGCAGTGGCGAAATCGTTGGCGGTGCCCAGCGGCACCAGGCCCAGCGCCGGCGTGTCCGCGGCCGGCAACTGCAGCCGCGCCAGCACGGCGGCGACCTCGCCCAGGGTACCGTCGCCGCCGGCGGCGACCACCGTCGCCGCACCAGCCGCCATGGCTTCGTCCACGTAGCGGGCCGCGTCGCCGGGCTCCCACAGCACCCGCACCTGTACTGGCGTACCGCGGTCGCGCAGTGCCGCCACCGCTTCGCGCAGGGCGTCGTCGCCGGCGGACTTGCCGTTGAGCAGCAGCCAGATGGTGGCCGGCACGCGGGGTTCGGTCATGGGCAGCCTGCGGCGGGAAGCGGTCCGGCAGGCTAGCAATGGCAGCGCCGGCGGGCCGTGAACCGGCCTTGCCGCGCGGTCATGCCCCGGCGGCGGGATCGGCGTACGTGCAGGCGGGGCAACCTGCGCTTTCCGGCAGAGCGCCGACGAGGCAGGCGCCCGCCCGGGCAGGTCAGCCGCGCGCGGCGTCGACCGCGGCCTTCATCTTCGCGATGGTGTCCGCGTAGGCCTCGCGGGTGCGCGGCGCGGTGAAGATCGCCGAGCCGGCGACGAAGGTGTCGGCGCCGGCGGCGGCGATCTGGCCGATGTTGTCGGCCTTGACCCCGCCATCGATCTCCAGCCGGATCGGCTTGCCGGTCTTGTCGATCATCGCCCGCACCGCGCGCAGCTTGTCCAGGCTGGACGGGATGAAGGACTGGCCGCCGAAGCCGGGGTTCACCGACATCAGCATCACCAGGTCCAGGTCCTCCAGCACCCAGTCCAGCACCTCGACCGGCGTGGCCGGGTTGAGCACCAGGCCGGCCTGGCAGCCGTGCGACCTGATCAGCTGGATGGTGCGGTGGACATGGCGGCTGGCTTCCGGGTGGAAGCTGATGAGGTTGGCGCCGGCGGCGGCGAAGTCCGGGACGATGCGGTCCACCGGCTCCACCATCAGGTGGACGTCGATGAAGGCCTGGACGCCGTGGTTGCGCAGGGCCTGGCAGACCATCGGGCCGATCGTCAGGTTGGGCACGTAATGGTTGTCCATCACGTCGAAATGGACCCAGTCGGCGCCGGCGGCCAGGACGTTGTCCACTTCCTGGCCCAGGCGGGCGAAGTCGGCCGAGAGGATGGACGGGGCGATGACGGTGGGCTGCATGGTCGGCTCGGGCAAGGCGGGGAACGGGGCGCGACGTCGGGGTCAGCGGCGGCGCAGGGCGCGGATGCGGTCGTAGGCGGCGTTGATGGCGCGGGCGCGCTTCTCGGCCTGCGCGCGCAGCTCGGGGGCGGCGCCGGCGACCTTGTCCGGGTGGTACTGCGACATCAGCCGGCGGTAGGCCTGGTCGATCTCGGCATCGCTGGCGTCGCGGGTCAGGCCCAGCTCGGCATAGGGGTTCTCGCGCTCGCGCAGGCGGAACCAGTCGGCGTCGAAGGCGTGGCCCAGCAGCAGGCCGACCACGGCGCCGAACAGGGGGTTGGCCCGGAACAGCAGCGCCCCGGCGATGGCTCCCAGCAGTTTTCCGTACCAGCGGTTCATTCGGCGGGCGTCGCCCCGGGCCTCTGGAGCACCCCGGGCGGGCCCTGGCGTGCGGGATGCCGATTCTACGGCACAGGCGGCGCCACTGGCCGTACACTGTGCGGCCGGCCGCCACGCGGGCGTCGCCAGGCGTGGGTCGGGCCGCCGTCAAATCCTGTGTCCCGCCTGCTTCCGGAGACTGCGTTGTCCACGACCCTGCTCCAGTCCGACCTCCCCGGCCTGCCGCTGCGCCATCGCGGCAAGGTGCGCGACGTGTTCGACCTTCCCCGCGAACGGATTCCCGACGCGGCGCTGGCCGCGGCCGGCGATTCCGGCACCTCGCCGGACGGCTACCTGCTGATGGTCGCCACCGACCGCCTTTCGGCCTTCGACGTGGTCCTGCCCGACCCGATCCCGGGCAAGGGCGAGATGCTGTGCCAGATCTCCAACTTCTGGTTCGGCAAGACCGCGCACCTGATGCCCAACCACCTCACCGGGATCGATGTGGCTTCGGTCCTGCCCGAGGGCGTGGACCCGGCGCTGTACGCGAAGCGGGCGGTGGTCACGCGCAAGCTCAAGCCGGTGCCGGTGGAGGCGATCGCCCGCGGCTACCTGATCGGCAGCGGCTGGAAGGACTACCAGCGCACCGGCAAGGTCAGCGGCATCGCGCTGCCCGAGGGCCTGCGCCAGGCCGAGCAGCTGCCGGAGCCGATCTTCACTCCGTCGACCAAGGCCGCCGTCGGCGACCACGACGAGAACATCGATTTCGACGCGATGGTGCGCAAGGTCGGCGGCGAGCTGGCCGAGCGGGTGCGCGATGCGACGCTGCGGCTGTACCGCTTCGCCGCGACCTACGCGGCCGAGCGCGGCATCCTGCTGGCGGACACCAAGTTCGAGTTCGGCACCGACGCCGACGGCCGCCTGTACATCATGGACGAGATGCTGACGCCGGATTCCTCGCGCTACTGGCCGGCCGACGAGTACGCGGTGGGCACCAGCCCGCCGAGCTACGACAAGCAGATCGTGCGCGACTACCTGGAAACGCTGGACTGGGACAAGACGCCGCCGGGCCCGAAGCTGCCGGCCGAGGTCATCGAGCGCACCCGCGCCCGCTACGCCGAGGCGCTGCAGAAGCTGGCCGGCATCTCGATCGACTGACGCCGCTGCGGGGCGGTAACGCCCCGCACTGCCCGTAGCCCGGATAAGCGAAGCGCATCCGGGTGCACCGGGAATGAGCCGCGCTCCGGCCCGCGTCCATGGGACGCGGGCGTCCGACGGCACGCGCGCCAAGGGCGCGCAAACATGCCCGCTTCACCCTGTGGAAGAGGGGCTTGCAGGAGCCTCGGCCTTATCCGGGCTACTCCCGCGCGCTATCCTCGGCGCACACGCGTACGGGATCCCCGGGAGGGACGAGATGGACGCCACCCTGCAGCGGCCGATCGACCGCTATTTCGCCAGCTATTCCGGCGACCACCGCAACCTCCTCAACCAGCGCATCCACGTCGTCGCCGTGCCGGCGATCCTGTGGTCGGTGGTGGCGCTGGTGTGGTGCATCCCCGTGGTCGGCACCTGGATGAAGACCGGGGTGTGGGCGGCCCTCGCGATGTTCTTCGCCTGGATGTTCTATTACCGCATGTCGCGCCCGCTGGGCCTGGGCATGCTGGCGGTGTTCTTCCTGTGCGGCTGCATCTGCCGGCTGGTGGAGATGCGCTTCGGCCTGCAGGCGCTGCTGTGGAGCGCGGTCTCCGTGTTCGTGGTCGCGTGGATCGCGCAGTTCATCGGCCACAAGTTCGAAGGCCGCAAGCCCAGCTTCCTCACCGACCTGGTCTACCTGCTGATCGGCCCGGCCTGGGTGCTGGCGAAGTTCTACCGGAAGATGGGCTGGAAGTACTGAGCCACGGGAGCAAGTTGCTCGCCGCGCGGCCCGTCGATCGCCTTCGCACCGTGTTTCCTGCCGTGGCCGCGACCACGCATCCCGTGGCGGTGGACGCCCTGACGCCCCTGCAGTCCTCGCGCTCTAGGTCGGGCCCGCCCCCTCGAACATCCACGCCTCCGGCGCGAACCCGCGCGGCGCATAGCCCAGCTCACGCCGCGCCGGCCCTGCGTCGAACACCAGATCCTCGCGCATCCGCTGCAGCACCGCCGGGCCGGCGTCGTGCACCCCGAGCGCGCGCGCGATCCATGCCGCCAGCGAGAACAGCGGCCCCGGCAGCAGCCACAGTCGCCGTGGCGGCTGCAGCGATGCCAGCACCCGCGCCACCATGTCCCGGTAGGCGAGGGCCTCGCCACCGGGCAGGTCGAAGGCGCGCAGCCCGCGTCCGGGGCCATCCAGCGCCGCCAGCGCCGCGTCGGCCAGGTCGTCCACGTGGACCGGCTGGCGCCGTCCGCGCGCGTCGTGCGGCAGCACGAACAGGCCGTGCCGGCGCGCCAGCGCCGCGATCCGGCTGAGGTTGCGGTCTCCGCCGCCGCCGTAGACCAGGGTCGGGCGCAGCAGCGTGGCCGCGGCATCGCGTCCGCTGGCCGTCGCCGCGACCCGCTCTTCCGCCTCGCGCAGGCGCGCGGCCAGCGCGCGCTCGGCCGGATCCGGCGAGCGGTCCTTGACGTGCACGCTGGTCGAGCCGAAGGCCACCACCGGCGTCGCCCCGGTCGGCGTGGCCGCGTACCAGTGCGAGAACAGGTCCAGCGGCCCGCAGCTGAGGATCGCGTCGAAACCTTCGCCGGACCCGGCCGAACCGGGCAGCGCGCCCTGGCGCCATTCCACCCCCGGCAGCGGCAGCACCGCGCCCCGGCTCAGCGCCACCACCTGCCAGCCGCGCGCCTGCAGCCGCGCCAGCACGCGGCGGCCGATCGGGCCGGTGCCGCCGAACAGCAGTGCGCGGGGTGGCGACGCGCTCACCGGCGGCGCGAAGGGAGAGGCCTGGACATGCGCACAGCATAGCGGCCGCGTCGCAGGACGTGCCGCGTGCCGCGGCGTACTTGCACCCGCTGTTACACTCGGGCGCCTGCTCGACCACGCTTCCTGCCCCGGATGATCCCCTTCCTGGAAACCCTGCTCGCCCTGCCGTTCGTCGCGGCCCTGGCGATGGTGTTCCTGCGCGGCCGCCCGCGCGGGCAGGTGGCGTGGGTGGCCGCCGCGGCCCCGGTGCTGGGCCTGCTGGTGCTGGCCTGGCTGACCCCGGCGGTGCTGCAGGGCTGGATCCCGCGCGCCGGCTACGCCTGGATCCCGCAGATCGGCCTGGACTTCAGCCTGCGCCTGGACGGCCTGGCCTGGATGTTCGCCGGGCTGGTGCTGGCGATCGGCGTGCTGGTGGTGATGTACGCCCACTACTACCTGTCGAAGGAGGACAGCGCGCCGCGCTTCTTCGGCTGCCTGCTGTTCTTCATGGGCTCGATGCTGGGCGTGGTGCTGGCCGGCAACCTGCTCCTGCTGCTGGTGTTCTGGGAACTGACCAGCATCAGCTCGTTCCTGCTGATCGGCTACTGGTACAAGCGCCAGGACGCGCGCGAGGGCGCGCGCATGGCCCTGGCGATCACCGGCGGCGGCGGCCTGGCCCTGCTCGGCGGCGTGCTGCTGATCGGCCGCATCGTCGGCAGCTACGACCTGGACGTGGTGCTGGCCTCCGGCGACCTGATCCGCGAGAGCGCGCTCTACCCCTGGGCGCTGGGCCTGGTGCTGGCCGGCGTGTTCACCAAGAGCGCGCAGTTCCCGGTGCACTTCTGGCTTCCGCACGCGATGGCCGCGCCGACGCCGGTGTCGGCCTACCTGCACTCGGCGACGATGGTGAAGGCCGGCGTGTTCCTGCTGGCCCGCCTGCACCCGGCGCTGGCCGGCACCGACCTGTTCTTCTACGTGGTCACCGGCGTGGGCACGGTGACCCTGCTGGCCGGCGCCTGGTACGCGATCTTCCAGCACGACCTCAAGGGCCTGCTGGCGTACTCGACGATCTCGCACCTGGGCCTGATCACCGTGCTGTTCGGCCTGTCCACGCCGATGGCGGTGGTCGCCGGCGTGTTCCACATCCTCAACCACGCCACGTTCAAGGCCTCGCTGTTCATGGCCGCGGGCATCATCGACCACGAGACCGGCACCCGCGACATGCGCCGGCTGGGCAACCTGCGCAGGTACATGCCCATGACCAGCGCGCTGGCGATCATCGCCTCGCTGTCGATGGCCGGCATCCCGCTGCTCAACGGCTTCCTGTCCAAGGAGATGTTCTTCGCCGAGGCGCTGGGCGTCGAGCGCTACCGGATGATGGGCAACTGGGTGGCGGTGGCGGCGCTGCTGTACGGCATCTTCGGCGTGGCCTACAGCCTGCGCTTCATCCTCGAGACCTTCTTCGGCGAAGGCCCGCGCGGGCTGGACCGGGTGCCGCACGAGCCGCCGCGCTGGATGAAGATCCCGGTCGAGGTGCTGGTGCTGCTGTGCGTGGCCGTGGGCGTGGCGCCGGCGTGGACCATCGCCCCGGTGCTGCAGGCCGGCGCCGGCGCAATCCTCGGCGAGGCCATGCCGCACTACAGCCTGGCGGTCTGGCACGGCCTCAACCGGCCGCTGCTGATGAGCCTGGCCGGCATCATCGGCGGCGTGGCCCTGTACTTCGGCCTGCGCCGGCTGCTGGACCTGCACGCGGTGGTGCGCCGCTCGCTGGGCCGGAGCGTGTTCCGCTGGAACATGGAGGCGCTGTACGCGGTCGCCGGGCGCTTCACCTCGCGGCTGGCCAACGGCAGCCTGCAGCGCAGCATGGTCTGGCTGGTCGCCGCGGCGCTGTTCGCCGGCGCCGCGCCGTTCCTGTCCGGCGTGTCGCCGCCGCTGGAGTGGCGCGCCCCGCAGCCGATGCCGCTGCTGGGCTGGCTGCTGTGGCTGGTGCTGCTGGCCTGTACCGCGTGGACCATCAAGTTCTATCGCCAGCGCCTGCTGGCCCTGGTCGTGCTCGGCGGCGCCGGGCTGATGGTGAGCCTGACCTTCGTGTTCCTGTCGGCGCCGGACCTGGCCCTGACCCAGCTGCTGGTGGAAATGGTCAGCCTGGCCCTGCTCCTGCTGGGCCTGCACTACCTGCCGGCGCGTTCGCCGCCGGAGCGCACGCCGCGCCGGCGCCTGCGCGACATCGCCGTGGCCACGGCCGCGGGCCTCGGCATCGGCCTGCTGGCCTACGCGATGATGACCCGCGTGCCCGGCGAGCCGGCCAGCCTGGAGATGCTGGCGCGTTCGCTGCCGGAAGCCTACGGCCGCAACGTGGTCAACGTGATCCTGGTCGACTTCCGCGGCTTCGATACCTTCGGCGAGATCACCGTGTTCGGCGTCGCCGCGCTGATCGTGCACGCGCTGCTGCGGCGCGCGCGGATGGCGCCGGAGAAGGTGATGGCCGGGCCGCCGGTGAAGCTGCCGGTGCCGGCCGACCTGGCGCAGATGATGTTCCCGCTGACCCTGACCGTGTCCGTGTTCCTGTTCCTGCGCGGGCACAACGCGCCCGGCGGCGGCTTCATCGCCGGCCTGGTGCTGGCGGTGCCGCTGCTGATCAAGTACGTGATCCAGGGCGCGGCCTCGGTCGAGTCGCGGTTCGGCTTCGACTACATCAAGTGCATTGCCGTGGGCCTGATCGTGGCCGCGGCCAGCGGCGCGGCCTCGTTCGCGTTCGGACTGGAATTCCTCACCAGCGGCCACGCCGAGCTGGACCTGCCGTTCCTCGGCGAACTGGAACTGGCCAGCGCGATGGGCTTCGACACCGGCGTGTACCTGGTGGTGTTCGGCGGGGCGATGCTGATCCTGTCGATGCTGGGCACGATCAAGCCCTCGCGCACCCGCGTCGCGCGGCTGGGCGTGATCGAACCGGGCGAGCGCTCGACCCGCACCGGGGAGCGTGCCTGATGCACATTGAGGCGAAGCGCTGATGGAACTGGCGATGGCGAGCGCGATCGGGTTGCTGACCGCGGCGGGCGTGTACCTGCTGCTGCGCGCACGCAGCTTCGACCTGATCCTGGGGCTGACCCTGCTCTCGTACGCGACCAACCTGCTGATCTTCTCCAGCGGCCGGCTGGTGGCGGGCAAGCCGCCGGTGTTGCGCGACGGCGTGGCCACCGACCTGGCCCACTACACCGACCCGCTGCCGCAGGCGCTGGTGCTGACCGCGATCGTGATCTCCTTCGCGATGACCGCAGTGAGCATCGTCATCGCCATCCGCAGCCGCGCCGACAACCACAGCGACCACGTCGACGGCAGCAGCGCCGAGCGCGATTTCCAGCTGGCCGAGCAGCGCCGCCACGAGGAAGCGCGCCTGGCTACCCTGGCCGCCGACACGGCCCGCGCCAGGTCCGCCGGCGAAGCCTCGCCCGCGCGCGACAAGGGGGCCGGCGGATGAACCACCTTCCGCTGCTGCCGATCCTGGTGCCGCTGGTCGCCGCGGCGCTGGCCCTGTTCTTCGAGCACCGCCGCTTCGGCATGGCGCCACAGCGCGTGGTCGCGTGGACCTCGATGGCGGTGATGCTGGTGGTCTCGATCCTGCTGGCGGAACGCGCCGCCGGCGGCGAGATCGGCGTGTACCTGGTCGGCGACTGGCCGGCGCGGCTGGGCATCGCGCTGATGGTCGACCGGCTCTCGGCGCTGATGCTGGTGGCCGCGCAGCTGCTGGGCGTGGCCTGCCTGCTGCACGCCTGTGCCGGCTGGGACCGGCGCGCGCCGCATTTCCACGCGTTCTTCCAGTTCCAGATGATGGGCCTGAACGGCGCGTTCCTGACCGGCGACGTCTTCAACCTGTTCGTGTTCTTCGAGGTGCTGCTGATCGCCTCGTACGGGCTGATGCTCAGCGGCGGCCGCGGCGAGCGCCTGCGCGCCGGCCTGCACTACGTGGCCTTCAACATCGCCGCCTCGACGCTGTTCCTGGTCGCCCTGGGCCTGATCTACGGCCTGCTGGGCACGCTCAACATGGCCGAGCTGGCGGCGCGCGTGGCCGAGCTGCCGGTGGAGGACGTCGCCCTGGTGCAGGCGGCGGCCGGCCTGCTGGTCGTGGTGTTCTGCGCCAAGGCGGCGCTGTTCCCGATGTACTTCTGGCTGCCGCAGACCTATACGCATGCGCCGGCGGCGGTGGCCGGGCTGTTCGCGATCATGACCAAGGTCGGCCTGTACGCGGTGCTGCGCGTGTGCACGCTCAGCTTCGGTACCGGCACGGTCGCCGGCTTCGCCTGGCCGGCGCTGCTGGCGCTGGGCGGCACCACCCTGGTCCTGTCCTCGCTGGGCGTGCTGGCCTCGCGCAAGCTGCGGGCGATGACCGCCTACCTGGTGCTGGGCTCGGCGGCGACGCTGTTCCTCGCCTTTGCCCTGGCCAGCGCCGGCACCATCTCCGCCGGCCTGTACTACCTGGTGCACAGCACCTTCGCCGGCGCCGCGCTGTTCCTGCTGGCCGACCTGATCCGCCGCCGCCGCGGCAATGCCGGAGACCGCAAGGACGTGCTGTCCGCGCTGCCGGACCGCACCCTGCCAGGCGTGCTGTACCTGGTCGCGGCGGTGTCGCTGGCCGGGTTGCCGCCGCTGTCGGGCTTCATCGGCAAGCTGCTGCTGCTCGAGGCGGTGCCGGCGCCCCGCACCGGCTGGGTGTGGGCGCTGGTGCTGGGCAGCAGCTTCATGATGCTGGTCGGGCTGGCCCGCGCCGGCACCCGCCTGTTCTGGCGGGTGGAACCGTGGCCGGATGCCTCGCCGGAGAAGCTGGCCGCGTACACCCCGGTGGAGCAGATGAAGGTGGTGCCGAGCCGGCCGCTGGAAGCCGCGGCCACCATGCTGCTGCTGGCCTACGGCGTGGCCATGGTGCTGGCCGCCGCGCCGCTGCTGGAATACACCCGTGCCACCGCCGCGCAGCTGCAGTCGCCGGGCGACTACGTGGAGCAGGTGCGCGCGGCCCTGCCGGTGAGGGGCGACTGATGGCCACTCCATTGCGCAAGCGCTGGCTGCCGTCCCCGCCGTTGAGCGTGCTGGTGTTCTGCTTCTGGCTGCTGCTCAACGACGCGGTCACCGCCGGCCATGCGCTGATGGGCCTGGTGCTGGCGATCCTGATCCCGCCGTTCGCCGCGCGCCTGGACCGCGAGTTCGCGCGCATCGGCAGCCTGCGCAAGGTGCCACGGATGATCGGCGTGCTGCTGCTGGACATCGTCCGCTCCAACATCACCGTGGCCCTGCAGGTGCTGGGCCCGGAGCGCGACATCCACCCGGGTTTCATCTGGGTGCCGCTGGACATCAGCAACATCCACGGCATCGCCGTGCTGACCAGCATCATCACCCTCACCCCCGGCACGGTATCGTCGGCGCTGTCGGACGACCGCCGCTACCTGCTGGTGCACGTGCTGAACCTGGCCGACGCCGACCAGCTCGTCCAGCAGATCAAGACCCGCTACGAGAAGCCGCTGATGGAGATCTTCCCGTGACCCCGCAGGCACTGGTCGGCTACGCCATCGTCGCCGCGATGCACCTGGTCGGGCTGTCCATGCTGATGGCGCTGTACCGGATGCTGCGCGGCCCGACCCTGCCCGACCGCATCCTCGCCCTGGACACCCTGTTCGTCGCCGCCATCGCCCAGCTGATGCTGTTCGGCATGTACCTGGACACGCCGGTGTACTTCGAGGCGGCGCTGATCATCGCCATGCTCGGCTTCGTCGGCACGGTGGTGCTGAGCAAGTACGTGCTGCGCCGGGACATCGTCGAATGAGCTGGGTCTTCGCCATCCTGCTGGTGCTGCTGCTGGCGGCCGGCTGCTTCTTCATCCTGGTCGGCTCGCTGGGCCTGGTGAAGCTGTCGGAGTTCTTCAAGCGCCTGCACGCGCCGACCAAGGCCAGCACCCTGGGCGTGGGCTGCGTGCTGGCGGCCTCGCTGGGCTACCACGCGCTGGCCGGCACCGATCCGCAGCCGCGCGAGCTGCTGATCACCGCGTTCCTGTTCATCACCGCGCCGATCAGCGCGCACCTGATGGCCAAGGCGGCGCTGTCGCTCCACATGGCCGAGCGGCCGCCGCAGCCGGGCACCGACCCGGCCGACGACACCAACCGCGAAGCCAGCTGAGGCGCGGCCCGGGCGGCCGCTAGAGGAACAGCAGCAGTTCCACCGCCACCCATGCCGCGAAGGCCAGGCACAGCACCGCGCCCCCCTGGCGGCTGATGCGGTGATCGCCGCGCAGCAGCGGGTAGACCAGCAGCGCCAGCACCAGCACCGCCGGCAGTTCGAACTTCACGAACGAGGCCGGCAGCGCCAGCGGGTGGACGGCGGCCATGCCGCCGACGATGGCCAGGGTGTTGAACAGGCTGGAGCCGATGACGAAGCCGGCGACCATGTCGCCGTGGCCGCGCCGGGCCGCGCCGATCGCCGCCGCGACCTCCGGCAGCGCGGTGCCGATCGCCACCGGCAGCAGGCCGACCATCAGCGGGCTCATGCCCCAGCCTTCGCCCAGGCGCAGGCCGCCGGACACCACCGCGCGCGCGCCGAAGTACAGCAGCACCAGCGCGACCAGCAGGCGCAGCAGGTTCAGGGCCAGGCCGGTGCGGGTGGCGGCATGTGCGGCGATGCCGGCCTGCACCGCCTCCGGCTCGCGACGGCCACTGCGCAGCAGGAAGCCGGTGCTGGCGAGGAAGCCCAGCAGCAGCACGGTGCCTTCCCAGCGGCTGAGGTGGCCGTCCAGGCCGAACAGCATCACCGCCAGCGAGGCGGCCGCCAGCACCAACAGCAGCGGCCCGAGCATCCGCGCGCGCAGCAGCAGCGGCGCGGCCAGCGCGGCCAGGCCCAGGGTCAGGCCGAGGTTGACGATGTTGCTGCCCACGGCATTGCCCAGCGCCAGGTGCGGCTGCTGCTCGTGGACCGCGCGCAGGTTCACCGCCAGCTCCGGGACCGAGGTGCCGAAGGCGACCAGCAGCAGGCCGGCGACGAACGGCCGCACGCCGAAATGCTGCGCCATCCCGGACAGGCCCTTGACCGCCGAATCGCCGCCCAGCGCCAGTCCGAGCAGGCCCAGCGCGAACAGTCCCAGTGCTTCCGCCATTGCCGCTTCTCCCTGGACCGCTTCCTGGGCCCCCCGCGATCCTAGCCCCGCAGGCCGGGGCGGTCGATCCCGGCGTTCAGCCGCAGCCTTCCACGTAGTCGACCTGCGGCGGCAGGCCGACCCGCCAGGAACGGACCACGCCGGCGGCGTCGGTGGCGAACACCAGCACCGCCTCGCCGTCGCCGGTCACGCGCAGGATGCGCGCGCCTTCCACGTACTTGTGCGGCTGCTCCTCGACCCGGCCCGGATACAGCGCGGCCACCGCCGCGGCGTCCATGCCGACGCGGCCGCCACCGGGCGCGGCCAGCGCGGGGTCGTCGACGTCCATGCGCACGAAGCGCCCGCCTTCGAACATGAAGGCCTGGCCGAAACCCTCGGCGCGCGCCGGATCGGTGAACAGGTAGTGGCAGGCCGCCGCATCGCTGGCGTCCGGACCGCCTTCCAGCGGCCGGCCCCAGCCGTGGCGCAGCGCCTGCGCATTGGCGCCCAGCGGCACCGGCAGGCCGGCGGCCAGGCCGGTCGTCGCCAGCGCGCCGGCGGCATGCGGCGCGGTCGCCGGCGGGATGTCCTCGGCCGGTTCGTCCGCGGCATCCAGGTCGGCCTGCACGCCCGGCGCTGCCGGTTCGCCGGCCGGTGGCCGCGAGCACCCGGCGAGCAGCAGGACCAGCGCGAGCAGGCCGGCCAGGGATCTGCAGAGGGCCATCGTTTCCCCGAACGTGGTTTGGTCGGGTGAAAGGCTGACGAAAACCGCGTCAAGGCCGGGCGAAGGCCCGGGCGGGCGCGATCACGCGCCCGCCATGCGGGGCGCTCAGGGCTTGCGGAAGTGCTTCTGCAGCCCGTGCCAGCATTCCTGGTAGTGGCGCTGGCGGTGGCCGGCGTCGAGCGCCTGCGCGGCCGGACGGATCACGCCGCGGGTCTCGAACATGAAGGCCATGGTGTCGACGATCACGTCCGGCTTCGACAGGTCCGCGGCCGACGCCTTTTCGAAGGTCGCCGCATCCGGGCCATGCCCGCTCATGCAGTTGTGCAGCGAACAGCCGCCGGGGAGGAAGCCCTCGGCCTTGGCATCGTAGGCACCGTGGACCAGGCCCATGAACTCGCTGGCCACGTTGCGGTGGAACCACGGCGGGCGGAACGTGTGCTGCGCCACCAGCCAGCGCGGCGGGAAGATCGCGAAGTCCACGTTCGCCGTGCCCGGGGTGTCGCTGGGACCGGTGAGCACGGTGAAGATCGACGGATCCGGGTGGTCGTAGCTGATCGAACCGATGGTGTTGAAGCGGCGCAGGTCGTAGCGGTACGGCGCGTAGTTGCCGTGCCAGCCGACCACGTCCAGCGGGCTGTGGCCGATGTCGGCGCGCCACAGGTGGCCCTGGAACTTGGCGACCAGCTCGAGCCGCCCCTCGATGTCCTCGTACGCGGCCACCGGCGTCTCGAAGTCGCGCGGGTTGGCCAGGCCGTTGGCGCCGATCGGGCCCAGGTCGGGCAGGCGCAGCGGCGCGCCGAAGTTCTCCAGCACGTAGCCGCGCGAAGGACCGTCCGGCAGCTCGACACGGAAGCGCACGCCGCGCGGCACCACCGCGATCT
>Ga0182737_1001126_pt1 | contig 28396 bp, 24 predicted proteins | sample eDN5th30CBELigOP_FD_128878 | JGI IMG/M metagenome (GOLD analysis project Ga0182737, IMG submission 128878) | Enriched Organic Plus compost microbial communities from Emeryville, California, USA - eDNA 5th pass 30_C BE-Lig OP (version 2) (version 2) ... | reverse complement strand
TGACCAAGTGGGCGCCACCGAGCGGCCCCGGCGTCCGCGTCGACGGCGGCTACGAGGAAGGCGAGACGGTGCCCGGCGCCTTCGACTCCCTCGTCGCGAAGCTGATCGTCACGGGACGTACCCGTGAACAGGCCATCGAACGCTCGCGCCGCGCCCTCGACGAGTTCGTCGTCGACGGCATGCCCACCGTCATCCCGTTCCATCGCGACGTCCTCGACAACCCGGCCTACAACGCCTCGGCAGGGTCGTTCGACGTGTACACGACCTGGATCGAGACCGACTACGACAATCAGCTTGAGCCGTACTCGGGACACAGCGAGACCGATGAGCCGGGCGAGCGCGAGCGCGTCACCGTCGAGGTCGGCGGCAAGCGCGTCGAGGTCGTTCTGCCCGGTGGCCTCGGCGCCTCGGCAGCCGCAGCTCCGGCCGGCGCCAAGAAGGCCAAGCGCAAGGGCGGCTCAGGGGGCGGCGCAGCCGTTTCCGGCGATGCCGTCACAGCACCGATGCAGGGCACGATCGTCAAGATCGCCGTCGACGAGGGGGCCGCAGTGTCCGCGGGCGACCAGATCTTCGTGATCGAGGCCATGAAGATGGAGCAGCCCATCACCGCTCACAAGGATGGTGTCGTCACCGGCATCGCGGCCGAGGTCGGTGCCACGGTCGGCTCAGGCGACGTGCTCGCCGAGATCAAGGACGCCGAGTAACGCTCGCGAGTCACATCGTGCCCACTCGCGAGTCACCAAGTGACGAGCTTGGTGACTCGTCGACGGGGACTTTGTGACTCGTCAGCGGGGGGATTGGCCGGGCACCTCGGGCGGCGCCTGATGGTCGACCTCGCCGTAGGCGACGCCGGCGGCCCACACGATCAAGGTGACGCCGATCCAGGTGCCCCATCCCTCGATCTCGAAGCCTGACGACGGGACGACCCAGTCGGTCAGCAGCAGGGCGAGGGCCGTCAGCACCAGGCCACCGACCAGCGCATAGGCGCGGGTGAACCGCTTGACCGTGTTGACCACGATGCCACGCAAGGCGACCGTCAAGGCCGTGAACAACACGACCGCGGCGATGAACCATCCCCACGTGATGTCGAAGCCGTCGAACACCCAGGCCGCGAAACCCAGGGACAACGTGGTGACGGCTGCTGAGATCAGGATCGAGGTCGCGAGCTTCGGCACCCCGTCAGTATCTCAGAAACCGAACCAGTCCGACCTCAGCCCGAACGCCCATCGCGCGTCGACCCCGGAGATCGTCTTGGACGCCTTGGAGCCGACCAGCTTGATCGACGTCACGCGGCCGCCCATGTCGCCGTGACCGTTGCGCTGGGTGATCGACAACGACTTCAACGTGCCGATCGAGGTGTACTTCTTCTCGATCGTCGACGCCTTCACCGAGATGCTCCAGCTGTGGTTCGCATTGCCGGACCAGCCGTCCCAGGAATCCGAGACCGGCTTGAGGTACGGCTTCGATCCCTGATTGGTGTACCCACCCGACGACGACGAGAACTGGGCCAACGCAGGCGATCCGTCGTACGTCAGGATCTTGCCCTTCGTCGCCGTGATCGCTGCGTCTGTAGTGCTGCGTTCGGCATCGACACCGCCGTAGACCTGGCAGCTCGTGGTGTCGCAGATGTCGTAGTAGCCCGTACCACGCATGGCCTGTGCGCCGTACGTGCGCGCCGCGACCGACTGTGCCTTCAAGGCCTCGGCGTGCCAACTCGACGGCATCTCGCGAGCGACGACGCCGCGCGTGTAGTTCTCCAACGACAGCACGTTGACCGTGTTGCGGTCGGTCGACCCGGTCTTCGGCACCGCTGACCGGACGGCCGTCCGGTAGACCTGGACCTTGCCGCTGGGCAGCACCAAGCGAATCTGGCCCGCCTCGAACTGGGCGTCACCGGTCCACGTCATCGACTGATACGTGTAGTAGGTGCCGGCCACCCGGTAGCGCAGGACCGACTTCTTCTTGTCGCTGCTCCACGGGTCGATCGTCCACCGCTCGACGGTCTTGCCGCTGATGGTCGTCGGCAGCGTGATCTCCTTGCTGCCCTGGTGGAACGTGATGCCGGAGCCCGCCTCGATCACGACCGATGCTGTCGTGTCGGCCGTGATCAGCACCCGGATCGAGCCCGACTTGTCGCTCAGCTTCGTGCCCGGGTAGTACTTGGCGAGGATCTCGTCGTAGCTCTTGCCTGCGCGGGCGCCGCCCTCGGCCCCGTACTGGCTCATCCCGATGCCGTGTCCGTACCCGTGCCCCTTGACCGTGATCGAGCGGCTGGACGGCACCGTCACGCTGTTCTTGGCCGACGATCCTGCCGCCGTCTTGACCGTCACCTGGTCGCTCCACGGTCCGATGCCCCGGTCGTCGGCGTCCAACACCGCGACCTGCACGTAGTACGTCGACGACGCAGAGAGCCCAGACACTGCGAGCGACGACGCCGACGTCGTCTCGACGACCGGCGACCACATGCGCGGATCCTTCGACAACTTCACGCCGTAGCGGGCTGCACGGGGCTCTGCAGTCCAGGCCACCTTGACACTCGACGACCCGGTCGCGGCCGCCGTCACGCCTGACGGAGCCTCGGCGGGCGTCATCACCGTGACCTTGTCACTCCACGGTCCGATGCCCTTGTCCTCGGCATCCAGCACGGACACCTGCACGTAGTAGGTCGTTCCGGACGTCAGCCCGGACACGTCGAGCGACGTGCCGGCGGTGGTCTTCACGATCGGCGACCACATCCGCGGGTCCGTCGACAGCTTGACCCCGTACCGCGCCGCATCCGGCACCGCCGTCCACGACACCTTGACACTCGAGGTCCCGGTCGCGGCAGCCGTCACCCCGGACGGAGCGGGTACCGGCGCATCGGCGCTACCGGACACCGGGGTCTCGACCGTGACCTTCTCGCTCCAGGGGCTGATGCCCCGGTCCTGGGCGTCGAGCACCGCGACCTGCACGTAGTACGTCGTCTCGGGCTTCAGGTTCGCGATGTCGATCGACGTACCCGACGTCATCTTCACGATCGGCGACCACATCCTCGGGTCCGTCGACAGCTTCACCCCGTACCGCGCCGCATCCGGCACCGCCGTCCACGACACCTTGACACTCGAGGATCCTGTCGCCGTCGCGGTCACGCCCGACGGCGCGGGCGGCGTCGCTCCCGTCCCGCCTGACACGGGCGTCTTGGCCGTGACCTTGTCGCTCCAGGCGCTCACCCCGTTGTCCTGGGAATCGAGGACCACGACCTGTGCGTAATAGGTGGTGTCGGGCTTCAGGCCGGTCACGTCGAGCGAGGTGCCCGACGTCATCTTCACGATCGGCGACCACATCCGTGGGTCGGCCGATACCTTCACCGCATACTTCGCCGCATCCGGCACCGCCGTCCACGACACCCGAAGAGCTGTCGAGCTGGTCGCAGATGCCTTGACACCGGTCGGCGTGGGCGCCGGCGTGGTGACCTTGGCCTGCGTGCTCCAGGCGCTGATGCCCTGATCCTGTTCGTCCAGGACCGAGACCTGCACGTAGTACGTCGTTCCGGACTTCAAGCCGGTCACGTCGATCGACGTGCCCGACGTCATCTTCACGATCGGCGACCACATCCGCGGGTCCGTCGACAGCTTCACCCCGTATCGCGCAGCGTCCGGTACTGCCGTCCACGACACCGTCACGCTCGAATCACCGGTCGCAGACGCCTTCACCCCGGTCGGTGCCGGCACGAGCCGCTGCTCGACCGCGTCGCGCAGACCACCCTTGGCGCTCAGCCAGGCATACGCCTTGGCGCCGGGGCATTCCGTGCTGACGACGTTGCGGTGACCGGAGATGCGATTCAGGGTCAGGCCGCCGAGTTTGTAGGTGCCCTTGGCCGGAACCCCCGCCAGCGAGAAGCGCCAGGCCACCAGGTCGGCGACCGATTTCTTCATCGCATCCGACGGCTCGGTCGACGAGAATGTGCCCATCATGGAGACGCCGATGGCCTCCTGGTTGACCGGCCCGTTGCCCGAATGCGCGGCCCGGACCATCTTGTCGATTCCTCCGCCACGACCTTCGAAGATCTGGCCGTACTTGTCGACCAGGAAGTTGTAGCCGATATCGCACCAGCCGCGCGACTTCATGTGATACGACTGCACGCCCTGGACCAGCCCGGCCGCCTGGGCCTTGGTGTACGAGTTGCTGCCGGCGGTGTGATGGATCACCGCGCCGAGCATCTGCTCGCCGTAGATGGGGCTGTCGCACGTACCGGCCTTGGCCGCTCCCCATTGCGAACGCATGATGATCGTGGGCTGGCCTACGGTCGCCGCCACGGGTGTGACCTCTGGTTGGGCCCCGGGCTGGATCGTCGACAGTCGAAGGTCCTTCACGTCTTCGCGCGACTCTGACAGCACGCGCACGGCGACGCCGTCGGAGTCACCGACCCACAGTGGCTCGGTGCCCGGCCGACCGGTCTCGCCGGGTTCGATGTGCAGTTCCTGCCAGCCGGTCCAGTGGCCGTCCACCTGGCGGGTTCGCACCTCGACCAGCGTCTGGCCGGGCTCGTCTCCCAGGCCCGACGCCCACGTGACGCCGAGTAGCGAGAACGGTTTCGTCGAGGTTTTCGCCAGTTCGCTGACGACATGGCCGCGGTTGAGTTCCGCGACGTGATCGGCATCGGTCGAGGCGGACTCGGCCTCGGGCTCAGAGCGACGCTCCTCGACGACATCGGTCGACCGAACGGTCAGATCGTGGTCGGTCACGATCGCCGGCTGGGCGTCGATGGTGTCGGAGGCGAGGCGGTCCTGTGCGACCAACGCGCCGCCGAGCACGGCGAAGATCGCAGCGCCGGGCAGAACGCGACGCGTCAGGGTCCGGATCAGCATGGGGAAGTCCGATCGTGTGACTGTTGTGACGTGTGTGACTTGCAGAAAAGTATGCGGCGGCCGAACGGGCACGTCCAGCGCATCGCCCTCACCTGCGGAACTACAACGATGTCATTTGCGCAGGTCAGCGCGTCGTGAAGCAGTTGTCGGGTCACACCTGGTGCAGTCGTCGCGCGGCCTCGGCGATCGAGCCTGACATCGACGGATAGACCGTGAACGCGTTCGCGACCTGATCGACGGTCAGCGAGGCCGAGACCGCGATCGAGATGACGTGGATCAGCTCGCTCGCACGCGGCCCGACGACCACCCCGCCGATCACGATGCCGACGCCACGGCGCGAGAACAGCTTCACGAAGCCGTCGTGAACGCCCTGCATCTTGGCGCGCGGATTGGTCGACAGGGGCAGCATCGCGGTGTCGACCCACATGCTCGACTCGTCGACCTGCTTCTGCGACACCCCGACCGTCGCGATCTCGGGTGCTGTGAAGACATTGCTCGACACCGTCCCGAGATCCAGTGGGCTGACCTCGTCGCCGAGCAGGTGCGCCATCGCGATGCGGCCCTGCTGCGCGGCCACCGACGCCAGCATCAGCACACCCGTGCAGTCGCCGGCGGCGTAGATCCCGCTGGCCGAGGTCCGCGAGACGCGGTCGACCCGGATGAATCCGCCGTCGTCGAGCGCGACCCCGGCGTCCTCGAGTCCCAGCTCGGCGGTGTTCGGGATCGACCCCAGCGCCAGGAGGCAGTGCGAGCCCTCGACCGTGCGGCCGTCGGTCAAGGTGACGACGACCGTGTCGTCGCGACGCTCGACCGACTGCATGCGCGAATGACTCAGGACCGTCATGCCACGTCGCGTGAAGACGTTCTCGATGACCTCGGCGGCATCGCCGTCCTCGCCGGGGAGTACACGGTCACGGCTGGACACCAGTGTGACCCGTGCACCCAGGCCGTTGTAGGCGCCCGCGAACTCAGCGCCCGTGACGCCCGAACCGACGACGATCATGTGCTCGGGTACGTCGGTGAGCCCGTAGACCTGCTCCCAGGTCAGGATCCGCTCGCCGTCCGGCTGCGCGTCCGGGCTGACCCGCGGGTGCGCGCCAGTGGCCACCAGCACCGCGTCGCTCGCGACGACCTCCTGGCCGTCGTCGGTCGTGACCTCGACGGCCGTGGCGTCGATGACGCGCGCCACGCCACGCATGATCGAGACGCCGCTGGCCTGGACGCGCTCGGCGATGTCGTGCGACTGGGCGGCCGCCAGGGCGAGCACACGGCGATTGACCGCCGCCAGATCGGGCCGCACCGATTCGGGCACCTGGACGCCGAGCTCGCCGGCCGTGCCGACATCGGTCATCAGATCGGAGGTCGCGATGAGCGTCTTGCTGGGTACGCAGTCGGTCAGGACGGTCGAGCCGCCCAGCCCATCGCGCTCCACGATCGTGACCTCGGCCCCCAGCCGAGCCGCCACCAAGGCGGCCTCGTAGCCGCCGGGTCCCCCACCGATGATCGTCACCTGAGTCACCCCCACAGTCTCCCCCACGAGCGCCGCCCCGCGCACCACAGGCCGACCTCACGCTGCGCGTTAGGGTGACGCCGTGGACACGAACACGGCAGCAGAACAGGCAGTGGAATCCCTGCGGCACCTGATCGGGGACCCTGCGGCGACGTGGGACGTCGCGCTGGTCATGGGTTCTGGCTGGCTGCCCGCAGCCGACGCGCTCGGTGAGCCCGAGCATGAAGTGCCGCTGGCTGATCTGCCGGGCTTCAGCGCTCCTGCCGTCGCCGGTCACGGCGGCACGCTCCGGTCCGTTCGCGTCGGCGATCGGCGCGTCCTGGTGTTCCTCGGCCGCACCCACCTCTACGAGGGCAAGGGTGTCGGGGCCGTCGTGCACGGGGTTCGCACGGCCGCGGCCGCTGGTGCGCGTGCCATCGTGCTCACGAACGGATGCGGCGGGCTCGATCCCGCCTGGAGCCCGGGCACTCCGGTCCTGATCAGGGATCACATCAATCTGACGGCGCAGACACCGCTGACGGGTCCGACGTTCGTCGACCTGACCGATCTGTACGCCCAGCGCCTGCGCGATCTGGCGCACGAGGTCGATGCCTCGCTCGCCGAGGGCGTCTACGTGCAGCTCACCGGCCCGCAGTATGAGACGCCGGCCGAGATCAACTACATCCGCACGATCGGTGGTGACCTGGTCGGCATGTCCACCACGCTCGAGGCCATCGCGGCCCGCGAGGCGGGGCTCGAGGTACTCGGTCTGTCGCTGGTCACCAACGCGGCGGCCGGCATGACCGGCCAACCCCTGAATCACGATGAGGTCCTCGAGGCAGGCCAGGCCGCCGCCACCCGGATGGGAGCGCTGCTCGCCCAGGTCGTCCCGAGGATCTGACCCCTTCCGGCCCACGCCATCACACCCAACCCGGCCACGCGTGAGGTGACCATGTCCAAAGGTGACTACGTGTGTGGGGTGACCGGGTGGAAGGTGACCCGGGTCGCGCTCACGAGTCACAGAGTCGCTCTCGCGAGCCGGTGAGACGAACGACAGTCCGCAGGCTGCATGCTCGCGAGTGCGAACTGTGTGACTTGGTGAGCGCCACGCAACGCAAGCAAGCCGCGACGCGAGATGGCGTAGGCGCCTTAGCCACGGAACCCCACGAAGCCGAGAAACCGGTCGAGCCGCAACCCCCACGAACCGAACCACCCCCGCGAACCAAGCCTTCCGACTCCTCACCGCAACCATTCCGACTCGCCAGCGGTAACTATGTGACTCGCCAGCGGAAACCAGTGACTCCTCGCCACCAACGAGTGGCTCCTCAGCGTCAACGGGTGACTCGTCAGCGGTCGCGGTGGCCGGTTCCGGTCGCAGGACCCTCCGGGTCGGCGAGCCGCCGGGTTCTAGGGTGGCTCCATGGACGTGATCGAGCGCGCACGCGACTGGCTCTCGCAGGACCCCGATCCGGTCACCCGCGAGGAGCTGCAGGCGCTGATCGACGGCGACGACATCGCCGAACTGACCGCGCGCTTCACCGGTCGCCTGCAGTTCGGCACGGCCGGCCTGCGCGGCGCGTTGGGCGCCGGACCCCAGCGGATGAACCGGGTCGTCGTGGCGCGGGCCGCCGCGGGGCTGGCCGCCCACCTGCTGCGCGAGCACGGGCCCCGCGAGGGTCGCCCGTCCGTCGTGGTCGGCTACGACGCCCGTGACCGTTCCGACGTTTTCGCCCGTGACACCGCGGAGATCATGCAGGGCGCCGGTGTCGATGCCTACCTGCTTCCCCGCCATCTGCCGACGCCCGTCCTGGCGTTCGCGATCCGTCACCTGGGCGTGAGCGCCGGCGTCATGGTGACCGCCTCGCACAATCCGCCGCGGGACAACGGCTACAAGGTCTACCTGGCCGATTCCAGCCAGATCGTGCCGCCGGCCGACACCGACATCTCGGCCGCGATCGACGCCGTGGGCCGGATCGACGAACTGCCGCGCAGCATCAGGTATGCGACCTTGGGCGACGATGTGGCCGAGGCGTACGTACGCGCAGCGGCCGCCGTCGTCGCGGACGGACCACGCGACGTGGTGGCCGTGTACACCGCGATGCACGGCGTCGGCCGCGACACGCTGGTCGATGCGGTCGAGGCCGCCGGCTTTCCACCGTTGCACGCGGTCGCCGAGCAGGCCGACCCCGATCCCGCCTTCCCCACCGTCGCTTTCCCCAACCCGGAGGAGCCGGGCGCCATGGATCTGGCGCTCAAGCTGGCCTCCGAGGTCGGTGCCGATGTGATCGTGGCGAACGATCCGGATGCCGATCGCTGCGCTGTCGGGGTCCGAGACGGCGAGGGTTATCGGATGCTCACGGGCGATCAGGTCGGGGTCCTCCTGGGCGACCTGTGGCTGCGGCGCGGTAAGACCGGAACCTATGCCGCCTCGATCGTGTCGTCGGACATGCTGGGTCGCCTGGCCGCCGCTCACGGGCAGGCGTGGCAGCAGACGCTGACGGGATTCAAGTGGATCGGCAAGATCGGCGATCTGGCGTTCGGATACGAGGAGGCACTCGGCTACTGCGTGTCGCCGCATCTGACGCGTGACAAGGACGGCATCACGGCGATCCTCGAAGTCCTCGAGCTCGCCGCCGATCTCAAGGCGCAGGGCAGAACGCTGCTCGATCGTCTCGACGACCTGTATCGCGAGCACGGCCTGCATCACACCGGGCAGTTGTCGGTTCGTGTCGAGGATCTCGACGTCATCGTCGCGGCCATGCGCACGCTCCGCACGGCCGCGCCCACTTCGCTGGCGGACCTGGCCGTGCTCTCGGTCGACGACCTGGAACTCGGCTACCGCGGCCTCCCGCCGACCGACGGCATCCGACTGGGGCTCGAGGGCGACACCCGCATCATCTGTCGTCCGTCGGGCACAGAACCCAAGCTGAAGTGCTATCTCGAGGTCGTCGTCGACGTCGAGGGATCCGTCACCGAGGCGTACAACGTGGCCGCCGCACGCCTCGACGCGATCAGGGCCGACCTGGAGGCGTTCCTGTTCCGGCCGTGAGACAGGCCGGTTCGGGGTCGACGCGCAGATTCACAGAATCCCGCCCAATGACAGCAGCTTGTCCCGCAACTCGGCCACGGTCGCCAACGCCGCGTTCAAGGTCGCGACCGCCGCGTCGAGCAGCTGCTTCAGCAGGGACGCCTCGGCATAGGCCTGGTCGCCGGCGTCCTTGGCGGCCAGATAGTCAGGCACCATCGCGGCCGCCTTCGCGTAGGCATCGTCGCCGGCCTGTTTTGCTGCCAGATAGTCCGGCACCATGGCGGCCGCCTTCGTGTAGGCAGCGTTGCCCGCGGCGATCGCCGCGTCATAGTCGGACTTCATCCCCGCCGCGCGCGCATAGGCGTCCTGGCCAGCGGCGATCGCCGCGTCGTAGTCGGTCTTCATGGCGGCAGCGCGCGCGTACGCGTCCTGACCGGCCGCGATCGCCGCGTCGTAGTCGGTCTTCATCCCCGCTGCCCGGGCGTACGCCGCATCACCGGCTGCCACCGCGTCGAGGTACTGCTGGGCGAGATCGGCCAGCACGATGCTCGCGTCCGGGTCGCCAGACGCTTTCGCCGTGAGGTACTGCTCTTTCAATGCGGCTGCCGTGGCATAGGCCTGCCGGCCTTCGGCCACCGCGGCGTCGTACTCCTGCTTCACACTCGCCGCCGTCGCATACGCATCCTTGCCCTCGGCCACCGCAGCGTCATACTCCTGCTTCACACTCGCCGCCGTCGCATACGCGCCCTTGCCCTCGGCCACCGCAGCGTCATACTCCTGCTTCACACTCGCCGCCGTCGCATACGCATCCTTGCCCTCGGCCACCGCAGCCAGGTAATCGTCCTTGACGCTCACGGCCGTCGCATACGCATCCTTGCCCTCGGCCACCGCAGCCAGGTAGTCCTCTTTGATGCTCGACGCCGTGGCATAGGCCTCCTTGCCCTCGGCGACCGCGGCGTCGTAGTCCGCCTTGGCCTGCGTCGCCTTCGCAGCGGCCTCGTCCTTGGATGCCACCGCGGCGTCGTACTCGACCTTCGTCTGCGCGGCCTCTTCGGCTCGCGCTGCCGCGAACGCCACGGCGGCATCGCGGATATCGGCCACCTCGGCCAGGGTCGAGCTGGTGCCGATCAGGTTGTCGTCGGACGTCGTGATCCGAGGGACGTTGCGCGCCGTGTACGCCTTGACCTCTCCGGTGTCGGGCGCGACGGTCAGCTTGATCTGGCCGACGTTCTGACCGTGGAAGCCGGTCTGGATCACCGGCCGGGTACGGCTCTCGTCGCCGGAAATCGGAGCGTTGTACACATACGTGTTGTGCGTGTGGCCCGTGATGATGGCGTCGACGTCGGGCGAAGTGTCCTGCACGATGCTGTTGAACGCGCTGCTGCTCTGCATCGCCTGCTCGAGGCTCCAGCTGCCCCACGGGGCTCCTTCGTGCAGAGTCGCGACGATGACGTCGGGCCGCTCCGCCTCGGGCAGCGCGTTCAAGCGGTCCACCTCGGCGTTGATCGCCTCGACCGGCGCGCCGAAACTCAGCTGGGCGATACCCGAGGGCTCGACGAGATCCGGCGTCTCCTCGGTCACCGCTCCGATGACCGCCACCCGCACCCCGCTGACCGTGAACATGGTCGACGCGTCGAGCGCCGGTGATCCGTCGAGCTTCTTCACGTTGGCGCCCAGGATCGGGAAGTCGGCGCGGGCCATGATGTGGTTGACCAGATCGTCATAGCCCTTGTCGAACTCGTGGTTGCCGACCGCCGAGGCGTCGACGCCCAACAGGTTGAGTACGTCGATGGCCGGATCGTCGTTCTGGGCCGACGACGCCTCGGCCGACTCGCCGACGTTGTCGCCGGCCGAGATCAGCAGCGAGTTGCCGTCGGAACCATCGGCCAGCAGCTGTTCGACCGTGGCCGCCCACTGGACGACGTTGTCGTCGATCTGGCCGTGAAAGTCGTTCACCGCGACCAGATTGATCGTGACGTCGTCGGCCGCCGCCGCCGGCGAGATCGCCAGCAGCCCTCCGGCCACCACGGTCGACACCGTCGCTGCGAGCGCGCGACTCCATGCACTGCTCTTCATGTCGCTCTCCCTCTGCATACCCATCGCTACACGATCGGTACCCTCTTGGCAACGCATTGCTGATGCGTTGCCCACTCCCGCGTCGATTGAAGCACGCAGCGGGTCCGACGCGCCATGGTCGGATCGGGCTGTTCTACCGGTCCGTCCGGGCCACCACGACCCGCCCCGACGACTGCGAAGCGTGACGCGGAGTCGCCGGGAGGGCATCATCGAGCCATGGACTCCACGTGGATCATTCGCTGCGGCCTCGCCGCCGTCGCGAACGGTGTGCTCATCGCCGTCGCCGCGGCGATCTTCGACCAGTTCGCCATGACGTTCGCCGGCTGGATCCTGGCCACGGTCGTCCTGACCGTGATCACGATCGGCCTCAAGGGCGCCGCGACCAAGCTGGCCGCCCAGTACGCCTCACAGGCGACCTGGATCGGCGGCGTGGTGCTGGTGTTCCTCGCCCTGTGGATCATCGACACGATCTCCGACGAGGTCTACCTCGAGGGCGGCCTGACCTGGATCTTGTCGACCCTGATCATCTGGGCCGGGGCGGTGCTGTACGACCGCGTCGACGATCGGCTCGCCGCTCAGGTCGGCAGGGCCCTGGGCCGCTGACCGGTCAGTCCCTCGCGGCCTCGACCGTCGGTGCCTTGGGCGGTGTGATGCGCCGGTACTCCAGATGGTCCAGCGAATAGTCGGTGTGCTGTTCCATCGCCTTGGTCGCCCCCGCAGGGTCACCCGCGACGACCGCATCGAGGATCGCTCGATGCAGATTGACCAGTGTCTCGGCCTCCGTGGGCAGACCCGGGGCCAGGCGTAGATAGCGGCGCGACGCGTCGAGCAACGTCATCACGATCTGCTCGAGCCGTGGCGACGTGCCGGTGACCACGAGCGCCTCGTGGAACTCGCCGTGCCACCGGTAGGCATCCTTGCGACGGCCCCCGTAGTACGCATCGGCCATCCGGTCGAACACCTTCGTCAGGCGGTCGACGTCGATCGCCTGGGAACTGACGCCCGCTGCCACCGCGAAGGGCTCGGTGACCCGGCGCGTGTTGTAGATGTCGCGCAGGTCCTCCAGCGAGATCTCGGTGACCCGGGCACCGCGGTTGTTCTCGAACGCGACGAGCCGCTCGCCTTCCAGCCGCCTCAGCGCCTCACGCACGGGAACGGCACTGACATCCATGCGCTCCGAGATCGAGGAAACCCGCAGCGGCTGGCCTGGATAGAGCGCACCGTCGAGGATCTCGTCGGCCAATCTCTCGTAGATGTCATCGACCACCGAGCGAGCACCACCGAGCTCGTCGGAGCCGGCCGACCGCCTGCGCCGCCTACCGTCCACGTGGTCCACTTCCTCTCCACCTTTGCCCTTTGACTATCAGATCGAGGTCTTCGACGATCAGATCGACGCGATGAGACCCCCGTCGATCCGCATCGTGGTGCCCGTGATGTAGCTGGCCTGTTCGCTCGCCAGGAACGCCACCGCACCCGCGTACTCCTCCGGCCGGCCGTACCGTCCCATCGGGATCGCGGCCCAGCTCTCCTGCTGGACGTCGTCGACGGGACGCCCTTCGCGCTCGGCCTTGGCCTGGTCGAGGAAGCTGATCCGCGGTGTCGCGATCCGGCCGGGCACCACGAGATTCGAGGTGATGTTGTCCGCCGCCACCTCACGGGCCAGCGTCTTCGACCAGCCGACGAGTTGCGACCGTAGGGCATTGGACAGGCCCAGATTCGGGATCGGCGCGATGATGCCCGAGCTGGTGCTGGTGATGATCCGGCCCCATCGCTGCTCGCGCATGTGCGGGAGGACCGCGTCGGACAGCGTCACGACCGACATCACCATGGATTCGAACTGCTTGCGCCACAGATCGGGCGACTGACCGCTGACCGGACTCGGCGGCGGACCACCGGTGATGTTGACCAGGATGTCGACCGGCCGGCCCTCGGCGGCCAGGCGCTCGACGGTCGACCGGCCCTGATCGATGTCACCGAGGTCCCACGAGACGGACGACGCCTCGGCACCGTCGGCCTGGATCGCCTCGGCGGTGCGGTCGGCGCCCTCGGCGTCGACATCGGCCGCCGTGACGCGCACTCCCTCGCGCGCCAGCGTCTGCGCGATCGTGCTGCCCAGGCCACCGCCCGCGGCGAGCACCAACGCATGGCGCCCCTTGATTCCCAGATCCACGTTCTCTCTCCTGCTCTCTAGTAAGTCCTCAGCGCGCCGCCGTCGATCACGACGCAGGTTCCGGTCACGTACGACGCGACAGGCGACACCATGAACGTCGCAACCGACGCGAACTCCTCGGGGGTGCCGAGCCGGCCGAGCGGAATCGTCCGGTTGCGCGCCGCCGAGACCTCGGGGCTCGACTCATCGACCGCAACCGTGCGGGGCGTCGCGATACGGCCGGGGACCAGTCCGACGACCCGGAGCCCGCGCGGCGCGACCTCGTCGCTGAGCGTCTTGGCGGCCATGGCCAGCCCAGGCCGCAGCCCGTTCGACAACGCCAGCTCGGAGATCGGGGCGTAGACGCTGTTCGACAGGACGAGCCCGATGCACCCCCCAGGCTCCATGAGCGGGACGCAGGCACGCGCCAGCCGCACGGGACCCAGGAACACCTGGTCGAACGCCTGTCGCCATGCATCGTCGCTCGTCTCCATGAACGACGACGACGGGGGGCCACCTCCACTGCACACCAGGACGTCCAGACGCCCCCAGGCCTCGGTGACCGCCGTGGTGGTCCGTTCACATGCGTCGGCATCGCCGAGATCGGCCACCAGGCCCCGGACCCGGTCGCCGTGTTCGGTCGCCAGCCGCTCGGCGACCTCGAGCGCACGTTCTGACCGCGATGTGATCAGCACGCGCGCTCCCTCGGCCAGCAACTGCTCGGCACACGCCAACCCCAGGCCACTCGATCCGCCGGTCACCAGGGCGACCCGATCGGTCAGTCGCAGGTCCATGGTCAGGCCTCTCTCGATCGTGGAATCAGACGACCTCCACCCTCGACCACCGCATGCCCGCCGTCGACCACCAGGTCGCCGCGACGCCACACCCGCGCGATCGATCCGCGCAGATTCCTGCCCTGGTACGGCGAGTAGCCGGCCGCGTCGTGGAACGCCTGTGCGCCGAGCGTCGTGCTTCCGGCCGGGTCGATCGCCACGACATCGGCGTCATAGCCTGGCCGCAGGCGACCCTTGACGCCCAACCCGAACACCCGCGACGGGCCTTCACAGACCAGCTCGAGCAGGCGCTGGCGCGGCAGCCAGGCATCGTCGCCGAGGGCTGCATCGATCAGCAGCGGCAGCATCGCCTCGAGGCCCGGCAGGCCCGCCTTGGAGGCAGCGATCTCGTGCGGCTTGGACGCCTCGCCGTGACCGCAGTGGTCGCTGCCCATCGTGTCGACGAGCCCGGACACGATCGCGTTGCGGACCGCACGTTGATCATCCAGCGTGCGCAGCGGTGGGAGCACGAAGCCCGGGCCGCCGCTCGGTGCCGACGAGACGTCGAGGAACGCATAGTGCGGGCAGGTCTCGACCGACAGCGCCGTGCCGCGGGAGCGGGCGGCCGTCGCCGCGCCGAGTGCGTCCGCGCACGACGCGTGCACCACGTAGAGCCGGGCGCCGGTGCCGCGCGCGACCAGCGCCGCCGCCGTCACCGCGGCCGCCTCGTTGTCGGTGGAACGCCAGTGATGCACGTCCTCCAGCGTCTCGCGCGAAGCGTGGCCCAGGTCGAGCATCCGGTCGACGACGTCGCCCAGCTCGCAGTGGACCAGTGTGTCGAGCCCGGCATCGCGTGCCGCCGTCATCGCGATCGCCAGCTCGCCCAGCGAGGCCTGGATCGACTTGTCCGGATGCGCCAGGAACACCTTGATCGACAAGGCACCTCGCTCGGCGCCCTCCAGCACGTCGGCGGCGGTGCGAGAGCGATCCCATCGCAGGTGCGCGGCGAAGTCCGCAGTCCCGTCCGCGCCTTGTCCGGCCATCCGGTCGATCGCGGTACCGAACGGCTCCCCTGGATCCGGATACAGCTGATTGCAGATCGTCGTGATGCCTCCGAACACGGCGGCGTTCCCGACCGACGCGAACGTCTCGTCGTGAATGGGGTGCACATGGGGGTCGATCGCACCGGGCATCAGCAGCAAACCGTCGAGATCGACCACCGCGGCATCGGTCTGCACCGATCCCGCGGCCGCGACCTCGCGCACGACCCCGTCCGACACGACGACGTCGACGCCGCGCGTCGGATCGGCGAACAGCGCGGCGCCTCGCAGCACCAGCGCGTCGTTCACACGCCACCGTCCAGGGTGAACACCTCGAGCAGATCGTTGAGCTCCTTGACCGTCTCGCCGTCGAGGGCCGCCCTCGGCTTGCGGGCCGACGGACTGGAGATCAGCCCGCGCTCGAAGAACAGCTGCTTGCGAATCGAGACGCCACCGACACCGAGCTGGGCCTCGAACCTGATCAGCGGCAGGAAGCGGTAGAAGACGTCGCGGGCCTCGATGATCTCGCCCTTGGCGTACAACTCGCAGATCCTCGACAGGATCTCGGGGAAGCCGAAGCCCGTCATGATGCCCACGGCGCCACGGCTGAGCTCCTCGTACAGGCTGATGCCACCCAGCCCGCCGAACAGCGCGAGACGCGGAGCGGCCGCGTGGATCGCCGAGACCTTGGGCGGGCTCGGCGCCTCCTCGACCTTGACCGCGAAGATCGAGTCGATCGTGGCCAGTTGCTCGAAGAACGGCGCCGGGAGCTTGACGCCGGTCGTGACCGGCTCGTCCTGCACCACCAGCGGGATGTCGACCGAGGCCGCCACCTCACCGAAATGGTCCAGCAGCGCGGGCCCGGCACTTGTATTGCGGGGCGGCGCCATCATGATCGCGGTGGCACCGAGCCGCTGGGCCCGCTGCGCGCGGTCGATCGCCTGGACCGTCGACTCCGACGTCACGCCCGCGACGACGTGGGTCTCGTCGCCGGCAGCGCTCACGTACGCCTCGAGCACCTCGTCTCGCTCGCGTTCGATCAGCTTGTGCGCCTCGCCCATGATGGCCAGAGGCACGACGCCGCAACACCGGGCGTCGATCGCGGCCCGAACGATGTTCCCGATCCCGTCGACATCGACGTTCTCGTCGGCGTCGAAGGGCGTCAGCGCGATATGGCAGACACCGGTCATCTCTCGAACTTCGCTTCTCATTGCTTGTCTCGTCCTCACTGACGGTGATTCGTCGGTTGATTTGGGATGGAAGTCAGATCGCCGGTCACGCCGCGCCGGCGGGCAGGGCCTCGCCGTCACGGGCGACCGGCACGCCGGCCTTGAGCACCAGGCGGCGCGGTGGCACCGAGACGACGGCGTCGTACTCGTTCAGGGCCTCGACCAGCACCAGGTCCGCCGGCGCACCCACCGCGATCACGGCGGGCTCGACGCCCATCACACGGGCACCGCCGTCGGTGGCCAGCGAGAGGATCCAGCTCAGTTCGTCGTCGGAGCGCGCTTCGTAGCGGGTGCCGGCGATCATGGCTCGCTGCAGCATGTCGGCGGTGCCGAACGGCGACCAGGTGTTGCGGATGCTGTCATTGCCCAATCCCACCGGTACACCGACGTCGCGCAGCATCCGCAGCGGCAGCACCGCGCTGTCGAACGGCACCGCGGTGACGATGCCGATCTGCGCCTCGACCAGCAGATCGGCGAGTCGCCGCTGCTCGTTGTCGTCGATGTCGCCCAGGGCGTAGGCGTGGCTGAGCGTGACGCGGCCGCGCATGTCCTCGGCGATCGTTCGCTCGCAGATCAGATCGATCTCCCAGGCGCCGAGCAGGCCGTGATCGTGCAGATGGATGTCGATGGAGCAGCCCGTACGCACGGCCAGACCGAACATCTCGTCCAGGCTCTTGACCGGGTCGCGATCGCGTCCCGCGGGATCGATGCCGCCGATCACCGAGACGCCCGCCGACGTCGCCTGCTCGATCAGCGCGAGCAGTCCGGGCTTGCCGACCAGTCCCTGCTGAGGGAAGGCGACCTGCTCGATGTCGAGCCGTCCGGCGAACTCCTCGGCCAGGGATGCGACCATCTCGACGCCCGACAATCCCAGTTCGGTGTCGAGATCGGTGTGGGTGCGGATACGGGTCGTGCCGTTGGCGACGATCTGGTTCAGCAGATGCGTCGTGAACTCACGGTTCGGAATGCCCCATTCCTCACGGATCCGGACATTGTTCGCGATCCGGTCCGCGAGTGAGCGGCCGGCCGAGTGCGACAACCAGCGACCGCTCCCCCAGACGGTCTTGTCGACGTGGCAGTGCGCATCGGTCAGGGCTGGCAGGACCACGGCGCCCGCGGCGTCCTCGACGCGCGACGCCGAGGCCGCCAGCCCGCTCCCGATCGCGACGATCCGGCCGCCGGAGATCGCGATCTCGGTGGGGCCCTCGCCTGAGGGCAGGCGCACCGAGGCGAGCACGAGATCGTACGAGGTGCCGCTCATCGGTGCACCACCCGGCGCAGGAAGTCCTGGGTCCGGCGGTGCTCGGGATCGCCCAGCACCTTCTCGGGGCGGCCCTGCTCGATGATCTTGCCCTGATCCATGAAGACCACGTTGTCGGCGATATCGCGCGCGAAGCCCATCTCATGGGTCACCACGATCATCGTCATGCCCTCACGGGCGAGATCGGACATGACGCCCAGCACATCGCCGACCAGCTCGGGGTCGAGGGCCGACGTCGCTTCGTCGAACAGCATGACGCTCGGTCCCATCGCGAGCGCCCGGGCGATCGCGATGCGCTGCTGCTGCCCACCGGACAGCTGGCTCGGGAAGTGATCGGCTTTGTCCTCCAGGTGGACGCGGCGCAGGAGGTCGAACGCGCGATCGCGTAGCTCATCGCTGGACGTGCCGCGCACGACACGGGGCGCATACGTGATGTTCTCGAACGCCGTCAGGTGCGGGAACAGGTTGAAGTTCTGGAACACCATGCCGGTCGAGACCCGGTGCTTGAGCAGTTCACGCTCCGGCGCCGGGACCCAACGGCCCTTGCGCTCGACCGCGTCGATGCGGACGCCGTCGATCCAGATCTCGCCGTCCGTGGGGCGCTCGAGGCAGTTCACGCAGCGGATGAGGGTCGTCTTGCCCGAACCGCTGGGCCCGATGAGGCACACGACCTGTCCGCGCTGGACGTCGAGGCTGACGCCGTCGAGCACGACGTGCTCGCCGAACTCCTTGCGCAGTTCGTGGACACGCACCATCGGTCGCTCCGACGGCGTGGCGGTGAGGTCGGAGTCGACCTTGGTCTGGGGAGGCACGGTGGTGATTCCTCTCATTTGGCGTAGCTGGGCGGGAACCTGCGTTCGAGCAGGTGCTGGACGGCGATGATGACGGAGGCGAGCGCGAAGTAGACCAGGCCGACGGCTCCGTACAGCAGGAGCGCCGCGTCAGGCTCGAACACGACCATCCGGCCCGCTGCCGCGGTCAGTTCCGACACGCCGATGACCGAGGCCAGCGAGGTGTCCTTCACGATGCCCGTCATGCGGGTCAGATAGGCGGGCGTCGCGATCCGCAATGCCTGGGGCATGATCAGGCCGAGCATGGCGCGACGGGGAGGGACACCGAGCGAGCGAGCAGCCTCGTACTGCCCGCGTGGCACCGCTTCGAGCCCTCCGCGGATGATCTCGATGTTGTAGGCGGTCGCGAACACCACGAACGCGATGAACGCCGCCATGAACGGCGCGACCTGGACGCCGGCGGCCGCGAGGCCGAAGAACGCACCGAACAGGAACGTCAGTGGCGGCAGCGCACGCCCGATGTAGGTGTAGGCCTTCATCGGCAACCGGACCAGCCGGTGGGGCGACCGCGTCAGGGGGGCCAGCACGAGGGCCAGCACGGTCGACGCCGCGATGACGGCAGCCGTCAGCGCCAAGGTGCCCGAGATGTTCTTGAGGACGGCGGGCAGCAGGTCCCATCCGGTCATGCGCGGACTTCCTTCTCGTCGTGATCGGCTGCGCCGAACGTCAGCGGCAGGTCCAGGCCGATCCGCAGCTGGCGCCGGCGAACGCTCGGGCGGTGTTGCGGGCCCGGGATAGCGAACCGGCGTTCGGCCAGGGCCTGCAGGCCCGTCAGGATCGACGCCAGGATCAGGTAGACGATCGCGGAGAACACCAGGAGCGGCACCGCCCGGTAGGTCAGCCCGATCAGGTTGTTCGTCTCGCCCGTCAGCTCACGCACCGTGATGACGGAGGCGATCGTGGTCGCCTGCAGGATGTGGATCGTGTTGTTGAAGAACGGCGGGATCAAGGCGACGAACGCCTGTGGCAACAGGATCGACCGCCAGGCGTGGGCCTTCGGGATTCCGAGTGCCTTGGCGGCATCGTGCTGACGCGGGTCGATCGCCATGATGCCGGCGCGCACGACCTCGAGCGCGTAGCCGATCGACTGGATCGACAGGCCGATGATCGCGACGGTCAGCGCCGGGACCAGATAACCCATCTGCGGCAGCCCGTAGAACACGAAGTACAGCAGGACGAGCGTGGGCGAGGCCCGCATCGTCCAGCTGAACCCCGCGACGAGCCAGGCGGCCGCCCCGGTGGTCTGACGCAGGATCCCCAACGGAAACGCGAACACGGTCGAGACCACGATGACGATGAACGTCAGCAGCACGGTCAGCCCTGTCGCCTTCAGCAACAGGTCGAGGTTGTCGAAGACAACCGAGGTGTCCAGCATCTCTAGGTTCCTCTCAGTTCCACCGGGACGGCAGCCAGTCAGCTCGCGGGACGTTCCTGGGTCGCGCCGAAGTACTTCTCCTGCAGCTTGCCGAGCGTGCCGTCTTCCCACATCTGATCGATCGCGTCGTTGACCGCATCGACCAGTTCTTGGGACTTCTTGCTGACGATCTGCACCTGCGAGCCCGGGTTGATGGGCGGCAGCGCACGCAACTCGTCGTCGTTCTTCGCGTAGTACGCGGCGACGAGGGCGTTGACCGACATGGCGTCGATGCGGCCCGACTTGAGCGCGAGGATCTGCTCGGCCGATCCGGGGTACTGGGTCGTCTTGATGTCGCCGTCGACCGCTGCCTCGACGTCCTTGCCCTGGGAGGCGCCGCTGGCTTCGCCATGCCGCTTGCCTCGTAGGTCGTCGACCGTCTGGAACGAGCTCTTGGCGAGCACGAGGACACCCGTGCCGCCGACACCGGTGGGCTCGGTGACCTTGAAGCTCTTCGACGACGCCCGCTCCGGCGTCAGGGCCACGCCCGTGCATGCCATGTCGTACTGACCGGCCTCGACACCAGCGATGGTCTGGTTGAACGTGACGACCTTGGGCTCGGGCTTCAGGTCGAGGCGGCGAGCGATCTCCTCGCAGACCTCCACGTCGTAGCCGGACACCTTGCCGCTCTTGTCGGCGAACGTGAACGGCGCGTAGTTGCCGCTCGTCGAGAAGACGAGTTTGCCGCCGTTGACCACCGCGTCGTCGAGTGGTCCGTCGGCGGCATCCGACCCGCCGCCGCATCCGGCCAGCAGTGCCGCGGCCATGATGCCGACCGCCCCCATCGTCTGGATCTTGCGCATGAGTTCTCCTGATTGGTGTGGAAGACCCCGAGGTCGCTGGCCGGGGCCCGATCCCATTTCCGCAGCGACTCGATTGGAGCGAGACGTTATATTATTTAATCTGACGTGACAAGGAACACGCCTCGAAATCTTCATGACGCGCCCGCCGAGGAGCCCGATGACCCACCACGACCTGGCCCGAGAACTCACGATCGCACGCCGCGAAAGATCCGCCATTCCAAGGATTTCCTCCCGGCAGACACTCACCGAGACCGACGCGTACGCCGTCCAGCGGATCGTGGTGCAACACCTGTTGCTGGAGGACGAACACCAGCTGCTCGGCATCAAGCTCGGGTTCACGAACCCGGAGAAGGCACGCGCCGCCGGCGTCGAGCGACCCATCGCCGCAGTACTGACCGACCGGATGGCGACCGGTCATCTCGGCGAGCTGGACACCGGCCGGCTGATCCATCCCCGCATCGAGCCCGAGGTCGCGATCCGCTACGACGCCGCTCGACCGGGATCGGCTCTGGTGGCGCCTGCCATGGAGGTCGTCGACAGCCGCTATCTCGCCTACGACTTCACCGCTGCCGACGTCATCGCCGACAACGCATCCGCCGCCCACGTGGTCATCGGTGACGACTGGACCGAGATCGATCTCTCCGCGCCGGGACACGACATCGACGACGCTCCGGTCGAACTCGACGTCGACGGAGTCGTCGCCACGGCGGGTCGCACCAGCGCGATCCTGGGCGCTCCCCTGCGCGCCCTGGACCTGGCGCTGGAGCTCGCCCGCGAACACGATCTGCCGTTCGAGGAGCAGCTGATCGTCATGGCCGGCGCGGCCTCTCCGGCCGTCCCGCTCGAACCCGGACGGACCTACACCACGACGGTGGCCGGCCTCGGCAGCGTCTCGGTCACGACCAGCTGAACGGTCAGAGCTTCTCGACCGGCGCGTAGCGGAGCAGCAGGCGCTTGACCCCGTGGCTGCCGAAGTCGACCGAGGCCTGGGCGCGGTCGCCCTCGCCGTCGATGGCCACCACCGTGCCCAGGCCGAAACTGTCGTGATTGACGCGGTCGCCCGGCTCGAGCGAGATGACCGGGCGGGTGCCCTTGGTGGACTTCGCCACGACATTGGACGTGCGGAACTGCTGCTGTGCACGCGCCGTCGCCGACGGCTGGGACGGAGTCCAGCGGGTCGGCTGGGGCGCGATCCGCTTCCAGTCGACGAGCGTGTTGGGCACCTCGTCGAGGAACCGTGACGCCGGGTTGTAGCTGGGCGCGCCCCAGGCGGACCGGGTCATGGCGCGGGTCAGATAGAGCCGTTCGCGCGCCCGCGTGATGCCGACATAGGCCAGCCGGCGCTCCTCCTGCAGCTCGGCCGGATCGCCCATCGCCCGCATGTGCGGAAAGACGCCCTCCTCGAGGCCGGACAAGAAAACGACCGGGAATTCCAGACCTTTCGCGGTATGCAGCGTCATCAGGGTGACGACACCATCGCCCTCGTCGGGCAGTTGGTCGGCATCGGCCACCAACGCGACGCGCTCGAGGAACGCCGCCAGCGACCCGGGCCGCAGATCACCGTCCTCGACGGCGGCAGCAGCCTGCTCGTCGTCGATCGTGCTGGCCTCGACCACGAACTCACGCGCCACCGCCACGAGTTCGGCCAGGTTCTCGACCCGGGTCTCGTCCTGCGGATCGCTGCTCTCCTCCAGGACGCCCAGATAGCCCGACTTGGTGAGCGCTGCCTCGAGCACCGCGTCGGCGGCCGCTCCGGAGTCGGCCAGCTGCATCAGCTCGGTCATCGGCTCGACGAAGCCGCGGATCGCGTTGAGCGATCGCGACGCGAGATCGGGCGCCTCGTCGGCCCGGGTCAGCGCCTCCCAGAACGAGACGTCGAGACGCTGCGCCAGCATCGAGATCGAGGCCTCGGCCCGGTCGCCGATACCGCGTTTGGGCTCGTTGAGGATGCGGCGCAGCGAGACGTCGTCGCGCGGATTGATCAGGACGCGCAGGTACGCGAGAGCATCCTTGATCTCCTTGCGCTCGTAGAAGCGCACCCCTCCGACGACGCGATACGGCAGGCCGACGCGGATGAACACCTCCTCGAACACCCGTGACTGCGCGTTGGTGCGATAGAACACCGCGACGTCCTTGGCCGCGGCAGAGCCGGTGTCGGCGAGCCGGTCGATCTCGTCGGCGATGAACTGCGCCTCATCGCGTTCGTCGTCGGCGACGTAGCCGACGATCTGCTCACCGTCGCCCTCGGCCGACCACAGGTTCTTGTCCTTGCGGCCCTCGTTGCGACTGATGACCGCGTTGGCGGCCGACAGGATCGTCTGGGTCGACCGATAGTTCTGCTCGAGCAGGATCGTGTCGGCGTTCGGGAAGTCGTCCTCGAACTCCAGGATGTTGCGGATACTGGCTCCGCGGAACGCGTAGATCGACTGATCGGAGTCGCCCACCACAAGCAGATCGGAATGCTCGTCGGTGAGCTCCTTGATGAGCTGGTACTGCGCGTGATTGGTGTCTTGGTACTCGTCGACCAGCAGGTGGCGGAAGCGTTTGCGGTACGCCTCGGCGACATCGGGCCAGCCCTGGAACAGGTGGACCGTGTTCATGATCAGGTCGTCGAAGTCCATCGCATTCGAGGCTCGCAGCCGCGCTTGGTACGTCTTGTACGCCTCGGCGTAGAGCTCCTCGGTGGGATTCGAGGTGCGGCTCGCGGCCGCCTCGTGGTCGACCAACTCGTTCTTGAGATTGGAGATCCAGTTGAGCACCGCGCGCGGATTGACCCGTTTGGGGTCGTAGTCCAGGTCGCGGCACACCAGGGTCATCAGGCGGCGCGAGTCGGCGGCGTCGTAGATCGTGAACGACGACGTGAACCCGAGCTTGTCGTACTCGCGGCGCAGGATGCGAACACAAGCCGAATGGAATGTCGACACCCACATGGCGCGCGATGCTCCGCCGACCAGCTCGGCCACCCGTTCTCGCATCTCGGCGGCGGCCTTGTTGGTGAACGTGATGGCCAGGATCGAGCCGGGGTGGGCGCCGCGGGCCGAGATGAGCCAGGCGATGCGGCGGGTGAGCACCCGGGTCTTGCCCGAGCCGGCGCCCGCGACGACCAGCAGCTTGCCGACGTCGTGCGACACCGCATCGCGCTGGGCGTCGTTGAGGCCTTCGAGCAGCAGGTCCGAACGCGCCTTCCGGCGTGGCTTGCGTACCTCACCGGCGGATGATCCAGCGTCTGCGGGTTCTGAGGTGGCCTGCCCCGACGAGAGTGGTTCTGAGGGGATCGGAGGCACGGGGAACGGCAGCGTCATCGTGCGGCCCAGCCTACGCGCGACGACCGACAGCACCGCCCGTGCCTGAGGTGTCGCGGCTCAGGCCGTGAGGGCTACCGTGTGGGTGTGCCCTTCCAGATCGCAATCCTCATCCTGATGGCCGCCGGCATCGGTCTGGTCGCCCTGGCCCTGACCGGCTACGGGAGCCCCGATCGCACGCACCAGAAGCACCCCCACCTCCCCGGCCACGACACCCAGGCGCGCCGCGAGCAGTGGGAACGCGACCACCCCAACGACCGCTGACGAGTCACTCGTTGACGCCGAGGAGTCGCTCGTTGGTGGTGAAGGGTCACTTCAATGACTCGCCAGTGCAAACGAGTGACTCGCGAGCGCCAATAAGTGACTCCTCAGCGGTCATTCGGCCGTCGTGTTGGGCTTGCGCCAGCTGCGCTCGAACGGCAGGCGCCAGGCCTTCGGGGCGATCAGCTGGTGGATCGCGTTCGGGCCCCACGACCCGGCGGAGTAGGCCCGCACCGGAGGCGGGTCGGCCAGGAGCGGCTCGCTGATCTCCCACAGCCGCTCGATGCCCTCGGCCGTCGTGAACAGGGTGCGCTCGCCACGCATCGCGTCGTAGATCAATCGCTCGTACGCTTCGAGCACCTCTCCGGCGCGCTCCGTGTCGTGCATCGCGAACTGCATGCTCAACTTGTCCAACTTCATGCCGGGACCTGGACGCTTGCCGTAGAACGACAGTGACATCCGTGACGAGTCGGCCAGATCGAACGTCAGGTGATCGGGGCCCGACAGCCCGACGCCCGACCCGGTCGGGAACATGCTCTTGGGCGGCTCACGGAACGCGATCGAGATGATGCGGGCTCCCTCGGCCAGCTTCTTGCCCGTGCGCAGGTAGAACGGCACGCCGGCCCACCGCCAGTTGTCGATCTCGGCCTTCAGCGCGACGAACGTGTCGGTGTCGGAGTCCTGGGCGACACCGGGCTCGTCGCGATATCCCTGGTACTGGCCCCGGACGACGTGACGCGGATCGAGCGGCCGCATCGACCGGAAGACCTTGTTCTTCTCTTCCGAGATCGCGTCGGAGTCCAACGCCGTCGGCGGCTCCATCGCCATGAACGCCAAGATCTGGAACAGATGCGTCACGACCATGTCCTTGAACGCACCCGTGCCTTCGTAGAAGCCGGCGCGCCCCTCCAACGACAGCGTCTCGGGGACGTCGATCTGCACGTGATCGATGAAGTTGCGGTTCCAGATCGGCTCGAACAGTCCGTTGGCGAAGCGGAACGCCAGGATGTTCAGCGCCGCCTCCTTGCCCAGGAAGTGATCGATGCGGAAGATCTGCTGCTCGTCGAACACCTCGTGGATCGAGGAGTTCAGGGCACGCGCGCTCTCCAGATCGGTGCCGAACGGCTTCTCCATGATGATGCGCGAGCGATCGACCAGGTCGGCGGCCGCCAGCGTCTCGATGACATCGAGTGCGGCCTTGGGCGGGACGCTCAGATAGTGCAGACGGTCAGGCGCACCGCCGAGCGCGGTCTCCTGTTCGGCGGCCTTCTGCGCCAGTACCTCGGGGCCGTCGGCGACGTTGACATAGCTGAGCTTGCCCGCGAACTCGTTCCACACCTGGTCGTCGACCGGCCGGCTGCTGAACTCCTGACATGCCTCTCGGGCGAAGGTGCGGAACCGGTCGTCATCGAAGTCGTCCATCGAGACGCCGATGATGCGCGAGTCGCCCACGAGCTTGGACTGGACCAGGTGCATGATGCCCGGCAGCAGCTTGCGCCGCGCCAGATCACCCGTGGCGCCGAACAGGACGATGAGATGAGACTCGCTCATGTCTCGAGGCTAGGCCACGATCCGTGGGCTGAACACCGTCATTCCAGGGGGGCATCGCGTTGGTCCGAGATCACGGCGCGGCGCAGGCACTTGTGGAGCCTATTCTGCAAAGAATCATTTGCAATGATCTCTTTGCGATCATAGGCTGATGTCATGGCCATGACCCGCCACACCGTCGAGGACGTCGAGACCCTCAAGGCGATGACACACCCCCTGCGGCTGAGACTGCTCGGGCTGCTGCGCACCGACGGCCCCGCGACCGCGACCGAACTGGCCCGCATCGTGGGCGAATCCAGCGGATCGACCTCCTACCACCTGCGCCAGCTCGAACGCTACGGATTCGTCACCGATGCAGCCGAGCAACGATCGGGGCGTGAACGGCTCTGGCAGGCAGCGCACGAACTCACGTCGCTGCCCGACCGCCTGGCCGCGCTGCCCGGCGGGCGAGCGGCATTGGACCAACTCAGCCGGTTCCAGCTCGGCCTGCTCGCCGACGGCGTGCGTGCGTGGCGCGAGCTGGACGATCCGGACGGCTACGGCCAGAGCGACTACAGCCTCGACCTCGATCCGGACGACCTGCGCGAGCTCGCCGAGGAGATCACCGCCCTCGTCTCGCGCTATCGCGGCCGCGCGGGATCACGGCCCGTGGCGCTGCACGTGCTGGCGCTGCCCAGGACGTTGTGAACGTGGCATGAGTCTGACGCATCGGTTCTGGCTGCTGACGGCCCTGCGCTGGCTGCCGACCGGTCTGATCATCCCGGTCGTGGCGCTGCTGCCCCTGCATCGCGACATGACCGTGGCCCAATTGGGCGGCGCGCTGGCGGTCCAGGGCATCGTCGTGCTGTGCCTGGAACTGCCGACGGGCGGTCTCGCCGACACGATCGGACGCCGGCCACTCGTCCTGATCTCCGCACTCGTGGCGCTGGCGTCGTACGTCATGTTCGCGCTCGCGACGACTCCCCTGCTCCTGGCCGGCGCGGCGGCGCTGTCGGGCGTCTTCCGCGCTCTCGACAGCGGCCCGCTCAATGCCTGGTACGTCGACCGGATCCACGCCGACACCGCTCGGGCGGATCGCTCGGCTGCCGTCACGACTGGGCTGGGCGGCGCCAGTGCCGTGCTGGGCGCCTCCGTCGCCGTGGGATCGCTGCTGTCTGCCGCGCTCGTCGTATGGGCACCTTGGGGCACCGGATCCGCGTTGGTGATCCCCTACGTCGCCGCGGCGGCGCTCACGATCGCGCAGATCGGCGCCGTCGCCGCGCTGATGCACGAGCCGTCCCGTCCCGCGCGCCGGTCGGCACCGCTGCGCGACACGGTGCACGCCGTCACCGACGGCGTTCGGATGCTGACCGGCTCGCGGGTACTGGCCGCTCTCGTGGCGGTCGAGCTGTTCTGGGGCTTCGGCATGGTCGCCTTCGAGACCCTGATGCCGGTCCGGCTGTCCGAGCTGATGAGCGACCGCGATGCGGCGGCGGCCGCGATGGGCCCGATCGTGGCCGCCGCCTGGGGCGTGTCGGCGATCGGCGGAGCCGTCGTACCGGCCCTGACCAGGAGATGGGGCCTGGTGGGAACCTCGGTCGCGCTGCGGCTCACCCAAGCTGCCACCGTCGTCGCGATGGGGCTGGCCTGGGGGCCGATCGGGCTGGTCACCGGTTATCTCGCGACGTACGCCGTGCACATCGCCTCCGGCGTCGCGCACGAGTCACTGCTTCACCGCGAGGTCGACGACGACCACCGGGCCACCGTGCTGTCGCTGGCATCGATGGCCGCCCAGCCCGCGGGATCGCTCGGTTCGGTCGTCCTCGGCCTGATCGCGACCGGCGCGTCGGCCAGCACCGCGATCATCGTCGGCGGCGTCGTCCTCGGGCTCGCCGCCCCACTGTTCCTGGTCCGGCACCGCAGCCTCGCACCCCGCTGACAGTCGGCGGCACCGCTCTGACAGCGCGGTGACAGCGGCGACCGACAGAGTCGCTGCCATGACACACCCCTCTGATTCCCACGCGATCCGCGCCGAAGGGCTCGTGAAGCGCTTCGGCGACACCATCGCGCTCAACGGGGTCGACCTGGAGGTCCCCACCGGGACCGTCCTGGGCGTCCTCGGACCCAATGGCGCCGGCAAGACCACGGCCGTACGGATCCTCGCGACCCTGTTGCGCCCCGACGCGGGCTCCGCGACCGTCGCCGGACACGATGTGCTGCGCGATCCCGAGTCGGTCCGCCGCTCGGTCGGCCTGACCGGGCAGTACGCCGCGGTCGACGCGATGCTGACCGGGCGCGAGAACCTGGTCCTCGTCGCCCGCCTGCTGGACTTCACCCGGGCCGCCG